>Ga0209526_10000304_pt1 | contig 31197 bp, 20 predicted proteins | sample JacPinW_OM2H0_M1_FD_188566 | JGI IMG/M metagenome (GOLD analysis project Ga0209526, IMG submission 188566) | Forest soil microbial communities from Algoma, Ontario, Canada - Jack Pine, Ontario site 1_JW_OM2H0_M1 (SPAdes) (version 2) | ecosystem: Environmental > Terrestrial > Soil > Boreal... | reverse complement strand
GGGTCCGTCGTCGGGATATTTGCCGGCGTCGATGGTGGATGTGCGGCTGGATTTTAAAGCGTTGGCGGATGCAGGCTCCATGCTGGGTTCGGGCGCGATTGTGGTGTGCGATGACACAACGTGCATGCTGGATATGGCGCTGAATGCGGTGCGTTTCTACCGGAATGAATCATGCGGCAAGTGCGTGCCGTGCCGTGTGGGGTCGCAAAAAATGGTGGATATGCTGACGCGCTGGACGCAGGGCGGATTGAGCGACGTGCAGTATCGGGCGGATCTGGGATTGCTTGAGGAGCTTTCCCTGGCGATGAGCCAAACTTCGATTTGCGGCTTGGGGCAGATTGTGCCCGCTCCGGTGCAATCGGTGTGGAAACATTTTCGGGCGGAGGTAGACGAACACGTTTTGAAAGGAACTTGCCCCAGCGGGATTTGTTTTTCGGCAAGCGCGCGGGCGGCGGAGTTGCCGCGTGTTGGAATCAGGCCATGAAAATATGAGTGGAGGCAAAGCGCGGTGATAGCTTCCACGAGGAAATCACGGGAATGGTGGAGTTAACAATCGACGGTAAACCGGTGCAGGTACCGGAGGGGACAACGGTCTTCGACGCAGCGCGAATGAATGGAATCGCAATTCCTACGTTGTGCCACCTGCAAAGCCAGACACCTGTAGGCGTGTGCCGGTTGTGCGTGGTCGATACAGGCGCGCGGGTACTGAGTGCGGCGTGTGTGCGGCCGGCGGAACCCGGGATGAAGGTAGCCACAAATTCGGAAAAGGTGTTGGCTGCGAGGAAAACGTTGCTGGAACTGCTGATGGCAGATCATCCATCGCCTTGTGCGCGGCAGGAACACTCCCACGATTGCGAATTGGAGACTCTGGCCAAGCAGGCCGGAGTGGGTACGCCACGATTCCCACGGCGGACCCTTTCGCGCGGGGCGGACGATTCGTCGCTCGCGATTGCCGTGGACCATGACGCTTGTATTTTGTGTGATCGATGCATACGGGGCTGCGACGAAATAAAAAATAATTTTGTGTTGGGCCGCATGGGCAAAGGGTATTCCGCTGGTATTGCGTTTGACCTTAACGCGCCGATGGGCGATTCGACCTGCATTTCGTGTGGCGAGTGCATGGTGTCCTGCCCAACGGGGGCGCTGACGAATAAGGCGACGGCGGGAACGGTGATCGCCGCCGCGGGTGGATCACAGGCTCTCAGCGTGGATGAACTTCACGCGCTTCCCGTGTTTGCGGGGGTTTCCGGAACTTTTCTGGAACTGAATCGCGGCGCCATTGTGAAGCGGCGTTTCCGCAAAGACGAGGTGATTTGCCGCGAAGGAGACTTTGGCTCAACTGCGTTTTTCATTGTGCAAGGCAAAGCGCAGGTTTCGATTTCCACGCCAATCGCACACGTGAAAACGCAAGGGGGTGCACAGGGCTTTTTCAAAAAGCTGACGAGCGTGCTGGTGGGCCGCGAGGAGGACAAGCGCCAGGGGGAGACGCGGGATCGCACGATTCCCATCGATGCGTCGGTGGATTTATCGTATGGCAATCCCGTAGCGGAGCTTGGACCCGGTGACTTGTTTGGCGAAATGACGTGCATGAATTTTTATCCGCGGTCGGCGACGGTGCGCGCGGAAACGGATGTCCTGGCATACGAGATGCTGCGGAATGTTCTCGACATCATGATGAAGAACAAAACATTCCGTGGCCAGTTGGACCAGAACTATCGCCGACGCGCGCTGGAAACGCATTTGCGCGGCGTGCCGATGTTTGCGGAGCTGTCGCCGGATTTTATCGAGCACCTGAAGGGCAGTGTGCAATTGGTGCGGTATACGCCTGGGCAGGTGATCACGAAACAGGGCGAGGCTGCTGGTTCTTTCTATCTGGTGAGAATCGGCTTCGTGAAGATTTCGGAAGAATACCCGGGCGGAGAATTGGTGCTGGCGTATTTATCTCGCGGAGATTATTTCGGGGAGATTGGACTGCTTGGTGGCGGAGCGAGAACGGCGACGTGCACCGCGCTGGACCACGTGGAGGTCGTGCGGATCTCAGGCGAGGACTTCCGGGAGATGGTGCAGAGATTCCCGAATGTGCGTGCCGGACTGGAAGGCGTGGCAGCGGAGCGGCGGGCAGCGAATGCGCAGCGTTTGCAGATGGTCGAGACTGTTCCGATCGACCAGTTCCTTTCGCAAGGGTTGATGGAGGCCCAGAGCCTGCTGGTGCTGGATTTGGAGAATTGCACGCGGTGCGATGCGTGTGTAAATGCGTGCGCGGATGCGCATGACGGAGTAACGCGGCTGATTCGAGATGGACTGCGATTTGAGAATTATCTGATAGCGACTTCCTGCAGGCAGTGCCGCGATCCCTTGTGCATGGTGGGTTGCCCTGTGGGTTCCATCCGGCGAAGAAATTCGCTGGAAGTCATCATTGAGGATTGGTGCATCGGGTGCGGGTTGTGCGCGCGCAACTGCCCGTACGGAAACATCAACTTGCATCCCTTCGAGGTGTTGGCGGACGACCCGGAACACGCCGGAAGAAAGAAAGCAACGGTGAAGCAGAAGGCGACTTCGTGCGATCTGTGTACGCATTTGAAGGAGCCGAGTTGCGTATACGCGTGTCCCCATGATGCGGCGCATCGCGTGGACCCGAAGCAGTTCTTTGCACAGCTGACGGGCGGGGCGAGGTCTTAGCGAGAAACTGCGGATGAGACTAGACGAGACACAACGCGGGTGGGCGGTCGGTTCACTGGCATTTTTCGTGATCAGCGCAGTGATTTTCGCCTTGTATGCAAGGGGTGCGCCGACCGGACCTCGCGGTGGAAGCATCGTCGGGTTGCTCTTCGGCATTGTGGGCTTCGGCTTCATGATTTTTGCCGCGCTGTTGGGAGCGCGTAAGCGAGTTCCGACGTGGCGGCTGGGCCGGGCGAAAGCGTGGATGCGCGGGCACCTTTGGCTGGGACTTTTAAGCCTGCCGATTATTTTGTTTCACGGAGGATTTCATTTCGGCGGAGCGTTGACTCGAGTTTTGATGTGGCTACTGATCGTGACCGTGGTTAGCGGAGTGTATGGAGCGGTGCTACAGAATTATTTACCGCGGGCAATGACCACGGATGTGCCGCTGGAAACAATTTATGACGAGATCGGAAGCGTGCGGATACTGCTACGCCAGGAGGCCGACCGGGCAGTGGAGGCGCTTTGCGGCGCGATGGGACTGGCCAGAAACGATGAGCACGGCGAGCGCGCGGGAGGGTTTTCCGCATTGCGTCCGATTGCGGCGACGGCGGCGCCCTTACGCAGTTCCGCGGCCGTCAGCGCGGGTGCCGCAGCAGTAGCCATGGCGTCAGAGATTATTTTGCTTAACGAGGAAGAAGCGGCACCACTGAAGAAATTTTATCTTTCGGAGATGCGTGTATTTCTGGAAGAGCCAAAGCGACGCGGACAGCGTTTGGCAGACTCGAACACCGCTCCCGCCGCGTTCTCCAGGCTGCGTACGCTTCTGCCTGCCGCGGCGCAGGCTACTCTCGATGACCTTGAAAATATTTGCGAAGAAGCAAGGCAATTGGAACGCCAGGAAAGGCTGCACCGCTGGATGCATGGGTGGTTGCTGGTGCACATTCCGCTTTCGTTGGCATTGATCCTTCTGGGTGCGGTACATGCAGTGATGGCGTTGCAATATTAGAGATTGAGAAGGAAAGTTCCTGGAGCAGGATTTCGCAGGACGAACTAGATGGCGCGCACACGCACAACCAAAAAGCTGGCGCAGCGGATAGACCTGAATTACTTCAAGAGGTCGACGCCGTTCAAGCGCGCAAGGTTGCTGCTGGTGATCCTTGCGCCGTTGCTGGCTGCTGGGTGGCTTGCGTGGAAGGGGTTCGGCAAGGACTCACGCGTTTATTCCAGCGGGCGGATGAGCGGCGCACACGCGGTGCTGGAGCAGCAATGCGCGGCTTGCCATTTGCAAAAAACGGGAGAGTTTTCCTCCAAGGCCGTGGATAGCGCGTGCCTCGCGTGCCATGACGGGCCGGTGCATCACCAAAGCCGAATAAACGCGGAGGTGCCGGAATGCGCGGGGTGCCACGTTGAGCATCGGGGACGAATCAACATCAGCGCTGCATCAAATAGAAATTGCGCGGAGTGCCACGCCAATTTACAGATATCGTCCGGTCAGACTCTCTATGCGAAGCACATAAACAGCCTGGAAGATGGCCATCCGCAAATAAGGATATTGCTCAACGGTACAAAAGATCCCGGAACAATCCAACTCAACCATTCGGTGCACATGAAAGCGATTCGCCGCGGACCTACCGGGCCGATTGTGCAATTGGATTGCGGGGATTGCCATCGGTCGGCGATGCAGATTGCGGCGTGGCCATACTCCGATGCGAAGTATGTGACGGCGAGCGTCACGTATAGCGATCAAGATGAATTATTGCTGCCAAAGACGGGCACGCTGGGGCCGAGAAACGGGAACCGGGGCCGTGAATACATGGCGCCCGTAAAATACGCGACCGCGTGCGCTGCTTGTCATCTTCTGTCATTCGACAAGAGATTCGAGGAAGGGGTGCCGCACGATAAGCCGGAGGTTGTACATGCGTTCCTGGTGAAGAAATTCCAGGAGTATATTGCTGCGCATCCTGCAGAGTTGCGGGTGGCCAAGGACCCGGACCGGGATTTGACGGAACGGCCGATCCTGCCGGCGGCGCGAACGCTGACTCCATCACAGTGGGTCGCGGAACGGACGGCTGACGCGGAGCTGTTGCTTTGGAGAAAGACTTGTAAGCAGTGTCACGCGCTCAGCGGCTTCGTCGCGATGGATGATCCACAACATGCGGAATACGCGAAGCGCGTCGCCTTCCCAGGATTTCCGGCAAAGCAGATGGTCGAAAGTGGGACTTTGTACTCCATGTCCACAGGAATTCCGCGGCCATCAGGGATGTTGCCCAAGGTCGATCCAGCGCGGATCACGACCAGATGGCTGCCGCATGCACTCTTTGATCACGATGCGCATCGCGGATTTTCATGCCTGGGATGTCATGGAACGGCGCTCACCAGCAAAGAGATGAGCGATGTTCTCGTGCCAGGGATTGAAAACTGCAAGACGTGCCACGCTCCGGGGCCGGATCACGCCGAGTCCCGATGTTTTGAGTGTCATACCTACCATGATTGGTCGAAGGGTAGTGAAGTTAAACCCAACTACACGTTGCCGGCTCTGAGGACGGGTGGAAAGTAGTCCAACCACCACGGAGATCGGTGTTTTCGCCAAGTTTTGCGGCTCGCGTTCAAAATTCATCCATTGATCAGTTTCATGGAGTCTTCCGGGTAGCGAAGGCCGGAGACTGTCGCCCGCGGAGCGACTTCGTTGATCCGGCGAAGATCGTCAGCGGTGAGTTTCACCCTGAGCGCGCCGACATTTTCTTCGAGATACTTGCGGCGCTTTGTGCCGGGGATGGGAATGATGTCGTCGCCCTGTGCAAGTAACCACGCGAGAGCGAGCTGGCCTGACGTGCAATTCTTCTCTTTCGTGATGGCTTCGACGCGTGCGACCAGATCGAGATTCTTCTGAAAATTGTCTCCCTGAAATCGTGGCGACAAGCGCCGGTAGTCATCCGGAGCGAGATCCTCAAAGCGTTTAATTTGTCCGGTGAGAAAACCTCGACCGAGAGGACTGTAGGCAACAAAGCCAATGCCCAACTCTCGCGTTGTTTGAAGGATGCCGTCCTCGGGATCCCGCGACCACAGAGAATATTCCGTCTGTAGAGCTGTGATTGGGTGAACAGCATGAGCGCGGCGAATCGTCTGTGGAGAGGCTTCGGAAAGGCCCAAGTAGCGCACTTTTCCTGCGCGCACCAGTTCAGCCATGGCCCCGACGGTTTCTTCGATTGGAGTCTCCGGGTCCACGCGGTGTTGGTAATACAAATCGATGGTCTCGATGCCAAGGCGCTTCAGACTGGCCTCACAGCAGGCACGTACATATTCGGGCTTCCCGTTGGCGCCGCGGACCGCGGGTTTGTTTCGGTCGCGAAGGATGCCAAATTTCGTGGCGAGGAAAACCTTGTCTCTGCGGTCACGGATAGCGTTGCCAACTAGAACTTCGTTGTCGCCATAGCCATAAATGTCCGCGGTATCCAGGAAGGTGATGCCAAGTTCGATAGCGCGATGAATTGTGGCGATGGATTCCCCTTCGTCACGGGCGCCGTAGAATTCGGACATGCCCATGCAACCAAGTCCCAGGGAGGAAACAAGTGGACCGGAACGGCCAAAAGCGCGCTGCTGCAAAATAGCACCTCATTGGAAGATACCTATGTGTTGGATGGGCGCAGCGAACTTTTAGGTGCAAGGAATGTGCTTCACATGATGCGGAGTGGCCAAGGAAATTCAGCGGGCGGACTCAGCTTTTGGGCGGGTCGAGGTATTTAACGAGAATTACTTCATTGCCTTTGTCATTGTAGAGCAGTTCGTCCACAAGCTTTCGGGCCATGAGGATGCCAAATCCCCCGGGACGCAGACCGCGCTCTTCCCGGACGGACATATGATGGAATGGGTCATCGGGAGGGTTGCTAACCGCCGCGTGCTTCAACTCGTTGATCGAAAAACCTTGCCCGGGATCCTTTACGCGACACATCACCATGCGGCGGGTGCGAATGTATCCGATCTCGACATGCTGAGAAGGATCGAAGTGGCCGCCATGTTCGATGGAATTCAGCAGGATTTCCCGAAACGCAGCAGCAACTTCTTCGGTCTCGGCAATGGGCAAATCGGAGGCCTCGCGAAAAAATTGAATCAGGCGGTTGGCCGTTACCGTATCGCAACGCACACATAGGCGTACCCAATTCGGCGTGGCGGAGAGTATTTCGATTCCGTCGTCCCAATAGGGCTCGGTCATCGCCAAATGAATAATTTCGTTCAGTTTTTCCGTGGAGAATGGCCGGGCAAAATAACAGAAGGCGCGTTCGCGTACCGCGGCAAGAACATCGCCGGGGACAAATTCTTCGGTAATGATAATCAGGCGAGTGTGCGGGCGGACCAGACGCAAGCGACGAAGGAGTTCGATGTCTTGCTGGCCAGTGGTGCGTCCGCCGGTAATGATGAGATCAAAAATTTCTTCTTTGGCACGCTGGAGTGCCGTTTTGTTGTCCGGAACAAATTCGAAGGACCAGTGAGAGCGGTCAAAAATATTGGAAAGCAACTGGTCCAGCTCAGGGCTGGAGGAAACAATCAGAGCCCGCTGCGTTTCGGGGAGGGAGGGTGCCTGCGTCAGCGTGGTCTCCATAGATGAACGGGGGCTAGGAATTACCTGCTGCGGGTAAGACCGTAGCAGTAGGATGCGGGAGGGCACTCACGAACGCAAGTGGTGGCGCCTTAGCGCGGGCCAGCGGAGGGCAGCTTTATTTGGAAGAGAAAACGTGCAAATTTTGTTGATCGTGCGGACATGGAGCGCAGCGGTAGGCTGAGTTTCCACAAAGGTAGTTCATTATGTTAAGACCTGGACAGAACTGCAGGCTAGGCAGATTCGCTGGCGACAATGAAGAGTGGATTGCCCTCGATACTCGTAAACTGCGGGCGCAGGCGCTCCGTATTGTAGTGTTCCTTGACGTTGACAACCTTTTTCGAGGCGGTCACTACATCCAGGGGAACGTTGCCGTAGTGGCCACCTTTTAGATTGACCAAGCGCCCGCTGATATTTTTCAGCAACAAATCCAGAGCAAGATTGCCAAAGGCCATAGGGGCAATAGAGTCGATGGCGTCCGGATCACCACAACGAACCAGATAACCGAGCTTCTGGGTGATCACGTCAATTTTTTTTCCTTTGTTGAATTTGCCTGAGAGGTCCCTCACTCGCTCGGCAACAATATCGCCGATACCACCGAGCTTCTTGTGGCCATAGGCATCCGTGTTTTCGCCTTGGAAAATCATTTCCCCACCTTCGAACATGGCACCCTCGGATACCAGGACGATGGAGTAACGGCTGGGATTCTTGCTGCGGTCGGCGACCAGCAACTCGGTTAGCCGCTCAATATCGAACTTATATTCGGGAATGACGCAGCGGTTGGCAGCGCCAGCCATTGTGGGGAGCATGGCGGTAAAGCCTGCGTAACGGCCAAAAACTTCGAGCACAAGAAATCGTTCGTGAGAACCAGCAGAGGTGCGAAGACTGTTGACCATCTGAATCGTGCGGCTGACACAGGTGCTCAGGCCTATGCAGTAGTCGGTACCTGGAACGTCGTTGTCCATCGTTTTCGGAATGCCGATGACTTTGAAGCCTTCCTTGTGGAGGCGAACGCCATAGCTCAGAGTGTCGTCGCCGCCGATGGGGATGAGCGTGTCAATGCCGAGCCAAGCGAGATTCTCTAGAACTTCGGGCGTGAGGTCATTTTTTTCCGCGCTGAATTTTTCCTTGAGATGATCCGGAACGCTAGATTTGGAAACGCGGCCAGGATTGGTGCGGGAAGAATGGAGAAAAGTGCCGCCGGTACGACCGACGCGTTCCACAGTCTGCTCGTCGAGAAGAACGAAATTATCGGAATTGTCGTAATCCTTCTCGCGGATCATATCCACGAGGCCAGCCCAACCGTGGCGAATACCAATGACCTGAAATCCTTCGCGAATGGCGCGGAGGGTGACGCCGCGGATGGCCGGGTTAAGACCCGGAACGTCGCCTCCACCGGTCAGGATGCCAATTACGCCCTTCTTTACGTTGATGTTTGCCATGGTGCTCGAATCGCCTCAGAGTGGAATAAAGAACTAATGATTATCCACGCGGGAGGGAATTTTAGAAAGGGGCTCCAAGAATCCAAAATTTGCGTCGCATGGATTTAATATTTGAAACTTGAGAGAGTCCTTCAGGCCTCGATTCGCGTGCCAAGAACCGTGAGAAATTTTGCTAACCATGCGGGGTGCGCCGGCCACGCAGGCGCGGTCACGAGATTCCCGTCGACAACAGTCTCGGTCATGGCAACGTCCGTAAACCTGCCGCCGGCCTGTGTGACTTCAGGCGCAACCGCAGGGTAGCAACTGCATTGGCGACCCTCCAGAACGCCGGCAGCAGCGAGAATCTGCGCACCGTGGCAGATGGCTGCGATGGGCTTTTTCGCGGAAGCGAAATGGCGAACAATATCCAGTACGCGGGAATTCAAGCGCAGATATTCGGGGGCCCGGCCGCCGGGAATGACGAGTGCGTCATAGTCTTCTGCTCTGGTGCCTTCAAACGTGGTGTTGAGGGAAAAGTTATGGCCGCGTTTTTCGGAGTAAGTCTGGTCGCCTTCAAAGTCGTGGATCGCCGTTCGGACGGATTCTCCCGCCTTCTTGCCGGGACAGACGGCGTGGACCGTATGACCGACCATCAGTAACGCCTGAAACGGCACCATTACTTCATAGTCTTCGACGTAATCGCCGACAATCATAAGAATTTTCTTTTTGGCCATTGGTACCTCACAGGGGAATCAGGATAACAAAAAGTGAGATAAGGAAGGGCATCAGGCAAAGAAAAGACGAGAAAATGCCCCGGCTCCAAAGGCGGTCTTCCTACACCTGGAATAGCTTGGTAGGGCAACGACCTACTGAAGCGTTGCAGGCCCCGCAGCAACCTCAGTGGTGTCTTCAATCGTCAGCATGTCTGTACGCATCTTGTCCCATTCGCGAAGAGTCAAACCGCGAGTGGTAAAGAAACGGCGGATCTTGGCGGAATCCCAGCGCAAAACTTCCTCGAACACCGGGATCAGGACGCTCATCGCATTGTCGCTCAGAACAGTGCGGCGAGCGATACGGGAGATGAATTTGGCCTCGGAAACAGCGATGGTCAGGCCATCGTGTTGATTCACGTGCATCATCACCGGCAAATCGGAGCTGCCATCGCCCATGTAGATGACATGATCGTGGCTGATACCCAGAGTCGCGCGAATTTCTTCCAGGACCGTAATCTTGCCCCAGCCTGCGGTCGCGCGAATTATGGAATCGACTTCGCCAGTCGCTTCGTTATAGCGAAAGCGAGTGCCGAAGATTTGGTCCGTAGGAACAATTCCCTCCAGTGCCGACTGGATGATCTCCTGGGGCGCCGCGGAAATTACGTAGAACGAAACCTTAAAGCCGTCGGAAATGTTTTCCAGGGAACGCGCGAAGAGATCCACGTCGTGCTTCAGACGGATCCGTTTGCCGGTCTCGACGAGATCGTCACGCCGCACGCGGCGGAAGTCCGGGTCATGCAGAATGAGATAGGCTAGCTCTGCACCTTGTTGAACGAGATGAATGTCTGAAAGTCCTCTCACCTTGTCATGAAAGTCGTGAAAGCCGATTAGCTCGCTGAGAACGACGCCGGAGTCGTTGAAGCTGAGCGTCTGGTCAAAATCGCTGGCCAGTAAGTACTGCTTAACCATAGGGGTAAAACTCCTTCCTTCTGTCCGCCGGTGGCGGACGCCCGAACCGGGCTGGCGGCTCGGAAACTCCCCACGCATACAAGTTAACCCTGTTTATGGGTAACGCCGCACGAATAATATTGATGGGTGCTATGCGTGGAAATCGTGAACAGATTGTTAGCTTTCTATGAGATGCGGCGAATGCATAAAGAGTTAACAAGAAAGGGGTTAAAGTGTAAAAAGCTTTGGAATGAAGCAATTGCATGCGGATGGTAAACGAAAAATGAAACGAAGAAAAAGCGAAGGTGATATTTGCTGTTGTTTCATGGTTCGCTCGAGCTAGTTCGTCGAGAAAATCCATGAGCGGACTTGATCCAGCCAGCCCGAAACATTGGCATCCGACTGAGTTTTTGTGACGGGATGATCAGTGACGGTATAGGTCTGTCCGTTACGAAGGTAAAGGCGTTGGATTTCTTCACGGTTGAGCGGGCGAGCGCCGCGGCGGCCGAAGACGGCGATTTGATTGCCGGATTCGTCGACCGCCCGGTCACGATCAATACCCTTTGAAACTGCGAGCGCTGGGCCGCGGGTGTGTGCTGTGGCGATCAGCTTTGGCGTTGGGCGCGGGCTGAAGCCGGAGAAATGCGCGGGGTCGTCTGCAGGAGACAAGATTTGCAGGACGCGAAGGCCGTTCTTCCCGTCGGCGACGAAGGCGAATGCGCTGGCGGCTACCATTCCTACTTTTACGTCATTTACATCGTTGAGTTGGCCATCGGCGGAGAAGAGTTGGTCCACCTTCGGGGCGGTGGGATTTTCGACATCAATTATGGCGATGCCTTGCTTGCCGGCGGAGACGTATGCGTAGGTGCGCGCGATGTAGACGTTGCGCGCATCGGCCAAAGAGATGAGTACGTTGGGGACAAGTTTGGGTTGAGCGAGATCGGTGACATCGAGGACCTTCAGGCCGTCGCGATCCACGACGAATGCATAGCGGAACTGAACTGCGATGGCCCGCGGTTCGTTCAAGAGAGGCGCTGAAATCGTGGCGGTGATTTTTGGGGCTAAGGGATTGTCGAGGTCAACGACGACCAGTGATTTATCCGTGAGCACATAAGCGTAGGTGCCGGCAATGGTGATGCGGCGAGCGCCGGTCAGCACATCGTCCGGGTTGAAGGCGAGACCACGCTTCAGAAAGTTATTGGCGGGATTGCCGTCCAGCAACGTTCCCACGCCGGGACTTTTGGATGTCACATCTGGATTGCCAACGACGACGAGGCCTTCTTCCTTGTCCGCTATGTAAAGGAAACCGTAGAGCAGATGGATAGGCTGCTCTTCGTTCTCAGGAAGGCGGACCCGGAGAGGATCAATCGCCAGGGTCGAGGGAGAGGCCACGGAGGCGGCGTCTTTGGTAGGCAGATAAAAACGCTGACCGAGCGGCGAAACCGGGGCTGTCGTGATGTGCTCGGAAAAACCTTTGTTGTCTACGTTGGCGATGTCGTAGACACGCAATCCGCCTTTGCCATTGGCGGCGTAGGCATATTCACCGCGAGCCTGAATGTCGAACACAGTGCCTTCATGCCTTGCGACAGCCGTAAGCTGGCGCTTGTGAGCGACGAACTTCTTGAAGTTATCCGGGTACGCCATGCGCTGGAGGTCGCTGCCGTAGATCGCCTCGGGCTCATCGTGTTCAGCGACGGCAATGGCCTCCAAGCCCTTGTAGCCGGTCGCTACGTAGATGTAGCGGCCCATGAAGTTCATGAAGTTCGTGCCTTGCAAGAGCAATTGTGCCATCCAGGCATTGTTGTCATTTGCGGCGGAAACATGGCAGTCGCTACATTGCTTGGTTTCTCTCGCGCGCACAGTGTGCGGCACGAAGGTGCTGAAGGCCTGGCCCGAGAAGCCTTCCGCGGAAACGGTTTGTTGTGTGTAGTACAGCCATTCGCGATTGGCGTTTTGCGAACTGACGAGAACTGCGCAAGAGGAGCGAGCGGGGGCGATGCGGTGGCCAGTGACCGTGCCGTCCACGCCCAGGAAATATGCATCATCACGAAGGACCTGAAAGTTGTAGCTGGTGTAGTTGCGCGTCATCAGTCCTTCGTTATGCAGCATGGGACGACGGATGTTTGCGGTCATTTGTAAATGGCAGCCAAAGCAACTGGGCGTCCAGGAAGTGTGGCAGGCATAGCAGGTCATCGAAGAATTGCCGTGAGCCAGCGCTGTATCTTCGTCGGGTACCGAAGCGAGCGCAATTCCATCCTTATTCATAAGCTTGGCGCGATAGGAAAGCATGCTGAAGTGGGAATTGCCCGGCGTGATGGAATCTTTCGTTTGGACAATTTCCCACTGGGTGTCTGGATTCGTCATCGAGCGTTGAATGAGTTTGTCCGTCTGCCACTCGAAGCGCCGCAATCCCCAGGGTGTGCGTAGGAGTTCCAAGCGATGGCCACGGGGTTCGCCGGGGCGTAGTGCATCCGGAGCTGCCGGGCCAGAGGTGATAAGCATTGCACGCTGGCGAATTGTGCCGTGGCAATCTACGCAATCAATTTCGACCGCGGCGCGGGGCTCGGCGTAGATCTTGCCGTTGCCGTGATTGTCCTGAGCGAAATGGCAATCGGCACACTGCATGCCTTTTTCCAGATGGATGTCCGCAAGATGAACGGCTTTTTCAAAACGCTGCGGGTCGTTGAAGTCGATGGGGCTGCCGCTTTTGTCCAGCCAGTTCCCTTTTCGGTCGTGTTTGTAGACACCACGAAAAATCCAGCCGTGACCGTGGAAATCGGCGAACCTGGTGGTCTTGAGTTGTGCATTGAATTCGGGGGTTCCGGTTTGATTCAGAAATTTCGAATCGCCCCAGAGGCCGCGGGCCGCCGCTGCTTCTGGATTGCGGATGGCCGCTTGGTAGCGCTCCTCCTCGGAAGGCTTATGCTGTTTCTGCGGGTACATTTTGTCGCCATCGATTTCGTTGTCCCACCAGGTGAGACCGAAATAGGTGGTGACCATGTTCGTACCGGGATGAATGTGACAGATCATGCATTGGCTCGAGGGAATAGAGCGCGTAAAAGCGTGGCGAATGGCATGGCCGGACTCGTTTTTGGGGATTGCGGGGTCGGAGGTTGCAGTCTGGCCTAGATTACCGAATAACGCGTATGGGCCTGAATGCGCAGGATCGTGGTCGTTCGCGTAGATCACATGGCAAGCAGAGCAGCCGCTGGCACGGTAGTCGCCGGGATGATCGTTGGTGCCCGGAAAAGAAAGGATGGGATCGAGCAAGCGGGTCTTTTGCAGGCCGAGGAAAACGGGGTCGGTGCGAAGCTCGGTTCCAAACCCACGGTCGCTCAGCTGATCGTCGGGCTTGCCTGGAGATTCCTCGCTGAGGGGATTGCCGATCTCGCCCTTTTTCTCGCCACCTCGTTCGAAGACCCGGAGCACGTTGCCGGGCTGAGAAGTTTCCCAGCGGAGTAGGGGTGTAAGTTCCGGCAGAACCCCTTTTGTACGCGTTTCCTCGGGAGTTGGCTTTGGCACCGTGCGAAGTTCCTGTGGAACGCCATCGCGCGAGTAGCTTTCGCCGAAGCGAGCATTTTTGTAAGGCATGCCGCCGTTGTTATATAGGGCCGCGCCCCAGAGTAGACCCGAGTGGGTCATCAAGTTGTTGGAAACAGCAAGCGTCTCGCTCGGGTGGCAGCCTGCAGTGCCGCAGGTCTCGGGGGCAACGCGGAGGTCGCCGGGATTCACAAATTTGACGTATTCCGCGGACTCCTTGAGCCATTTCGTATTGTAGCGCTCAGGGAGCGAGGAACGATTTTTCAGGGTCGAATCGCGTGGCTGGACGTGGGCCTTTTCCTTAGTCGAGATGTACTCAAGCGATGAGGAGGAAGTACCGGGGGTCACAGAGACATTTGCGAGGCCGCCATGACAGTCGGTGCAGCCGAGATGCACGCCCTTCGAGGGATGCATCGTGGGCTCATCACCTGATGAATAGATATGGCAGGAGATGCAACCCGCTGATTTCCTATCGGCCTCTTCCTGCGACTGCCCGCGAAACATTGGCGTTGGATCCTGGGCGGAAGCCCAAAACTGAGCAGCTCGGGTCGCGATAAAAAGGAGGACAAACATCGCCGCGCAATGCAACAGCAGAACGAATCGCTGCGTTCGCCTTTCAGAGCGAAGCGTAAAGAAAAACGAATGTAGAATTCGCCGCCGCAACTCGGATTACCTCAGAAAGTAAATTTCGCTGAACCAAAAATCGAAAACAGTGTTCGCCCGGTGTAAATATCCCGAAATCCCTGGCCTGGTTGGAGCATGGAAGCGCCGCCGGTGAGGATAATATTTTCCGATAGAGGAGGACGATATTGCACGCCGAGACCGAAATCCTCTCCGATAGTGTGGTGAATCGGCGATTCAAACAGGATGTATTCAAGCGGTTCGGTGCGCATGAAACGCAGAAAGTTGAAATTAACGAATCCCTTGAGTTTCGGCGTGATGTCGATATCGGTGCCCGCATTGACCAGAAAGATGCCTGGATTCACGAAGTTGGATTGGCCTTCTTCTTTGTTTGAACGCATGTTGGGAAGCAGGCTGCCATCGGTTGTTAGCGCGACCCCGGAACCCGTCAAGCGGATGGCCTCGCGATTCCAAAAACTGAACAGGCCTCCCGCAAAATTTGGCAGATCAATGATGGAATCGAAACCGCGCGCCCGACCATTACGCGGATCGGAGTCTCCGGATGCATAGAACGTAGAGATGCGGTAGCGGATCCAATCGCGATCGAGAGAAAGTTCGGCCGCCGCCATTTGTGCGTTTACGGTGACTCGCCGCCCGGCGATTGGGTTGAAGGTATCTTCCCCAATTGCCTGGTAGAACGCGTGGGTGAGATTTAACCGTTTGATGTGGCCGTTTCCCAGCCATCCAAAGTATCCGACCCGGATAGCGTGCGGGATTGGCCCAATACCCTGGTTGATAACATTTCCGATGGGCGCCGGACGAACCAGAAATCCGTTGTCATCATAGTGAACCGTGGCGTCGTCTTTGTTCCAAGCGCTTATAAATTCGGCGGTGTATCCGGGAAAGAAAAAATCCTGAATATAGATGTTGGCAAGAAGCACTTGCTGTCCGCGGCGATCGAAGGTGTTCAGGCCGCTGTTGGTATTTTTCTCGAGAAAGTGAAAGTACGCAGCGTTGTACTCCAGGCGGTCGCTACACAGATTGCCGAAAATGCGCACGGCCGGCTGTTCATCCGAAAAGAGAAAGCCGCGAAAATCAGCGTTGAACTCCTGAATCCCTGCGCGCACAGAAACGAAATCGTAATTGGGGCTCAGGTCGTGCAGTTTTACTTCGACGAAGGCTTCTTGCAAACCTGTGTGCGAGTCAAATCGCGTTGTTCCCCGGCGCACGTCAGGGCTGACGATGCCTAGTTCGCGCACATCCAGGTAGTTGAGGCTCACTTCGGGAGTGATGCGAACGCGCCAGTCCACGGGCTTGAAGGAAGCGTCGCCATGAAACAGGTCAAAGCTGAAGCGGAAGGTCTGATCGAGGAAAAACTGTTCACCGCGGCCGAAGAATTCCTTGCTGCCAGGCTGCGCTGCGCTGACACCGCTCGGAGAAGGCACGCGCCGACCGTCCAGGAACGCCTGTGCGGAACCAGTGAAATTGAAAAAGACCTGCTGACCGAACAATGCCGGCCAGATAGGCTCGTCGCCTTTGAAGCGATTCCGGTTGAACGGATCATACCAGTGCGGCTTGGTGTAGAGGTATTCGCCCGAGGGAGCATATCGGCGGTAGTCCGGCTGTTCAAGAGCCCAGCGGTTGGGAACGGTGTCAAAAACATCGGCGATCGGCGGAAGAACGTCCGGAGCAAGTTCAGCGATGTAGTTCGGATCGGAATCGAGACGATGGCGGAATTCGCGATAGGTGCCCGAGGCGGCCACAGTTTCGGCAGGGAGCGGCGGACCCAGATCGGGCTGGCGCGGAAGCCGCGAGCGCGTTTCCATGGTTGGTGTGGCTGAGAGAAGAACTTCGAGGGTCATAACTTCGTTCGCGACCACGGACAGCGAGGAAATTTTGAAAGGGACACGAGCGTCAGCTTCAATCGTGAATTCGTAGACTCCGGGACTTAGCGGAAAGATCCGAAATACCCCATCTCCGCTGGTCATGGAAGGAATTGTTTGGCCGGTCCGAAGGTTTCGGAGTGAAATGTGAGCCCCGATAACAGGACGCGTCGCCGACTCCGAAGTCTGCTCGCGCACGGTACCATCAAGCGCGCCCGTCGTCAGCGCCAGTTGACGCGGTATCCTCTTGGGCGGACCGGCCTCGTGTGATACGTTGGCGGGCGTTGCGGCAGGCGGCGGTGCCTGTACCTGCGCAGTGCCTGAGGAAACAGCTGCGAGGGACACGGACACGAAGGCACAAACTCGGAGTGTGAATAGCTTGGCGAAAGAGCGCATGCGCCTGGGACGACGGAGCTGACAATCGATGCAAAGTCTCCGTCAAATAGACAGGAAATTTCTCCACTCGGCAAGCATTTTCTAAGCGCGGGGGAAGAATCTAGTGGGTCGCACTCGAGAAGAGTGAGGGTCACCAATTCGACTCACGCGGGCGCAATGAAATTTGTATGAGCGGTGCGCCCTATATCATGGGCCGAGCCAATCGACTTATGGAACACATCCTTCGAAAACCGGTGGAATCGAGACGGGCCTACAAGCAGCGCCGCAAGGCGATTGTGTTTGGAATTATCCTAGCTCTGGGGATTACGGTCGCGCTGGTTGTGCTTCTTGCTGGTTGTGGGGGTGGCAGCAGCACGGGCGCAAGCGGGGGAACGACAGTCACATCCCCGGCGACGCCTGGCGCGCCTTTAAGCGCAGCAGAAGTGCAAGCACTGGTGGAAACGGCCGCTACCGCGGCCAACGATGATCGGATGGTGATTGCTGTTGTGGACCGGCGGGGAGACGTCCTGGCCGTTTATCGCAAGGTATCCGCAGGGACCACCGATATTGGCAATTACGGGAATCCAGTGGATGTAAATGATTTGGCAGTTTCGTTGGCTCGGACCGCCGCGTACTTCAGCAATGACCAGGCACCGCTTTCATCGCGAACGGTGCGCTTCATCAGCGGGATTCATTTTCCACCCGGCGTCGTAAACGCTCCGACGGCGGATCTCTACGGCATCGAAAACACGAATCGCGGATGCACGCTTTCCTCTAATTTCCTGCCTGGACAGGTCATCGATCCTTCCACAGCGCTCGTTGGCGGGGGGCCGGGCCTCGGAATAGCCACGGGCAAAGCAGATTTGCTGGATAGCGATGCAAATGCCGTGAATCCGGGTGGCGTGCCAATCTTTCGAGGCGCCACGGTCGTGGGCGGAATTGGAATTGCCGGAATCGGTCACAATGCGGCGGAGTTCGCGGCATTCTCTTCCATCGCGGCGAATGGATTTTTGCCTCCGATTGCACAGCTGCCGCCGGGGGTTGTGTTTATTGGAGGAATCGCGCTGCCGTTTGTAAATCAGATGAGCGCGCCCGCAGGGGTCTCCCCGGGGACGCTGAATGGCGGTTACTATCTGAACTTTACTCCCAAAAATAGCCTGGGCCAGCCGCCTGAAGGTGATCTTGTAGGACCGAACGCCGGTCCGATTGGCCAATTGACCGCCTCAGAAGTGAAACAGATCCTCGACAACGCGGAGGCCACGGCCAACACCACGCGTGCAGTAATCCGATTGCCCATCGGGCAGCGGGCGAAAATGGTGATTGCCGTTGCGGACCTGGATGGCACCATCATCGGACTGCGACGCATGAGGGATTCGACTATTTTCAGTATTGACGTGGCCGCAAGTAAAGCGCGCAACATGATTTACTTTAACAGTAGCATTCGGACAGCTGCCGATCTGAATCAGGTGCCGACGGACACTGTGGTAACCAACCGCACCATCAGCTTTGGGGCACAGCCCTTGTTTCCTCCCGGTATTAACGACTCGAACCAACTCGGGCCTTTTTACAATCTCTTCACCCATGACACGGCAAATCCCTGTACGCAGGGCTTCCAAGGTGGCGCGCCGAATGACAACAAAAGCGGAATCGTCTTTTTTCCTGGCAGTGTGGGTTTATATAAGAATGGCGTCCTAGTGGGCGGCCTTGGCGTCAGCGGCGATGGCGTGGACCAGGACGATTACGTAACATCTGGCGGAATGGTTGGCTTTGAGGCGCCTACACAAGTTCGCGCGGACCAGATCGTCATTGAGAATGTGCGTTTGCCCTACTTGAAGTTTCCCAGAAATCCTACGAACTAGTCTGCTCTTTTCTCCTGAGTTGCGCTCAAAGTGTTGAGGTCATGGTCCGGTCAATCATCGGCGGTGTTTTTTTTGACGACGCCGCAGCGGTTCTTTTTTCGTTTGGCGAGGGAAGTGAGCGCCCGAGTATACGCCGACAGCGTTTTTGGATTGGATTTGTTGTAGACGAACTGTCCTTTCCTTTTCGACTCGATAAGGCCGGCATCGGCAAGAATTTTCAGGTGATGGGAGATGGTCGCAGGAGTGACGCCACGAAGCGAGACCAACTCTCCGCAATTCATGGACTCGCACGAACTAATAGCTTCAAAAACGAGTAGCCGGGTCTTATCGGCAAGGGCCTTGGAGATGCGCTCGATCAGGGCATGATCCATCTAAATTGATTGTAACGAAACCACTGCGCACCCGCCAGGTAGCTAGCCGCTTTCCACAAGGAGATGTAACCATTAAATTAGACAATCATCTAAGTATCGAAGTGATGAAAAACCATACGGATCACCGGCTGCGGGCCGGCGGAGGAAAACATGAAGAGACTCGACGGCAAAGTGGCAGTGGTTACCGGCGGTAACAGCGGCATAGGGCTGGCGTCCGCAAAGCGCCTTCTGGAAGAAGGCGCTCGCGTGGCGATTTCCGGCAGAAACCAAAAAACGCTCGACGAAGCGGTGAAAAGCCTGGGCAAAGACATTCTGGCCGTAAAGGCGGATACGGCGCGACTCGATGAAACAGAGAAATTCCTGAAATCGGTAGTTCAGAAATTCGGAAAGATCGATGTGCTGTTCGTAAATGCCGGCGTGGCAAAGTTTGCTCCTCTTGCGGACACGTCCGAATCCATCTTCGATGAGCAATTCGACATCAACGTCAAGGGTGCGTATTACACGATCCAGAAGGCTTTGCCGCATCTAAACGATGGCGCCTCCATTATCCTGAACACCAGCGTGGCAGGGATCAAAGGAAACCCGAATACGAGCGCATACTCCGCTACGAAAGCGGCTTTGCGGTCGGTGGCACGGACAGCGGCGGTCGAATTGGCTCCGCGGAACATCCGCGTGAATGCCCTTGCTCCGGGCCCAATCACCACGCCGATCATCGACCGCTTGGGTTTGCCCAAGGAGGCAGTGGATGAGTTCGCGAAGCAGATCATCGCCACAGTACCGCTACGGCGTTGGGGGAAGCCAGAGGAAGTTGCCGGTGCGGTGGCTTTCCTGGCCTCATCCGATGCTTCATATGTGACGGGAGTAGAACTTCTTGTAGATGGAGGCCTAGGTAGCGTCTAACCTCTGTGCAGCAATACCGCAAGGCGCTCAGGGGGTAGTTTCCCGGGCGCCTTTTTCTTTTGCGGAAGAGGGATCGCGCGAGGAAGCTACATTCGCGTCCAGGTACCATTTCTGCGATTGGTCGCCAGGGGCATAGCAATTTCCGTCCTGCGCGTAGTTGGCAGGACAGTGTGAGGCTATCCCCTTGCGCATTGGGGATTGCGCATACTGCCAGATACTTGCGAAATCGGTCCCGCTGACCGACGGGCTGGGTGGAGCGTTAGGAAAGGTACAACCAGGCGACGGCGGACAAGTGTCGTTGTAGACCCAGAAAACAATTTTGTTCGATCCGGCGTGAGACTGGATGTCTTGCGCGGTGGTGATGTGAACTCCATTTCCTTCGTCCACTGGAATCCCGGAGCAATAAACACCGGGTCGGAATCCAGTCGCAGAAAGTTTCTCAAACCAAGCCTTTAGGTAAGCGTGATACGCGATGGAAAGGCGCCCACCTTCCTCAACATCCAAAAAAATAATTGTGGCCGGCAAAAAGCCATTTTGAACCGCAAGCTTTGCAGCGCGCTTGGCGTCGAGGGTACCAGCTGCGCGCGCGTCCTGGATAGTTTTCACCTCGCGGGACGCACGAGCATTAAAGAGCACCATGAAACCGAACCCCTGCTGCTGAAGCAATTTTCGCTTGCCAGTCCACGAGCTTCGTTTTTCGCCGGGTGGCGCACTTAACCAGTAACCGGCAAACGAAAAAGTCCTTCTTAGGAGCGGGAGAACCTCATCCCCCGGGTAGGTATTTCGATCAAAACCCAGGTAGTAGGTCGAGATGGAGTTTGACTTTTGAGTCCCGGCCGAAATACACAAGCAAGTAGCGGCGAGAAACCAGATACCAAGCGATAGGAGCGGAGTTCCGATCTTCACGGAGTTCCCCATGAGCGCTAAGAACGACCAAGCAAGTCAGCCTTCGCGCAGCTTGTGTCCAGACAGATTTCCAAGGCCGTCATACGCCGCATATTTGTACATTTCACTGAGCGTCGGGTAGTTGAAGACCTGCTCGATGAATTCATCGATGGACAGGCCGTTATCCAGGACCATCATGCCAATGTGAATCAGTTCTGTGGCGGATTCGCCGATCATGCTTACGCCCAGGAGTCTGCGGCCGGCGGGGGCGAAAATGATTTTTAGCAGCCCCGTAGTGTCGCCGACAATGTGGCCCCGAGCGTTGTTCGCGTAACTGGCCCTTCCGACATAATATTCAATTCCCTTCTCCTTGCACGATTCCTCACTTTCGCCGGCAGCTGAAATTTCCGGGATGGTGTAGATGCCCATCGGCAGGAGCGAGGCCACGCGTTGCTTGTACTTCAGACCGAATGCGTGACATACGGCGACACGCCCCTGCTCCATGGAAGTGGAGGCGAGCGCGGGGAAACCAATTACATCGCCTGCTGCGTAAATGTGCGGAACTCCCGTTCGGTAGTTCTCGTTAACGCCGATGTAGCCCTTGTCATTGATCGAGAGTCCCGCCTTATCAAGCGCAAGGCCATCCACAGCCGCACGACGGCCGGCCGCAAATAGTGCCGCATCCGTCTCTAGCGTCCTGCCGCTTTTCATAAAGAGCCGCGAGCCGGAAGCTGTGTTTTCGACTTTCACGGGGCGCTCGTTGAACCACAGGTTCATTCCTGACGAGAGAAACCGGTCGCGCAAGACGCTTGCAATTTCTGCGTCGAGGAATGGAAGCAACCGGTCGCGGCCGTCCACCAAAGTAACGTTCACCCCCAAGGCTTTGAAAATCGACGCATACTCGCAACCGATTACACCTCCTCCGATCACGGACAGGCTCTTGGGGATTCTGTCCATCTTCAGAAAGGTGTCCGAATCGAATGTATGGACGTCATCGAAAGAAATTTCCGAAGGGCGATGGGGCTTGGAACCGGTGGAAATGAGAATGATTTCGCCACCCAGACGACGCGATCCGGTAGATCCGGTCACAACGACCGCGTGTGAATCTTCGAAGGCTGCCTGGCCGGTAACTAGCTCAATACCGTGGAGCTGCAGATTCTTTAGAATCCGCTGGCGTTCCATTTCCACCACCGCCCGTTCATGGTGCATGAAATCATGAACGGTCAGATTTTCTTTCAGCGAATAGTCAATGCCATACAACCCACGCTGTTTCAGGCCGGAGAAATAAAGAGCGGATTCGCGAAGGGTCTTGCTGGGCACAGTGCCGGTATTAATGCAGCTTCCACCAACCACAGGCGCGCGCTCGATCACGGCAACTCGCTTGCCGAAATAGGCGGCTTGCGCGGCGGCCTTTTCCCCGGCGGGACCGCAACCGATAACAAGCAGGTCAAAAGGATCCGGCGAAGACAAGGCAACCTCCTGGAATTTTCAACAAACTGCAGTATATTACTGCCACGTAGCGCATGAACTCGGCCAAATGGTAGCAGGTTTTCCGAACCGCGTAGCTCGCAGATCGGGTCACGTTGACGAATCCAAGTTACGCCGTGCGTCAGAGCTAGCGAGCGGTGCTGAAACCGCGAAGAGCCTCAAGCCGCGCACGCGCATCAGCGAAGTCCGGGGCGAGTTGCAGCGCCGCTTGATATGCGCCGGAGGCGCGATCGAGGTCATGCGTCACCTCGTAGGAGCGGCCCAACCAGAATAAAGCTAATGGAGAAGGTGCAAGGCTCGCAGCGTGAGAAAAATCCCCGATAGCAGCAACAAAATTCGAAGATTGAAATTCAGCGGTACCGCGGGCAATGTAGCTGTTTTGTTTCGCGGGATTAAGCGAGATTGCTGCACTTAGTTCGGCAATCGCCACCGGGAAATTTCGTAGGCTCAAATACAGGATTCCTAGATTGTTGTGGGCCTGTGCAGCTTCAAATGGATCAGGCGAAACAGCGATTGCCTGGCGGTATTGAGATGCAGCGTCGATCAGTTGATTCTGCTGCTGAAAGAGAACGGCCAAATTGTAATGTGCTGAAGCCAGATCGGGTGCAAATTGGACGGCCGCGATGAAATGTGGCAACGCACCTTGGGTTTGACCGGCTTCGACGAGTGCGGTGCCTAGATTGTTTTCCGCAATGCCGTTGCGAGATGTTACTTCGAGGGCGTGGGCGAACAGCGTGATGCTATTGCGCCAGTAGCCGATTTGCTTTCGCGTCAAGTAAACAAGGGGAAGGAGAAGAATGAGAAAGCTGGCGGCAAGCATTTGCGAATTCCAGTGCCGTTGTTTTGCCAGATCGGAAAATAACCAGACGATTGCGATGAAAACGCCGATCAAGGGTAAGTATGCGTAACGATCTCCCATGCCCTGTCGCCCCGATTGGATCAGGCCGATCATGGGAAATGCAGTACCCAGATACCAGAGCCAACCAACGACAAGATATTTCCGGCTGCGATTTGTATATACGAGGACGGATATTCCGGCAATGACCACGGCGGCCAACAGAACTTTCCAAGGGGCAAGGGAATTTTCCGGATGCGGATAGAAAACCGCCAAACGTGTAGGCCAGACGGCCTTGCCGAGGTACGCGGCATAGGAGTAGAGGACGTTCTTTACCCTCCAGGCCAAAGGCATGGCTGCGGTGAGTGCTTTTTCTTTGCGATGGATTTCGAGGGTCAACCAGCCCGCACCGGCAGACATCAGAAGCAACGGAACTTTTTCCGAAAACAAACGAAAAAAGGAACTCCGCGCGGAAACCGGCTGGAGGTCATCCACCGCCTTCGGAAAGCGGTTCAAGGGCCAATAGTCCAGAAGAAGCATGGCAAAAGGCAAAGCGATGACCATTACCTTGGACATGAGCCCGCAAAGAAAGAGTACAGCTACCGCCGCATAACGAAGCAGCGAAGGGCGTTTCGCATACCAGGCGTAAGCAATCAGGCTTAGCAACATGAAAAAAACGGAGAGGACGGCTTTGCGTTCGGCGACCCATGCAAAGGACTCGACGTTTATGGGGTGAGCCGCGAATAACGCCGCAACGGCCGCGCTCGGCCACGGCCGACCTGTCATGACCAGCAGCACAATAAATAAAAGAATGACGTCGCAGGTCTGCAGCAGGACGCTGTTGGCGTGGTGCCCTCTCGGTTGCAAACCGAACAACTGAACATCGAGCATGTGAGAAATCCACGTGAGGGGATGCCAATTCGCGGCCGGATTGTCCGTGCCAAAAGCCCACTTGACGTTATCGCCGCTCAAGCCTTGTAGGACGTGGGCGTTGGCGGTGATGTAATCGGGATCGTCGTAATTGACAAAGCCGTTATTCAATGCCGGTAAGTAAAGCAGCAATGCCCCCAAGGCCAAGGAAAGAGCAAGAAGCCCAGACAAGCGCAGGTCGCTTCTTGTGCGGGAAGGTTCGGGAAAGGATTCAGCCAGTGCTTCGGGTTTGTCCGAGCTAGCTCGTATCACGGTTGCACCAACCCAGTGAGCATTCGAAAGAGTTTTAAACGAAATTGAGAGTTAAAAACATACGATTTGATGGCGTAAATTCGCATGAATACCGGGCTCGTCTCGATTATAAGGACAGCCGTTTCAGCAACAAGTTGGCTTCCGTGATCTGGGACGTAATTGCCAACGGGGTGTCGAGAAGGCTCGCTGCGGACGTGCGGGTGGGAGTCAGGACAAACTGGTGCCCGGGGTGGGAGTAGCTGCACGTGCGGCCTTTGAAGGAAGATAAGTTATCGTGATGGGTTCCACCTTTCGGTGGACAGCTTTGGTACCGGCTATTCCAGGCTCCGTTATCTTCGGCAGTTGCCCATAGATATTCTGAAAACCGATCCGTCCTTGTCCAGCAACCCGCCGCGCCTCTCAAAGGATCGGCAGGAAACCCGTGGGAAGTACCTTACCGTTTCCAAGCGAATCGGATGACCGTACCCCAATTTGGCTCTCGTTACTTGCGATCGCTGGCCAAGTTTCCTCGGTAATGCTCAGGAACACATTCACCACTTGCGGGTCGAATTGACTACCAGAACATTGAAGGATCGTGTCACGTGCTGACTCGAAGGAAGAGGCACGACGGTAGGATCTGTTGGACGTGATGGCATCGAGGGTGTCCGCCACGGCGAAAATCCGTGCGCTTAGAAGAATTTCCTCTCCTCTGAGGCCGCGCGGATAGCCACTGCCGTCATAGCGCTCGTGATGCATAAGGACAATTTTGGCCGCCTCTGCAAGAAAGGCGATCGACTTGACAAGATCGAAGCCGATCTGGACGTGCCGCTGCATTAGTTTCCGCTCGCCTGCAGTGAGGGCGCCTGGCTTGAGAAGAATGTTATCGGGGATTCCAAGCTTTCCGATATCGTGCAGGTACGAGCCGGTGACAAGACTTCCCAACTGTTTGTCCGACCAGCCCCTCGCACGTGCAATCTCGAGCGAAAAACGGCAACACGCCGGGAGTGGCCCGCAGTTTCATTGTCGCGGAGATCAATCGCCGCGCCGAGTGCCTGCAAAGTCTCTTCATAGCTTTGCTCGATCTTCCGGAGAGCCTCACGCACTTGCCCAGTGCGCTCTGCAACCATTTCTTCGAGATGCTGGCGATAGTTTTCAACTTGCCGTTCGAGATGCCGCTTTTGAAGCGCACTCTCCAGACTTGCCAGCACAGCGCTTTCCCGAAGAGGGTTAACGAGATAATCGTCCGCCCCGCAGCGCATCGCCTCCACGCCTACGTCCACGTCGTCCACGCCCGTAGTAACGAGTAAGGCCGTGTACCGATAACAGCGGCGAACTCGGTTAAGGAGCTCCATGCCCCCTATGCCCGGCATGTGGAGGTCTGAGATTACGGCATCGAAGCTCTCGTGCTGTAAGACCACAACGGCTTCTTCGCTGCTACTCGCGGTGGTGCAGTGGAAAGCGGGCGGACCAAGCATGATTGCGAGGAGCTTGCACGCTGCCTGCTGGTCGTCGACGACAAGAACGCGCACGACAGAACTGCGATTGTATGAAATCGCATCCACGGTGTTTTCCTCTTCTCGGGGGAAAGGAGCGTCAACCTCGGTCACGGCAAATACCCACCTGAAACCCTAGCCGAGCACCCAGGGCCCAGTCTTTTCAACAAAGCGGAATCCGTACGGCCGAACGAGACCAGTTTTTGCGGCTGAGTGAATAATTTCAGCCTTTCCGACGTAGTCTTCGCAGTAAGCGGTCATATAGACGTCCACCACGGAATTTGCCTTTAGATCGGCTGTGCAGGCACACAGAAAGCCGCTTAGACTCACATTTTCCGTTACTGTCGACTCTTCAAACTTATTGCCTTGGCTGTCTGTACCTTTGAGTTTCAGCGGAACATGCAGACGTACTCGCACCTCGGTTCGCGGTACAAACTTACGGGTGTTTGCGATTTGGCTGAGGCACGTACGCAGCGCCTCGAAGTCGATGGGCTTCTCGAAATAGCTGAATGCTCCCAGTTGCTTGCAGTGTTCTTTGGTTTGTCCGCCGGCCTCGCCGCTGACGATAATCACTGGGATCCTCTGCGTGTGGCTGAAAGCCGTGAACGTCTGAAGAAGTTCATATCCGGAATATTTGGGCATGCGAAGGTCCAACAAGATTGCGTGGGGCTTGTGTTCGAGGGCGAGGGCCAAACACTCTTCCGGCTCGCCCGAGTCGATGATTTCGAAGGTGTCGCTCAACTCAAGGCGCATCAAACGCCGCAACGCCTCGTCATCGTCCACGAGCAGGAGCTTTTCCATCGCGAAATCCCTTCTACCGGCCCGAACGGACTTCGCTTCCAACAAGCTCGGTCGACAAGCTTGACGCGGGCAATAGTTTTCTTCCGCCGTCGAGTACCTCACGAACCTTGCGGATAAGAATCTCTTCCGTGAACGGCTTGTGCAGGAGATGCGTTTCCGGATCAAGAACGCCATGCCCTGCAATAAAGCTGTCGGTGTAACCAGACATGTAGAGCAGTTTTATTCCTGGTTGACGCGGCAACAATTGTTCTGCCAAAACGCGGCCGTTCATGCCTGGCATCACGACGTCGGTCAGCAAGAGATCAAAAGTAACTCCGGAGCTCGCCGCAACCTCCAGAGCTTCTTCTCCTGACCCTGCTGACAGCACCCGGAATCCGGCCGCCTCCAGAAAGGTTTGCGCAAGCTTTCTTAACGGCTGTGCGTCTTCCACTAGAAGAATTCTTTCCGAACCCCGCAGCTTTTCCCCAGAATCGACCTTGTGCTCTTCCACGGCGGGCTGGTCCATATGTCGCGGGAGATAAATTTCAAAGGAAGTGCCCTTTCCCGGTGCGCTGTCCACCCAGATATATCCATTGCTCTGCTTAACAATGCCGTACACGGTTGCAAGCCCGAGCCCTGTGCCCTTGCCCCGTTCCTTGGTAGTGAAAAAAGGCTCAAAAATGTGTGTGAGTGTTCCGATGTCCATCCCGCTTCCGGTGTCGGTCACCGCCAAAAGCACGTAGCTACCCACTTTGGAACCCGGATGGGTCCGGGTATAAGTTTGGTTAAACTCCACATTGGCGGTTCGGATCTTTAGTTTCCCGCCCGAGGGCATAGCGTCACGGGCGTTTACAGCCAGGTTCATAATGACCTGTTCGATCTGGCTTTGGTCCGCCTTTACGCTGCCAAGATCAGCGTCCAGCGCTAACGATACCTGGATGTCCTCGCCCAGCAGCTGGGGAAGCATGCTTTCCATTTCGGAGGCTAGCGCGTTGAGACTGAGGATGGCAGGAGTCAACACTTGCTGACGGCTGAACGCCAACAACTGTTTTGTCAAAGAAGCCGCTCGCTGTCCGGCCTTTTCGATTTCCAGGGCGTGATCGCACAGCGTAACGTTCGTGCCCAACGCTTTCTTCAACACCCTGCTGTAACCGATGATTACTCCGAGGTGGTTGTTGAAGTCGTGCGCTATCCCTCCCGATAGCCTACCAATTGCTTCCATCTTTTGCGCCATTCGCAGTTGCTTTTCCAATACTCGCTTTTCCGTTACATCTTCCGCAAACATTTCAAAATATGTTGGAACTTCATTTTCCCCGTTGATGCAGCGGCCCGAACACCGCACCGTGATTGGCGTGCCATCTTGCCTCTTCCAATCCATTTCGATGTCCTTGATTTCTTCTGAACGGGTGAGGAGCTCCGTCAAACGCTGACACTCGGCAGCGTTCCGAAAGATGTCGTTCGCCAGATCTTTCGTGAGAAGCTCTTCTGCCGACTCATAGCCAAGCATTTTCTGGAGGGCCGGATTCAGCTGCAGAAATCGCCCGGCCATGCTCGCACGATAAATTCCATAGGGTGCGTCTTCCACCGCCGAACGAAAATCCGCCTCCGAGCGGCGCAGAGCCTCTTCTGCTCTTTTGCGCTCAGTGATGTTGCGGTTCACAATCACAAGCTTTTCAGTCTTCCCCTCGGAATTGAGAATTACGCTTGAAGTTGATTCCAGGACCAGCCACGTACCGTCCTTGTGGCGAAGACGGTACTCTAGCGTTTTACCAATTCCCGATCGCTGAGCTTCCTCGGCAGCGTTCTTGACACTCTCACGATCATCCGGGTGAATCTGTTCGAACGCAGACGAGGCCTGCAATTCCTCAGGTGAATAGCCCAGCACTCTCTGATAGGAAAGGCTATTGAAAAGCCGTTTTCCATTCATATCCACGACCGCGATCATGTCGGCTGCGTTTTCACTGATCAGGTGAAACAGCTCTTCACGTTCGACTAACTGGCGACGGATCCGGTAAATCAGAAGGTGCTGATAGATGGTGTAAAGATCAAACAGGAAAACCAGGCCAACCAGCCCCTGGATAGCCTGCGGCAACACATTCAGGAAGTAGGAATCTTGATGGGAATGTGCATTCGGAAGAATAAAGGAGGCTAGCCCAACGGTGAGCAGAAGAGTGATGATGGCCGCTGCTGCCCATAGCCACCATTCTCGCCGTTCAATGCGCCGGAAGTTCGCGCGGAGTGCCTTGGTATGCAAGCTTCCTGGATGGTTCACCGTTTTAAGTTCTTTTACTTGCAACAATCACCTGTTCAATTCACCTTAATAATAATACTATTCTATATTAGTAAACTGCAATTATCCATCATCTTGTAATCATCTGGTTTCCAACCGCGCTCCGGGGGTCACCCATCCTTGGACATTCACCGAGTGTCTATTGCTGTTTCCGAAACCGCCCTTCAAGTTGCAGGAAATTCCGCGGTCGCCCCTTCGGTGCCTCGTTTCTTTTAACTACCTTGTAATTACCTGACCGAGCAAATCCTTTCCTTGATGGCTACGACAAGTTCAATTTCACGTCGATAGCTCGCATAAGTTCGCTTGCCAGAAGGCAAGAGACTTAGATGGACTGTTTATTATTTGAGAAAATTGACAACGACCCATCGGCCACGATTAGGATAAGGCCGCCGTGAGAACCATTCATGAGTTCAGCGAAGACTGGGCAAGCAGAGTTCACGCAGAGTTTGCGGAGAAGACAGAAAAAGAAATATCAGAAAAGAGAAGGAAGGGGCGGCGAGTCCTTCGCCGACGGCGCTCAGGGGAAGGAACCGTCCCGTTTTGTTTTGCTAGAAGGCGACGCGCAGAGCGAGTTGCAGGATGCGCGGCGCGGGACCACGGAAGGTGCCGGTGGAGAGGACCTGTCCGAAAGTACCGCCGTAGTGGTCGATGTTGACGTCGGGAATGACAAATTCCGGATGATTGAAGAGATTGAATACTTCTACGCGGAATTCGAGATTGATGCGTTCGGTGATGGAAGTGGTTTTGGCAACAGCCATGTCCACGTTGGTTTGGTGAGGTCCGCGGAGATAGTTGCGGACAAGGCCGTAGGTGCGCTGCGAAGGATTGCTAACCGAGTCGAATGTTGGCGGGCCAGCGTTAAAGAGATCGCTGGAGAAACTATTGGGATTGAAATAAAAATTTCCGGTGACAGGCGTGGGAACACCACCAATGTTTTCGATGATGGTGGTGGCTTTTCCAGGATCGAGATACTGGACAGGAGCGATAAGCTGAGCGTTGGTGAGGAGCGGGTCGCCGGCGCCAGAAGTGCCAGGGTAGGTGGGATCGTTTCTATTTGCAAGCCGCGCGGGAACGTCGAACGGGAAGCCGGTACGCCAGGAAACGATGGGATATACACTCCAACCGTGGGTGAGACGCTTCGGCCCGGAATCCCAGACGCGATCGAAGGGAAGATCCCAGCCACCACTAAAAACGATACGGTGGCGAACGTCGCTGTCGCTAGAGGTGTAAAAATAATTGGGAAGATAGGCGGGAACGGTGGAGTTGCGCTGGTGAAAGCCAGAGGCGTTATCGATGTTGTGGGCGTAGGTATAGGCGAGCGTGAAATAGGCGGTGCCGATGCGAGAGTCTTTCACCTGGCGGGTAAGACTGAGTTCGAGGCTGTTGTAGTTTCCATGAGAGACGTTTCGGAACTCGGGAATGGCCGCGAAGCTGCAGGCGGAAGCGTTGCCGGGAGCGCAGGTGGAATTGCCTGGCGTGAGATTGAGAACGCGGTCGGTGGTACCCAGCACAAATGGATTGACATCTTGCAGGGCAGTGAGACCGTGAGAGCTGCTGCCGAGATAGTTAGCCTCGAAAATGAGGTTACGAGCAAGCTCCTGTTGAACACTGAAGTTGTACTGGTAGGTGTAAGGAGTTTTCAAGTGTGGATCTACGAAGAAAAGGCCCGACCCATATGGAAGAACCCCCCCGGGCGTATTGAAATACGCGGGACCCGACAGCGACGGCTTCGAAGGGAACGTGTTCTTATTGCATGACGAACCGAAAGGATCGGAAAAGTACGTGAACGGCCCACCAAGCTCATTGGACGGGGCGCACGAGTTACCGGTCAGGAACGGTTGCGCGGGAAAAAAGAAGAACGCAAGGCTGAAAAATGGGGGCTGGCCGTTGAACTGGAAATTGTCCTCGGCCTTCAGAATATCGTAGAACATTCCAAATCCGCCACGAATGCTGGTCTTGCCGTGACCGAACGGATCCCAGGCGAAGCCGATGCGCGGCGCCCAGTTGTTCTTGTTCGGAAAGTTGACGCCGCTCGGCGCACCCTTGTCTCCAGGGAAGACCAGCCCTACAGGAGCATTGGGGAACCTGGTGGATTGATCGCCGGGGACAACCGAAAAAGTGCGGCCTTGAGTGTCGTACTTGGGGCTGTTGTATTCATAGCGCACGCCCAGGGTCAGTGTCAGGCGTGGGGTCGCGTGCCATTCATCCTGCAGGAAGCCGTAGAAGGACTTGGTTCGGATATTCGACGGAGCAGCAGCACCTTGTTCATAATCGCTGGCCGCGCCCAGCAGGAAGTCGGCGAATGCGTTGCCAGTGACAGTAGCATTGAAGTCGTAGGCGCCATTGGTGACGAAGTCAAAAAGCTGGTTGTTCTGGTAT
>Ga0209526_10000303_pt1 | contig 31206 bp, 17 predicted proteins | sample JacPinW_OM2H0_M1_FD_188566 | JGI IMG/M metagenome (GOLD analysis project Ga0209526, IMG submission 188566) | Forest soil microbial communities from Algoma, Ontario, Canada - Jack Pine, Ontario site 1_JW_OM2H0_M1 (SPAdes) (version 2) | ecosystem: Environmental > Terrestrial > Soil > Boreal... | reverse complement strand
CAACACGACGAATGGAGGTTTTGGAGGCTCGGCGTTTCCCGCATCCACCAGTGCGTTGGTAATGGGCGGCGGAGGCGGCGCGGGTACCACTAACAACGGTTCCTATTACATTTCTGCTGCTTCGAATGGCGCCAATTGCGGCGCAAATTGCACCGGCATTTTCAGCAGCGGCGGCATCGGCGGCGGCATCGTCATCATTCATACCGGTTCGGTTACAGGAACTGGAACGATCACCGCCAACGGTCAAAGTACACGAAACACCCTTAACGACAGCACAGGCGGTGGTGGTGCGGGCGGCTCCATTGTTTTCTTCGCCAACAGCGGCTCACTTGCAGGCCTTACCGCTTCTGCGAATGGCGGAAACGCTGGCAACGCCTGGCCTAATCAGGCTCCTGGTGGTTTCTCTGGTAATCGCCATGGTCCCGGCGGAGGGGGAGGTGGCGGAGTCATCTTTCTTTCCGGTGCTCCGGCTTCCGCAAGCGCCAGCGGCGGCAGCAACGGATTCACAAATACCGTTCAGGATTCTTACGGTGCCACTCCCGGCCAGAATGGCGTCATCGTCAATACGCATATCATTACCGAAAACCCAGGCGCCCAAGCCGGTGCCTATTGCGCCGGGGCGGATCTGACCGTCTCTAGCAACACGGCAACGCCAACGGTCGTCGCTCCCGGTGGCACCATCGTTTACACCCAGGTGGTACAAAATCTCGGGCCGATGGCAGCCGTGAACGCAATCTTTAACGAGACTGTTCCCGCGAATACGACTTTTCAATCCATTGTGACGCCGGCCGGCTGGACCTGCAGCACTCCAGCAGTAAATGGCACCGGCAATATTTCCTGCACGAATCCATTACTCGCCAGCGGAGCGAGTTCTACATTCACGGTCAATGTCCTGGTCGGAGCGGGTACAACCAGTGGAACCCAAATCGTGGATGTTGCCGAGGTTACCTCTGGCACGAATGATCCGAATCTTGCGAACAATTCCGCAACGGCTATCGTCACGGTAGGTGCCGTGAACTCGGCCGATCTCGCCGTTACGAACACGCCATCCTCCCTCACCGTTGCTGCCGGCACTAACTACACCCTCACCGCTATTGTGACCAATCAGAGCGCTTTTGCGGCAGCTAGTCCCACCTTCACGGAAACGACTCCGACCAACACCACATTCGTCTCCTTGGCCCCGCCTGCCGGATGGAGTTGCTCGACGCCTGCGCCAGGCGGCACCGGTCAGATCGTTTGCACCGCCGCAACGATGCTAGGTGGCGCCAGCGCTTCTTTTCCCGTGGTGCTAAACGTTAATAGCGCCACGGCCTCCGGTACCCAGGTTACCGGGACTGCGAACATCGCTTCCTCCACACCAGATCCCAATCCGACCAATAATTTCGCGACTGGCACAATTACTGTTGCCACCGCTGGTCAGGTGGACCTGGCCGTCACTTCCACAGCGACACCGAACCCAGTTTCCGAAAATAACAACATCTCTTATGCCCAGTCTGTCGTAAACAACGGTCCAATTGCTTCAACGAACGCCACCTTCACGGAAGCGATACCCGCTAACACCACGCTCGTATCCTTCCCGACCCCTGCTGGTTGGACCTGCGTCCCGGTTATTCCCGTCGGTGGCACTGGAACCTTCACTTGCACTCTGAATGTCGGCCAAACAATCGCTGTGAACGGCTCGGTCAGTTTTCCACTCGTCGTCAAAGTCAACCCGACCACGCCCCCCGGCACTATCATCACAAATTCGCCCAGTGTGAGCAGCACCGCCGGAGATCCCAACCCCGGCAATAATTCCGCGACGACCAACGTAACTGTTGCCTCGCCCTCGCAAGCCGACGTCAGCATTGTAAAGACCGCTTCTCCAGAACCTGTAAATCAGGGCACAAATCTTACCTATACCCTCCAAGTGACAAATGGTGGTCCAGCCGTGGCACAAGGTGTCACGGTCACGGATCCGCTTCCCGGCGAAGTAACGTTCACTTCCGCATTCACAAGCCAGGGCTCCTGCGTTTTCGCCGCCGGTACCGTGACGTGCGACCTCGGCAGCTTGAGCGTCGGCAGCACCGCCATCATCACCATCAACGTCAACGCCACAACATTCAGCGCCAACTCCCTGTCCAGCAACACCGCCACCGTCAGTTCCACGACTTCCGATCCCAATCTCACCAACAATTCCTCTACCTCGGTCAGTAGCATCCAGTCGCCTACCGCCGTGGACATTTCTTCCTTCCATGCTTTATCCCAGCCGGATGGTTCCGTGCTCCTGGAATGGCGCACGCACGAGGAATCCCGAAACCTTGGTTTCCACATTTACCGCGAAGCTTCTGGCGAGCGCAAAAGAATTAATCCATCTTTGATCGCGGGATCTGCGCTACTCCTCCGCGGTTCGAAACCGCAGCATGCTGCCAAAACCTATCGCTGGATCGATACGCAACCTGTTCCGGGTGCTGCCTACTCGATCGAAGACCTGGATATCAATGGCACACACACATCGCATGGCCCGGTCTATGCGGAAACCGGCGCGCCTGTGCAGGCGCAGAGTCTTGCCGCACAACGGCAATCGGCGCTTCTCAGTCAACTTCGCTCCGCTGGCCCAGTCGGCTCTCGTACTAGCAACATGCGGATTCCATATCGTCCGATTATTCCGATCGCTCCTATCGGCACTCGGCCCACGAACCTGGACGATCTCGCGGCTGTGAAAATCGCCGTTGACCACGAAGGCTGGTACCGAGTTTCGCTGAGCCAACTCGCTGCAGCGGGGCTCGGGCATAGCGCGGACCTCCGCACGCTGCATCTCTACGCCGAAGGAATTGAACAGCCGCTGCTGCTCAGCGGGTCGGGCGGCAGTGCCTCAGGGGCTTTGGACGGAATCGAATTCTACGGCACGCCGATTGACACCCCTTTTTCTGGGCAACGCATTTACTGGCTTGTCCGAGAAAGCCATTCTGGCAATCAAATCGTCAAGCTGCCCGGGACGTCGGGCGGCACAAATGCTCCGCCTAGCTTCCCGTTTGAGGTCTTGCGCGAAGATCGCACCACTTATTTCGCCGCGCTGCTGAATGGGGAGAACAACGACAACTTCTTCGGGGCCACCGTAACTACGGAGCCCGTCCATCAGGAATTGGATGTCACGCATCTTGATTCCACTTCCGCGCTTCCGATCACGCTGGACCTCACCATTCAGGGCGGCATCGACGGCTGGGAGCACCGCATCAACGTTCAACTGAATGGTGTGACTCTGGGCACGATGGACTTCATCGGTCTGAAGCTTTTCTCGCAGACCTTCTCCGTGCAACCGTCACACCTCCAGGAAGGCGCGAACACCGTCACCTTAACGGCGTTGAACGGGGACAACGACGTAAGCGTGGTTCAAACGATCGAGCTGCACTATCCGCACACCTACGCTGCAGATAATGATTGGCTGCGCGCAACCGCGCCTGCCGGAGCCGAGCTCCATCTCACTGGATTCCGCAATACACGGATTCGCGCGTTCGACATTACCGATCTCTTGCACATCACCGAATTGAGCGGCAAGGTTTCGAACGATTCCGGATCGTTCGGGTTCCAGCTCACGCTTTCCAACGCGGCACCTGCCGAGCGCACCATTCTGGCTTTTGCCGATACCGCGATTTCCTCGCCGGTCTCACTCTCACCGCATCCGCCGAGCTATCTGGACGACCGCCGCGCAGGGGCCGATGTGGTCATCATTGCCTATCCCGATTTTGTCCCCAATTTGGCCCCGCTCGTCAAACTGCGTGAAGCGGAAAACTATCGCGTTCAGGTGGTCACCACCGACGAAATTTACGATCAATATAATTTCGGCGAGCGCAGCCCGCTGGCCATTCGTAGCTTCCTGAAGGATGCCGTTTCTCACTGGACCCGCAAACCGCGATTCGTACTCCTTGTTGGCGGCGCTTCGTTTGACCCGCGCAACTATCTCGGCCTGGGCGAATTCGATTTTGTTCCCACTCGCTTGATCGAGACCGCCGCGTTCAAGACCGCCGCGGATGATTGGTTCACCGATTTCAACGAATCTGGATTCGGAACGATTCCCATTGGCCGCCTCCCGGTGCACACGCCCGAAGACGTGGACTTGGTTGTATCGAAAATCGTCAACTATGAGCGCGGCGGCTCCGGCGGCTCCTGGAATTCCCTGGCTCTCTTCATAGCCGATCAGAATATTGACGCCAATTTCTCGGTTGCCGCCACAAACGCAGCAACGGCTGTTCCTTCCTCCCTGAAAGTATCCAAGGTATTCACCGATGGCCAGGATCCTGCCGCGGCACGAGCGCAGATTCTTGCTGCTCTCAACAGCGGCTCGCTCCTTGTCAACTATCACGGCCATGGCGCCGAGCAGCAGTGGTCCTTCTCCGATTTATTCAACACAAATGACGCTGCCGCCCTGTCGAACGGCAACCGCCTGCCCGTGTATCTCCTGATGGATTGCCTCAATGGATTCTTTCAGGATGTTTACGCCGAAAGCCTCGGGGTATCCCTCTTAATGGCTCCCAATGGCGGCGCCGTTTCCGTTTGGACTTCTTCTGGGTTCACCGATGAAGCTCCTCAAGCATCCATGAACCTGGCATTTTTCCACGAATTTGCGTCGCATCCATCGGAACCGATCGGCAAGATCGCCCTTTTCGCCAAGCAGGGTACGACCAACAAGGATGTCCGCCGCACCTGGAACCTGCTTGGCGACCCCGCGATGAAATTTCAAGTTCCGACAATGCCGGTTCCGGTAAGCGTTTCTACTCCTGTCAAACATCCCAATCTGCCAGTCAAGTTCGATCGCATCTGCCCAGGGGATTCCGCCTGCTCGAAGGAGAACAAACAATGAAAATCGTCCGCGCGATCTGGCTAGTGTTTTGCCTTCTAGGTGTTTGTTGCCTCGCTCCCGACCGTGCGCATGCACAGGCCGCGAGCCCCGCATTGGGTATCGTCGTCAAATCGTCGGCCGCGCACATCGGGAATGCGGCCGCTGCCGATGGAGCTACAGTCTACTCGGGAGACTACTTGTCCACCGAGGATAAAGGGGCTATTCAGATTCGCGTCAGCTCGCTCTCTCTGGAGCTTCAGAACAACTCTGCCGCACATATCTACCGCACTCCTTACGGTGCGATCGTTGAGCTCGATCGGGGGACAGCCTTCTACACTACGCCCGGCGGCCACGAAAATCTGGTCATCGTTGCATCGGACGTCCGCGCGACCCCAGTTCTCTCGCTGCCGGACTTCGGTCGTGTTTCCATAGACGACCCTTGCAAAGTCACGGTCACCAGCCTGCGTGGTCAGGTTGACGTCCAGGTGGGCTCGGAATCGAGGCTACTTGAGCAGGGTAAGGCGTACCGCGTCGCGGCAGAAAATGCAATCAGCTATCGTGACTATCTTTCTCCGGACGAGAGCGACTATCACAACCACCACGAACACAAGCCATGCGCCGTCATGCAAACCATAAAGGGCCACGCGCCAATCGCGCCTGGCCAGAACCGTTTTCTTTATGTCGCGGTGGGGACCGTGGTTCTCATCGGCGGCCTTACAATCCCGGAAGCCTTTGAAAGCCCGAGTCGCCCCTGATCAAAGCATCCCGCCTGAAATATAAACAAGATGGCGATAAAATGGCGTCCCTGTTGGCACTCTATCCCGCGAACTACTCCTTAGGAACCGCCATGCCCTCCACTTAATTCGCGCACAATTGCTCCAACAAAGTTCTTCGCATCCCCAAACAGCATAAGAGTTTTGTCCAGATAGTAGAGCGGATTCTCAATGCCCGCAAAACCTGCGCCCATGCTGCGTTTGATCACCATCACGGTTCGTGCCTTGTCCACGTCGAGAATTGGCATTCCATAGATGGGACTGCTTTTGTCCTCTCTCGCCGCCGGATTGGTTACGTCATTTGCGCCGATGATCAATGCCACGTCGGTCTGCGGGAAATCCCCGTTGATTTCGTCCATCTCCAGCAGCTTGTCATAAGGAATGTCCGCTTCTGCTAGCAGAACGTTCATATGGCCTGGCATACGGCCTGCCACAGGATGGATTCCAAATTTCACGTCCACCCCACGCTTGGTCAAGGCATCATACAGCTCGCGAACCTTGTGCTGTGCCTGGGCCACTGCCATGCCGTACCCGGGCACAATCACAACCTTGTTTGCTGCAGCCAGAATTCCCGCCGCTTCCTCCGGCGAAGCGCTCCGCACTGGCTTCGCTTCAGTTGTTCCGGCGGCAGCAGCTTGTTCCTGACCAAACGCGCCAAAGAGCACATTGGTGAACGAACGGTTCATCGCCTTGGACATGTTCAGGGACAATATGAATCCGGAGGCGCCATCCAGCGCGCCCGCAATAATGAGCAGCTTGTTATCGAGCACCAGCCCCATGGCGGCGGCGGAAAGTCCCGCATACGAATTCAACAGCGAGATCACCGTCGGCATGTCCGCCCCACCGATCGGAATAATCATCATCACCCCAAACACCAGTGGAATGGCGATCATGAACGGAAACAGATAGCTCTTCTCCGGGTGCAACACCAACATCACCGCGATTCCGATCGCTATCGCCAACAGCCCAAGGTTTACAAGGTTCTGCCCCTTGTACGTAATCGGTCGCTGCGGCAAAAGCTCCTGCAGCTTACCCGCTGCCATCAGGCTGCCGGTGAACGTCAGCGCTCCTAGAATTACTTCCAGGGAGAGCACACCCATCATGAATCGCGGAACAGCAGGGGTACGCAGATAAAACTCTGCCGTGCCGACCAGCGTCACGCACAATGCGCCGAACGCATGGCTCAGTGCGGTCCGCTGTGGAACCGCCGTCATTGCCACTTTTCCTAGCGGCACGCCGATAATGGTTCCCAGCACCAGCGCGATTGCGATCCATTTGTAATCCATACCGCGGTGCAGCAAAGTCCCGGCAATCGCCAGCACCATGCCGATTTCGCCGGCCAGCACGCCGCGCCGCGCTGTCGCTGGCGAACTCAGCCACTTGAGCGAAAGCACAAACAGCGCTGTTGCGATCAGGTACGTTACTTCGATGATGGTTTCGGATGCTGGCATGAAGTTCGCTATTTTCGCGGTCCGCTGGCTTTGAACATCTTCAGCATTCGATCCGTAATCAAGAATCCACCTACGATGTTGCTGGTCGCGGCCACGATTGCGATCGTGCCAAGAACCGTCGCCAGCCTGCTCTTTCCTTCACCTGCAAGAATGATGGCGCCGACCACGGCGATCGCATCGAGAGCATTCGTCAGGGACATCAGCGGCGTATGCAATAGCGGGGAAACCCGCCGAATCACTTCAAAGCCGATAAACGCCGCCAGCATGAACACGTACAAGCTGGTCAATAAATCGAGTTTCATCAGGCTGCTCCTTCCGCCGGCGTGCCCTGCAAAGAGGGCAACGAGAAAAATTCGCGCACTCGCGCATTCACGATCTCGCCGCCGTGCGTCAGCATTGTTTCCCGGATGATTTCATCCTTTAAATCGAGGCGTTGTTGCCCGTCTTTCGTGAGGTGCTGCAGAAACGCACTTACGTTTCGCGCATACATCTGGCTAGCGTGATATGGCACAGCTTCTGCCAGATTGAATTCGCCGATGATGGTCACTCCGTGTACCACGGCGGTTTCGTCCGGCTTCGTCAGTTCGCAATTGCCACCGCGCTCTGCCGCCAAATCGACGATTACCGACCCTGGAGCCATCCGCTCCACCATTTCTTTGGTCACAAGAATTGGCGATTTCTTTCCTGGAATTACCGCGGCAGTAATCACCACGTCACTTTCCGCCACGGTTTTCCCCAGCAGCTCCTGTTGCTTCTTGTAGAAAGATTCGTCCTGCGCTTTCGCGTAGCCCCCGGCGTCCTGCGCATCCTTCGCTTCAATTGGCAGTTCCACAAACCGTCCGCCAAGGCTCTGTACCTGTTCTTTTGCCGCCGGGCGCATGTCGTAAGCGGACGCCACCGCGCCCAGCCGCCTCGCGGTCGCAATCGCTTGCAGGCCCGCCACGCCCGCGCCAATGATCAGCACCCGTGCCGGCGCGATCGTCCCCGCCGCTGTGGTCAGCATGGGAAACATTCTCGGCAAGGTGTCAGCCGCCAGAATCACGGCCTTGTAGCCGCAGATGGTCGCCATGGACGACAACGCATCCATGCTCTGCGCTCGCGTTATGCGAGGCATCAGTTCAACGGAAAAAGACGTCACACCGCGTTCTGCAATTTCCTGGATCGTCCTCAGGGATCCGAGTGGCCGCAAAAAGCCCAATATAGTTTGTCCCGGGCGCATCAAGGGCAAATCTTCGCTGCCGTTTTTGTCATTTGCGCCATGGCACAGAAACTGCACCACGATGTCTGCTGATGCGAACACCTCGAGCCGATCCTTCGCCAGTCTTGCTCCCTTTTCGATGTATTCCGCGTCCAGGTAGCCTGCAGCTTGTCCCGCTCCGGCTTGCACCAGAATATCCAATCCAGCTTTCTTCAATACCGGAATCACCGCCGGCACCAAAGCTACACGGCGCTCGCCCGGATAACTCTCTTTGGGCACACCAACGATCATGTACCCTCCTTATTCCAGGAGGTGCATTGATTCTTTGTGAAGGATTGGCTCGGCGCGAGATTCACAGGCACCCGAAGAAAGACCAATGGGTTTTCATTCGCGGAATTCTATCTCTAAGTTCGTATCTTCCACAAGGACGGGTATCACCTTACTCCGCTGGCACCCAATTCTCTAATTCTTTTTTAATCCTTACTGTAAAGTTTGATAAACTGCACGCGCTTCACGAAGTTTTTTCATCACGTATGCTTTTTCACGCGCTGAATTCCAATCTGGATATTCGTCGGTGATCTCCACCACCCGGTCGATCCATGCTTTAAAATATTCGGCATCTTTTTTGGAGTAAGCCCTTTTTCCGCCCAAGATCACATACACCGGACTAGTCGTCGCATAGGTGTAATTGTCCATCACCGGATATTCGGCCTTGTCACTCCATGCTCGCAGCACGCACCATCCGCTCTCGTTGATCGGGATTGTTCCAGTCGCATCCGCCGTTTCGCGCGCGCCTTCTAGGTTCAGCGTTTGCGCGACCTGCCCATTGCACACGACCTCGAGATGATCCACCGGCACGATCGACCTCAACTTCGCGGTGAAGGGAACAGCTTTTTTCCCAGCATCCAGCTTCAATTCGCTTCCCACCATTTCTCCACTCAACTTGAATTCCAGCAGGGGGCCATTGGTTGCAAACGTCCGTCCCTTCTTCAATTCATCCATCCAGACATCCAATGTCGTCGGCCATGCCGGCGTCCACACGTACACTCGGTCGAACCCAACTTGCCCTCGGATTGGCGCTGAATAGTTGGTTGTCGCGTCCGTCCCTGCACCTGCGGGAATTTTAAATCCAAGATTCAGCAGTTTGTACCAGACCTCTGCCGTGGACTTGTGATCGCTGAAACCGACGATCTCCATGTAATCCAGCTTGCCTAGCGCTACATCCACCGGCAACTCATCCGTGATCCTTTCGGCTGGCTTCGCAAATGGGTTCGGCACAGCGTCGAACGGATGCACCGCTCCAACCAGTGCCCCCTTTGCATGCGCCATGTCGTATACGTCCGCATTCATCGGATACAAGCTCGCCGCTGCGGTGTTCGGATACCCGGCGTACCCCGGCAACAGCAATTGATCCCTCAATCGCAGAATTCCGCGATGCCCCCAATAACTTGTGTGAAATTCCTGCCCTCGGACAATCAAAGCATCGGGATCTCCACTATCATCAAATCCTACGTCCGGAAATCTCTGCTCTTTATTTACGACTAGCTCATCGATGATGTCCAGTCCCTCGGCTTCTCCGAGACTTACCAAATCCCTCTTCGAGTTTCGATACGTCCCACCATAGTTCATATGCACATGCAGATCAGAAGCAACCCACCGTTCGGCATGCCGCGCCTCGAGCGTTACTGGCTCCAAATTGACCGAGAGTTCCTGGCGCTGTCCCGCTTGTATCTCCACATGCCGCCTAACCGGCATTTCTTCCATCCCTGCTGAGATGCGGACCAAGTATTTTCCGGGACAGAGTGCAATCTCGCCATATCCGTTTTCTGCATAGAAATAGTGTGTCTCGAAGGCCTGCTCTGCGCGATCGAATCCGTCATCGGCATAAACCCTCGCGCGGTCGGGCGAATAGGACCGCCATGATTCGTCCGTAACGGAAATCCGCGCGTTAGTCGATAGTGAGGGCCCGCGATTCACGGAAATGGTCAGCGTGGCGCGCGGATGAAGATACTTGCGCTCCGCGACGCGAACGGAATTCTGTATCGATCCCGGAATCTCCTGCCAGGCGATCTCGGTCAAACCTTTCTCATTTGAAATCGCCGCAATCTTCTTTCCATCCGGTGACCAGCGCGGATTCGTCTGATCCCAATCTCCATAAGAAATCGGAAACGCATCGCCACCCTTTGCCGGCATTACCCAGAGGTTCTGCCACTGCCTTCCCAAATATGAGCTGAACACCATCCGAGAGCCATCCGGCGAAAAATCGGGCCGCGCCTTCCAGCTAGTCTCCTCGTAGTGAATTTCTCGCGCCTCCGCTCCGGGCTCCGCCTTCATCCGCCAGAACCCTCCAGTTCCGTGAATGTGCCCGCGGTTCGAGACGAACAAAATCTCTTTGCCATCGCGGGTCCAAATCGGATTGATCTCCATATCGTAAGCACTGTAGTAATACCGCGGCAGGGTACTCTTCGTTTCACCCGTCAGCCGCTTCACATTCTGCAACAGCCCATCGGAAACATCTGCCATGAACACGTGGAATCGTCGGTTGTGCTGCGTCGACACCCAAACAATCTTCTTCCCATCGGGCGACCACCGCGGCTCAACATTTACCGCGCCACCTGTCGTAAGTTGCTTCGAATTTCCCGTTCCCAGTTCCAGCAACCACAATTCCATGGCATCCTTCTGATAGGACACGTACACCACGCTCTTCCCGTCCGGTGACCAGTCCGGTTGGTAGTCATAGCCTGTCCCACCCGTTAATTGCTTCGCCAGGTTCGAATCCAGCTTCTGCAGCCAAAGAGATCCCGCCATCGAATACACAAGTTCCGCAGAGTCCGGGCTCCAGCTCAAGCCACTCGGACCGCTCGTCAGCTGCGGCAAGTACAATTCGCGATAATAATAAGGATGCGGTTCATCAACCTGCGGCAGTACCGCCCGGCGCTGCGCCCCAGCAGGAAAGTTAAGCACACTCAAAAAAAAGCACACGACAACAAAGATTCTCTTCAAACGCAGCCTCCAGGCAGACGCATCCTATCCCACAAAGGGTAGGGGCGCAGCACGCTGCGCCCCACGTCACGGTCAATATATGTTGAGTTCTTGCCTGGATCGCCGGTCGCAGATCGCTCGCTTCCCTACGCCAATCCTGCCTTGCTCAGCGGTAACTCCCGAATCCGCTTTCCCGTCGCGGCAAAAATCGCGTTGCACAGCGCAGGCGCAAACGGTGGCAGCCCCGGCTCGCCAATTCCTGCCGGCGGCGCATCGCTCTCCACAATGTGCACATGCGTCTCCCGCGGGGCCATATTCATCCGCGCCACCTGGAAAGTATCGAAATTGGATTGGTCAATCACTCCATTGGTAGCCGTAATTTCGCCATAGTACGCAAGGCTCGTACCCATAACCGCAGCGCCTTCAAATTGCTGCCGCACCGTCGTCGGATTAATGATTGTCCCCGCATCCAACGCCGAATCCACACGCTGGATGATCACTTGCCCATCCTTTACCTCCGCCTGAATTACCGTCGCCACGTAGGTCAGAAAGCTCCGGTGCACCGCCAGGCCCATTCCAGTTCCATTTCCCGATTTTTGCTTGCCCCAGCCGGATTTTTCCGCCGCAATTTGCACGACTCTCTTTAACCGCGCAGTGTCGATTGGATATTGCTCGTAGTCACCATCGTAGTTCGGGTAATCCTTCGGCAGCTCGGTCTTGGGGATGATGCGATCCGGCCCGATCAACGCGAGCACATACTCCACGTGGTCCTTGCCTGCCGCGTTCGCCAATTCGGCTGTGAACGATTGAATCCCGAAGGCGTGATACACGTTCGCTACCGAGCGGAACCATCCGATTCGGGTGTGCGAAGGCGCCGGCCCGTTTTCCGCGCGAAGATTCGCCAGCGCATAGGGTAGGTCCAGGAACCCGAATCCCGTGTCGCCTGTGTCTGCATACATAGCCGTGGCATCAAACGTCGCCGCGATCGGTGGAAACACAGAGCGTTGCAGCCATGCCGTCGGCTTGCCGTCCGCTCCAAGCGCCGCCTTGAAATACGTGGCCGCCACGGTGTGATAGGAATCGAACTTGATATCGTCTTCGCGGCTCCAAACCACCTTCACCGGTTTGCCCGTCTGCTTCGAAAGCACTGCTGCTTCCACGACGAAATCTGGAAACGATTTCCGTCCGAATCCGCCTCCGAGCAGCGTCACGTGCACGGTCACATCCTCTTTTTTAATTCCCAGCGCCGCGGCGATTGCTTCCTGCGCCCCCTGCGGATTTTGTGTTGGTGCCCAAGCCTCTACTTTTCCATCCTTGTACATCGCTACCGCTGCCGGTGGTTCCATCGAAGCGTGCGCCAGCATCGGGGTGTAATACGACGCTTCCACAATTTTTCCACCCTTCGCAAATGCCGAGTCTACATCGCCGTTCTCGCGGATAACTTTTCCAGGCTTCTTCGCCGTCTCTTCCAGTTCTTTCTTGAAGGCATCCGAGTTCCAGGCGCTGTGATCGCTCTTCGTCCACTCTACCTTTAGCTTCTTCTTGCCCTGGAACGCCGCCCACGTGCTGTCGGCAAGCACCGCGACGCCGCCCAACGCTTGATACCCTACCGGTGGCTTGAAGGGTTCGATCTTAGCAGTCTGCTTTACTCCGGCAACCTTCAGCGTCGCAGCATCGTCCACCTTGCTCACCGCGCTTCCAAAAACCGGAGCATGTGCCACTGATGCGTACAGCATTCCGTCCATCTTCACATCCTGCCCAAACACCGCTTTACCAGTGCACATATCGTGCAGGTCATAGGCGGAAGCGGGCTTGCCGATATATCTCCACTCTTTTTTCGTCTTCAGGTGCAGTTCTTCTTTCTTCGGTACCGGCAATTTTGCCGCCGCCGGCGCGAGTTCGCCATAACTCAATTTCTTTCCGCTCGTCTTGTGCAGCACTACCCCCGCATCGGTCACGCATTCTTTTTCCGGCACACTCCATGTCTGAGCCGCGGCGCGCACCAGCATCAATCTTGCGGTCGCACCCGCTTCGCGCAGCGCATCGTAAAAGCTGCGCACGGAATGCGATCCATCGGTATCCTGGTCGCCATACTTTTCATTGCCGGTGGCCTGCACGACTTTTACGCGGCTCCAATCCGCATCCAGTTCATCCGCCACGATTCGAGGCAGTCCCGTTCGGTTACCGCTCCCCATCTCCGACCGGTGCGCCACAATAAAAACGGTTCCATCCTTCGCGATCGCCAAATAGACGCTCGGCTGCAGCACTGCGCCGGCCATTGCTTCATCACCCGCGGGTCCCACGGCCCCACGCAGGAGCTTGGGCAACAGGCTCGCCCCCAGCACAAACGCACCCGCCCCTGCGAGTCCCTGCAGGAATCCACGCCGGCTCACATTTTCGATTTGAATCATGTCCTCACCTAAGCTGCCGCTAGAAGGAAAATCTGTTCACTTCCGCCCTCTATCCTACCTCCATTCCGGTTCCTTGCAAGCTCCGGCGTTCCCCGCAACTTCTGCCAATTTTGCTTGATGCCCATTGCGCGGGGACGAATTCGCCTTTCATTGTTTTTCAGAGATTAGGACCTGCTGCGGCATTTCAGGCACAGGAGACGGCGTAGTATTTCGAAACCCTGCTTCCTGAAACATTTTTTCATATTCGGCCAGCGTGTAAGCGTCGCCCGCATCCGTTCCCGCCAGCATAATCAGACTGAAGGCTGCCGCAGTTGGCGGCGAGACTCGATCATCGTTGGGAACAAATTCCAGCGTAACGGCTTTTCCCCCGGGTTTTAGGGCCGCGTGTACGCGCTTCATCAACTGCACACAGCTCTGCGGATCGAAATGGTGAAAGATGTTCGTCAACAACACGAAATCGTAACCTTCGCCCAAGTCCGTTTCGAATGCGCTCCCAGGCCGCACGCTGTATCGCTCCGAAACTCTCGCCTTTTGCGCATTTTCTTTCGCCACTTCCAGCACTGCCGGCCAGTCCAGCGCGGTTACCTGGGCGTTCGGATTGTTCTTCGCCAATGTGATTCCATACATCCCATGGCCAGCCGCAATATCTAGAACTCGCCAGGCTTCCCCTTTTGCCGCGTCAAGCAGCTGCGCAATGTAATTTGCCGAGGGCACCGCAATTGCGGCCATGGATCTGGCAAACGATACCCATAATGTTTCATCCGGTTTGCGATGATCCCCGCGAGTATCCACCGTTCCGCCCCGGCGCACCGCATCCGCAAGGTTCGAGAAGTTTTGCAGATGGCGTTCACTCACAAGAAATCCTGCGAGCGTCCCCATGTAGGCCGGCGATTTCTGGCTCAAAAACAGACCAGACTCCACTGTTAACTTGTAGTGTCCTTGCTCCTTCCTCAAAAATCCATGGATCACCAGAAAATCGCACAGAATACGCACGCCTCTTGGCGCCGCCGTGGCGAATGCCGCGATCTCCCCCGCGGTTTGTTTCCCCTGGTCGATCGCCGTAAACACGCCTAGTTCAATCGCTGCCTTCAGCGCTGCCGATTGCTGGTAAGCGTTCAAGGTATTGAAAATGTTCTCCGGCGTTGGCCGCGTCGATGCAGATGCCATACTCATAGCGCGTATCTCCTATTCTTCGGCGCCCAGGATCGAGTGGGTTCGAGGCTTGCCAGCGCCGTTCAATTTAATTGCTCCTAGTTTACTCCGCTGGCATACTCTTTTTCCGCAGCAAATGTAAGGATCATCTCTGATGAAGCGGGAATATCACAAGTGGCACTCGCCGCGCCTCGGCTTTGAAATAGGTCTCGTCGTCTACGGACACTATGGCCAGCCACTGATTGGCTTTCCCACCAGCGCAGGCGATGAATGGGAGTTGCAAGGGCAGGGCATGGTCGGCGCACTGGCCGATTTCATCGACGCTGGACGTATCAAACTCTACGCCGTCAATTCCATCAATGGCCTCAGCTTTTACAACAAGGCAGCGCACCCGTTTCATCGCAGCTACGTCCAATCCGTTTTCGATTCTTATTTGCGCGAAGAAGTGGTTCCCTTCATCTGGGAAAATTGCCAGTCCCAAGTCGCCATCTCCACCATGGGCGCATCCTTCGGTGCCTATCACGCGGCCAACTCGCTCCTCAAACACCCGGACGTCTTCAAACGATGTTTCGCCATGTCCGGCGTGTACGACCTGCGGAATTTCATGGATGGAATGTACGACAACAATTTTTATTTCAATAATCCCGTCGATTATTTGGCGAATCTCTCCGATGGCTGGTTCTACGAACAATACGCGTCGTGTGATATTCACCTGATTACTGGCACGGGTCAATGGGAGCACAGCGGTCCTACGTACCGGCTCTCGGAAGTTCTCTCCAGCAAGGGAATTCGCCACTCTGTGGACAATTGGGGTCCCGAAGGCGGCCATGACTGGCCGTACTGGAAACACGAAATGCGTGAATACGTTTCCCGTCACTTTTAAGTGCTCCGCAGCCCAAAATGATTTGCGGGCAATGTTCTAGGCTGCCTAATCCTCGATCTTTCTCCATAGTAAGACCGAAATATAATCGGCTTTAACCCTCAAATCAAAACGTATAAACTGACAAATTACTGTTCATTCTTAAATTGTTTTTCTGCATTCGAGTGCAAAAGACTTACAAGTTTCGTCCAGCAGCGCAGCTTCTGCTGATTTCGATGCTCAATTGCCGGCACTAGCGGTGTAAATCTCATGCAGCGGAACTTGTTCGCTCTACGCGAGCCCTAAGTGTTCGAGCTGATAGTGTCCCTTCTCAATAACCTGATCCTCGTCAATCCACACATCGCAGTTTCGCGTGAGAACGTCCACATGCGTGCGCGATTTCCAGTCCGCATGAGTCTGGCTCCCGTAAGGATCACCAAACGCGATATGCACCCCAGGATATTTTTCGTCCTGCAGCAAGACGCCGATCATCTTGGACAATCCCAAATTTGTGCCGAAGGCTAGCTCACCAACCCGATCGCTGTTTTCATCGGTGTGGCAATAGGCCCAAAACTCGTCTTTCAAATCCTTCCGCTGGCACTCCACATGGATCAGCCGTCCATCGGCGATTTCCAGCACCATCGGTGTTTCCTGCAGGTCGCCATACTTCCCGTTGAAATAATCCCCAGCCGTTGCGTCGCAAACAAACCTTCCATCCACGGTCGCGGGCGTCGTGAACACCTCTCCAGCCGGGAGATTTGACCAGTAGCGTGGACTGATCAGTCCGCTCGTCTTAACCCAATCGAGCGTGCCATCAAAATGCGCTTCGATCGATGTTCCTGCTTCTGTTTTCACAATGAGCGTTTTAGCCTTCAGCATGCGCTCGCGCAGCCGGTCGCTCAGCCGGTCCACAAGCCGGTAATCCGCGCGCATCCCTTGCTGCATGATTTCCGGTGTGACGCCTACCATGTGCGCGTAGCGTATCTGCCTCCGCTCCACTACTCTCACGATGGACATTCGTGCGCCAAGCTCTCCTGGCTGCGGCGTCATGCACAAAATTCCTGCATCCGCGTGCTCCAGCGCCTCGAGTACCGGTTTCGGCGCGTCTTTCATCGGGCGTGGACCAAAATCTTCCAGCAACAGGCCGGTAAATTTCGCGCCACGTTCTCCCAGAGCTTGTTCCAGGCTCGCTGCCACACTACGGCTCGCCTCATCAGCGATCAGCGCAACACTTTCGCCCGGACGCACGTTTAGACACACATCCACGGCGTTTTTTGCGCCGCTCATCAGCTCACTGCGTACTTTTCCGAAAGACATTCCAACTATTTTATCAAAAATTTACACCGCGTAAACCTGGCTTGCCTTGCCCGGCAACTTTCGTCTCCTGGATTACCGTGTTATGTGCCCTCAATCGATGTTGGCAAAAATTTGTCGCGGACTTGGCTCTAAGTTCTCGCCACTGCCGTTCGCCGCAAAGCCTTTCGGCGCTCCACCCGGAAAGAAGGGATTTGCCCACCGCCACTGGTCACATTCGCCAAGCCGGTCGCACTCAGCCTGGCCAGAAAGCCCGCCAGTTTCCCGCGAAACAGATAAGGGGCAAAGTCCACCAGCATATTCTTAAACTCGACTTTGCCGCCCGTGCCGATCTGCGGGAAACTTCCGCGTCTCATGGGAATGCGCTCCTGCACAATCCAACACCCTTGCGCGTTGCCCTTTTTCCCGCTTGCAAGTGCCTGCTCGATCGCATGATCCCATTTCTTTTCCTCCACTTCCCAACCCAGCGTCACTCCCGTGCCGCCATATTCGTCGCTGGGCTTCAGCACCAGATCCTTTTTGTGTTCGCGTACGTACTTCATAAGTTCAACCGGCTCGCCGTGGTAGTCGGTCTTTACATTTTCTACCACCCGGGTCCACGGCACATGCCGATGAATCAGTTCGCGTTCCTCGGAAGAAAAGAGCGCCGAATTTTTCGAATCCGTCAAAACCGCAAAGAACGCCTTCACATGCGGAATCTTGCACCGAAAATTGTTCGCCACACACACCGCTCCCGCAGTATAGGCTTTCACCAGCGCTTCGCACTCCTTTGGCTTCGCAACGATATCGTTTATCAATACGCGCCGGTACACTAGATCGATCTTCTTGCCCTGCGCGGTCAGCCGCTTGCCGTCGAAATCCAGTTCGCGCGGATCGGCAATCACCACAGGAACCCGCAATTTTTCAAAGCGTTCTTTCAGGATCTCAAATTCGCTCCAGGTCGGCACTTCTTTCCAGTCCACAATCGCCATCTGCGGCCGGTGCGTCCTGCCTCCCCAATCCATATACGTGGCAATCAACGCATCCAATAACTTCGCACTGAGCGGATAGCGGTGCACCTCAAAATATTTCTCCAGATCCCGCATGGGCGGCAATTCGCTGAAAATTTCCGCCAGTTTTTCCGTGTATCCTGCGCCAGCAGGCGATTCGCCGTTGTACTCGGTAAATTGCAACGACTCCGGCAACAAAAACGCGTCCAGGCGCGAAGCTGTGCTTGACGGGCCATACCCGGTTGGCAGCCTGACCAGCTTTTCTTCCTCGGGCCGCAAATGGAACTGCTCGAACAGTGACTTGTCCTCGAGAGCCTTGCTCGCAACTCTTTCCGCGACCGCGGCAATCGTCTCCGAAACCACTCGAACGCGTTCTTCATCCTCCGGGGTTAGAAAAAAAGGACGCAGGAAAGGGCAGTGCACCCTCCGCCCGAAGGTAAGCTTGGCAATTTTCAGATCGGTTAGAAATTTCTTCGCAAATTCCGGCGATTTCTTTACCAGCGGTCGCAGCGCCGCATCCCACAGCTCTACGGGACCTTCCGCGTCTGTGCTCGAAGCCTTGGCCACCCTCATCGCCGGGGAGTCCCCGCCGGGGAAGTCAACGCAGCCTGTGCCATTCGTGCCGCTCCTGTAAATCCCGCGGGAGCACCGATGCCCAACATTTCTTCCCAACGCGGCCAGGTATTTGCCAGGTTTCCATGCAGCGCCCGGTCGATCACCAGCCGCGACATCTTTTCCACCACATGCTCGAAATAAAATTCCGTGATGCGGTCTCGCTCAAAATCCGGCGCCGGGTTCAGAAAGTCAATCGCATAGGGCACGCTGTCTTTAATCGCAAACTCGATCGTGTTCATTTCATATCCCAGCGCCAGATTGATCGTCTGCGCATCTTTCACCACGCGGGCGCCCACTTCAGCCGTCAAATAGCTATGCTCCACGATATACTTGCGCTCTTTCGGATCGTAAGCCACCGGCAGAATGTCCGTCTTTCCGAAAGTAAAACAACGCACATACTCCTTAAAATCAATGAATTCCTGCAGTGTCATGCAATAGGGCGACGTCTTCTCGTACGCCTCCAGTAGCTCTTCTTTGTTGTTCACCTTATATACGTGTTTCCACCCGCCGCCTGAAAATGGCTTCAGAATCGCCGGACGTCCCACGTAATCCAGCAGTCCGTCCCAATCTATTGGGTAGGAAAGATTGCGCAGCGATTCGGAATTGATGTCCACATCCACGGGATAACCCTTTTGCGGTAGCAGCACGGTCTTCGGTATAGCCACACCAAGTTTCGCTGCCACCGAATAATTGAAGAACTTGTCGTCTGCCGTCCACCAGAAGGGATTGTTGATTACGTACGTGCCCTGCAGCACCGCGTGTTTCAGGTATCCCCGGTAATACTCCACCTCGTGCGAAATCCGGTCCACGATCACCCGGTATTCCGCGGGCTCATTCATGCGCGTTCCACCAAGCTTCACAAATTCCGCTGTAATGCCGTCTCTTTGCCCCAGCTCGTTAACGCGCGCGAGGAATGCAGGTGGAAAACTGAACTCCCGCCCGCACATTAGTCCAACCTTCATCATGATTCACCCCCAGCGGCAGATTCCTGCAGGCTCAATTGATAGTTCCCGCCGAGCTCGACTTCGAATCCGTTACGCTGCCGCGCGTTTCCGTCACCAAATGGCGCACCACGTCCTTCAGATCCCCAGTTCTTTCGAAAACTCGCAATTGCCGTTCGGCGCTGGTGCCCTCATTCAAAATAGTATGCACGTACTCGACGGCGCCCCGGCTCCCCAGGTCATCCACCACATCATCGACGAACTCAAGCAGCTCGCAGATCAACTCTTTCACCGGGACTTCCGCTTCTTTTCCGAGGTCCAGCAGCTTGCCTTCGATGCCGTAGCGTGCTGCACGCCACTTGTTTTCTTCGATCAACGCGCGCCTGTAAACCCGCCAGCCCACATTGCGCGTATAGAGCCGGTGCAATTTCACAATGATGGCTTGCGTCAAAGCCGCAAGCGCAACCGTTTCCTCCACGCGCGTTGGCACATCGAACATACGAAATTCCAGCGTTCCAAACGTCGGATGCGGCCGCACGTCCCACCAGATCTTCTTTCCCGTATCGATGCAATTCAGCTTGATCAACAAATTCACGAAATTTTCGTACGCGCTCCACGACTCGAAGATTTCGGGAATGCCCGTGCGGGGAAATCGGCGGAACACCGTCGTGCGAAACGATCGCAGCCCCGTATTTCTTCCCATCCAGAAGGGCGAGCTCGTCGAAAGCGCCAGCAGGTGCGGCAAAAAGTAGCGCACCATGTTCATCATGTCGATCGTCGTCTGCCTGTCGGGCATCGCCACGTGCACATGCATTCCAAATATGAGCAGGGACCTCGCCAGTTGCCCCATCTCTTCCACTATGTGCTGGTATCTCTCTCCTGGAGAGATTACCTGGTCGATCCAGCTCGAAAACGGATGCGTACCCGCCGCTGCCACCTGCAACCCGGTGCGCTCGGCAGCCGCCACCAGCTCTCCGCGCGTGCGATGTACCTCCAGCCGCAACTCGCTCACGTTTTCGCAAATCTTGGTCCCCGTTTCCACGATGGATTGGTGCATTTCCTGCTTCACCTGATCGCCCAGTCCGTGAGCCTGCGAAAGCAATTGGATCACGTGCGAGCGCAGCTCCAATGTGTCCGGATCTATGATTTGGAATTCTTCTTCGACACCGATGGTGAAGCGGTGAGCCATTGGACGGCCCTCCGGTTGGCTATATCTCGCCTGGCGACTTCGGGCCAGTATCATACTCTCCCCATCCTAAAAAGCACATCCATCTCTAGTCCCAATCGCTCTCCGCTCTGGATTGACACCCCTCTCCACCTGCCATACACTCCCTCGCGTCGCGAATTCATTTTTTATTTTCACGCGCACCTTGGAGGAGTATTCATGCCATCGTTCCAGCCTCGCCAGACCGCCTTCTTAGGCTCGGCCTTATTCTGCGTGCTTTTTCTTGCTTTGCCCGTCACCGCGCAAAAGCCTCTCGAACCCGAAGAGCAGTCGAAGGAACCATCCAAAGTTGTCTCTGTCGAAGTCACTCCTTCGCAAAGCACCGCGGCTATCGGCGGCAAACTTCAATTCAAAGCCGTGGGCAAAGATGCAGACGGCAATGTTCTCCCTGACCCACCTAAATATTGGTACGCTGCACCCTTCGATGCCGCCGGCGCTGGGCAGAACGGAGAAGTCAGTTTCTTCCAACCTGGCGAAATCACTGTCGGCGCTCTCATCGGTAAAAAAATTGGCTACGCCCACATCACCGTAACAAAGCCACACATCGCTCGAATTGATCTCGCCGCGCCAAGCGCACCTCTCACTGCCGGTGCCTCTCACCGCCTCATCGCGGTGCCGCGAAATCCGAGCGGGGATCCGCGCTCCGATATCGCTCTGATCTGGTCCTCAGAAAATATGAAAGTCGCCACGGTGGATGCTGCCGGCCTTGTTCACGCAGTCAAGCCTGGCAAAACGCGCATTCGTGCCACCGGCGATGGCGTCACCGGTGAAACTTCCGTCGAAGTCGTGAAAAACGCCATGAGCGGTCTCTCGATCACCCCTGTTTCCACTTCCGCGAAAACAGGGGATACCGTTCACTTCATCGCAAAAAATCGCAATGGCGCTTCTATCCCCGCCGAAATTGCCTGGTCCGTCGAAGGAACCGGCGCACAGATCGGACCTGACGGTGGCTTCGTCGCGGAAAAACCGGGAACCTACACCGTCATCGGCGCAGTTGGCGATCGCCAGGCTTCCGCTAGCGTGGTTGTTGCGCCAAGAGATATCGCCCGCGAACTACAAGTCGTCGGCCACGTGATGCCTCCAGATGAGCAGTTCGCCGAAGAATGGATCTGGGATCACTACGCCTATCTTTCCGCCATCAGCGACAAACTTTACATCTTCGACATCTCCGATCCCGCACACCCACAGAGTGCGGACCCGCTGAAGGTTGACGCGCGCCTTATCAACGATGTCAGCGTCACCCCAGACGGGAAAATCGGCGTAATCACCCGCGAAGGTGCTTCTAACCGAAAAAACGGCATCGTTTTCCTGGACACCAGCGATGCCATGCATCCCAAAGTCCTTTCGGAGTACACTGCTACCGTCACCGGCGGCGTGCACAGCGCGTACATCAATTCGCACTACGTCTACCTCACCGACGATGCTACAGGTTCGCTTCGCGTAATTGATTTTGTCGACGTGAAGAACCCGAAGGAAGTTGCTCGCTGGCAGGTCGAAAGTTCCGGCCAAATGCAAGTTTCGCTGCCAGACGGCGCGGGTGTCGAAACCGCCGGCCGTTACCTACATGACGTTCAGGTCATCGACGGGCTCGCGTATCTGGCCTACTGGCGCGACGGCGCAGTTATCCTGGACGTTGGCAACGGAATCAAGGGCGGCAGTCCCGAGCATCCACAACTTGTTTCCAACTACCGCTTCAACTATGACGAGCTGTTCGGCTCCGGCTGGCTCGCGGGATCTCACGCCGTCTATCGCTACAAAAATTACCTATTCGTCGGCGATGAAGTTTTTCCTGCCGTTTTCAGCCTTGCCTCAAAAGAGCGCATTCCCGTTCGCGGAATCGTCCATGTCCTCGATGTCAGCGATATTCAGCATCCGCGCGAGGTCGCGACCTACAGCGTGCCCGAAGCTGGCTCGCACAACATCTGGGTCGTCGACGATATGCTTTACATGGGTTATTACAACGGCGGCGCTCGCGTTCTGGATGTTTCCGGTGAACTTCGCGGCGAACTCTACAATCAGGGCAGGGAAATCGCGCACTTCTGGTCGGGCGATTCCAAAGGGTACAGATCCAATCTTCCATTCGCCTGGGGTGCCTATCCGTACAAAGGCAATATCTACGTGAACGATGTCCATGGCGGACTCTGGATCGTTAAACTCGGAAATCACAAGGCGTATACCGCCGCCACTGAGCCCCCGCGCTAGCTGGAATTCGTTCTCGTTTTTTCTGTCATCCCGACCGAAGTACCGCGCTGTTTGCGCCACACGACCACCGGCGCCACTATTCCATTTTCCAGAAATCGATTCCTGCTGCTTGTGGCGGCGTATCTACCGTTGCCACTGTCTTTCTTCCATCCAGATCGATAACTTCCAGCGTCCCAGGTTCTTCGCCCACGCCCTCCACCGTGACAAATGCATAGCGGCTGTCGGGCGAGATCGCCACTCCGTGCACAACCTTTCGCTTCGTCGGTATCCTCGCCACTTCCTTCGCCGCCGCAATCTCAAAAATCGATACCGACCCCTCTCTCTTGTTTGTGGCCACCAGTAATTTTCCGTCGGGCGTTACGCCCAGGTTATACACGCCGTTTCCCGCGGGAATGCGCCGCACCAGCGACCAGTTCTTCGCGTCCACTTCCACAATGTCATTCGATTTATTGCAAGCTACGAAAACTCGGCTGCCGTCGACAGACGGCTGCGCCCAGGTCGGTGAGCACGTCACACTGGACATGTTCATCTTCATCCCTTCCTGTGCATCACCATGCCCATCGCTATCTTTCTTTACTGGCGCTCCGATCGCCCCTGCTTCCTTGCCCGCGCTCACCCGGAATGTTCGCGCCACTTTCATGTTTTCCGCATCGATCTCCACCAGCAGGTCATCCATCATGCAGGCGGAATACTGCTTCTTTCCATCTCGGCTCACCCGCGATCCATGCGGCATCACGCATGTGGGAATCCTCGCCACTTCCAGCATTTCGTTTGCGTCAACCACAGACACGCTGCTCGGCACCATATCCCCGTGCAGGTTGAAGTTAACCACGTACAAAAAATTCCCATCCGGCGACACATCTTCCGTTGCCGGAAACAGCCCCAGTCCCACCTGCTTCACAACTTCGTCTGTATCTGCCGTATATTTCACCGCGGTGCCATACGGTCTGCCGTGACCGATCGAGACATAGAAATTTTTTCGGTCAGGCGAAAACGCGATGCCATGCGGCCCGCTGATGTCACTCTGCAGAACGCGGGTGTCGGTCGTTTTCACCAGCTTCGCACCGCCGGGCCCGAATCGTACCGTGGCAATCCTATCGGACGATTCACAAACCAGCTTTACCCAGTATTCCTGTGTGGGCGTCTCACCGCTTCGCACCGGCATTGCGGCACAAAGCATTGCGCAGGCGATCGCCACTTTCTGCCAACTCCGCCTCATCCGTCTACCCCGATTCCTGTATGGGTCCGCATGATTCTATCCCATCTTCCTATAGTCAATTTGGTGCTCGACAATCTTGCCGGGTCCTTGCCAAACTCCTTCTCATGCAAATTGCGCCTTTCCGCATTGAACAATATTTCGGCAAATACGAATTCACCGCGAAGTATCTGCTTTCCTGTTCCGACGCCGAATCGCGCACCATCGCCGACGTACTTTCGTTCGAACCTGGCGCCCAGGATGCGTTCCTCAAGCACTGGTGTGGCTACACCGAATCCTTAGGCGCGCCCTCCCTGCGCGAAACCATCGCCGGCATGTACAAACAGATTCACGCACGCGACGTACTCGTCGTCGCCGCCGCGGAAGAAGCCATCTTCATCTTCTATCATTCCCTCGTCGGCCCATCGGATCACGTCATCGTAGAAACCCCATGCTACGAAAGCGCGCTTACCGTCGCCAGAAGCACTGGCGCCCAAGTAAGCGAATGGCGCCGCAAACCGGAAAATAATTGGGCGCACGATGTCGCGGCGCTGGAAGCTCTAATTCGGCCAAATACGCGCGCCATCTACATCAACACGCCGCACAATCCGACCGGTCTGCTCATGCCCCTGTCCGTCTCACAAAAAGTTCTGCAGCTTGCCTCTCGCACCGGCATCTACGTTTTTTCCGACGAAGTCTATCGCGAACTCGAACACGATCCCTCCACTCGCCTGCCCGCAGCCTGCGACCTCTATGAATACGCGGTCAGCCTTGGCTCCATGAGCAAGACCTACGGCCTTCCCGGCCTGCGCCTCGGCTGGTTGGCCTGCCGATCTCCGGAAATCCTTGAGAAATGCAACGAATTCAAGTACTACACAACCATCTGCAGCAGCGCGCCCAGTGAATTCCTCTCCGAACTCGCTCTGCGCCATCGCGAAAAACTCGTCGAGCGCAACCTCCAAATCGTCCGCAGCAACCTTGCTCTCTTATCCGCTTTCTTGGCGCGCCACCCAAAACTCTTCCGTTGGACTCCGCCCAACGCCAGCCCTATCGGTTTCGTGCAATACCTGCCCGAGGGTGACGTCTTCTCCATGTGCGAGTCTCTTGTCGAAAACTCCGGCGTCCTTTTACTTCCAGGCACTGTGTACGATGAACCCGGCCACATCCGTTTCGGATACGGTCGCAGCAACATGCCTGAAGCCTTAGCCCAACTCGAAACAGCCCTCACCGCCGTCCGTTAGCGTTCTCCCACTCTGGGGTGCCATTCCCCAGCAGGGCCCTCAACTAGATACACACTCTAAGTTCCTCCGCGAAGCGTTGCATTTGTTTTCTCAATGCCTCGCCTCAACAAAACTCATTGTGAATTCTCACTCTTCGCGGCTATCATCTGGGCAACCAACTTCCTGTGCAATTCGAGTGATTGGACGGGCCGGTGCCGCGAGTGCGCGACAAACGCTTCGGCGTCTTGATCCGTCATCGCTTCATCTTTGGAGGGCCTTCATGAATTTCAGGCAATTCATTTATTTATCGGTTTTATTTCTTTCCGTCCTCATCCTCGCTGCCACAGGTCCGGCACAGACCACCACCGGCCGCATTCTGGGCACAGTCCATGACCAGAGCGGCGGCTCGCTCGGCGGGGCCTCCATCACCGTCACCGACGTAGATCGGGGCATCACCCGCTCCACTGTTGCCGATGCCGTGGGTGACTACGTCGTTCCAAACCTCGCGCCAGGTAAATATAAAGTCCGCGCCGAAGCCAAGGGCTTCAAGAGCGCAGAGCGCGCAGGCATTACCCTCGAAGTCGCCAAGGACATCAATCTTGACTTCGAGCTTAGTCCCGGCGCTGTCACCGACACGGTCCTAGTTACAGAGGAAGCTCCTCTCCTTGATGTCACGAATAACACCCTAGGCGGCACGCTCAGCAACGAAACCATCAACGAACTCCCCCTGAACGGCCGCGACTTCCAAAACCTCGTCACGCTTCGGCCCGGCGTCCAGCGTTACCCCGGGGGCGGATTCCTGTCCATCAGCTCCAATGGCAATCGCCCCGAGGACAACAACTTCGTCGTGGATGGCATCGATGGCAACGACCCCTACTACGCCACCACCATCATCAACGCCGAAGGCGTGCAAGGCACACCCGCCAGCCATCTTCCCATCGACGCTATTCAGGAATTCAACGCGCAGGAAAATCCACCGGCGGAATACGGCCTCAAGCCCGGCGCCATCGTCAACGTAGGTCTAAAGTCCGGCACCAACACTTATCACGGCACCGCATACTATTTCGGCCGCAACAACGCCTTCGACGCTCGCAACTTCTTTAACACCCGCACTGTGACGACGGCGAATGGCGTCGAGCCATCCTCGCAAAAAGCTCTGCGTCTCCATGATTTTGGCGCAACCATCGGCGGCCCCGTTATTAAGGATAAGTTGTTCTACTTTGTCGCATACGAAGGTGTTCGCGCACGGGTTGGAAACTCCGGCGTTCTCCAGACTCCCGCAACCGTCGCGCTGGCAACGCCTGACGCGACCAACAGCATTCCCGACGCCACAGCGGCCCTTGCCGCGGCAGGCATTCCCGTCAATCCACTTAGCGCTAAACTTCTCCCGCTCTTCCCTGCGAACCCTGGAACGCTTAGCCCTAACAATCCCCAAAATCTTCAACTCGGCTTTCCCAACAGCAATCGTGAAGATAATGGCCTCGTCAAAATCGATTGGCATCCAAACGACAAGGACACTCTGACCGGACGTTATTTCATCGGAGATAGCCTTCAGACCGAGCAGGACATCCAAGTTCTTCAACCCTTCTGGGAATCCCAAGCTGTTACTCGGCCGCAGGTTTTTGGCTTTAACTGGACGCGCGTCCTCACTTCCAGCCTGGTTAACGAGGCCAAATTTGGCTACAACCGCTTCAACCAAAGCATTCTCACCGCTGACGCCAGTGTGAATCCCATCACCTACGGCATCAACACCGGTGTAACCACACCCATTAATTTCGGCTTTCCCGAACTTGCCATCTCGGGATTTACCTCTCTCGGTGGTAATCATGGCTGGCCCCTGCTCACCACCCCGAATCAAACTTACGTTTTCGGTGACAACGTTTCTTATACCCGCGGCAAGCATGCCCTGAAGTTCGGCGCGGAATTACGGAATGGCAGTGCAGACAATGTCCGTGATCGTTATGGCAAGGGCCGTTTCAGATTCACCGGTGGAACCGCATTCGCGGGCAGTACTCCGCTAGAGGATTTCCTCGCCGGTGCGCCTTCCGTTGGCCGTCTTTTTGTCGGCAATTCTCGCCGTCAAGTCAGCATGACCTCGTTCGGCGCCTATGTTCAGGACGACTGGCGCGTCTCCAGCCGCATCACTGTCAATGCCGGCCTCCGCTATGACCTCAACTCCGTCATTCAGGAGAAAAACAACCTTCTTGGAAACTTCGACCCCAGGCTCGGCCTGCTTCAGGTTGGACAACAAATCAGCTCACCCTACAACGGCGATCACAACAATTTCGGTCCTCGCATTGGCATTGTCTGGGACCCCACCGGCAAAGGCAAAACCGCCATTCGCGCGGGCGCCAGCCTGATCTACGAAATTCCCCACATCTCGATCTTCATTGGACAAAACGGCGTGGATAACGCTTCCACCTCTGGCATCGGCGTCATTCCTACGGGTGTCGCAGGTGTCACCCCGGGTGGCGGAAAAATTGTGGCTTCTTCCAATGACTATACCAGCTTGAACTGGAGTCTTGCTGGACCCGTTTTCACAAGCACTGCGGCGGATTGCAGCGCCAGCCCTTGCGACATTCTCGCCGTCAACCGCAACCTTCGCACTCCCTACATTACGACCTGGAGCCTCAATATACAGCAGCAGCTTTCTTCCACCGGCTCTCTCAACGTCGGCTATGTCGGTAACAAAGGCACCAAGCTCTACAGTGTGTTCGACATTAATCAACTCGACCCGATCACCGGCACACGGCCCTATCAAGCCGCTTTCCCGTTCCTCAATGTCATCAACTACCTCTCGAACGGCTACGAATCGAAATACAATGGCCTGCAGGTCAGCTACACCCAGCGCCCGTGGCATGGCGTCTCCTTCCTGCTCGGTTATACCTGGGCGCACTCGATCGATCAGGCATCCCTCAATCGCGGCCTGAATCCCCAAAACAGCTTCAACCCCCGCGCCGAATATGCCAGCAGCGATCTGGACATCCGCCATCGTTTCACCCTCGCGCTTACCTATGAACTGCCCGGGATAAGGACTTGGGGCCAACTCCTCCAGGGCTGGCAAATTAATTCCATCATCACCTTGCAGACAGGTTTGCCTTGGGGGCCGATCGATGGCTTCGTCAACGGGAACAACGTAAGCGGAACGGGTGAATATGCCGACCGCTGGGACTTCTTCGGCAAGCCTTCGGATTTCACCGCCTCCCAAAACGGTCCCATTCCTTACTTTGCCGCAGCCACCAATCCCGCCTGTGTTGCCCTGGCCACTACTCCCGGGTTGCTCGCGGCTTTGCAAAACTTCGGATGCTTCGCCAAGGGCGGTTCCGTGATGATTCCCCCGGCTACAAATACCTTTGGCACCATGGGTCGCAATCTCTTCCGTGGTCCCGTCTATCGCAACTGGGACTTCTCCCTCATAAAGACTTGGCAACTCCGCGAAGGACTTGCTTTTCAGCTTCGCGGTGAGTTCTTCAACGTTCTCAACCATCCGAACTTCACCAATCCTTTCGGTGTGGGCGGCCAGCTCGGCAACGTGGACCCATCCGTGCCCGGTTCCTTTGGTTATGCCAGCGAAACACCGGACGTCGCTGCAGCCAACCCGGTCATCGGTTCCGGCGGCCCGCGCGCCATTCAGATAGGTCTCAAAGTCAAGTTCTAGTAACTTGCCACCAAAGCGAAAAGGGCGCCCGCGGATCGCGCAGGCGCCCTTTTCCTTGATAGCGTTCTATCCTTGATGGCGTTCTAATTTCTTGGACGCTTTAAACGCCAGCTCTCACGCCGCTCCCATCGACCTTCGCGCTTGGAAACATTCCCGGCAAAACACCGGACGTCCCTGGGTTGGCCGGAAGGGAACTGTTGTGTCTTTCCCGCATTGCGAACAAGTGGTTTTCGTTTCCGCTCGCATCGGTGCGTTTCCGCCGCCGCCACCGCCTTCAGCCCGCTTTGCCTTGCAGGCTTTACATCGTTTGGGCTCGTTCTTAAAGCCTTTGTCGGCGAAAAACATCTGTTCACCGGCAGTAAATACAAACTCGGCGCTGCACTCCGAACACTTCAACACCCTATCGTGGAATTCCATGAGCCGCTCCCCCTGAGCCCCATTCGGGCAGGGAGTGCGGGCTTATTTTGCACCGCTGGCCTTGATGTGACGGTAGACCTGTAGCTCGGGAATGCCGGGCACGGATCCCTTGGGCCTGCAAGCGCAGAACGGAAAAAGTTCCCAAACGTCTCTGCCTGATAGGGGCCTGATCCCGGAAGTGCAGCGCCGAGCCGCGTCTCGTTCAGGTTTTAATCCTGCTCGCGACGCTGCTTCTTGCGCAGTCGCTTCCGCGAAAGCGCTTCTTTTGCCCGGCGCTTCTCGCCGGGTTTCATGTAGAAGCTGTGCTTCTTGATTTCCTTGATGATGTCTTCCTGTTGCACTTTGCGCTTAAAGCGCCTGAGTGCATTCTCAAGAGACTCACTCTCTTGAATGACTACTTCGGCCACTGGTTTTTCACCCCAATTCAGGTTCGGATTGGCTACTTGCAATGCGCGTTGTAAAGCTGTGAGCACTGCACCTGCTTCATTATCGCATGAGGTTGCTGGCTTCTTGTAGTCAATTACCCCAGCCCAAGTCAAGCATTCTTTCTGCCGCCCCAGCCGACAAACGGTTCCGCAATACGCATAAGTTCTATTATTAAAGAATACATACACTTTTCCTCGCAGCCTGCTTAGGCGCCTACCCGATGCGCGAGGCTTGCTTATGCTGGTACACTGACTTGCCTTTATACCCTGATTCGGGAGTCGAACCACATGCCCGATATGCGCGATGTCATCGGTGTTCTTCTCGCAGGTGGTCAGGGTGAACGGCTCTGGCCCCTGACGCGAGATCGGGCTAAGCCCGCCGTTCCCTTCGGTGGTCTCTACCGCATCATTGATATCACTCTCTCGAATTGCGTAAATTCCAACTTGCGTCGCGTCTTTGTCCTTACCCAGTACAAAGCACTTAGTCTCAGCCGCCACGTCCGCGCCGGTTGGTCTCCGCTTATGGGCCTGGGCGAATTCATCGAAGTTCTTCCTCCCCAGATGCGGGTCTCACAGCAGTGGTACCAAGGCACCGCCGATGCCGTCTACCAGAACATCTATTCGATCGGTAGCGAGCGCTCCAAATACGTCTTCATCCTTTCCGGCGATCACATCTATAAGATGAACTACGCCAAAATGCTCCAGCAGCATATCGATTCCGGCGCAGACGCCACCGTGGCCACACTGGAAATTCCCATTGCAGAGGCTGCCAAGCAATTCGGCGTCATCGAAACCGATAAGGATTGGCGCATCAATGGCTTCCAGGAAAAGCCGGCTAACCCTAAGCCATCTCCCCACAAGCCCACGCACTGCAATGCGTCCATGGGCATCTACATCTTCAATACTCAGCTGCTGATTCCTGTCTTGCTCGCCGATTCGGAGGATCCGAAGTCCGCGCATGATTTCGGCAAGGACATTCTTCCGCGAATCATCAACAAGCATCGCGTCTTTGCCTACAATTTCGTGGATGAAAATAGCAAGGAATCGCTCTACTGGCGCGACGTCGGCACTATCGATGCCTATTACGAAGCCAACATGGACATGAACAGCGTGTCGCCGGTTTTCAACTTGTACGACAAGGCTTGGCCCCTGCGCACCTGGCAGCAGCAATATCCTCCCGCGAAATTTGTCTTCGCCGACAGTGGCCGCATGGGGATTGCCCTGGATTCCATCGTCGGTGGCGGCTCGATTCTCTCTGGCGGCCGCGTGCAAAATTGCGTTCTAGGCTACGACGTCCGCGTTAACAGCTATTGCGAAGTCACCGCGTCTATCATCTATAACCACGTCAACATCGGCCGTCATT
>Ga0209526_10000302_pt1 | contig 31239 bp, 26 predicted proteins | sample JacPinW_OM2H0_M1_FD_188566 | JGI IMG/M metagenome (GOLD analysis project Ga0209526, IMG submission 188566) | Forest soil microbial communities from Algoma, Ontario, Canada - Jack Pine, Ontario site 1_JW_OM2H0_M1 (SPAdes) (version 2) | ecosystem: Environmental > Terrestrial > Soil > Boreal... | reverse complement strand
GCGGCCGGCGGCGTCGGCCTGATCCTCGGCCAATGGGCAAAACATCTCGGCGCCACCGTGATCGGCACCGTCGGCAGCGACGAGAAGGCAAAGCTCGCCCAGGCCCATGGCTGCGCCCACACCATCATCTATACGCGCGAGGACTTCGTGAAGCGCGTCGGCGAAATCACGGAAGGCAAGAAGGTGCCGGTGGTTTACGACTCGGTCGGCAAGGACACGTTCTTGAAATCGCTCGACTGCCTGGCGCCGCTCGGCTTTGCGGTATTGTTCGGCGCGTCCTCCGGCCCGGTCGAGCCGCTGAATCTCGGCCTGTTGGCGCAGAAAGGGTCGCTCTACGTCACCCGCCCGACGCTCGCCACCTATGCCGCCAAGCGCGAAAACCTCGTGGCCATGGCAAAAGAGCTGTTTGATGTGGTGCTGTCCGGCGCGGTCAAGATCGAGGTCAATCAGACCTATCCGCTGAAGGACGCGGCGAAAGCGCAAGCCGATCTCGAGGCGCGCAAGACCACGGGATCGACGGTGCTGATCGTTTGAGAAGCGGCGCCTGGGTTGCAAGGAAAGGCGGGCAGGGCATGCCCGCCTTTCATCGGCGAGACGCACTTAGAAACAGCGGCCGGAAGATATCGAGAAATCCGGTCGCCGCCGGCGTCAGCGCGCGATTCTTGAGGCGCAGGATTCCGATGCTGCGCACGATCGGAGGCGAAACCAGTTTCTTGACCACGACACCATATTGACGGTGCCTTGGCAGTGCGGAGGCCGGAACGATCGCGACGCCGACATCGGCGGCAACGAAATCGAACAGCGTTCCGAATTGCTCCACCACCGTCATGTGCTTGAGCGCGAGACCGTTGGCGGCGGCAATGCCGTCGATTTGCCGGCGCAGGCCGGCCGCCGTCGGCAGCGATACGAACTCCTCGTCCTTGAGTTCTCTCCACTTGATCACATTCCTGCCGCGCAGCCTGTGTTTGGAGGGAAGCACGGCAAAGCACGACTCCTGGACGATTTCGTCCGCCACCACTTCCTGATTGAGGCCGGTGGTGTTTCCGATGCCGAAATCGGCGAGCCCGCTGCGCACGTCCTCATGCACCTCGCTGCCGAGGCCCTCGCGCAGATGGACCTCGACCCCGGGATGCGCCTTGCGATATTTCAATACGGCGTCCGGGACGACGTGATGGGTGATGGAAAGCAGGCACGACATGATCAGCCGGCCGCGAATCTGCCCGCCCAGCGCGCGCGCATTCTCGACCTGGATGTTGAGGTCGTCGATAAAACGCCGGGTCGATGCGGTGAATTCGCGGCCGGGTGCAGTGAGTACGACGTTGCGGGTCGATCTCAGGAACAGCGATACGCCAAGCTGCTTTTCCAGCTGAAGCACCAGCCGGCTGACCGCGGATTGGGTCATGCCCAAATCCGCGGCCGCGGCCGTGAAGCTGCCATATAGCGCGACGGAGTTCACCGCGCGGATATGTTTGATGCCGACGTCAAATCCCCGCGGGGATGTCCGGGATAGCCGCGCCATGATTTATTCCATATCCGCATTAATTACCGGGATAGGAAAATAATTGACCTGTATCGGGGAAAAGATCAACCATGATGCGCCGAGAATAATTGCAAAGCGGGTTGCGAACGTGATGAGAGGCTGCCTTCCGTGACCGCTGCATCTTCCAAGGATGGCCCTCTCAAGGGCGTGCGGGTCCTCGACGTCACCAGGTTCTATTCGGGCCCGTTTTCGACGCTGATGCTGGCGGGATTTGGCGCTGAAGTTATTCGCATCGATGAACCGGGGCGGGGCGACCCGACCATGACGGGGCCGCCGTTTCTGGGTTCGAGCGGCGTCTCCCTGGAGCGGCAGAACGACAGCGACCTCGGCATCGCCTACTTGAAGCGGTGCCGCGGCAAGAAGTCGATCACGCTGAACATGCGCAGCGAAGCAGGCATGGAGCTGTACCGGGAATTGCTGCGCCGATCGGACATCCTGGTCGAGAATTTGCGGCCCGGCGCGGCACAAAGGCTCGGCATCGACTACGCATCCAATCGACTGGTCAATCCGAAGATCGTGCATTGCGCCCTGACCGGATATGGGTCGACCGGCGAAGATCGAAAGCTCAAGGCCTACGACCTCATGGTCCAGGCCGGCGCGGGCCTGATGAGCATTACCGGTGAACCGGACAGCCCTCCGAGCAAGGCTGGAACCGCACTCGCGGACGGCATTACCGGGGCTTTCGCGGTGTCCGGCATCCTCGCCGCATTGCTGGAGCAACGCGTGTCCGGCGAGGGGCAATTTGTCGACGTCTCGATGACGGATTGCCTTTTGTCTCTCGTGCTCGACGAGCCGCTCGATTGTTATCAGCGGCTGAACCAGTCGCCGCGGCAAGGCAATCGCATCATGCGGTTCTCGCCGTTCAATACCTATCCGACCCGCGATGGCACCGTGGCCATCGGGGCCGCGACCAATGAAGACTGGGTGGCGCTGCTGCATGTGATGGGGCGATCCGATCTGGCGCAAAGCGAAACCTTCATGAGCATGGGATGGCGGGTCGCCAACAACGCCGAGATCGACGCCATCGTGACCGAATGGACGCAAGGGCTGACGACCGCGGAAGCCATCGATGCGCTCAACCGCAGCGACATCGCGGCGAGCCCGATCCGCAATTTCAGCGACATCATGGAATGGAAGCATTTGCGCGAGCGCGACATGTTGCAGCCGCTGCGTCATCCGACGGAATCGCTGGCCGGTGACGTGATCGGCGCGGGTTTTCCGATAAAACTCAGCCGTACCCACAAGGGCTACACCGATCCCGCCCCCGCTTTGGGCCAGGACAACACCGACATTTATTCAGGACTGCTCGGCCTGCCGGCCGGACAAATTGCAGAACTCAGGGATCGCCAGATCATCTAGCAGCTCACCTTGACGATGAACTCAAAACGGCCGGCATAAGAGCCGTAGCGACAGGGAACCCGATGACGAGGAAACCAATTCGACTTTCGTCCGCCTTTTGCTTGTGGCTTCTGATCGGCGGGCCATTGGCGGGGCCGAGCCTCGCTGACGAAATTCCCCAACCGGTCAAGATCGGCGTCCTGACCGACATGGCCGGGATGTACAAGGACATCATGGGACCTGGCTCTGTGTTGGCTGCCCAGATGGCGGTCGATGATTTCGGCGGCAAGGTTCTTGGCCGCCCGATCGAGATTGTTTCCGGAGATCATCAGACCAAGCCGGATGTAGGTGCTGCGATCGCACGCAACTGGTTCGACAATAATGGCATCGGCGTCGTCGTGGACGTGGCGCAATCGGCCGTCGCGCTGGCGGTTCAGGAGGTTGCGCGCTCGAGGAACATGATCGTGATGCACGGCGTCACCGGAACGCCCGCGATTACGCAAGAGGCGTGCACCCCGACGACGTTTTCCTGGTCGCTGAATGCCTATGCGATATCGGCGCCGTTGCCGCGTCCGTTGATCGAAAAGGGCCTCGATACCTTCTTCTTCCTGGCGGCGGATTATTCGTTCGGCAAGGCGATGCAGGACGCCGCCACCGACGCGATCAAGGCCGCCGGCGGCAAGGTCGTGGGATCGGTCCGTTTCCCGCAGAACAATCCGGACTTCAGCTCGTTCATCCTGCAGGCGATGGCGTCAAAGGCAAAAGTGCTGTGGCTGATTTCGGCCGCGGAAGACACCACCAATGCGCTGAAGCAGGCCAAGGAATTCGGCGTCGTGCAGTCCGGGCAGCAAATCGTGGTGCCGCTGACCTATATCACCAACGTGCATGCCCTGGGAATCGACTCGGTGCAGGGCCTGACATTTGCGACGCCGTTCTACTGGAACCGGACGCCGGAGACGCGGGCTTTCGCCGCCCGTTTTTTCGAGCGGCACAAGAAGATGCCGACGATGGATCAGGCCGCAGTGTATTCGGCGACCTTTCATTACCTGAAAGCCGTCGCGGCCGCCAAGAGCACGGATGGCCTAAAGGTTTCCGACGAAATCAGGAATCTTCCGGTCAACGATTTTTATGTCCAGAACGGCAGCGTCCGCAAGGATGGCTGGCTGATGCACGATTTCTACCTCGCAACCATCAAGGCGCCGAATGAGGTGAAAGAGCCATGGGACTACTACAATATCCTGCAGACGATACCGGCCGAGGTTGCGGCACAGCCACTGTCGCAGAGCCGCTGCCCGCTGGTGACGCAATCCAATTGACCGCAGCAAATATCAACGGAGACAAAATATGACGACGCGCGAAGAAGTGAAAATGTACTCGGACTACAAGAGTCCCTATGCCTGGCTCGGTTTCGACCCGGCCTTTGCGCTCGAGGAAAAGTTTGCCATCAAGATGAAGTGGAAGCCGTTTCAACTCCGGATCAAGGGTTCCGGGCAACGGAGCGTTTACTCGGAATACAAGGTCAAGTATTCCTACATGGACGCACGGCGCACGGCCAACGAGCGCGGCGACAAGAAGATCATTCGCGGCCCGCTCAAGATCTACGACACCGCACCGGCGCTGATCGGCGGCTTGTTTGCCGAGAAGCACGACAAGATCATCGAATACAGCCGCCGCGTCTACGAACTATTCTTCAAACGGGAACTCGCCGTCGACGAGGTCGAGGCCATGACCAAATTCATGGATGAATTCGGTCTGTCCGGGAAGGATTATCGGGCCTATTTCGACGGGGAGGGTCAGCGCGACTATGAGGCTGCGCAGCAGGAAGCCACCGCCGATCAGGTCTTCGGGGTGCCGATCTGCATTTTCCGTGGCGAGCAATTCTGGGGCAATGACCGCATTCCGATGCTCGAGCGTCGCCTTGAGCAAGCCGGGCTCTCACTCTCCCGGGTCAAGCAGTCCGCCTGATTGCTGCGGCTGGATATGAGCAGGTCATGATCGAACTGTACTTTGCGCCAACGCCGAACGGCTGGAAAATATCCGTCATGCTCGAGGAATGCGAGCTGCCGTATCGCGTGTTTCCAGTCAACATCACGCGCGGTGAACAGTTGAGGGCCGAATTTCTAAGGCTCAGCCCCAACGGGCGGATTCCAGCGATTGTCGACCGGGATCCGCCTGACGACGGCGAACCGATTGCGATGTTCGAGTCGGGTGCGATCCTGCGCTATCTCGCGGAGAAGGCCGGCCGGTTCTATCCGGCCGACCTGCGCGCACGTCAAAATGTCGAACAATGGCTGATGTGGCAGATGGGCGGCCTCGGGCCGATGCTCGGGCAGAACGGCCATTTTTTGCTCTATGCGCCTGAAAAAATTCCCTACGCGATCGATCGATATGGCCGCGAGGCGAGTCGGCTGTACGGCGTGCTCGATACCCAGCTCGGACGGACCGGCGCGTTTATCGCCGGCGAGTACTCGATTGCGGATATCGCCTGTTTTCCCTGGATCATGACCCACAAGGCGCAGGGGATGTCACTGGACGCGTATCCGCATCTCAAGCGCTGGTTCGCCGAGGTCAGGGCCCGGCCGCAGGTGCAGAAGGGCGTCGCGCTGGGAAAAAGTGAAAAGAAAACCAAACTGGATTCCAAGGCGCAGGAGAGCCTGTTTGGAATCTCTACCGCTTCGATCCACAGTCAGGGCAGCGGTCCAACCGTCTCAGCAATCGGGAAATCAACATGACTTTGCCTCCAAACATGCTCACCGGCTATCGTGTGCTCGATATCACGCAGTTCGTCGCAGGGCCGACCTGCACGCGGCTGTTGGCTGAGGCTGGCGCCGACGTCATCAAGATCGAGCTTGCGCCGTATGGCGACCGATCGAGATTTCAGGGCCTCAAACCGCGCGCGCCCGAATACAAAAATACCTCGCAGAGCACGTATTTCTTTCAGCAAAATCATTCCAAGAAGAGTCTCGCGCTGGATTTCAAGCATCCGAAAAGCCGCGAGTTGCTGAAGAAGCTGGCGGCCAAATGCGATGTCCTCGTCGAGAATTTTACCCCGGGCGTGATGAGCAGGGCAGGTCTCGGATATGATGATCTGAAGCAGATCAACCCGAAACTGATCATGTGCTCGATATCGTTTGCCGGGCAAACCGGTCCGCTCAGCGACAAGCCAGGATATGATTACATTGCGCAGGCACTGGCCGGCATCACCGGCGTGATCGGCGAACCCGATGGCAAGCCGGCGCAAGTGCCGATCGCCATCGGCGATGCATCCACGGGAGTAGCCGCGGCGATGGCGGTCGGGTTCGCCTTGCTGCATCGCGAGCGGACCGGCGAGGGGCAATTCATCGAGGCGACGCTGCTTGATACGTATTTCCACATGCATGAAGCGAATGTCCCCAAAGTCGCGATTCGCGGCGATTCATTCGTGCCACAGCGCGAAGGCTCGCTGCATCCGAATGGCGGTCCGGTCGGGGTGTTCGATTGCGGCCGGGACGAGTTTCTGGTGGTCTGCGCGCTCGCCCATCAATGGCCGCAGATGGTCAAGGCGCTCGGCATGCCCGAACTTGAAAAGGATCCCCGGTTCGCGTCGGCGCGGGCCCGAAGCGACAACAATCAATTGGTCGCCGACATCCTGGAAAAATGGCTGCAAAGCTTTCCGTCGCGGGATGCAGCCGTCGCCGCGCTGGAAAAGGAGCGGATTCCCTGCGCGCCGGTGCTGACGCTGAACGATGCCATGGCCCAGCCCCATTTGGTTGAGCGCGGCACCGTTCGGCGGGTGAAGGACGCTCAAATCGGTCCGTTCGCGATCCCGGGTAATCCCGTCAGATTTTCAGCGTGGTCGGATCAATCCGAATTGAAGGCGGACCTGCTGGGCGAACACAACGAACAAATCCTCGGCGAACTTGGTCTATCCAGCGAAGATATCGCCGAACTCTATTCGGAAAAGGTCATCGTACAGGATCCGCAGCTGAAGTCTCCGGCAAGTTCCAGGCAATCGAAGGCCTCCTAGCTCGCTTTCAAGTCCGGTCCTCAAAACTGATCAGGCGCCGGAGGATGGATGATCTCTAAAACGATGTGACCCGTCGTTCAGTGCGTAACCCGCCAGATCGTGCCGTTGCTGTCTTCAGACACCAGCAGCGCGCCGTCATGCGCAACGGCGACACCGACCGGCCGTGCCCACACCTCGGAATCGTTGATGACAAACCCGGTGACGAAATCCTGGTATTCGCCGGTGGGTACCCCGTCTTTGAGACGAACGCGAATGACCTTATAGCCGGTGTGTTTGGACCTGTTCCAGGAGCCATGCTCGGCCGCAAAACCATCGCCGGCATATTCGGCTGGAAACGCCTTGCCGTTGTAGAAGGTGAGGCCCAGCGAAGCCGAATGGGCCTGGATCAGAACGTCGGGAGCGGTGACCTTCCCCTTCAGATCCGGGCGTTGGCCGGCGTGCCGCGGATCCTCGTTGTTGCCGATATAGAACCAGGGCCAACCGTAGAAGGCACCTTCGCGTATCCTTGTAACATAGTCGGGTACCAGATTGTCTCCCATGCCGTCGCGTTCGTTGGTCGAGCAATAAATATCGCCAGTCGCGGGATGAACCGCGAGGCCGACGCAATTGCGGATGCCGGCGGCAAAGATGCCAAGACGTTTTCCATCCGGATCGAACGTCAGCACCGCGGCGCGGTCGGTCTCGCTTCCCCAACTCGCGCCAAGCGGCTCCTTGTCACTCCCCGCCGCCAATTCCCCGGGCGGACTTGCCATGCCCTCGCCGTCATTGCTCGCGGAACCAACCGATATCAGCATCCGGTTGTCTTTGGTGAAGACGATATCCCGGGTCGAATGCCCGTAGCCGTGCGGCAATTGCGCAACCACGGTCTCAGGCTTTTGCGCGGCTTTGGTATCGCCCTGATGGTAGGGAAAACGAACCACACGATCGGTGTTGGCGACATAAACCCACTGCGGATTATCGCCGTTTGGGTAGAACGCAATTCCGAAGGGTCTGTTGAGGCCGCTGGCGTAAACTTCGTTGGTCGAAGCTTTTGAGCTTCCGTCGGGCGCGCGCAAGACACGAATATTTCCCGCTCCTGTTTCGGCGACGAAAATGTCGCCGTTGGGCGCGACTCGCATCTGGCGCGGTCCGCGCAGTCCTTCAGCGAACAATTCGATCTTGAATCCGGCGGGAACTTGCGGCGTTGCTGATGACGGACGCGCAACAATTCGAGAGACGTTGGCGGCCGAGGGCGTGGCCCCGGGCTTTGGCAGATCCTCCGGTTTAATCAGCCGGCTCACACCGGGCTTGTCGGCGCGCCAATCGCCAAATGCGGCGGTGCCGACCAGTCGTCCCGACTGGGCCATTGCCGGAACAATGAACGCGGCGGCCAATAGCAATGCCAAGCCATTCATGGCGCGGTTGGGCCGCTGCCGCATTATTTTTCTCCTTTAGGCCGCTCACCCACGACCGGTAACCAGGCATCATTCGTCAACGCAACGAAGAAAAAGGATCATGTCAATCGGGTACTGGAACGTCAAACGTGTTCAGCGTCACCGAAACCAGGCAATACAGCCCGACCAGATACGAGAGCTCCGCGGCACCATGCGGGCCGAATTGTTCGACCGCCGCGCGATACGTCAGCTCGGGCAGAACGCCGCCGTTCACCAGCGCCGAGGCGAAGTCGTATGCGACCGCCTCCTGGCGGGTCAGATCGGTGGGACGTTGTCCGGCAACAATGGTCGCCAGCTTTTCGTCCGAAAGGCCGCGGTGTTCCGCGACGATCACATGGGCGTAGAGTTCGTAGGCTGATCTAAAGTGCGCGCCGGTGACGAGGATGGCAACTTCTCTGATGTTGGCCGGAAGCGACGGGTTGGAGACCATCGCCTTGGTCAACTCCCACACCGGCTTGCCAAATTTGGGCTCGTGGATCCATGGATTCCACGGACCCAGCAGCGCGCCGTCGTCGCGAATGTTGACAAAGCCCTGGAAATTCCTGGCGATGCCGTCGCGCATATCGTCATAAAGCGGTTTTTGTTCGGCATTCAGTTCAGCAGGGGCAATGATGGGCAAGCGCATTTCTTAAACTCCCGATAAGGATTGGCGAATGGTTCGCCGGTGTCCTGGCGAAGGCAAATGAATTGGCGGTGACCTTGCGCCGCCGGTCGGGCGGATTGACCTTCCGATCTGGAAAGCTCGATTGACTTGACCACGGCATGCGTTGGCGCGAAGCGCGAATGCACTTTACTCCGCAGCGACGGTGGTGACGCGTTCGCTGGCCTCGCGCCCGAGCAGCAGGGCCGCTCCCATCGCAATGATACCGAGCCCCGCCAGCAACAACAGTCCGCCGGTATAGCTGCCGGTATGGTCCTTGATCCACCCCATCGCAAACGGCCCGGCAAATCCGGCGAGATTGCCGATCGAGTTGATCACGGCGATGCCGCAGGCTGCGGCGGCGCCCGACAGGAACGCGGTCGGCAGCGTCCAGAACACCGGCAGGCAGGCGAAGATGCCGAAGCCGGCCACGCAAAGCGAGATCATCTTCAGCGTGGGGTCATCGAACAGTGTGGAGACCGCGATGCCGGCCGCCGCAATGAACAGTGGAAAGGCGGTGTGGAAGCGGCGCTCAGCGACGCGATCCGAGCGGCGGCCCCACCACACCATGCCGATGAGCCCGACAAGATATGGCGCGGCGGACACCAGCGTCGTGAGAAAGGTATTGAGACCGAACGTCTTGACGATCTGCGGCAGGAAGAAGCTCAGTCCGTAATTGGTCGCGACAGCGCCGAAATACACCAGGCTCAGCCCGATGACCCGCGGGTTCACCAGCGCCTCCGCGACGGAGTAGTCGCGCACCGCCTGGCGCTGACGCTGTTCAAGCTCCAGGCGTTCGGCGAGCCAATTCCGCTCGTCGGGCGCAAGCCATGCCGCGTCGGCCGGCCGGTCGGTGAGATAGAAGAACACCACGACGGCGAGGATGATCGCCGGCACCGCCTCGATGATGAACAGCCATTGCCAGCCGGTAAGGCCAAGGCCGCCATGCAGATAAAGCAGCACGCCCGAGATCGGCGCGCCGATCACGGTGGAAAGCGGGATCGCGGCCATGAAGTAGCCGACGATACGCGCCCGGTACTCCGCCGGGAACCATAGGGTCAGATAAAAGATGATGCCGGGAAAGAAGCCGGCCTCGGCCACGCCGAGCAGCACCCGCAGCAGGTAGAAGGTGTTCTCGTTGCCGAGTCCGGTGGCGCGGGCGATGGCGGGGATGAATGCCATGGTGCCCGACAGGATTCCCCAGCTCAGCATGATGCGGGCGATCCATTTGCGCGCGCCGAACCGTTCGAGCAACAGGTTGGACGGCACCTCGAAGATGAAATAGGCGATGAAGAAAATGCCGGCGCCGAAGCCGAACGCGGTCTGCGACAGGCCAAGGTCCTGGTTCATCGTCAGCGCGGCAAAGCCGACATTGACGCGGTCGAGATAGGCGACGAAGTAACAGATGATGAGGAACGGGACGAGGCGTTTGGAGACTTTGGCGATGGTGCGGATTTCTACTTCATGCATATGAGCGGGGCCTGACAGGGGTTTACGATTAGGCGAGAGGGGGAGCGGCGCCGGGGGCGCGCCGCCTCCTTCAGTTCACCATCGCGCCATCGACATGAAATGGCGGATGATTCCGGGAATGCCCACATGGTGGCGGCGCCGACCATGCGTTCGCGTCGACGTCGGCTGGGTCGTCGCCGGTTGGTCGGAAGCGGTCGGCTGACCGGATGGTCCGGCGCGGGCCGGTCCAATCGCCTCGAATTGCGCTTTTTGTTCGTCATTCAGCTTTCCATAAAGGTCGTCCAGCGCCGTGCGCACGGTCTTGACCGCCTGCAGCATGGTTTCGAGCCGATTGGCGATCGCCTCAAGCCGCGCCGGCGGCGTGATCGGCTCCGTGGTCGGACAGGAGTTCTTGAGCATCTCGGCGGCCTTCGCACCGGCATCCTTGAGCGCGGCGAGGCTGGCATGTTGCGCTTCGTTCAGATTCAACCGTGCCTCGATCTCGGCCGTTGGCCAGTCCGGCACGCTGGCCTGTGCGGTTTGGCAATTTTGCGTGAGCGAGCCGTTGCTATTCCGCGCCGTCTCGCCGTTGCGCTGATCCTGTGCCAGCGCGTTCAGCCGCGCCCTCTGTTCGTCGTTGAGCAGATCGTAAAATTTCTGCAGCGCCGGCTGAACCGTCTCGACCGCCGATATCATCGCCTCGATCCGCGCTTGCATGGCCGCCAGGCGGCCCGGCGCCGTCAACGATATCTGGGTCGGGCATGCGGCTTTGATGTCTTGCGCCGCCTTTAGGGAGGCGTTGGCCAGATCATCCAGCGCGGCGCGTTGGGCATCATTGAGCTGAAGAGCCTGCTGGATTCGGTCGATCGGCAGGCCGGCGATGTCCCGGCTGTCGTCACCGCACAATTGCGCCATCTGGTTCGGCGTTCCAGCTTGGTCGGAAGTCGCAGCACGGTTGCTGGGCGCCCGACCGATGGTCTGCTGAGAGGCCGCCGCGAATGGTCCTGATCCACCTGTCGGCAAATAGCCTGCAAGGTCGTCATACCCGTAGGGTGCGAACATGCCGGCATAGATATCGTTATATCCGTAATCCCAAAACAGGGGATCGTAGCCATAGCCCCACAGCGCATAGTCAGAGATGTCGTAATAGGCCAACGGCCAAAACAACGGTCCGACCCAACCGTAGCCGCCATGGCGGTGTCGCCACCATCCGTCCCGGTCGCCGTGCCCGCCACGCCATCCGGCGGTTGCCGCCCCGGCAAGGAGTTGAGCGCGCGCATTCGGATTGCGCAGCGCCGCTCTGTTGTGCAGCGCGGTCGTGACCGACCGGGAGTTCAATGCGTTGCGCACGGCGTTCGACCTTGCCGCGGCGTTGCGATTCTGGCTTGCCACGGCGTTACGATTCTGGCCGAGCGCTGCATTGCGGTTCACGTTACGATTACCGCTTACCGTGGCGGCTCGAGCCGACCCAGTTCGAGTCGCCCTCAATGCTGCCGCGCGGCCGGCGCCCCGGCTTGGATTGCCGCGAGCCGCAAATGAGCGTTGTCCGCCCGAACCTGACCTCGCTGTCAGACCCGGCCGGCCGCCAAAGTGCGACATCGCCGGCCTGCCGGCGAAGTGAGGCGCGCCACCCATCCGAGCACCGCCGAAATGCATTCCACCGCCGCCTCCGCCGATGCGAGCACCGCCGCCTCCGAAATGCGCAGCGCCGCCAAAATGGGCACCGCCGCCACCGCCGTGGAAACCACCACCACCGCCACCGCCGTGGAAACCACCACCACCGCCGCCGCCGTGGAAACCACCACCGCCGCCGCCGCCTCTTCCGGGCGCGGCGTAAGCGGCACCGATCAGCGCAGTGGTCAGAGCAATGACGGCAAAGATTTTGAACCTTGACATGGCACCCTCAAGTGCCCCCACCCTCCGAGCCGCTCATGAGCGCGGCGTAAGGATAATGCATAACCCGCACAGGAGGCCAAGGTTCCCGACGCAGAGCTGGGCGACGCGGCCAAGGCGTGAGAATGGATGGCTTGGCTGGTTCCAAAGTCCGTCGGCAGACTCTTCTCAGAATCGTAATGACACCGTCTTGAAATTGGCCTTAAATAATTCGGGGCGCGGCAGGTTGGAGATAATGAAATGGACGACCTGGTTCGCTATCGCGCGATGGAATCCTTGTGCCGTCAGGCTGCGGTGCATCATCCGCTCGAGAGCTGGAAAATGCTCGCTGAAGCGGAGAGGTGGCACCACAAAGCGCTGGAAGAGATCGCCTCGGGCTTTGCTCAACGTAACAGTACGGCGCCGACGGCCGCCACGACCCAGGATGAAAGCCGATTGCTGGCGGGTTGAGGCTGTAAGGTCGCTCGTCTCCCATGGACGGAAAACGGAACCCGGCTTTCGCCCGCGAATTGTCATGGTCAACCGAAGGTGATGACCATGAAGCTCACACCCATCACATTTGCAGCCGCCCTGATTCTCTCCGGCACCTTCGCCTACGCACAAAGCGGAACGCCGAGCGGCCGAGGCTCCGCGACCGGCGACCCCGCGGCAAGTTCCGCTACACCAGGCAGTTCGCCGACCACCGGCAGTTCGATGCAGCCGAGTCGAAGCGGAAGCGGCACGTCGACTTCGGGCGGAAGTGACGCCAACGGCGATCAGGGCAGGGACAAGATGCCCGATAGCAGTCAGGGCGTAAGGCCGCTCAACAAGCAGAACAAGCCCGACAAGATGTGAGAAAGCGCCGGCTCAAACGATCTTTCGCTCACGGAAGCCGGCAATCGCCTTGTCGTCATAGCCGTACTCTTTCAGCACTTGCTCGGTATGTTCGCCCTTTTCAGGTGTCGGATGGGCAATATGGCTGGGCGTCCGGCTGAGTTTCACCGGTTGGTTGACGACCGCGATATCGCCAAGCGTTTCGTGGTGCAGGGCTGCAGCCATGCCAAGATGCTGGACTTGCGGATCGGCGAAGACTTGATCCATTCGATTGATCGGCCCGCAGGGTACGCCGGCCTGGTTCAGCTTCGCGATCAGATCGCTGCTCGACTGCTGCTTGGTGACCTCAGAGATAATCTGATTGATGGCGAGCCGGTTTTTCGAGCGTGACGCCGCGTCGGCAAACTGCGGATCTTCCAGCAGCCGCGCAAGACCGACCGCCTGGCAAAAGCGTGCGAAGATATGCTCACCTGCCGCGGCAATATTGATGTGGCCGTCGCTCGTGGGGAACACCCCGGTTGGAATGCTGGTCGGATGATCATTGCCGGCCTGGCCCGGAACGTCCTTGGCGATCAGCCAGCGCGCGGCCTGGAAATCCAGCAGCGAGATCTGCGCGCCGAGCAGCGATGACTGCACCCACTGGCCTTCGCCGGAAACCTCGCGCTCCAGCAACGCAACCAGAATTCCCATGGCGCAGAAAATGCCGGCCCCGAGATCGGCGACGGGAATACCGACGCGCACCGGACCTTGGCCCGGAAGACCCGTGATCGACATCAGGCCGCCCATGCCTTGCGCGATCTGGTCAAAACCCGGCCGTTCGCGATAGGGGCCGTCCTCGCCGAAGCCGGAAATGGAACCATAGACGATGCGCTTGTTGATCGCACGAATGCTTTCGTAATCGATGCCGAGGCGAAATTTGACGTCCGGCCGGTAGTTCTCGATCACCACATCGGCGGTCTTCACCATCCGTTTGAAGATTTCGACGCCGTCTTTTTCCTTCAGGTTGAGGGTGAGGCTTCGCTTGTTGCGATGCAGGTTCTGGAAATCCGGCCCATGCCGCGGTCCGCCCATGTCGCTCTCGTCGAGGCCCTTCGGAAGTTCGATCTTGATGACATCGGCGCCCCAGTCGGCGAGTTGCCGCGCGGCCGTCGGCCCGGCGCGCACCCGCGTAAGGTCGAGCACTTTGAAACGGGCGAGCGCCTTCGAGGCGGGGGTGAAAGACATGGGGTTGCTCCAGTTTGTTTTATGAGGGGTTGAGCCGGATTACGGGATCAGCGCCATTTGGCGCGGCTCGAATTCCAGCCAGGCGGTGGCTCCGACCGCAAAATCGTCCATCGGCGAAGTCGTAACCCGAAGCGTCAGCGCGCTCTCGCGCGGACGTACCACGTAATCCCAGTGCTCGCCAAGAAACGCGCGCTCGACGACGACGACCCCGACCGAGGCACAGCCGTTGCGCGCCGCCGACGGCGCCTCGGAAAGCCGCAGGCTGTGCGGCCGGACCGAAAACACCGCCTTTGCCCCCGAGGGCACCTCGCGCTCGAAGCCGGCGCGCGGCAGCGCAAAGCCGTCGAACGAAATGTCCTGGCCGTTGCTGGTGCCCTCGATGAAATTGGTGCGTCCGATGAAGCCGGCGACAAAACGCGTCTTCGGCTTGTTGTAGAGCGCGCGCGGATGATCGACCTGCTCGATGCGGCCATGATTCATGACCGCGATCCGATCCGATGTCACCATCGCTTCGGCCTGATCGTGCGTCACGTAAACGGTGGTGACGTGAAATTCGTCGTGCAGCCGGCGGATTTCAAAGCGCATCTCCTCGCGCAAGGTGGCGTCCAGGTTGGACAAGGGCTCATCCAGCAGCAGGACCGAGGGCCGGATCACGATGGCGCGGGCGAGCGCCACCCGCTGCTGCTGGCCGCCACTGAGTTCGGCCGGATAGCGATCGGCCAGGTGGTTCATGTGGACGACTTCGAGCATCTCGCCGACACGGCGCTTCACCTCCGCGCTGGCTATCTTGCGCAGTTCCAGGCCGAACGCGACGTTCTGTTCGACCGTCATGTTCGGCCAGATGGCGTAGCTCTGAAAGATCATCGACATCTGACGCCGGTCCGGAGGTACCGAGCCGGCCGGCGAGGAGAGAATTTTATCGTCCATTTCGATGGTGCCGAGGGTCGGGTCGACGAAGCCGGCGATCATCCGCAAGGTCGTGGTCTTGCCGCAGCCGGAAGGTCCGAGCAGCGAGACGAATTCTCCGGACTTCAGTTCGAGGTCGATGCCGTCGACCGCGAGAAAATCGCCAAAGCGCCTGCTGACGCCGCTGAGTTTGAGCCTGCTCAACTATTCCTCCGCAGCATGAAATCGCGCCCGATGATTTTGGATCCGATGCCGGCGATCGCCACCGTCGCGATCAGCAGGATCACGCCAAGCGCCGACAGCACCTCGAAATTGCCTTCCTCGGAGAGATCGAACAGCATCACCGAGATCACCCGGGTGTTTGGCCCGACCAGAAAGATCGCCGAGGACAGTTCGCGCGTCGCCGGGATGAAGACCAGGATCCAGGCGCCGGCGAGGCTCTTCTTCAAAAGCGGAATGATCACCCTGCGAATGGCCAGCAGGCGGCTGCCGCCGAGTATCCGGACCGCCTCTTCCATCTCCGGATTGATGCTGCGCAAGCCAGCCGCGCTCGAGGTGTAGGCAATCGGCAGAAAGCGGGTGGTAAATCCCAGGATCAGGATGGTCGCGGTGCCGTAGAGCGCAAGCGGCGGTGGCGCGTAAGCGGCATAGAAGCCGATCGCCAGCACAATGCCGGGCACCACGAAGGGCGCGACACAGAGAAATGCCAGTACATTGCTCCAGGGCACCAGTTTCCGGTTGACCACATAGGCGATCGCCAACGACAGGCTGATCGCCGCGAACGCGGTCACGGCTGAATAGGCGAAGGTATTGAAGATGGTCTGCTTTGCCTGGGTCTGCTCGACCAGAAGATAATAGAAATTGTGCAATGTCAGGTTATCGATGCTGAAGCCGCGGCCCCAGGCTTTTGAAAAAGCGGCTTGCAGCAGCACCAGCATCGGGAGGAATACCGACAGCGCGCAGACCAGCAGCGCATAACCCAGCATCACCCAGCGCCAGGGCCCAAGCGCGATCATCCGCCGTTCGCCACCCTTGCCGGTGACCGAGGTATAGCCTTTGCGGCCCAATACCCTGCGCTGCAGCCAGAACATCAGCACGGTAATGGCGAGCAGCGGCATGGCGTAGGCCGCCGCCTCCTCGACGCGGACCGGATATTCGAAGAATTGCCAAAGCTGCGTCGACACCACGTTGAAGCGGGCGGGCAGCGCGATCAGGGCAGGGGCGCCGAACAGGGCAATCGCTTCGAGAAAGCTGATGATGATGCCGCCGATGATCGCAGGCGTCACCAACGGCAAGGTGATGCGCAGCGTGGTCCGCAGCGTGCGGGCGCCGAGGATATTCGCCGCGTCCTCCATTTCAGACGACACCAGATCGAGCGCTGAACTGGTGAACACGAAAGTGTAGGGAAATGACGTCACGGCGATGACCAGAATCAAGCCCGTCATCGAATAGATATTGAAGATGCCGTGTCCGGCGCCGGTCAGCGCCATCCAGATCTTATTGAGCCATCCTGAGTTGGGGCCGGCCAGCAGGATCCAGCCGATGGCGCCGAGATAGGGCGGCGTCACAAAGGCCGCAAACACCATCAGCCGGACGAACGCCTTGCCCGGCATGTCGGTGCGCGAAATCGCCCACGCGATCGGGACGCCAAAGCACGTGGCGAGCAGCGCAACCCCGATGCCGAGCTCCAGTGAGTTGGCCAGCGCCTGGAGATGCCTGATGTTGCCATAGGCCACCCGGTAATTGGCGAAGGTGAAGCGCCCGGTATCGGTCTCCTGCAGGCTCGAGATGATCAGCCGCAAAACCGGATTCAAGACCAGGAAGGCCAGCACCGCGATCAACGCCAGCCACAGCAGCATGCTGGCGTCGAGACGCTTCAATCGGGAGGCAACGCCGGAAAAATGGATTGTTCGACCGTCGATCGAGTTGTCAGTCACGTTTGTTACCCTGCCGCGACTTACACGCCGAACGTTTCACGCCACTGCTTGATGACTTCCGGTACGCCTTTGGTGATTTCGGCGACCGTTGGCCTGATAATCTTCAAATCCTTGGCCGATTTGGCGCCCTCGGAGGGCGAGACCTCGGGTCTAATCGATTCGGTGAAGTGTTCCACCCAGATTCGGGAGGCGCCCTCGCTCATCAGGAATTCCATGAACAGACGGGCGGCATTGGGATGTTTGCTGCCTTTCATGATGCTGGAAGGTGCGATGATCAATACGGTGCCATCGGTCGGATAGACCATCGCGAGCGGGTTGCCCTTCTTCAAGCTGTCGAGCAGCGTTCCGACCGGTCCTGAACCTGCGATCGCGCTTTCCCCGGCGTTCAGCATGGTTACGGCGTCGTTGATCGAGCGGCCGACCCGTGGATTGTTCTTGGCGAGCTTCTCGAAGAAGTCCCAGCCATATTGATTGCGCAGCGTCAGCGCCCAGGTGCCGACATAACCGCTGAAGCCGGGATGACCCAGTGCGATGTTGTCCTTCCATTTGGGATCGAGCAGATCGGTCCAGTTCTTCGGCGCGTCGGCTTCCTTCACCTTGGCGGTGTTGTACCCGATCCCGATCATGCCTGCCGAGGTGACGAAATAATAGCCGTCCGGATCATAGCCCTGGTAGATGTCAAGCACCTTGCTGGAGTTTTCCGGAACATATTTTTCAAAAGCGCCTTTGGCCTTCAATTCGACGGAGTGACCAAGATCGGTCGAGCTCAGGACGTCGCATTGAATGGCGCTGGCCTTGATCTCCTGCGTGATGCGCTGATAGGCCACTTGTGCGGTGGTGCGCAGCACATTGACCTTGAGGCCGGGATAGAGGGATTCGAAGCTGCGGCCGAGCGCCTGGGCGGTGATATCGTCCGAATGGGCGGTGTACCATGTCAGTTCGCCGCCCTCGTTCTTTGCGGCCTCGTACAATTCCTTCTCGTGAGGCGTCATCGCCGGCGCGGGCTGCGCCAGGGCCTTTGGGCCGGCGCCGAGCGCAAGAAGCGCTGAACTGCCCAGAATGAAGCCGCGCCTCTGCATTGGAAACATTGCCGATCCCCACCTGAATCTTTGTTTGTTGCTCAGGCGAGTATGCTGGCAATTCGCGCGGGCTTCAATTCATTCTGGCGAGAAACAGCTCACACTTTGGCAGGGCCCGGCATTGCGGTGCACCAAATGACCGCCGCGCGCATCAAACGTCGGCATTTGCCTTATCGCCGCCTTGGCGGCCTATCTGCTGGAATCTCAAGGCGCGGCCTGTGTGAAATCCTGGTCGGAGACGGCCGTCCCGCTCGGCACCCGGATCGCGACAACACCGTGGTTCAGCGCCTGGTGGCATGAGTTACATCCGTCGGTCAGATCGGCATAGGCCTTGGCGAATCCGGTCTCGTCTTTCGCCTTGATCGCGGTGTCGAGTTCCGTGAATGGTTGATCGGTAACGGATGCGATCATCTCCGGGAACGAGATGTCGTGCTCGGTCGGATGGGCCTCGCCGAGCCGCTTGAACGCGCCGCGCAGGTTGCCAAGTTCGTAGGCCGCAAACTCCCAATTCCTGTCCTGCGCGGCCTGCCAAAGCCTGCGATGGCGCGGTTGAATCGTTGCGATCATGAGGTCGCTGATGCTGGGCACATAGCGGATCGTCGGAGATGTCGGCGTTGCTTCCGGCCACGCCGCGGCGGGATGTAGGGTTGCCAAGGCCATCCCCACGATAACCGCCGCGGGAATGGCAAGCAGTGCTACGAAGACGACACGGCGTTTGGCGGGCGGGATCCCCGCCCCGATCATGCCTGCACCGGCAGTTTGGCAAGGATCTTGTCGAGCGTGATCGGGTAGCTCCGGATCCGCGCGCCGCAGGCGTTGTAGACGGCATTGGCGATCGACGCGCCGGCGCCGCAGATGCCGAGTTCGCCGATGCCTTTGCTCTTCAGTGGATTGGATTTGTCGTCGAGTTCGGCCAGAAAGACGGCTTCAATGGCTGGAATATCAGCGTGCACCGGCACGTGGTATTCGGCGAGGTCGTGATTGACGTAAAAGCCGAAGCGGGGGTCGAGCATCATTTCTTCATGCAGCGCCGCTCCGAGCCCGAACACCATGCCGCCGATCGCCTGCGACCGGGCCGTCTTGGCATTGAGGACACGGCCGGCGGTGAATACGCCCAGCATGCGCCGCAGCCGGACTTCGCCGGTATCCTGGTCGACGCCGACCTCGGCGAAATGTGCGCCGTAGGATTGCTGGGAATATTCCTTGGCGGTGCGGCCGGGCCTGATTTCGCCATCGGCCTCCACGCCGCCGCCGACCAGGTCGGCCAGCCGTACCGAATGCTCTCCGGATGCGATGCTGCCATCGGCGAAGCGCACGGTTTCCGGATCCATGCCGGCCATCCGCGCCAGCTTTTCGCGCAAGCTGTTGCAGGCCTCGAACAGCGCCGAGCCCGAACTGCCGGCGCCGAACGAGCCGCCGGAACCGGCAGCTTCGGGAAAGCTGGTATCGCCGAGTTCGACCCGGATCCGCTCGGTCGGCAGGCCCAGCATCTCGGCGGCGATCTGCGCCAGGATGGTATAGGTGCCGGTGCCGATATCGGTCATCGCCATTTTGACGGTCGCGGTACCATCGGGATCCAACCGGACATTGGCCTTGGAGAGGCGCAACGGGTTGCCGCGGGTCGCCGCGGCCATGCCTATTCCCACCAGCCAGCGTCCGTCACGAACTTGACCCGGCTTGGCGTTGCGTCGGTCCCAGCCAAACCGGCGTGCGCCCTCTTGCATGCAGGCGATCAAATGGCGGCTGGAATAAGGGATATGCTTTTCGGGGTCCTCGCTCGGCTCGTTTCGCAGGCGCAGTTCGATCGGGTCGAGGTTGAGTTTCTCGGCCAATTCGTCCATCGCGCATTCAAGTGCCATCAGCCCGACGGCCTCGCCGGGCGCGCGCATCGACGAGGCGATCGGAACGTCGAGCGCCGCCAGACGATGGCGGGTCAGCCGGTTGGCTCCGGCGTAGAGCGTGCGGGTCTGCAGGGCGGCACCCTCATAGGTTTGTTCGCTCGGCAGATTGCCCGAGAATACGTCATGGCCGATGGCGAGAATTTTGCCGTCATGATCGGTGCCGAGGCGAAGGTGCTGGATGGTATCTGAGCGGTGCGTCGTGACGTGGAAGATCTGCTGCCGCGTCAACGCGGTTTTTACCGGCCGCTTCAGCTGCCGCGACGCGATCGCAGCCAGGATGGCATCGGCATTGACCCAGAGCTTGCCGCCGAACCCGCCGCCGATAAACGGGCTGATCAGCCGTACATTCTCGACCGGAATCTTCAAGGTGGTCGCGACGGCCTCCCGGCCCTGATTGAGCATCTGGTTGGCGGTGTGCAGGATCAATTTGTCGCCCTCCCACATCGCCAGCGTGGCATGCGGCTCCATCATGGCGTGACTCTGCAGTGGGGTGGTGTAGGTCACGTCGATCTGCACCGGGGCGCCGGCGAAGGCGCCGGCGAAATCGCCCACCGAACTGTCGGCTGCCGGCGCATCCTTCTGCTGCGGGGCGCGCGCCTGAGTGAGATTGTTGCGAAGCGTGTATTTTCCGCCCGATCGATCGTATTTCACGTCCACCAAATAGGCCGCGGCTCTCGCTTGCTCGAAACTTTCCGCGACCACGAACGCAACCGGCTCGCCGTAACGCGTCACTTCCGGCCCGGTCAGTACCGGATGAGCCTCGCGGTGATTGCCGGTGCCTTGCTCGGGCGCGTTGCGATGAGTGAGGACGAGAACGACGCCCGGCGCCTTCTCTGCAGCGCGGGTATCGATCGACTTTATCGTTCCTTTTCCGATTGAAGCTTCGACCACGAAGCCGTACAGCGTGTTCTGCTGCATTTCGTAGGCGTAGCGCGCGCCGCCGGTCACCTTCAGTCGACCGTCCACGCGATCGAGCGGTTTGCCGACAATGCCCTGTGCATCAAGCGCATTCGCGCCGACGGGTGAGTTCATTTCCATGAGTGCGCTCCGTTAGGTCCGGGTAGTCTCGGCCAGTACGCTGTGCAGGGCTCGCCGGGTCAGCGGCAACTTGAAGTCGTTGCCACCGTATCCGCGGGCGCCGTCGAGAACCGCGTCGGCGGCGGCGTTGAAGCTTTTCGTGTCGGCAGAGGCGTTGGCCAGTTTTTCCTCGGCCTGCGCGACCCGCCAGGGCTTTTGCGCCAAGCCGCCGAATGCGAGCCGGGCCGAACGCACGCGGCCGCGCGCGGAATCCACGATCGCGGCGACAGAAACCAGCGCAAATGCGTAGGAGGCGCGGTCGCGAACCTTGCGGTAGACCTGCACGCCCGGCGGAGGCGGCGGCAGCGTCACCGCGGTGATGATTTCACCTGGCTTGAGCGAGGTTTCGATCTCCGGCGTCTTGCCGGGTAGACGGTGAAATTCCGCGATCGGGATCGCCTGGGTCTCGCCCTTGCCATCGACCGTCTCGACCTTGGCGTCGAGCGCCCGCATCGCCACCGCCATGTCGGACGGGTGGGTGGCGATGCACTCGTTGCTGGCGCCGAGCACGGCATGAATGCGGTTGAAGCCGGCCAGCGCCGCACAGCCGGAGCCGGGATTACGCTTGTTGCAGGGTTTTGTGACGTCATAGAAATAATAGCAGCGCGTTCGCTGCAGCAGATTGCCGCCGGTGGTGGCCTTGTTGCGCAACTGCGCGCTGGCGCCCGCCAGCAAGGCGCGGCTGAGCACGCCGTAGCGCTGCCGCACCCGCGGATCGGCCGCAAGATCGCTGTTTCGAACCAGCGCGCCGACCCGCAGGCCGCCATCGGGGGTTTCTTCGATCTTGTCCAGCGGCAGCCGGCCGATATCGACCAGTTGCGATGGGGTCTCGACCTGCAGCTTCATCAGGTCGAGCAGGTTGGTGCCGCCGGCAATGATCTTGGCGCCGGGTTTCAAGGCCGCGGCGGCGGCTTGCGTGGCCGAGTCGGCGCGTTGATAGGAGAAGGCTTTCATGTCGGCGTCCCGGCGGCTTGTTTGATGGCTGCCACGATGTTCGGATAGGCTGCACAGCGGCAGATGTTGCCGCTCATCCGCTCGCGGATTTCCGCATCGGTGAGTTCAGGCTGCGATTGCGTCAGGTCTTCCGTCACATAACTCGGCATACCGGTGCGGCTTTCTGCGAGCATGCCGATGGCGGAGCAGATCTGGCCGGACGTGCAATAGCCGCACTGAAAGCCATCATGCTCGACAAAGGCTGCTTGCAGCGGGTGCAGATTGTCGCCCTCGGCAAGGCCCTCGATGGTCGTGATGGACTGCCCGTCATGCATCACCGCAAGCGTCAGGCAGGAATTGATTCGGTGTCCTTCGATCAATACCGTACAGGCGCCGCATTGGCCGTGATCGCAACCCTTCTTCGAGCCGGTCAGCGCGAGGTGCTCGCGCAACGCATCCAGCAACGTCGTGCGCGGATCCAGCGTCAGCGAATGCGAGCGGCCGTTGATCTGAAGCTCCACCGTCGCGGGCGGCGGCGGTGGGCCGGTATCATCAAGCGGACCGGCGGCGAGCGCTCCGCGTGGCAGCGTCGTCAGCAATAGCGCGGTGGTTCCGGTCTCGATCACCGTACGCCGCGTGATTTCGGTCATTGTGAATTCGTTCTCGTCCATGACTGCTCCATGTTCGCAGGTCCGGTGGAAGCCGCCCGCCGTCCGACATCAGGCTGGCGGCCAGGTGTCGTTCGGAAGGTTGATGACAACAGGTGTTGCGGTGCTGCGCACGACTACCCATCGAAACGGCTCAAGGGCCGAAGCGTTGATTTCCATATGCGGCAGGAAGGCGGGCACATGAATGAAATCTCCAGCCTTCGCGCGTGCCACAAATTCTCCTTTTGCGCCCCAGCGGATTTCGCAGACGCCGGATAGGACGTAGGCGATCGTCTCCTGCGCTCCATGATGATGAATTCCCGTCCGCGATCCTGGTTCCACCTCGAACAGGCCGCCCCATATTGCCGAAGCGATGCCCAGCGTGGGTGCGATCGCCGCACGACGCTCAGAGCCCGGCGTCTGCGCGGTTCCGCGGTCGAATTCGGCCGGACTAACGATGTGAATCACAGGAGAACCATGGTGTCGCGGGTCAAATCGATAACCGCAGAGTTAGGTGGGGGCGGTTTAGAGAGCCACTAAATTGGGGTTTAGGGAGATCACTTCGAATTGACGCGGACGCACGCGCGACGCGATCGAATGAGGTTGATGATTCATCTCCCGAACTCGACGTCGACGCAGCTATGCGACCGCGCAATCGTCTTGAGTGACGACCGAGACGATCTCGCCGCTGCGTGAATTCGAATAAGGATTTACGGTCGCTCGGACCCGCGATGTTCAAAACAATCTCGGTTTTGCGGATTCTAAACTCATTTTTAATTGAGCAACCCGCCGTCGAACGCGATGCTTTTTGCCGGCCGTCACCGTCCGCCGATCGATCACGGGATTTTTTAAATGACGGGGATTTTTCAGGAGGACGAAATCGTGCAAACCAATATTCTCCATCACCACCTCGTGACCCGACGACAACTGCTTGGCGCCGCCGCCGTGGGAGGCTTGGCTCTCTCAAAAGCCGCCTGGGCGGAAACCATGACCGAACTTCCGCTGCCCGGTGGTCCCGGAGCGCGGCCGATCACGACCGACTTTCCGCAGAAGGGACCGATGATCCTGCAGCGGACCCGCCCCCCGCTTTTGGAAACGCCGTTTGACGTCTTCGACAAAGGCGTATTCACCCCCACCGATCAATTCTATGTCCGCTGGCACTGGGCGCTCATTCCAACCGACATTGACATCGGCAAGTTCAGCCTGACCGTGCGTGGCCACGTCAATCAGACATTATCGCTGTCGCTGAACGATATCCTTCATGGCTTGCCGAGCGTACAAATTTCCGCGGTCAACCAATGCTCCGGTAACTCGCGTGGGTTCTTTGAACCGCGCGTGTCCGGTGGGCAGTGGGCGAACGGCGCCATGGGCAATGCGCTCTGGACCGGGTTCCGTCTGAAGGACGTGCTGGATAAAGCCGGCGTGAAGCCCGGCGCCGTGCAGGTGCGATTTAAGGGGATGGAGGAGCCGGTCGTGGCGGACGCGCCGCATTTCATGAAGTCGCTGGACATCGACCATGCCCGGGACGGTGAAGTGATGGTCGCCTATGCCATGAACGGCGAGCAACTCCCACTGGTCAACGGATTCCCGCTCCGGCTGGTGGTGCCCGGCTGGTACGCGACCTATTGGGTCAAGATGCTGAATGATATCGAGGTGCTGGATCAACCCGACACGAATTACTGGACAAAAGTCGCCTACACCATTCCCGATACGCCACACGCCAACATCACGCCGGGCGAAACCGGCGTGAAGATGGTTCCGATCAACAAAATGGTCCCCAGATCTTTCGTCACAAACATTCCCTCGGGTCAGAAGGTGAAGGCCGCCGCACCGACGACATTGCGCGGCATTGCATTCGGCGGCGATTGCGCCGTGGCAGCCGTCGATTACTCGATCGATCGCGGCCAAAGCTGGCGCCAGGCGCAATTGGGAGCAGACCAGGGCAAATATGGATTTCGTCAGTGGCAGACCCAATTCACGCTGCCTTCCCCCGGCAACTACACCGTGCTGACCCGTTGCACCAACGTTGACGGCGTAGCGCAACCCGCAACGCCGAACTGGAATCCCGCCGGCTTCATGCGCAACGTCGTGGAATCGGTGGACGTCACCGCAGTTTGACGGAGTATCGCCATGTTTCGCAGTCTGCTGCCAATCGTCATTGTGCTGGATGTTGTATCAATGCCTCTCGTCGCGCGCGCCGCCACAGCTTTCGAACTGAAGTCGGTGAAAATCGATCTGCCGGACAGCAACAGGATGTTCCCGGACGGTCCCGGCTCGGACGCGATCAACAACAACTGCCTTGCCTGTCACTCTGCCGGCATGGTGCTGAACCAGCCCGACTTGTCGAAGCAGGCATGGGCAGCGGAGGTCAACAAGATGATCGACAACTACAAGGCCCCGATAGCCCCGGAGGATGTCGGCGCGATCGTTGAATATCTGTCCAAGTTCAAGGGCGCGAAATAAAAGCACGGTCTCCGCTCAACGATTCTTGAGTCCGCTCACGAAGAGATCACCCATCGTTGATCGGGTGAGGGCACTGCTCATCATCAAGATGTCGGCAGCGCCGCTTCAAAAGCCATTCCAAAATTCTAAATCGGTTTTTAATTGAGAACACGGTGTTCGGCGGTCATGGTCGCGGGGCCCGCGGGTTTCGGCTGCGTGAACGGGATTCTGTTCTTTGGGCGAACTTCCAGAAAAGATACCGGGGAACGCACAGGCCGGGCAGTGGAAAAGTCCACGCGCGCAACGGCTGCCTATGTTCGGAGGTAACATGACCCTGTTCTCCCGCTCTTTCGTTCGCAAACGCGTGATCTCGTTCGCGACCACGGCGTCGATGGCGGTGATTTCACTCGTGATGGCCCACGGGCCGACATCGGCGCATCGAATTCGCCAAACCATGCCGATCCAGTACGCCGCCGACTGGCAGGATAATTCCGATGAAACGGCGTTCCTGGGGGAGAACCAGACCGCCATGAACAAGATGATGATGGACATGACCGTGAAGCCGAGCGGCGACATCGATCGCGATTTCGTCGAGATGATGGTGCCGCACCATCAAGGCGCGGTCGACATGGCGATGGCCGAACTCAGATACGGCCACAACGAACAGCTTCGCCGGCTGGCGCAGGAAATCATTGTCACCCAGCAGCAGGAGATATCGGTGATGCGGCTTGCGCTGGGCGATAAATTGCCGCCCTCAGCGCCCTCACCGACGCAACCAGGCGCAATGCCTGCACCGCAATCCGGCGCGCAAGAAGGAGCGAACGGGCAGCACGCGTTGCCTTCCCCGATGAAGTCGCACGATGCGATGTCGCATGATTCAATGAACATGAGATACATGATTCAATGAACATGAACATGAATAGATTGTGCAGGGCGAACAGCAAACCCCGCGCCGCGATCTGGCAATCGCGGAAGGCCATGCCGACAAGCCCGGTCCGGTCGTGCAGGTCCAATTGAAATAGCGAGGGCTTGTTGACGGCGCGAAGTTCCGGGCCGGCGCGCGAGTGAAGGATAGATTATGGGCATCGTTCGTTTTGCGCTGCGATTTCCGCACACGTTCTATGTGGTCGCGGCACTAATCCTGTTTCTGGGCATAGCGGCGATCCGATCGATGCCGACGGATATTTTTCCGGAGATCCGTATTCCGGTGGTCACCGTGATCTGGAGTTATACCGGGCTGACCACCCCGGAGATGGAACAGCGCGTCAGCACCTATAGCCAATATTCCATCAGCGCCAACGTCAACGGCATCAAGAACATGGAAGCGCAGACCCTCAACGGTCTGTCGGTTCAGAAAATCTACTTCCAGCCCGACGTCAATCTCGACCTCGCTATTGCGCAAATCGTGTCCGCGACCAACGCTATTCGCGCTCTGATGCCGCCCGGGATCCAGCCGCCGATCGTCGTGCAGTTCAACGCCTCGAGCGTGCCGGTGCTGCAACTCACTCTCAATTCGGACAGCCTGAACGAGCAGCAACTTTACGACTTCGGCATCTACCGGGTTCGGCAGCAATTGGCGCCGGTTCCCGGCGTCACCCTGCCGACGCCGGCGGGCGGCAAATATCGTCAGATCATGGTGGATATCGACCCGGACAAGCTTTTGTCCCGGGGGTTGACGCCGCTCGACATCGTCAATGCGGTCAATACCCAGAACCTGACGCTGCCGTCGGGAACCGCGAAGATCGGCAACACGCAGTATACGGTGCGAACCAACGCGACACCGGCCTCGATCAACGATCTCAACATGATGCCGGTCAAGTTCGCCAACGGCGCCACCATCTTCTTGAAGGACGTGGCGCAGGTCCGTGACGGATCGTTGGTACAACAGAACATCGTGCGGGAGAATGGCCACCGCTCCGTGCTGCTCAGCGTGATCAAGAACGGCAACGCCTCTACGCTGGCAGTGGTCAACGGCGTGAAGCAGGCCCTGCAGGCTACCCGCGCCGCAGCGCCCGCCGGACTCAAGATCAACGAGCTGTTCGACCAGTCGGTATTCGTTACAAACTCGGTCAATGGGGTTTTGCGCGAAGGCGCCATCGCGGCGGGCCTCACCGCGCTGATGATCCTGATCTTTCTCGGTTCCTGGCGCTCGACCCTGGTGGTGATGATTTCAATCCCGCTGGCGATCCTGTCATCCCTCGTGGTGCTGTATTTTCTCGGCGAAACGCTCAACACCATGACGCTCGGCGGGCTTGCGCTGGCGGTCGGCATCCTGGTCGACGATTCGACCGTGACCATCGAGAACACCCACCGGCTGTGGACCGAAGAGGGCATGCCGCTTTCCGAGGCAACGCTGCATGGTGCCGCCGAGATCGCGGTACCGACGCTGGTTTCGACGCTGGCCATCAGTTGCGTGTTCACTTCGGTGGTGTTCCTCGACGGACCGGCCAAGTACCTGTTCACGCCGCTTGGACTCGCCGTCGTATTCGCGATGCTGGCTTCCTATGGATTGTCGCGGACCCTGACGCCGATCACGATCGGCCTGCTGCTCAAGAGCGAACCTCGTCACACCGACGGCGAGACCCCGACAGGTTTTTTTTCGCGGATTTCAGCCGCATTCGAGCGCGGCTTCGAGCGGCTGCGCGATGGATATTCGAAATTTCTGACCATGCTGCTTCGGCGGCGGTTCATCGTACCTGTCGTCGCCGTGTTGATGCTCAGCCTCGGCGCGGTGATGCTGGTGCTCGATGGCCGGGACTTTTTCCCGCTGATCGATGGCGGCCAGATCCAGCTTCACGTTCGCGCTCCTGCCGGCACCCGCATTGAAGCCACCGAGGCGATATTCCAGGCGGTCGAGGACAAGATCCGCGAAGTCATTCCGGAACAGGACCGCACGCTGATCGTCGACAATATCGGATTGCCGGCGCGCGCCTACAATCTGGCATTTGCCGACGGCTCGACGATCGGAATCAACGATGGCGTCATCCAGGTCGCGCTCAAGGATGGCCACAAGCCTACGGCCGACTACGTCAGGAAATTGCGTCAGGCGCTGCCGGCCGCATTCCCGGAGGACGTGTTTTACTTCCAGGCGGCCGATATGGTGACGCAGATTCTCAATTTTGGACTGCCGGCCCAGATCGACGTCCGGACCGTGGGTTACGACAAGAACAATCTTTCGGTTGCCAGGGAGCTCCGGCAACGGCTTGCCGCCATACCCGGCATCGTCGACGCCCATCTGCAGCAGGAGGTCGACGCGCCGGCGTTCTACGCCCAGATCGACCGGACCCGCGCCGCGCAGCTTGGCCTCAACGCCAGCACAGTGGCGACCAATATCAACGTCAGCCTCAGTTCATCGGAGCAGGTGTCGCCGAACTTCTGGACCGATCCGACCTCGGGGATTCCGTATTATCTGGCCGTGCAAACGCCGGAATACAAAGTCAATTCGCTGAATGCGCTTGGCAACACGCCGGTTTCGACCTCGCTGGCGGTGAGCGGTCAAATCGTCCCCGGCATGCTCAGCAACGTCGCGACCTTCAAACGGGACACGGTGCCCACCAACTCCAACCAGACCAACATCCAGCCGGTGTTTGACGTCTATGCCAGCGTGCAGGGCCGCGATCTCGGCAGTGTCGCGGCCGACATCAACAAGGTCACGACGGAGCTGCAGAAGCAACTGAAACCCGGCAATTCGATTCAGGTGGTCGGCCAGATCCAGAGCATGAACGACTCGTTCCGGAATCTGGGCATCGGGCTGCTGTTCGCTGCGGTCTTCGTCTATCTGCTGATGGTCGTGAACTACCAGACCTTTGGCGATCCGTTCGTGGTGATCCTGGCGCTGCCGGCGACGCTTTGCGGCATCGTCACCATGCTGTTCATCACCGGCACGACGTTGAACGTGCCGTCGCTGATGGGAGCCATCATGGCGGTCGGCGTCGCATCGGCGAACTCCATTCTGCTCGTGACCTTCGCGCGCGAGCAGCAGTTGAAAGGCCATTCTGCCTTTGAGGCCGCGCTCAGTGCAGGCCATACCCGAATCCGGCCGGTTCTGATGACGGCCGCCGCGATGATCGTCGGCATGATCCCGATGGCGATCGGCGGCGCCGGCGAAGAACAGAACGCGGCACTTGCCCGCGCCGTCATCGGCGGCCTGCTGTTCGCGACGCCGACGACGTTGCTGATCGTGCCTTATCTGTTCGCCATGCTGCGCAAGGGCAACGATGGCAAGCCGCACCATGGTGTATTCGAGGAAATCCAGGAATGAGCGAGATGCACGTGATTCCGAAAAAAGAAAGTGTTGAGGATCGGCTTGATCCCGACACCGATCGTGTCATTGCGCTGCCGAACCCGGCAGGCAAGCGCCGTCGCGGTTACGGAGGCGCGGTGCTCGGCGCCGGTGCGCTGCTGTTGCTGCTGGGCGGTCTTGCATTAGGAGGCTGGCGCCACTACCAGGCCGAGCTCGGTGTCGCGGCCACCCTGCAACAGAGCCGGACCCTGGTTCCCGAGGTTCGCGTTGCCGCGGTCCGCGCCAGCGACAGCAAGGTCTCGGTGACGTTGCCGGCGACCACGACGGCATTTGAGGCGGCGAATATTTTTGCGCGCACCAGCGGTTACATCGAAAAGCGCTACGTCGACATTGGCGATCATGTCAAGGCGGGAGCCCTGCTGGCGGACATCACCGCGCCCGAACTCGACCACCAGATCACGCAGGCCAAGGCGACGCTGACCCAGGACCAGGCCACCTTGCAGCAGACCCAGGCCAGCCGGGAACTCGCCCAGGTCACCAATGCGCGCGACAGCAATCTGGTCAGACAGGGTTGGCTCACGCTTCAGCAGGGCGACAACGATCGTCTGACCCTGCAGGCGCAGCAGGCTGCGGTCGGAGTAGCCCAGTCGAATATTGCCGCCCAGGAAGCCCAGATTCGAATACTCGAGCAGGAGAAGGCCTACCAGCGCGTCGTGGCGCCGTTCGACGGCGTGATCACACAGCGCAATATCGACAACGGCAGCCTGGTGACGTCCGGATCGACCTTCATGTACACGCTGATGCACTCTGACGTGATCCGCACCCAGGTGTTCGTCCCGCAGGACGAGGCTTTCGGGCTTGGGCCCGGCGTCGATGCCGTGGTCCGTGTCCCCGAGATTCCAAATCGAACGTTCCCCGGCAAGGTGACGCGGATCGCGACGGCGTTGCAGCCCGGCAGCCGGACGCTGCTGACCGAGATCGACGTTCCCAATCCGGACGGCGCGCTCAGTCCCGGAATCTATTGCACCGTGGAGCTGTTTATTCCGCGCAAGACACCGTCGATGATGATACCGGCCGATGCCGTCGTATTCGACCAGAATGGCCTGCATGTCGCGGTTGTCGAGAACGGCGCCGCCCATCTGCAGAAGATCACGATCGCACGCGACTTGGGCACCGAGGTGGAGGTCCATGATGGCGTCAAGCCGGGCGATCAGGTCATCCTCAATCCGGTGGTGAATCTGGTCGAGGGTACAAAGGTTGCGGTGCGCCCGGCGCGCAAAGCGCCGACAAGCTAGGCCGGCGGGGGAGGAAGGAATCGCGATGCGACGCTTGCTGTTCACAACCGCTGTCCTGCTGCTGTCAGGCTGCCAGGTCTGCCTCGCGCAGGTCTCCACCATGGGCACCACGGCCATGGGCCTTTCATCGACACCGGGGACGATGCTGTCCTCTCCGCTTTCTGGCCCGAGCCCATTCTCGGCAGCAACCCAGCCCGGTGTTCCCGACACCACGCTGGCGCCGGTGCCGCTGGCTTCCGACCCTACAACGCCGGGAACGGCCGTGACCTGCTCCACACCATCAGGGCAGATCGCGCCTGGAACTCCGACGGTGCCGGTTACTTCGATGTCGTCAATAGGGGGCACCACCGGGACGACGTCGTCGGTTTTGCCGGCACCGACGACATCGGCAATACCGGCGGGCTCTCCCACATCGACCACTGCATCAATCCTGCCGTTGTCCG
>Ga0209526_10000301_pt1 | contig 31345 bp, 34 predicted proteins | sample JacPinW_OM2H0_M1_FD_188566 | JGI IMG/M metagenome (GOLD analysis project Ga0209526, IMG submission 188566) | Forest soil microbial communities from Algoma, Ontario, Canada - Jack Pine, Ontario site 1_JW_OM2H0_M1 (SPAdes) (version 2) | ecosystem: Environmental > Terrestrial > Soil > Boreal... | reverse complement strand
TCCTACCTGACTTCGCTGCCGCTCGAAACCAATAACATTACACTTGACCCTGACGTGAAGGATGCCTGGGGATTGCCCGCCATGCGGGTTACTTACAAGGACCATCCCGATGGCATGAAAGTCAAGCAATACTTTCTGGAACGCTCGCTGGAGATTCTGGAAGCCGCCGGCGCGAAGAAGAAATGGAGCAGCCCCGTCCGGGAGACAACTACCGGGGGGCACCTGATGGGCACTTGCCGCATGGGGAACGACCCGAAGACCTCGGTTGTCGATAAGTTCAACCGCGCTCATGATGTTCCCAACTTATTTATCGTGGACGGCAGCAGCTTTGTTACGAGCGGACGCAATCATCCGACGTGCACGATTGAGGCTCTGGCTTTCAGGGCGGCGGACAATATCGTGAAGGCCGCGAAGAATCGGAGCTTCAAGTCGTTTGTTTAGCGGAGCCGGAGGAAGTTTAGGCTCAACCCCATATCAGACAATTTATGCAGTATCCGTTTGGGCAAGCAAATTTCAGCTATTTCCGACACGCGCTGAAGTGGCCTTTTTATTAGCCTGCTGAAATTCAATTCTAAGCGGGCCTTGGTTATTAGCGTTAGGGTGTCGGTGCTCATCCTTGTTTATCGGCTCGGCGGCGAAGACATTCCTTTGAACTCCAACTTCTGAAGTCCGCGGTTGGTCTGAGCCGTGTAGATGTTGCCTTTCGAGTCGGTCGCCATTAGGTGGCCACCTCCCAGCAAGCCCCCGCCTTTGATTGACTCCACAATCTCGAGCGTATTGCGGTCGAGCACCACGATTTCCGTGGCCCCTCCGACATACAAGAACTGCTGCTGCGGGTCCGGGGAGAATGCCAAATCCCGTGCAAAACGCTCAGCACCTTTGACCAGCTGCTTGACAAACTTGCCCTCAGTCGTGAACACCTGTACGCGCCGGTTTTCCCGATCGGCCACATACACCAGCCCGTCGTCGGACACGCGAATGGCGTGTACGATGCTGAATTGCTGAGGACCTGGACCATCCGGGACAGCGCTGAGGCTTGGCGGCGGACACTGGTCGAGGTCCACCGGCTTGTTCCCGAAAGCACCCCACATACGCTTAAACTCGCCGGTATCGGCATCAAACACGGCCACGCGGTGGTTGCCGTAGCCGTCGGCGACGAACAATTCGTTCGTCTTCCGATAGACGACTGCATCCGCAGGTTGGTGCAGATTTTTCGTGTCGGCATTGCCGCTGCTCTTGCTGCTGTGACCAATTTGCATTACGAACTTTCCGGCCTGCGTGAACTTCAGCAGCTGGTCATCCCCAACCGGATTGAGGCCGGGCAGGTTTCTCGCGGAACAATTGTTTCCGCCGATCCACACGAAGCCTTTGTAGTCGATAAAAATTCCGTGCTCCCTCTCCGGCCATTCATAACCGCTTCCCGGCCCACCCCAGGCCTGGATAAAATTGCCCGCCGCATCGAACACGATCACCGGCGGCGCGGCCATGGCGATTTGATCGGCCGGCAGCGTGCGCGGGCGGTGGAGGACCCACACGCGATCCTGCGCGTCGATCCCGATGCTGGACGCATCCCCAAGCTTCCACTTTGACGGCACCTTCGGCCAGGAGGGGTCGACCTGAAACGTCGGCACACCGCCCGCTCGGTCCCGGGACGTTTGCGCTGCCGCCGTTGTGCCCAAGAGCCTTTGCCCTTCCACACCAGCGACGATGACCGATCCCATCACAACGGCACAACTCAGAATCTTGCGCTTCATGGCGTCCCCCTTGTCCTTACATGCAGGAATTCCCGTCCTAAAACACGATTGTGACTGACCCTAATTGTTCAGCACTCCCATCGTTTTCCATCGTTCAATCCAAGAACAATACAAGTCGATTCTAGAAAAAAGGCTCGACACCGAAGATTGCAAGCCCCCTGCAGAGTGAGTGAAAGCAGCCGACTTCAGGACATAAGCCAAGCCGGACCTCGACAGTCCTGGTTCGGCTCACAACATCCGCACTTTTTACCAAATTAGCTTCAGGGCGAACTGAATTTCCCGTTCCGTCGTCGTCGTAGAAGTCAATAACCCCGCGGAAGGGTTAGAAGTTCCCGATGCATCAAAAATGTCCAAGTTGCCGTTCGCCAGGTCAGGCACGTTAAAGTTAGCGTGATTTAGGACGTTGAAGAGCTCCGCCCTGAATTGCACGTTGAAATTCTCCGAAATCCGCTTCACGGGATTGTTCTTGAATATCGAAAAATCGAGGTTCGTCAGGCCCGGTCCAATCAGGATATTGCGACCGGCATTTCCGCGTAGATTGAAACACACCGGGAATGGTTCTGTTGTAAGGTTCGGGCCATAAATGTTTGAGGTCGTGTCGCAGTTGGCCTGCCAAAAGGCCATGTTCGGAGCCGTCGGAACCGCAAAGCACTGCGTCTTGATGTAGTGGTTTGCATTGCCGGGATTCACCAGGCTAGTGCACCCCGAGCCGGTCAACCGATTCGGATAGGCGTAATCGTCACTGCTTTGGGTGCCTCTAACATCTCCACCCGTTCCAAATAGAGGGCTAAAAGGAACACCGTCATTAATCTTGAAGATGCCGCCCAGCTGCCAGCCATTTGCCACCCACGCCAGCGGCTCTGGCCCGGACTTCAGCGTCGGGAGCATCCAGGTGACATTGACCACCAGCTCCCGCCCGATATTGAAATCGGAGGGACCACGGGTCAGTCTCAAATCAAACCAGTCCGAGCTTGAGATGGACTGTGAAAACTGGTCGCCGGCGATAACACCCGAGTCATTGTCAATACTCCGACTCCAGGTGAAGGACCCTTGAACCTGGAAGCCATGACTCATCCTCTTAAGGACTCCCATTTGAAGCCCATCGTAGAGCGAGGAGCCCTTCCAGTTCAGATACCGGATCGAGCCAAAGTTGGGATTAATCTTGGTCCCGCTGCCGATTGGTGACGGCCAGAGATACCCTGCAGAGGTGAGCTTGGGAAGGACGACATCAGCTTCATCGGCGCGGAAGGGTTGGTGGACCGCGTGCGTGCCGACGTATCCAATCGTTGCTGTCAGGCTTGGGGCAAGCTCGCGCTGTATATTGAGGTTCCACTGCATCACATAGTTGCGTCGAGGGTTGGGCTCAATAGAACCTCCTTCGAAACTCCCCGGGCCGAGAAGCGAAAAAGCGGTGGAGGGAAACGAGCCTTGAGGCAGGGCGTTTGCATTGCCGATCTCAAAGAATGGAAATGCCCGCCCGTTGAGCGTCAGAAACTCGTACAGCATGGGGAGCGAGTCAAACATGCCGAATCCTCCGCGCACTGCGGTCTTGCCGTTGCCGAAGGGGTCCCATGCAAATCCCAGCCTGGGTTCGAAGTTGCGGAGCGTAGGATTCGAGAAGAACGGATTGCCGAGATGGGGTTGTGCGTCGCTGAGGTTATAGAGATTCGACAGCTTACCGTTAACTTCGGTCGGAACGGTCGACATTTCGTAGCGCAATCCGAGGTTCAACGTCAGGCTCGGACGAATACGCCAGTCGTCCTGCAGATAGGCTCCAAAGATCGATTCACGCATGCCCCGCTCCGATAAGAGCTTCGGGAAAGTCGCGACCAAGCGCGTAGGCTGGTTCGTCAGAAAAGCCGTCAGAGAGCCAAAGCCAAACAGACCGTCAGCTTCAGCCTCGGTCCATTGATTGTCCTGGTCCCGTTCAAATCCAAAGCCAAACTTCAGGGAGTGGAGGCCTTTGGTCAGAAAGGCGTCGTCATAAGCTTGGAACGCATTCCACCTATAAAGAGCTGTCGTCAGCCCACCGAGGCCTCCCTGGAAAAGCCCAATTCCAGGAATGGTTGAGCCGGCCACATATCTCCCCGGAACAGTGGCGAGGCTATGATCGCCGGCTAGCGGGTTGACGGCCTTGACAGGCTCGTCGTTGTTGACGAAAGCGCGGTTGAAACCCACTCGGACGGTATTGACCAAGCTTTGGTTGAAAACGTGACTTTCCTCGAGGGCTACGATCTGTCGCTTCGTTATGGACCCAAGCAGGACGTCATTGAAGAGATCAGGCGTCGTGAAAGGAGTTCTATCAAACATGTAAGTGCCGAAGATGCTGTCTTTTGCAGAGAATCTGTGATCCACCCGGATAGTGAAGTAATTTTCGCTGACAATTTGCTGCACAGGGATGTGGGCAATTCCTACATCTGGATTATCAGAGGGCGTATCTGGGAGCGGATAAAGCCCCAAATACTTTTGCACAAAGGGGTCTACTGTCACCGGGCCGCTCGAGAGCTGTCCATTGCGGGCCGCCACTGATGGTACAGCGGCAACGTTTGTCAGTCCCTTGGCCTGGCGTATTCCCTCATAGTCTCCGAAGATGAAGGTTCGATCTTTTATGATTGGCGCACCCGCCGAGGCCCCGAATTGGTTGCGATGAAAAGGCGGACGGGAATTGTCAAAGTAATTGCGCGCGTCGAAGTCCTCATCACGGAGGAACCAGTAAACACTGCCGTGTAGCTGGTTGGTTCCGGAGCGCGAAATGGCATTGACCACGCCACCAGACGTCTTCCCGTATTCAGCCGAATAATTGCTCGTCAAGACCGAAAACTCCTGAATGGCGTCCACACCCAGGTTACCACCGAGAACGCTGCCCGGCCCGCCGTTTGCATAGTCGTTAATGCTGATGCCATCGAGCCGGTAATTATTCTGTTGTGGGCGAGAGCCGGAGATGGTCAGTTGCGCTCCAAAGCCGCGATTCCCCCTACCGCTATCGCTGAAGGAGACCTGGGTCTCGACTGCAGCCACACCCGGTTGGAGGTTCGCCAGATCCGTCCAGCTACGACCGTTCAGAGGCAACTCCACAACCATCTGCGAACCGACCACCGCGCCGAGAGTCGAAGAGGCGAGCTCCACGGCGGGCGCCTCGCCCGTGACGACGACCCTCTCGGTCACCGTTCCAACTCGCAGGGTCAAATTCAAGGCCTGTTCCGCGCCAACCGTAAGCGTGATCCCTGTTCTCACTCCGGTGGCGAATCCTGGAGCCGACGCAGTAACTTCGTACTCTCCAGGAAGCAGATTGGGCATATTGTAGAAACCATCGGAATTCGCGGTGAGGCTCTGCGTAACGCCCGTTCCCGTGTTCTTGGCCGAGACCTCGGCGCGTGGGATTACGGCTCCCGTGCTGTCGGTGACTCTGCCGGACAGGGTTGCACCCGCCACTTGCGCGCGAGCGCGAGCTGGAAACGGAAGCGTAGAGAACAGCAGCGTCACTGCTGTTACGAGACTGACTGTAGACGGCTTCGAGCCTGATCCGAAAGGCATGGGTGACCTCCTCCGCTTCGCGGGGGCTGCGTTTGCATATTAGGGAAGCGCATTTACCTTGCATCCGATGCGCTTGTCAAGTGCAAACTGTAGAACTGTCAAAGCTCTTTGAAAATGTCCCCCATTCTTACCTATTTAGAAGTGTCCCCTTTTCGAATTGTTTTGGTTTTGTTCTTTGTTGGGTCGATACAGGCGATGGCGTGGATGACATTTATTATGCGCCTGCCACGAACCTGTTGTATTTTGGCGCTCCTCGTGCCGGGAAACTTACCATCGCTCACACGGGCGATAACGGTCTCCTTTCCATCCTTGCGCAGGTTCCAACCCGGGAGGGCGCTCGCAACGGTGTGCTCGCCCCAAATGGCACTCTCTACCTGGCGCACTCTGGTCTCACGAAATTAAGCGCGCTCATCGTCGTCTCGCCCAGTGGGAAGTGAGTTTGTGTCATTCAACGACTTAGTCTACGGCTTTGTTGTGGCCAGTTCCCATATTCGCGACAGATGGTAGTCGTCATGTTCGGCGACAAAATATAAATGGTCTACGAGTCGCATCGGTGTCTTCAAACGCGGGTGGGAAATCGTGCGCGCAAATGGCAATGCGTCCAGTTTGCTTCAAATTCGACGCTTCCATTCCCTGCCGGAGTAGGTATCTGTAAAAGCAACGCAATTGAGTTCTTGGGTCGCTGTTCGTCGAATTCGGGTAGCGTGCCCGTTAGAATATATTGTAAGCAGTTCCGCTGCAGCAGGAAGCTCTGGCTCACTCCACCTTGTACCTCAGGCGCCTCGCCGGTCACCTCGATCTTTTGATTAGCTTGCCCTAACTGCATGGTGATATTAGAACCTGCTGAGCCCCTACGTGGAGGTTTATACCTGTCCGTACGTGAGTGGCAAATCGAGTGCTGAAACTGTGATTTCATAATTCCCGGGCAACAGGTTGGGGACCGTGTAGAACCCACCAGGTCTGTGGCGATGTTCCTCGTGATCCCGGTGGCTACATTCCTCATGCATATTTGTGCGTCAGGAATAACAGCACCGGACGGTTCACTGATCGTTCCGCTGAGTGTTCCCCCCGCAACCTGCGCATGCCCGGACCTAGAGTAGCGTCGCGAGTAATAGGACCACGAATCCTGAAATTTCCACCCTCAGGGCAGCCTCCTGAGAAACTTTGGGTTATTGTCGGAGATGACGTATCATGAGGCAGCATGAAATTGCTCGGTTATTTCAAACAAGTCGCCGGAACGCACAGTAGCCACGGGAAACAGCCTTTGGCGTCCGGTGCGTTTACCTCCGGTGTAATCGACAAATGTGAACTGTCCTTCGCGGAGTTCAAAAATACTTATGTCTGCCTCTCTCCCCGGGCGCAATGTACCAAGCTCTAAACCGTAGTCAAACACCTGCGCGGGCTTAGCCGTCACCATCTCGATTACTTTATCAAGGTCCAGCCCCGCTGCGAGAAACTCAGAAATAATGGCGGGCAAATCAGTTGAAACTTCATATGGCTTAAATGGATGTGATGCTACTAAGCAACTACTAATTGTGTCCGGCGGAAAGTCTTTTTGTAGACATTTATCTACCACATCGAAGACGACATGAGCTAAGGCGTGACCAACATCGAATAGAATCCCGCGCTGTCGGGCTTCCCTCACCTCTGGCAGTATTTCTCCGTTCGCATTGAGGATGGTATTTTCCTCACGGTCGTAAATGTGTGACAACACGTCGCCCTTGCGCATCATTTTGAGAATGGGCGGCAAAGGGGAACGCTGCTTGGAGTACTGAACCACCATAGGAAGGTGGGAAGCCTCCGCGGCCTGCAACGCTCTTTTGAGACATTCCAATTCCAATTCCCCCGTGCCCTCGAGATCTTTGGTCAGATAGACCAAGATTCCGACCACAGCCGGCTTGTTCTGCTCTGCCACCCTCGCGGTCAACTCGGGGTCTAGCCATGCCAGATTCGAATCCGATGGGCCACCGCCGACGGAGCCTAACGCTCCGATGTTTAGCGCCGAGTACACTCGAGTGGAAGAGGTATTGATGACGTACTTCCGAAATCCAGCAATCGAGGGCCAACCTGTCGAACCAACATCCACAACGGTAGTCGTCCCTTTGGCCAGACAGTTGAGATCTGCATTCACCGAATTTCTGGTTATTCCGTCAAAGACGTGTGCGGAAATATCAACGAGGCCAGGAGTAACGATTTTGTCTCTAGCCGAAACAACCGTACGAGCTCGGCCTTCAGGGAAATCCCGTGAAACCTCAAGAATCTTGCCACCCTTCACTACCACGTCCAGCACAGCGTGCATGTGCTGACTAGGATCGATGACCGTACCGCCCTTGATGAGAAGGTCGCAATCCCGGCTGGAGGTTTGATTTGCCGACGGATTCTCGCCGCCTTGGCCTGCAGCTGTGGGTCCAGCTTCGGCAAGGCTCGGAGTCGTTTTCGTAACCAAGCTGGCGATTCCCATGGCCGCGAGATTTCGGCCGAAGTCTCTTCTCGAGACCTTACTCAGACCAAATGAGTTCTCTTTCATTTGCCACTCCTATTTTTTGGTTGACAAGGAGACACATAACCGTCAGCGAGTTAAAATCGCGCGCAGGTAACCCCATAGACTGGCCTACGTTCCGGTTGATAGCTAAGGGCGTATCATGCGTTTGACAAGCATGTCAAGCCTAATTTATTGGAATGTCAATGCTATTTAGAAATGTCCCCATTCTCAGGACGACGCGACTACCACCAAGGTGGCGACGTATGCGCTTGGTTCGATGCCAATCGCACTATAACAGTAAAGAGCAACCCTGTTAAGACCAATTAAGTGAATGCAACGACCCTATTGTAGTCATCCTGACCAAATATTTCCATTCCAACCTCTATCTAGCAAATGACCGCTTTAGATGCACCGCCCTCCGAGGTAAGCCTTTGGCTAGTGCATTGCCAACTGAACCTGAGTAACACGGTCAGAGTTCGCGGACAAAAAAAGGTACGTTAAAATATCGGATTTCGATGCCGCTTTGCCCATAGAGGCACGTTGAACGTTAGGAGAAAAGAGTTACTAGACTTGCTAGCTAGGGCTGCCGTCGCCGTTGTTTATTTGGTGGTGTTGGTTATCCCGTTGACGTACGTGTTTGTGCACACCACCTTTAGCCTTGACCGCTACATGTATATTTGTGAGGTAGGTTTGATAGGAAAAGGTCTGAAAGAGTTGTCTGACTACATCGAGCAGCTGATACAAAACATTGACCGCCCGAAGCAGCTTCCTGAATTGAGGTCCAGCAGATGAAAACCACACGCTTCATCATTAGCCCTAAAAAGTCTAGTTGCTGTAATCCAGATGCTCTGTTGGTTCGCAGCCGAAAGGACGGATTCGTTCACGCAACTGCTTGAAGTGCTTACAGAGATACGAAAGTGTGAACTTAACTTGGCTGCCTACCATCGAGTGTGAGTTCTGCGGGACAATGTTGGACGTGAGGCGGCTGGCCATCCCCAATGTCTTCGCCCTCCTCGCAAACGCCATTCCCCCCGGCACCACCACCAGTAGGATCGCATCCTTACTGAAAGTGTGAACTGCGAGAAGATGCAGCACCAGCCGCTCCTAACGTGCCGTTCGGATTTGCACTCGCCTGGTTTGGTTCTTCGATGTGATCCGGCCCGAGGTCTTTTTCATGGGCACCATGCGGTGCGGCAAACCGGGCATTCAGCCAGGCGTAGAAGGGCCCCAGGGCATTCATCAGCACAACGGCAATCAGGGCCGCCAGCGGGTTATGCGGGACCGGTCCAAAACCACCGAACAGGGTCGCGAAATAGGAGGCAAATCCGAAAAACATACCCGGAATGAAACCCAGCCCTGGCAGCCTCGCCAGCAGCATCATGCCTGCGTTTAAGCACAACAGGATCACCATCTGGGCGACAATGAATGAAGTGCCTGAAAGATATTGGGCGGCCAGGTTAAATCCCAAAACGATCAAAAACGCAGCGAGCGAACCGATCGGCATGACAGGCCAAATCCGCTTCAGATTTTCCTTCGTGGGGCCTCCCATCGCAAAAGTTCCTGCCCAACCGATAAAAATGGCCCATGGCGGCAAATGATAGGGCGGCAGGGAGATCAGCACTGTTGTAGCGGCAAGCAGTGATGCAACGATTTCGGTCGGCGGCTTTCTCATGGCAACCTCCTCAGTTAGTGAGACTGATGACGGTGGATATCACATGAATGATGGGTGACTACGGTTATCTTGCCTCGTTTGATGACCCAGGAGCGGGAAGGTATATCCAATAGCGCATCAGCGACTTGGTAGGTGTCCAAAATCACCAGGTCGGCCTGCTTGCCGACAGCTATACCGTATTCGCGCTCAATTCCGATTGCACGGGCGGCGTTTTTCGTCCCCATGTCCAGGACGACCGCTTGATGCTCACGCGTGCCAAACTGGATTATATGCGCGAGCATGTTGCCAATGACCAGCATGTCCGCCTTGCCGAAAGGCGTAAAGGCGTTGCGTACATTATTGGAAGAATAGGCCACGTTGACGCCCGCGTTGTAAAGCGCTCTGACGGGCGTCAGACCGCGGCGTTGGTTCTTCTCATCGTTCCTGCCGCCCAGATAAAGATCTGTCGCAGGTAGGGTAACGATGCTAATGTCCGCCTCACGCAGCAAATCCATTACTGGCTTGAGCGCCTCCGGGCTAAGTGCGCCCAGGCTGGTGACATGGCCGAGCGATACTCTGCCCTGGTAACCGGTGTCGATAGCCTTCTGCGCGATATATGCGGCACAAGCAAAGCGCTGGTCTGTCACTTCATCGGAAAAATCTGCATGCATATCCACATTGGCATCGTGCTTATGCGCCATCTCGAAGACCATATCGATATGTCGCCGGCTGTCGCCCCAAGAGAGCTCGTTGTACGGACAGCCACCAACAACGTCCGCTCCCATGCCCATGGCTGCCTCCATGAGATTGTAGGTCCCCTCCGATTTAAGGATGCCTTCCTGAGGAAAAGCGACGATCTGGAGATCGAGGAGATGTTTGTATTCCTCTCTCAGCTGGAGCAATGTTTCTACGCCGATCAATCCCTGGATGAGGTCGACATCGGGATGCGCACGGATCGCGACCGTACCATTTTGCACCGCCATATCGAGCACCCGGCGGGAGCGGTCCAGCACATCTCCGCGCTCCTGCTTGCTTTTGAGGATGCCGGTCAACCGGATGGCCTCATCCAGTGTGCCAAGCCTCGCCGGCAGACGCCGATGCAGCAATGCCTTGTCCAGATGCAAGTGGGGCTCAACCAGACCTGGAATGACTGCCCGGCCGCCAGCGGCGATGCTTTCTACCGCCGATGCTTCAATGCCCTCTTCCATCGCAGCGATCTTGCCGTCTTTGATGCCCATATCCATGAGTGGCTGATCATCCCACACCCGGACATTGTGAATCAGCAGGTCCATTTTCATCCCCTGTTTCCTCCTGTTGACACCGATTAAAAAACCGAGTGCTACACCTTCCCCCTGAGGATCCGCTCCACCTTGATACACCAGTGCGCCACCGAAATATCGAGTCCCGACTCTGCGCAAGCAAAAGACTCAAATCTTACTTGCGCACATGTGCGGATGTCGAAAAAAATTCTCGTCCATCACTCCCTGCCGGGACAGGACTCCAGTCGTCCCTCCTGGCTGACTTTCCTGGGCCACATGAAAGACAGCCTCTGGAGTCTGGATCTGTTCAAGTGCGAGTCGGCAACGTTGCGGACCCGCTGGGTCCAGGTCGTCGTGGATCAATGCACGCGCAGGATCATTAGTTTCGGCGTCCCTGCCGACACGGTCGATGGTGTCGCACTCTCTAAGATGTTCAACCGCGCCATTCAATGGCAACTCTGGATGCCGAAGTACCTCAGCTCCGGCAACGATCCACGCTACAGGTTCGACCAGTGGCAAGCCAATCTGCGGATACGGGAGGTGACACAAATCAAGTCCGTCCCTTACGTTCCCCTCTCCTATCCATTCGTGGAAAGGCTAATCGGCACCCTTCGACGCGAGTATTTGGATCCTACGTTGTTCTGGACCACGGAAGATCTGGAAAACAAGCTGATCGATTTCAGGACCTATTGCAACAACCATCGCACGCATAACTCACTGGAAGGGCGAACGCCGGATACGCCCGTGTCAAGACCAGTAGTCAATTCCCGCTCCCTTCATTAATGGGCTGCAGGATTGGCGGCGAAAACTCGAATCGCGACGCTCCACCCAGAGCTCGACTCATTGCTTCGCTATGGGAGTCACTTGGTGAACCACAGCTCGCCACGCCCCACCCTGCTTGACATAAACATCCGTGGTCATTCCAAGATTGGTAGAAATTTTGCCTTTGTATTCCATAGTGCTGCCGCTGCGGTAAGTCACAACAGCTGTATTTCCATAAACGCGCACGTGATAATCACTGTGACGAACCGCCTGCCACGTCCGCTCCCTAGATCGGATTTCAGCCACAATCTGGGCTTTTGTAACCGTACCCCCCATGTAGGCGATGTCGTCGGCAAAAATACGCTCGAACCAATCCGCGTCATTGTTTATCAGAGCTTGATCTCTTTGATCTTCCAGTTGGAGGATCTCTTTTTTGACTTCTTCGTCCTTGCCTGGCTTTGCGTCAGCAGCCCCTTGCGCCTTCACAACGCCGGCCATTGAAACCGCGAACAGAATGGTCAAAAGGAACTTTTGCATGGAGTGCCCCTCCTTTAACTATGGCACATGATGGTTACTTATATCGTAACGCTGGCAGCCCCTTTCTGACGAGCCGCGGATTGGGCGCGACGGTCGGCGAAGAGGAACGCTACAAGAAGATCGTGTTTGACCACGCGGTAGTGAACCGGATGTTGGTCGAGCGGCCAGCGTTTGTGACTCAAGTGGGCGATGTTCGACAATATTTTGCGAACTCTTTGAATGTGTACGTCGGTCCAGGCACGAACCTGACAGCGTCCGATCTGTTGTGCCTGTCCCGAGAGACTCTCTGGCCGAAATCTTTGCTAGCCCCAGCAGAATCCCGGAATTCGTCATCACCACTTCTTTTCGGCGGCTTTCTTTAACAGACTGAAATCCTCCGGCGACATTTTCACATTGACCTGAAGGTTCGTTTATCCTCCTTTCTTAAGGGCTGGCACGGTGTTTTGTTTTTTGTTGATTCGATTGGTCTGCCATGGCAGAAGTGGCTCTCTTGTCGGAACCCGACGCCCGCGGCTCGCTGCGTCATGCTTGGCGCAAAGCCAGCGAATGGTACTGTCGGACGACTGCATAGCATTCACAAGCAAACTGTTCGAGTTTCTTGCGGTTCAAAATCCTTACCGTGAAGCGCGTATAGCCAATGATCTTCACTCGCTGCAAAAACAGCAGACGTTTACCGCCAGGTCAGGTGAGGGGGGAAAGGTTTTGAAAGACTTCACCCCGGAGGGGCGGGGAAGTTCTGCAAAAGTTCTCAGAAAGGGATCCCTACGTTTCGAAAACCGACATGTACCTCCAGTGTCATGGAATCCCGACCGATGGAATCAACGATCTCGACCAGCTGGTGCTCGCTGTTTCTCAAACAGCAGCCAAAACAGCTCTAGCCAGAGCAGCGACAGGAGCAGCATTGAATGCAGTCGGTCAACCGGTGTCGGGCGCTGGAGACGTTGGCCCGAGCGATCATGGAAAAGTCGAGGATGGTTTGCGGCGCAACGCGTTAGCTGTAAGTCCGCAGAAAGTTGAGCATTAAACGTGCCTGTCAATGTGGAGGGATGGTTGAAACGAGCTCAGGAATTTGATGCTACCGGCCGTGGATGCCATTCCGGCGAAGCTCTCCAATTTGCCATCTCGATGGCAGTCGCTTTCCACCGCCAAAATAGCCAGCAGTTCGAGATCATAAAAAGCCAAGCCGCGATGATCCCAAAGGAGAATGGCAGCGCTCATCCAGATATGTTGATTTACGAATTTGCGTTGGGCGCTAATTGGAACATGGTTGAGGAAATCAAAGCCGGTCTGACTCAGAACATTCGGCTGGGGATTGCCGGTGGATCTTGGCTGATCTGATTGGTATGGCCCGGGGAGCCTTAGACATAAACGCCGTTGAGGTTGCAGCGGTGCTAACAGCAGCAGCTTTTGAGATTTGATGAGAAGACTCGCCGAGGAAAAGGCGGGGATCGCGAGCCGGGAAGCTCGATCAGATTCTCATGGAATTAAAGAACAACGGAATTCTGGAGGGCGGCGAACCGGGTCTAGCCCAGAGCTTCCTTAAGTTCCGCGACGATAGCCTCCATGCAAATTGGCAAACTTTTGAAGAGCCTCAAGTATCTAGCTGCTTGGGAATGCTGGATTCTTTAATCGTCAAACTCTTCAGCTAGTGGTGAATGAACACCGGAGACGCCTGGCGGGCAGAACTATTCACCAAGGGACCAACCTTTCGCCGACCATGACCGTCTCCGGCGAGTGCTTCTACCCCCGTCGACCTCTCAAATGGGGACATTTCACGTGCTGATACAACCGGAAACGTCGTGTGCTACCAACGCCTGTATTTTGAGCTTGACAACTCACAGAAACTGACGTACGAGTGCGGCATCGCGTAAGTACCCACCGATGCGGTAAAGGACCGAGGCCCAAATCGGGCGCACCTGAGGAGGTCGCTCATGTTTTCTCGGATTGCTTTTACGCTTAGTGCTTTCAGCCTTCACATATTCGTAGCATCTGCAGTCAGTTTGTTTGTTTCAGTTCCTGTCCATGCACAGGTGGCTGGGGCAACTCTCTCGGGCACCGTCAAAGACTCATCCGACGCGGTAGTTCCTAATTCGCAGGTCGCTATCAAGAATACGGCGACGGGTGTGCCCCGAGACGTTACGTCGGATTCCGTCGGGTTTTACTCAGCTCCCAATCTGCTGCCGGGAAATTATGAGGTCACGGTTTCGGCACGAGGCTTCGCAACCCAGTTGCGGACGGGTATAACGCTCGCCGTAGGCGCCCAACAAGTGCTCAACATCACGATGCGTGTGGGAGAAACGACTGAAAAGGTCGAAGTGACAGGCACGGCGCCAACGGTTCAACTGGCCACATCAAGCATCGACGCGGTTGTGAACTCCACCACGGTTCGGGAGTTGCCGCTGAATGGAAGAAGTTGGACGGATTTGGCAAACCTCCAGCCGGGTGTCGATGCCATCCAAACGCAACTCTCATTTACCGACGGGACCGGTCGCGGAAATCGAGGTTACGGGGCTCAACTTACGATCGATGGCGCCCGCCCACAGCAGAACAATTACCGCTTGGACGGAATCAGCATCAATGACCAATCGAACGCAGGCCCGGGAAGCGTGCTCGGCGGCAATTTAGGCGTAGATGCCGTCCAGGAGTTTTCCGTGTTAACGAGCAGCGCTCCCGCTGAATACGGAAGGACGGCAGGTGGTGTGGTCAATGCCATCACCCGTTCGGGGACGAACGAATTCCACGGGGCGGCCTACGAGTTTCTGCGCAATAGCGCTCTCGATGCTCGAAACTTTTTTGATGGACAAATTCCGCCTTTTCGGCGCAACCAGTTCGGAGCCGACGCTGGAGGGCCGATACGGAAGGACAAAGTGTTTGTCTTTGGCGACTATGAGGGGATACGCCAATCGAAGGGCGTCACGAACTTGGATACTGTGCCTTCTGCTCTGGCGCGCAGCGGAATCCTTTGCTCGACACCAGACACTACGCCAGCCTGTACACCGACCACTATAACCGTGGACACTTCGGTGCAAAGGTATCTTCCCTTTTGGCCTTTGCCGAATGCCGGCGTTGTAGTCGGTTCGAATGGCGACAAGGGAAAATTCAAATTTGCGGGGCAACAGGTCGTCAGCGAAAACTTCTTCACAACTCGAGTTGATGACAATATCTCAGCGAAAGATAGTCTGGCCGCGACTTTCGAGTACGACGACACTCCCTTTACCGACCCCGATACCTTTGGCGACGTGCTGTATAAGAGCGAGACCAATCGGCGCATTGCCACTCTCGAAGAAACCCATATCTTCAGTCCCAGTCTGGTGAACTCCGCTCGCGTCGGCTATAGCCGTGCTGCTACATTGAACGGTGGGACCATCACGGCTCTCAACTCCCTGGCTAAAGACTCCTCGCTCGCCGCGGTACCAGCACACTTTGCAAGCCAGGTGATCGTGGGAGGCCTTACAACCTTTCTTGGCGGTCTGAATTCAAATTCTACTATTGTTTATAACTGGAACTCGCTTCAGGTGTATGACGACGCCTTTCGGACGTATGGCACCCACTCTGTGAAATTCGGAGGAGCGCTCGAGCGGATCGATCTCAATTTCACCTATTTCTTCGGGCCCGGCGGAGTCTTCACCTTCGGATCGCTGGCCAATTTTCTAACGAATCAGCCTAAAAGGTTTAGCTTGGGTTTTCCAAAGACAATAACGGGGCGGGGAGTTCGACAAACGATCGCTGGCCTGTACATCCAGGATGATTGGCGTGCCCGGCCAAACCTGACCGTCAACATGGGGCTCCGTTGGGAAATGACAACGGTACCAACCGAGATTCAGGGCAAGTTCTCGACCCTGATCAATATCACCGACCCAACGCCGCACTTGGGCTCTCCTTGGTTTTCGAATCCCACACTTCGCAATTTCGAGCCACGGGTGGGTTTTTCCTGGGACCCGTTTCATAGCGGCAAAACAGCCGTACGTGGTGGCTTCGGGATATTCGATTGGCTGCCCTTACCCGAACAGTTCATCTACCTGATGCAGTCTTATCCGTTCTTGACGATCGGGCAAGTTAACAAGCTTCCGGCAGGATCGTTCTACACAGGAGCGCTTTCGCTAGCGGGTCCGACAACCAATCGTATGACTTACATTGACCAGCATCCCCACCGTACTTACGTTATGCAGTGGAACCTCAATGTGCAGCGCGAACTCGCCCCCAACCTGACGGGAACGGTAGGTTATGTGGGTTCACGCGGTGTACATCTGCCATACCACGTTGATGACATCAACATCGTGCTCCCCACGAAGACTCCTTTTGGGTACCTTTTCCCCTCACCTGTGGGAAATGGAACAGTCATCAACCCGAACTTTGGTGCTATATTCAGCACCACGCATACGGGCGAGTCCTATTACGATGCCTTGGAGATAGGAGTACGAAAGCGGATGAGCCGTGGCCTTCAGCTCCAAGGATCCTTCACTTGGGGGAAGACCATTGATATCGGTTCAGCAACCGATCATGGCGACCAGTTTACGAATTCGATAGGAAGCTTGCCCTGGTACGATCCAAAATCATCGCGAGGCGTGTCCGACTTCAACATTGCCCGTACCTTGGTAATCAACGGCACCTGGGAAATTCCTTCCCCTAAATCGTTTTCCGGACCCGGAGCATGGATCACGAGTGGCTGGCAGATAGGTGCCATCTACACGGCGACTGACGGCGTGCCCTTTACCGCGACCTTTGGCACGGACGGGGATCCACAGGGACTCAACAGCAGCGATCCTTGGGCTTACCCCGATCGCCTGAGGGGTCCGGGGTGCAAGACGCTTGTCAATCCCGGGAGTCCCGACAACTATATCAAGACGCAATGCTTCGCGGTCCCCACTGCACCGTCCGCTGCTTTCTACAATGCGAATTGCGACCCGACCTTTGGTACTTTCCCTCAGTGCTTCAATCTCCGGGGCAATGCGGGCCGTAACATCCTGACTGGGCCGGGGACATCGGAGCTGGATTTTTCGGTCTTTAAGAACAACTACTTCAAACGCATTTCGGAGAACTTGAATGTGCAATTCCGGGCTGAGTTCTTCAATGTTTTGAACCGGGCTAACTTTGCCGTGCCATTGACACCGGACCACACGGACATTTTCGATTCCACTGGAGCTCCGACCGGTGTTGCGGGGCAGCTGACTTCAACAACAACGACGGCGAGGGAGATTCAGTTTGCGCTCAAGCTTATCTGGTAGTTGACTGTTCATGCGGCTCCCATACGGTTTTTGTGCAGAGAGCTTTGAATATTAGATTCCGGGCGAGGGTGCTACGACCCCATCCCCAAAAACAGGGAGCAGGACCACATGCGGCCAGGAAAATAGGTGGAGAGTGAGTCAGGGAGGGAACATGAAAAAGCCTTTTACTATCGCCTTCACACTTATGCTTCTGTTTGCCTTCAAGCTGCAGTCCCAGGTAGAGCAGCCATTGAAGCTGATCCAATCTATTCCCCTGCCGGGGCTCCATGACGGCGATCTCGACCACTTCGCGTTGGACACCGCGGGTCATCGACTATTCCTCACCGCCGAGGATAACTCGGCGGTTGAAGTGATCGACCTACGCACCCACAAGGTGGTCCAAACCATAAAAGGTCCCAAGGAACCGCATTCCATGGCTTATCGGGCTGATCTAAAGGAGCTGTTCGTAGTGGACGGAGATGAAGAGATAGGGGACGTCAAAATCTACCAGGGCGACTCCTACAAATCTGTCGGAAGTATAAAGCTGGCGGCGAACGCAGATTCTAGCGCCTATGATCCCTCCACCAAATACATGTATGTGGTCAACGGCGGCAAGGGCGCCCATATGACGTATGCTTTCATCAGCGTTATCGATACCACAAGCGCAAAAAAACTAGCCGATATCAAAATCGATTCCGATGTTGTAGAGGCGATGACGTTCGAAAAGTCGGGACCGCGCATGTTCGCCAATCTAACCGCCAAAAGCGCTGTGGGTGTGATTGACCGAGAGAAGCAAGCGGTGATTGCAACTTGGTCCATCGGTCAAGCATACAAGGGAAATGCCGCTATGGCATTTGATGAAGCTAACCATCGCTTGTTTGTCCTCGCTCGCGACCCCGGGACACTCTTGGTTCTGGATTCAGATTCGGGGAAGATAGTCGCCACCTTACCCTGCGTCGGCCAGACAGATGACGCGGTGTACGATCCTGCCTCTAAGCGCCTTTATGTTGCAGGAGTTCCTTTCGTTTACGTATTTGAACAGCGCAACGCTAACAGTTATAAACTCCTCGGGGAGGTCCCAACCGGTTTTCACGCCATAACGGCAATCTTGGTACCTGAACTACGTCAATACTATTTAGCCGTTCCTCACCACGGAGACACGGAGGCAAAGGTTCAGATTTACGAGGTCGTGCCGTGAGTGAGGACAAACCAACCCGCGCCCAGCCAGCTTAGCTAATGTCGGGCGCAAGATAGCGATTTTAAGGTGAGTGGTGAGGTGTGAAACAAGTGGGACTCTGGATAGTGGCTCGTGCCTTCACGTTCTTTTTTGAATTTCTCATGACCAACCTTGCCTTGGGGTAAATTCCTTAAATATAGAGCGTGGCCTCAGTGGCGATGCTTCAAGTTTGAAGCCTTTCTTGAATTCCTACGTAGGAACAGTCGAGCACATCAAGTAGACAGTTATTTCAATTTAATATAAATGAGACGAGGCGATCCTTCCAACTGTCCCTCCCTGTGGGGAACTTTGAGTAGCGCAGTATGATTGATTATACCTCCTGGCTCCAGTATGTTCACCTGGTTAGGGCGCTGCACACCATTTTCTGGATCCCAAATCACAAGCGTTTTACCCGGCACGAGGACCACACCAGCTGTTAAGCCATAGTGTTGATGACGCGGCGCCGGCGCCCCGGGCCTAAATGTTTGGTCATAAACGATAATTCGGTCGTTTTCAAAGAGCTGATCCGCCCCTGGCCGCGGGAGTTGATCCGGAACGCCCGGTGTGATTGGGAACTTCGGGGGAACACCGTCTTTTAGCTGGAAGACTATAGCCCGGCTCGGAAACTCGCTGAGACCTTCTTCCGCCTCAACGGTCCCTTTCGCGTCGACGCGGATAGAGCCGAGCCTTTCTTGTTCAATGCTCCATGTTCCATCCGGTCTGGTAATCTTCACAGCCCCTTCCCTCAAGAACACGGTGACTTGATCCAACGGGAGTTCATACATCCCAGTGGATTTGTGGTCTTCCCATGTCACATCCCAAATCGCAAAACAGTCGCTTTCCTGGGCCTTAGCCGCCCCCTCTCGCGGAAATGGCGACGCATATTTCTGAGCCGGTGCCGACGACGAAAGGAAAAACCACACGGCCAACAGCATGGGGACCCCACAGTTGAACTGTCTTCTCATAGCCTTCCTCCGGGTGTTCCTGTCTACTTCGCACCTAGGTAGAAGCCAGGACCTTCTGCGCACGCCACGCTAGTATGTTGATACGCCAGCCGTCCTCTCGTGTCAATGTACTCGTCTGACGAGACCAAGGTTTTGTACCGCAGCGAATCGACGTCACGCTGTCATCCAATCAGACTTGCAAAACGTGAGTCAGGTTAATCCAGAGATCCCACGAACCTGACGGCTCGAATGCACAAAAGTGCCAACGCGGTGCTTGTCCGATTGAACCGGCAGAACTACCTCACTGATCGCAGAGCGCCGGTAGCACGGAAGGCAGAAGCTTCGTCTAATCAAAACTATCAAGAATTCTATAGGACGAGTTCAGTAACTTGGGGACCCGTCCACCCTAACACGGTCGCGATAGGAGCCTCGATAGATAATGCCGTGGCAGAATCAAACCATATCCGCAAAGGGCAGGCGACACACGAACAAATCGGGATGTTGCTCGAAATCGACACAGAACTGATTGGATACCCAGAACTTTGGGAGGTTCACACAGCAGCCGACAGATGTCACGAGCAGGTCCGAGCCAGAAGGGAAAGACCAAGCACGGAAGAGGACGAAAGGGGAGTTGCGGCTCCTCGCGCTTGTCCTGCGATACTTCAACATGTTTGATTTTGTTTACGGCTCATTCGGCTGCGGGAGGCAGCGGCGGCTGTATGGCGGGGACACCGGATTGCGTGGGACAAATACATGAGTGACTTTTCCAAGACAACGATGTTGCTTGCGCGGCTTGCAATTCTGGTCGAGAGCAAGAACATGGGATGGTGCGGATCAGCGGGATGGGGAGGCCAAGGCGGGAGTCAACAAAACCGCTGCCATTAACACTGTCACTGGCCTCGGCAAAAATCTCATTTGGGTTTCCCCTTTTCACCTCGAATTTTGATTTTAGTTGGAAGCTTCCCATAGCGAATTCAAGGTAGCCTGCGGTCCGGAGTGATTTGGTTCCTATCTACGCAAAGTTCCAGCACTGCAGGTCGCCGCGCCTCGATCGCGCGTTCGAAAGCTTCAGGAAATGCATCCGTTGACTCAATCCTTTCAGCATACGCGCCAAAGGATTGCGCGAGAGCAACGAAATCGGGAGTTCGAAGGTCTGTTCCCGAGACACGCCCGGGAAAGAGCCGCTCCTGGTGCATGCGGATAGTGCCGTACATGCCATTGTTCACCACAATCACGATGACCGCTGCATCATACTGTACGGCTGTCGCGAGCTCCTGCGGATACATAAGGAAACATCCGTCACCCGCAAAGCAAATCGATAAACGCTTAGGGAATCGCAGTTTTGCTGCAATTGCGGCAGGAAAGCCGTAGCCCATCGCTCCGCTTGTCGGTGCCAACTCCGTTCGAGGCCGCTTATATTTGAAAAACCGATGGACCCAGATGGTGTAGTTCCCAGCACCGTTGCTCACCGTTGCATCTGGTGGAAGACGCTTCGCCAAATGTGACACTACCGCGGCGAGATCCACACCGCTCTGCGGACGTGCACTGGGGATCGCCGTAAATTTTAGATAATCTTGTCGGGCCTCGTTCGTCCACGAGCGCCACGGTGGATCACTAAATGGGGCGAGCGCACCCAGTGTCGCCGCGAAGAAGGATGGCCCCGCGTTGATCGAAAGATCAGCCTGATAAACCCGACCGAGTTCGCTAGGATCAGCATGAACGTGGACGAGACGCTGAGAGATGCGCGGCGGTTTGGGTACGGTGTAGCCTCGCGTGGAGACGTCGCCCAAGCGTGTTCCAAGCGCTATGAGAAGGTCCGCCGAGTTAACCCTATTGACAAGGTGAGGGGGAAGCCCAAGGCTGAGATGGCCCGCGTAGCAGGGATGCTCGTTGTCGATTAGGTCCTGACGGCGAAAAGAGGTAACCACAGGCAGCCCATTTGCCTCGACAAACAACTTTACGGCAGCGCAAGCGTCCTCTGACCATCCGGAACCGCCTAAGATCAATAGTGGACGCTGCGAGCGGTCCAACTCCGAACGGAATGCGTCGATGTCGCATAACTTCGGGGCCGCTTGAACCGCATGGAAGCAGGAAGCGTCCTCAACTGAGCAAATCTCGGAGAGCACGTCTTCGGGAAGCGATAAGACGACTGGACCCGGGCGACCTGAAGTTGCGCATTGGAACGCATGCAACACGTATTCAGGAATGCGGGCGGGATTATCTACCTCCGCCACCCACTTCGCCAGTGGAGCAAACATTTGGCGGAATTCAACCTCCTGGAACGCCTCACGTCCGCGGTGGCTTCGTTGTACTTGCCCGATGAACAGGATCATCGGAGTAGAGTCCTGAAAAGCAGTGTGCACACCAATGCTTGCGTGTGCTGCGCCGGGACCACGCGTCACAAGACAGATACCCGGACGACCAGTTAGCTTTCCGTCTGCCTCTGCCATGTTGGCGGCAGCGCCCTCGTGCTTGGCTACGATAAGCTGTATGTCCGGCATATCATAAAGGGCATTGAGTACGTCAATATAGCTCTCTCCAGGCACACAAAAAATGCGGTCGGTGCCGTGTATGCGCAATGCCTCGGCCAAAATGCGTCCCCCGCTGCGCGGATGGATTGCTGGAGAATGGATTCCTGGAGAAATGTTATCAGTCTTGTTCGTTTGAATCCCGACCTGTTCAGACATTGGGTTCAAGTGCCTTGCCTCGGGTTTCCGGAAGTAGAGCTGTAGCGACTAGAACCACTGCATACGAGCAGATGGCGCAAATACCGATTACTTGACCGAGCCCCATGGCGCCTGCTCCCGCCGCGTAGCCAACCACAGCTGGCATAGCCGAACCCACTCCGCGCCCCGTATTATAAGCAAAGCCCTGACCCGTGCCGCGCACCCGTGTCGGGAATAGTTCCGCGAAGGTCGCACTCATTCCAGATATGATCCCGGACTGAAAGAACCCCAACGGGAATCCCAGGAGCAGCACCGCGAAACTGTTTAGGGGTGCGAGCGTGTAGACAGCTACCGTCGCTGCCGCACAGCTTGCGGTCATGACGAACGTCCGGCGCCGGCCGATCCAATCGCAAAGATGTGCGCTCAAAACATAGCCAAGAAACGATCCAAAAATATTGACGCCGAGGTAACCCCCTGTGTTTAGCACTGACAAGTTTCGACCCAACTTTAGATACGTCGGCAACCAGGTCAAAATCGTGTAGTTACCGCCCAAAGCTCCGGCAGCAAGTAGGGATGAGACAATCGTTACTCTCAACAGAGGCGGCTGAAATATTTCCAGCAAGTTGGAGCTTAACTTTAGCGACAGTCGATCTTCCTTCATTTTTAAATAGACTGCAGGTTCCTCCAAGTTGCGGCAGATCCAAAGAACGATGACCGCAGGTGCGAGCCCAAGGAAGAAGAGGATGCGCCACGCATGCTCGGGCGATGCCAGACTGAATACCAAGGAATACAAAAGGACAGCGGCACCATACCCTACGGCCCAACCGCTGGCGACACTCCCCGCAGCCCGGCCGCGTTTCTCTTTGGAGATAACTTCACTTATCAGAACCGCGCCTGCCGCCCATTCGCCACCAAAGCCAAGGCCTTGCAGGCTACGAGTCACCAGCAGCTGCCCATAGGAATGTGTTAGACCCGACAAGAAGGTAAAGGTCGCAAACCAAATAATGGTCCATCGCAGAACTCGGACGCGGCCGTAACGATCAGAGAGCATCCCGGCTAACCAGCCTCCCAACGACGAAACCAGGAGTGCAGATGTCCCAAGCGTTCCTGCCTGCCCCTTCGACATTCCCCACAATGCAATGAGTGTGGGCATTACGACGACGTAAATTTGCACAGACATGGCATCCAGCGTCCATGCGTAGAAGCAAGCCCAAAAGGTCCGCCTCTCCTTGGACGACATGCTTACAAACCAAGTTGCCGTCACAACACCACGCGGCAACCGGACTTCCGGTTTAGCGCCAACGCTTGCCACATTAGTCACCTTGTAACCCATAAGCAGGAATCATCACTCAGACAAAAGATAAGTCAGCTGAGTTATTGCGTATATTTGAGATAAATCGTTCTTGCTTCGGTATAGAAATCGAGCGCCAATGGCCCCTGTTCGCGCATACCAAAACTTGATTCCTTCGTCCCGCCGAACGGTAGTTGGTACTCAACTCCGGCCGTGGGAAGATTCACCGAAATCATCCCCGCTTCGATGCCATCGATGAACTGGTGCACACGCTTCAAATCGTTCGAAACAATGGATGCCGCAAGGCCGAACTTCACGTTGTTCGCTAGGCTCATGGCCTCTTCAAAATCGTTTGCGACCATCAGACCCAAGACTGGTCCGAACACTTCTTCCTGGGCAATACGCATTCCCGGCTTTACGCCCGCAAAAATTGTGGGCTCGACAAAATAACCTTTGTCATAAATTCCGCCCTTCAGGCGGTTGCCCCCGCAAAGTAGCTGCGCCCCGTCTTGCTTGGCCACTTCGATGTAATCCAAATCAACCTGGAGTTGACTGGCGTCGACGGCGGGTCCAATTTCGATGCCTGGTTCAAGCCCGTTTCCTACCTTGAGCTTGCGAGTTTTTGCGACAAGTTTTTCAACCAGCGGCTCGTAAATGTCTTTTTCGATCACGGCGCGGCTGCATGCCGTGCATTTCTGTCCGGTGGAAAAAAATGCACCGTTAATCAGGACGCTCACTGCGTAATCGAGATCGCTATCCTTGAGCACGATGGTTGGGTTTTTTCCGCCCATTTCGAGCTGGACGCGGAGTCTTCGCCGCGTCACTTTTTCGTACAGGTCAGCTCCCACTCCGCACGATCCGGTAAAAGAAACCGCTTTGATTGCCGGGTGGTCGACGAGCGCATTGCCGACTGTGCCTCCACCTCCGGTAACAAAATTGATGACGCCGGCGGGTATTCCGGCATCGTGTAACGCCTCAACGAGCCGATAGGCACTAAGCGGAGCAAGGGAGGCAGGTTTGATCACGACGGTGTTTCCCGCAACTAGAGCGGGCGCCATTTTCCACGCAGGAATCGCACTGGGGAAATTCCAAGGCGTAATAAGGGCTACAACCCCCAGCGGCTTGCGTATCGTGTAACAAATCACTTCCTCGCGCTCGGAAGGAATTTTATAGCTGAATTGTCTTGCTCCCTCGCCTCCGAAATAGCGAAAAATATTGATTGCGCGTTTCACTTCACCCTTGGACTCAGGCAAGGTCTTGCCTTCTTCACGCGTCATCTCCTCAGCAAGTTGTGCAAATCGGCTTTCCAGGATCTCCGCAGCCTTAAAAAGATATTCACCTCGCCGTGGAGCAGGAAGCGATGCCCAACCGGGCTGGGCTTTCTGAGCGGCATTGCAGGCTGCTATGACATCCTCAGGTCCGGAAGCCTGGAACGCTCCAACTACCTCATCTATATTGGCTGGATTGATATTTGCGAACGTTTTCTTTGTTTTGGACTCGACCCATTGGCCGGCGATATAATTTCGAAATACTTCTGACATTGCTTTTGACTCCACATCCACGCCGCTAACTCGCAAGTATCGAATGCACCCTGATATTACGACCTTACTCTCGCCGTGTATTACGAGCGACCCGAGGCTGCCAGATAAATGTGCAGTATGGCATCCTTGATAGCCGAGACTATGGTCTCAAGCCGTCGAGAGATGTGCGTATCAAGGAGTTCAACTGCTTGTTCTTGGTTCCTCTTGAGAAGTGCGACGAGGATTTCCCGATGTTCTTTTTGCGTCCTCGGTCGTGCTGCCGGATGCATGGCAATCCTCCGTAAGCCGCTCGTGGAATGTCTCGTCCACTTTGACCAGCTCTCGGGTTGCGCGATTCCCGTCCTCCGGCCCGGTCTCTTCAAGAAATGGTTTGCTGCGATATCTTCGTCTTTCGCGTGACGAATGGCAAGTCTGATGCCGTGGAGTTCGATCGCTTTACGTAGTTCGTAAAGATCAAATACTTCTTTCTGGTTCAACTCTCGGTTATAGAATCCTTCTCGAGGTGAAAACCGGATAAATCCCTCGGTATTAAGGCGACTCAGCGCTTCGCGCAACGGCGTGCGGCATGACGTCGAGTTGTTTCGAGAGCTCGATCTCGTTTAGGCGCAGACGAGGTTTTAAAGCGTAAGTCATAGTCACGTTCTTCAGCTCACCGTAGACTCGATCTACTACACTGCCATTCTCGCTTCTCAAGTTTTCCCCTTAACAATATTGCATCGTGTACCTGTATATCCCGACTAGGGCGTGCGTGTCCACATAATTGTGTTTGACATGCAGCAATGCAGTGCCGTAGAAATGCACACAGTAATAACAGCAACCAACCAGAAACCGGACAAAAGCTAATGGCCCTGGGTATTGTATTTGCCAGGATCGTCCATGTGCATGCGAGCACTCGGGTACAGTCGATCAATTAAGTAAGGGAGTGAATAATGATGCAAAGAAGAAACTCGAAGCAGGCCGCGCTTATCGCGTTCAAATTCTTAGCGCTGGCACTCGTTCTACTAACCTACAGTCGCTCGTATGCTCAGGTGGCCGGAGCAACTCTCTCCGGCGCGGTAACGGACCAATCCGGCGGAGCTGTTCCCCAAGCTGCGATCTCTATCAGTAACATCGCTACTGGCATCACGCGTGCTGGCGCGACGAGTTCAGGCGCTTCTACTCGGTCCCAGATTTGTTGCCTGGAAAATATGAGGTAAAAGCCTCGACCCAGGGATTTTCCTCCGAACTGCGAACTGGAATCAATCTGACCGTGGCGGAGCAGCAAGTACCTTGGTTATTTTGAATTGTGCTTGTGAGCCCTCGTTTATCCCATTGAGCTTTCGCCAACCGAAGCGAAGATCAGTACGGTTAGCCGCGTGTTGCACGCTCAATGGCCGCCCGCAAGACGGACCGATGGCATCGGCGTTCGTCCAGTTCATTGTCGGGAGCGCCTGTGGCACTGCGACCGGTAGCCTCTAGCAAACTAGGGGCCTCTTCCGACGCCAAGCTCCGACCCAAGCCAAGTAACCCAATGCCCAGCAGGAGCAGGCTGGACGACTCTGGTACGGTGGATGCGACGGCATCTACAACTGTGAATGGGGTGGGTTCCTTGAGCATCAGGGGCGGGCCGATGGAGTCCACAGTTACCACGGGCGCGTAGTCTGTGACGAGGGCATCGCCTTCAGTGAGGGTCCTGTTGTGGGGGGACCGTTGACGTCGATACTATTGGCAAGGGCGGGAACTGCGGTGACGCCCCCGACCAAGCAGATAACGAGCACCGACGACCGAATCGGCGCTTTTGCGGCGTTCGTCCGAACACGCACTCCGCTCCTCATCTCATCACCCTCCCCGAACATTCAAAGAAATGAGCCCGTGGTCTCGCCTTTCCTCGGCGCCACATTATGCGAGGATGGCTCATACTCTGCAGACACTGCGGAGAGTCCAATTATTCCTAGTGAATGCTATGTGGGGCCCTACAACAAATCTATCGCCCTGGAGGGCTGACCATCTCTTCAACATCTGCGTCTACCGGCCGAGAACGGTAGCAACAGGTGATAAACTGTTTCCGCTGTGCCATTTAAGCCTGCAAAGAAGGAAAAACGGCAACCCCAGAGTTGCCCGGCACAAGGCGCCATAGAGGCCGAGCCTAATCCTAACTTGTCAGATTTCCTTCGCTCGCTCCGTTTGTCGCTTTCTCAGAAACCCTAATCCCCAAAATTCCGGTGACCAGGATAAGAAGCGTCCCCGGTTCCGGCGTATCCCCAACCTCCGAACCAGCGTCCGACTGAACCCAAAAGGTGTCGACCGTACCTTCACTCCAAGGAATAAAGGGAAGCGTCTGAACCGTTCCGTCTTCGGTCGTGAAGCACCCAATATCTGAACACGGCCCTGGCGGCAGGTCAGAGAAAAAGCCTATATACACTGGTAGAGATCCATTGAATGGGGAGGACTGCACTACGGTTGATCGTCTGAAATAGGTCCGAAGCCTGTCTATCGCCGGATCGAGGATGAGTAAATTGGGCGTGGATGGTCAAGGGCACCGCTCCGCTCGACGGCGCGGATAGATTCAAACCACACGCTTCCCCGAAACAGTTGAAGTTGAAACGGCTACTGCCCTTCTCTGTGACAGTAAGGGTCATCTGGTCGCCAAGATCGTTAAACGTAAACGAGTCCGCGTGAAGGGTCGTGCCTAGAAGGGAACCGAACGCTCTATCGGCCCTGCTGCCCGAAATTGCGGAAAATTTTCCGTTCGACCCGGCCTAACTTCTTTAAACGTGAACGCGCAGCTCTCAGAGCAGCCCGAACACTGGCAATAAATATCAGTAGTTTCCGCAAGTCAAGTCTGTAGGTTTACTAACTTGGATCCTGCTTGAAAACAACGCAACCGGAAAACCCGAGGCGTCCGGATACCCCATCTCAAAACTGACAGCAAGGATTGCCTCACACCAGGGCGGTACCCACTGGGGCAGACACCCTCGCCGCCAAGCGAATCGACGCCAACACAGTCGGTAGATTTCAAGAAGGGTCGCAAGCATGTTGAGGCGGCGAGGTTCGCGTCCTGCCCCCCTTGTCTGGGAGCGCGAGAAATGACACGCTTAGGGTCGCGTCGAACCCAATCTATTACCCAGGAAGTGAATTTAATTTCCACTACTACCGTTCCCTCCTGATTACTTGATGGAACACGCCGACCAGCAGGAGGACATAACTTGTTTTCAACTAAAGAATGCGTGATTTGCCATCATTAATTGGTTTTTGGTATTTAGACTGCTTCCTGATGCTGGCGGCAGCTTACAAGCTCAAGGAGTTCGTCGGTTGCTCGCATTCAAGTCACGACGAATTCCTTATCGTCACGCACGACCAAAATATATCCCTGCAGCCGTCCACGGTCGTGTCGCAGTGTGCCGATCGTGGCAGAGCCCGACCGGCTCGACAGACGAATTCCACCGGAACGTGTGACATAAGGCCGACCAATAGCAGAAACGAAAAATGATGAGCAACAGTGGACTCCACCGGATCTTGCTGAGTGAGAGATCAAAGATGGCGACGGATGGTGCTCACGCGGGAGGAGCTAGGAGCAGCGGCGAACGGCGCGCAGAACATTTCAACCTGGAACAGTTCGTGCCGCAAGCTACACCTGAGCCAAACACTCTGTTCTTGCTGGGCAGCAGTATCGGCCTGCTGGAGTGGATTAAACGGAAAACGATGGCCAGAGGCGAGTTAGAGCAAACTTACCGCCTCGCGCCGCATGTTGACGTGTACAGGAATTAGTGGGGAAGGCTTTCGATGCGCGCTGAGCTTCTTGTACCAATGGGCATAGCAGCTGTGGGAGTGGTTGTATCATTGGGGCTCGGACTCGGTTCATTGTGGCAGGCGCGTAAGCTCAATCTATTCGACAAACGGTTTGCTGTCTACCGAGTGGTACAAGAGTTCGCTGTGTTCATTTTAAGGAAAGGGTACGACCACTGGGAGCTACTCCCCAACGAAGACGACTCACAACGAAGGGCGCGATTCGAGGCCATAATTGAACCTCCAGAATATCCCACCCACAGCGAGTTCCTACAGTTGCAAGATTCGGTGGAGCGGGCCGAATTCCTGTTTCCTTCTCCGACTCCTAAGTGGCAATTTTGGTGTCGAAGATCACGTAGATCAGAGGTGGGTCCTTACTTGAAGGAATTTAAGGACAAGGCAAGAAAACATTGGGAACTCTGCTTGAGACAAGCCGAGAACAAGATCATATACACTAAGGCTTACCCAGGACCCCGGCCGCCGGATGCGGATGTCTCTTCTGAAATCACTGAGCTGCTCAAGTATTTCGCGGAGGCGCAAGAAAAGCGGACCAAGGAGGTCTTCAGGCCGCATCTCCAGAATTAGCTAGGTACGCCAAGGCTAGCATTATCCTTCCCAGGTTTTTTTGTCGGAAGCTTGGGTGAATTGTTCGCTGACGCCGGTGTTCTCCTGTTCTCGGGCCATTTGCAGACCATTTCCGACATCGAAGTAGCTCGGCTAAACCGCGCGCCAGAATCCGCCAATGCCACAGCTAAAGCCTTCGAGCGTGACATAAGTATCGCTAAGGCCAGTTCAGAAACAGCCCGGAGAGATGCCGAAGCATTTCGACTTGATATAGCAAAGGCCAATGAACGCGCAGCGAGGGCTGAAGAACGGACAGCAGAGGCAAACAGGAATGTTTCAGTTCGGCGATGCGATTTTCCATGTCCGCCCTCCGGTTGTAGTCTCGCCAGATCTGTTCCGGCGGTAGCGCCAGGTTGGTGACGAAGACGCGAAAGGTGTAGCCGGGAACATCGAGCAGTTTTCTCCCCAGTGAAGGGCGCTCGGCGCGCAACTGCTCACGGATCACCACGAAGCGGCCCGGGCGGTCCCAGCCCAACAGTTGCAGAGAAAACTCACCGGCGGCGTAATGCTCGTCCAGGGCGCGCCACTGGCTGACGCGTGCCGCCTCGCGCTTCAGCCATCGCGTCAGTAGCGCCACGACGATATAGCACAGCCCGCACTGCTCGAGAAACCCCAGTAATTGCTGGTCGAAAAAGCCCGCGTCGGCGCGCACCACCCGAAGCGGATGTTTTTCCGGTAACAGCGCCAGAGCTGCCTTGAGAAATTCCACGACCCCGCGGGAAGTGCCGCAGTTCCGCTCCGGAGCCAGCCGTGCAGCAAGAAACTCAGATGTCAGTTGCCCACAAATCTGAACATCTGGATCCTACGCCCGTGCACTGACTCCCCCACGACAATGTCCCCCTTCGAGTCGACAATCATCATGTGCGGGTCGGAGAATTCGCCAGCTTGGTGGCCGGGCCGGCCGAAGGTCGCGAGGGTCTGCGCGCTTGCATGGTCGATGACCCTAATCGCGTCGTGCCCATACTCGACAACATACATGAATTTTTGAGCTTGATCCGGTGAAAAAGCTATCCAATCTGAACCCAGCCCCGCGGGAGGAGCGTTCTTATTCTCGAGAAGGATGTTCCTCTGGAAATTGCCCATTTTGTCGAAGACTTCGACTCGATCGCCCCACCGGTCACACACGTAAACCAGGCCGTCGTTTCCCATGGCAACGCAGTGCACAACCGCCTGAAACACGCCGCCCGCCCGCGCGTTAGTTTCGGCCTGCGTGGCCTGTCGCCCCCACTGGCGAAGGAAGTTTCCGCTGCGATCAAAGACCACGACACGGCGGTTGCGCAGGCCGTCCGCGATGTACACGTCGCCATTCGCGGGATCCACCGCGACGCTCGTGGGCCCGTTCAGAGATGTATGGCTTGAGTTCGTGGCCGTTCCCTTGACCGTGCCGTCCGAGGTGTCGAGCTTTCCCCTAGTTCCTATCTGGAGCAACATCTTGCTTCCGTCATGCGAGTATTTCTGGACGATTCCATCCTGGCTACCACTGATCCACACATTACCCTGATAGTCGACGAAGCAACCGTGCAATTCGCTCCCGGGGAGTACGCCCCTATCTCCCCAGGAATTTACTACCTTGCCGTCTGGGTCGAATTCGATAACTCCGGGTGCGGCGGTCGCAGTCTTCTGCTCGGCCTCATTGAGGTCACCGTGGGTCAGGATGAACACGTGGTCCTGCGCGTCGACGCACACGCCACCTATTCCTCCAGTCACCCAATGGTTCGGCAGCGGCTGAGGCCAGAAAGGATCGACTTTGAACTTTGGTGCGCTGGCGGCCTGCTGATCGGATTGAGCTTTGACCTCACTCGCTAATAAAGCCCAGATTGCAAGCGTAAGGCTAAATACTGCGGTTGTTGCGGCCGCACGGGGCCACGTTGTGCGGTACATATCTAAAATCTCCTTGTGGGAGATGAGCGCCTCATGACCTGTCCCAGCAGATCTCGCCTATCAGTCATTTCGCCGGAGTCGACGCCATTCCCTTGAACACGAACTTTTGGGCCCGGCTACCATCCATGATTTCCGCCGTGTAGGTGTTGCCGTGCGAATCCGTGGCCATGTCGTGGAGAACGTAGAACTGGCCGGGTTGATCGCCCACTCCGCCTCCAAATGAACCAAGGATCT
>Ga0209526_10000300_pt1 | contig 31371 bp, 31 predicted proteins | sample JacPinW_OM2H0_M1_FD_188566 | JGI IMG/M metagenome (GOLD analysis project Ga0209526, IMG submission 188566) | Forest soil microbial communities from Algoma, Ontario, Canada - Jack Pine, Ontario site 1_JW_OM2H0_M1 (SPAdes) (version 2) | ecosystem: Environmental > Terrestrial > Soil > Boreal... | reverse complement strand
AGGGACCTGAGCCGCGACGCCGCCGGAGACGCGCGACTGCGCGCCGCGATCACCAGGGCAGGTTGGGCGTTGCGCTGAGCCGAGCGGCGGCGCCTGGCTGGCGCGCCGGCGTGCCTCAGTGCTCGACGTTCACCACAACAGGGCCCTCTCCGAGCCGGAAGAGGACGACCTCGGACTCTTCGCTGCCCGGATTCACCTCACGATGGACCTCATACGGCCCGATGAAGACGAAGTCTCCGGTCCGGGCGTCCAGCTGCTCTCCCTCCTCGTTCTCGAAGCGCGCCAGGCCGCGGACGATGTAGAGGTAGTTCCGGTGCTCCCCGTGGTGGTGCCAGGCGGAGGCCGTGTCCGGCGGCAGGACCACAGTCCCCGTCCAGACGCCCTCCCCGGCGAAGGCCTCCCTGCGCGTCATGCCCGGTGTCGCGTGGCCCTCGCCGAGCTGGTCTGCGGTGATCAGCTGCACGGCCGGATACCTGCACGCAGCATCAGCCAAAGGTTAGCGGAGCAGGGTGGTCAGCCAGGGCCAGGGCCGGGCGCCGCCGGGATCTCCGTAGGGAGGCAGCGCCTCCCGCATCGCCCGCTCCAGCGCGACCATGTCCGAGCCCACGTCCCCGCGCAGCCGCAGTGGCTCCGCCACCCGAATGCAGAGCGACTTGCCTCGCCAGAGCTCGAGCGTTCCGGCCAGGCCGACCGGCACCACCGGCGCGCGGTTCCGCGCCGCGAAGTGCGCCACCCCATGCCGGAGATCCTGCAGCCGGCCCTCGGCCGGTCCCGTCCTGCCTTCGGGAAAGATGGCAACCACGGCGCCTCGGTCGAGCGCGCCTCCGACAGCTCGAGAGAGGTGCTCGACGTCGCCGCTCTCGACCGGGATGACGCCGCCCATGAACTGAAGCAGCCACCGCTTCCAGGTCCGGTTGTAGATCGCCGAGCGGCGGCCCAGGAAGTGGACTCGGGGGCTGGGTGGAAGCCAGGCCAGGAGCAGGAAGGGATCGACCCAGCTGAGATGGTTGCAGGCCAGCAGGTAGGGACCGCTGCCCGGCAGCCGATCGGCTCCCTCCAGCCGCACCCGGAACAGGCTGCCAAGGATCAGCCGCAGCAGAAACCGGGCCAGGCGGAAGCGCAGAGGCGCTCTCACGACGGGACGGCCGGTGGCTACAAGCCCAGCAGGAGCTGTTCGCTGGCCTGCAGGGCGTGAGCTCGCACGCCTCGCCTGCGGAGGTGGCGGGCCAGGTCCTGGGCGAAGCCGTGAACCGTGTAGACCTGGTCGGCTCCAGAGAGCTGGACCACATCCAGCAGCTCGTCGAAGTCACAGTGGTCGGAGAGGGGAAAGGCCACGTCGGCGCCGAAGACCCGCCAGAAGTCCCGGTCGCAGGCCCATCCCGAGATCAGCGCCGTCCGGTAGCGGGCCAGCCGCCGCACCGCCTCCTTGCCTGTGGGCGGTGCTACCACGACGCGGTCCCCGGGGTCGTCGGTGAGCTCGACCCAATCGGGGAGCGGGATGCCGGCCGCCTGGTAGGCGCGCGTGGAGGGCACGCAGCGGTCCTCCAGCGCGAATCGAAAGCCATACCGGGCGAGCGCCACCATGATCTCCTGTGCCTTGCCCGTGGCGTGCGCGAGCAGGACCGGCGTCACCCGGGCGTCGAGCGCCCGCCGGCACCAGAGCGCCACTGCTTCGGTCGCGGCGTCCGGTTCCGGGAAGCGGAAGTGGGGGCGTCCGTAGGTGCTCTCGATCACCAGCACCTCGCAGGCGGGCACCGGCGTGGTGCCCGCTCCGCAGCCTCGCCGGAGCTTCATGTCGCCCGTGTAGAGCAGCCGGCAGCCCGCGTGCTCGAAGAGCAGCTGGACCGAGCCGAGCATGTGACCGGCGTCGTGGACCGAGAGCACGGCGCCGTCCAGCTCGAGGCTGTCCCCCTGCTTGACGAGGCGCGCTGCACGGGGCTTGAGCGGAAGCGGCAGCAGAGACAGTGTCGCCTCGGTCATCACCGCCTCGCGGTGACGCCGGGCGTGGTCGGTGTGGGCGTGGGACACGAAAGCCAGGTCGCGCACGGTGAGGGGGTCGAGCCAGAGGCCGTGGCCCACCAGGGAAACGCCACGGTCCCAGGTGACGTGCCGCGTCAAAGGCGGACGGCCGAGAGCTGGAAGCGGTCGTGCATGGCGAAAAGGTGAGGAGGCACCTGCAGTCCGACGTCAGCATAGGCCTCCAGTGGCACCCCGATGTCGGCCACCCACACCTCACCCGCTTGAGCGGGCCCGTCGCCGCTCAGCAGTCCTGCCTTGGGCAGGCCGAGGGTGACGGTGGTGGTGGCGCGCACGCAGGGGCCCGCGGCCCTTCCCGTGTCTGCGTCGAGCCCCGATGGAACGTCCACCGAGACCACCCGCAGGCCGGAGCGGTTTATCGAGTCGATCCAGCCGGCCACCGCGCCCTCGGCCGGGCGGGACAGTCCGGTGCCGAGGAGGGCGTCGACGGCGATCTGGGCATCCGAGAAGTCAGGCTGGGAGGTGATCGAGATGCCGAGAGCGCGCAGGACGCCTGCTTGCTGCGCGGCCAGCTCGCTGAGACGCTCGGGGTCCAGGCAGGCGACGCCCGCCAGGCGCCCCCAGCGATGCAGGTGCCTGGCCGCGGCCAGGCCGTCCCCGCCGTTGTTGCCCTTGCCGCAGAGGACGACAGCGCGGCCACGGCAGTGCCTGGCGACCTGCCAGCCGGCAGCCTCCATGAGCCAGGAGAGGGGGATGCTGTAGCGCTCGGTGGCGAGGCGGTCGACCTCGCGGACCTGGGCGCTAGTCAGCTGCGGGATCTGGCCGCTGGACAAGGAAGGAGCAGTAGGGGTCGCGGCGGTGGATCGACTTCTCCTGAGAGACCGCCTGACCCAGAAGCTCGACCATGAGCTGCGGCGTGATGGTGCAGACCTGGGGGAACTTGAGGGCCGTGTTGCGGAAGGGGCAGTTGTGAATGCTGACGCGAACGCCCGCGGGCGTCTCCTCATGCTCGGCCAGCGTGCCTGCTCGGGCAATCCAGTCGACCAGGCGCTCCACCTTTTGGTCGAAGTCGAGGCCCTGCATGGTCGGTGCCACGGCCTGCGCGTTGCGATGAGCCACCCGCGCGAAGACCTCGTCCAGCATCTCGGGACCGCCCATCTCCTGAAGCTCGGCGAGGACCATGCTGGCCAGCTGGCCATAGCGCTTGGGAAACGCCGCGTCGGCCCTCTCGGTGAGCGAGAACTGGAGCACCGGCCGCCCGCGCTTGGTACGTACCGGCTGGCTCTTGACCAGGCCGTCGCGTTCCAGGTTCGTCAGGTGCTGGCGGACGGCGTTGGCGGTGATGCCCAGCTCGGCGGCGATGTTCTCGGCACTCGCCGTCTGCTTGCGCCGGAGAAGCTCCAGCACCTCCATGCGGGTGGATCGGCCGGCGATGAGGCTTGGCATGTCCGGCTGAATTGGCCGGAGCTTAGCACAGGGGCCCACTCCGATCCCCCCTGACGTACTCGGGTTTTGGAACATCGTCCCTTGACGAATTTCGGTTAACCCATAACAATGCCCTGGGCGAATTCCGAAAGCCGTCGAAGGGGGAGAGAATGATCGAAGAAGCCTGCATCGCCATCGAGAGCGTCGAAGCGCGCGACCGCCGCCTGCGGGAGGCCAAGTACGCGCGCCGCAATCGAATGCGATACATCGACCAGCTTCTGAACGAGCTCGAGATGCTGAACCTGGCCGAGCGCAGGGAACTGCCTCAGCCGCTCTCGGGTGCGGTTGGCAGGTTGCTCGCCGACCTTCCTGGAGGCGGCATGGAGTGCCGGCCGGGGTCGGTGATCGAGGCGATGGATCTTCTCTACGAGATCCAGGACGGCCTCATGTTCACCTCACCGGACGAGGACTGAGCAGCCTTCGCGGCCGGCGTTGATCGATGAGGGAGGGGTCAGCCCTCCCTCTTCTTGTCGGTGAGGTACTCCTGGTAGCGGCGGTAGGCGTCCTGCTTCCGCGAGTCAACGATCTTGGTATAGCCCTGGAGTGTGTTCAGGTTGGCGTGTCCGAGCACCTCCTGGACGAGCCGGACGTCGCCGCCGGTCACCTCGAGCAGGCTGGTGGCTGTGGTGTGGCGCGCCACGTGCGGGGACTTGAAGGACCAGGCGCCCAGCTCCTTGCGGAGGCGGTTCACGACGTGGCGGGCACCGGCGGGGGTGAGCCGCCGCCGGAGGTCGTTCGGAGTCGAGCGGTCGTAGTTGACGAACAGCGCCATGCAGGTGTCGGTGCGCGCCTGGAGGTAGTCGTCCACGGCCGCCTTGGCGTCGTCGGTGAGATAGACGGCGCGCTGCTTGGCGCCCTTCCCGGTCACGATCAAGCGGTTGCCGTGCCGCGGCACGTCGGTCCGTTCCAGCTGGAGGGCTTCCGATATCCGGCAGCCCGTGCTGAGGAGGAAGTGCACCAGCGCCCGGTCGCGCTTCTCGAGCGGGCTCTCCGCCGGCAGCGAGCTGAGCAGCCGGGCCAGCTCGTCAGAGGGCAGAGGCTTGGGCAGGCGCTGTTCGAGCCGGGGCAGGGTGATCCCGTTGGAGAGGTCGTTGTCCATCAGCCGCTCCCGGGCCAGCCAGCGCAGCCAGGACCGGATCGCCACGAGGGCGCGGGCGCGCGAGGCAGGGCTCTTCAGCGTCGTGGCCAGATGCCGCTGGTAGGCGCGAAGGTCCTCGTGACGGAGGTCCCCCATGGCCAGGCTGTGGCCGCGCGAGGCGAGGAAGCCGGCCAGCCGGCGCAGCTCACCCTGGTAGGCCCGCACGGTGTTCGGACTGCGGTTGGCCTCGAGCTGGAGCCAGCCGATGTATTCGTCTGCGGCGGCCTGGAAATCGAGTGACATGGGCGAGGCCACGGCGATCTTACGCCCAAAGGGTTGGGATCCCTTCCCTTGTGGGGGAGGGATTATTTGCGGTCGGAGTCCCGGCGGTTGACCTGGATCCGGATCCTCTCGGGTGCCCGCGGCCTGACCTTGGGCACCCGCACGGTCAGCACGCCGTCCTCAACGGCGGCCTGGGCGTCCTCGAACCGGCAGTCACCGGGAAGCGCGATCTGGCGGTGGTACTCGGCCGGTCGCATCTCCTGGTGGAGGTACTCGCGCTCGGGGACCTGGGCGCGGCCCGTGATGGTCAGCACGTTGTCCGTGCAGTTCAGGTCTAGGTCCTCGGGCCGCACCCCGGGCAGGGCGGCCTCCACCACGACGGCGTCTCCGTCCTCGAAGACATTGACCGGCATCCATTCCCCGCCGCCGCGGCGTCGCTCGGCCATCACCTGCTCGAGCATGTCCCGCAGCGGGTTGGGCCCCGGGTCTGAGAAACGCCAGCCGATCACCCCCTCAATTTTAAAGTGGCCGCCTGGCCCGGCATTGCCGGCCGGTCTACCATCGATTCGTTGCCGTGAGCAGCCAGAAGCAGCCCAGTTCTGAAGAGGCGTTGGAAGAGGCCTCCCGGCGGCTCAACAGCGAGCGGCCGGAGGACTTCGTGGCCGCCCGCGGCCGCCTTGTCCGGGAGCTGCGAGGGCAGGGCGAGCGGGAGCTGGCCGGCCGCGTCGCCGCCCTGCGCCGCCCCACTCTGAGCCTCTGGCTGGCCAACCGCCTTGGCGAGGTGGCCGGACCCGAGCTCGAGGAACTGCTGGCGGTGGGCGGCGAGCTGCAGGACGCCCAGGCGAAGGCGGCTCGCGGCGACGCTGCCGCCCGGCGCCGCTTTCGGGAGCTGATCGCCCGGCACTCGCAGCTGATCGAGGCCCTGGTACGAGCCGCGCAGAGCTACGCCGTCGAAAACGGCCACGGTGGCGGAGACGAGGTGGGCAGGCGCCTGGCGGCAACGCTGCGGGCGGCATCCACCGAGCCGGGCGAGAGCGGGCGCCGCCTGGCTCAGGGCTCGCTGCCGGCAGAGGTGGAGCCTGGCGGCTTCGAGCTGATCTCGGCCGGGACCGGCGAGAGCGGGGCGCAGGCTGGGGAGCGCGGCAAGGGTCGAGAGGAGGCGGCGGCCGGCCGGGACTCTTCTCAAGCCGGCCAGGAGGCGCCGGGCGTGGAGCGGGCAGCCCATGCGGCTGAAGCCCGAAAGATCGCGGCCGAGCGCGAGCGCGCCGCGGTGGCGGCCCGCTCTCGGGCGGACGAGCTGGCCCGGCGGGCGAGAAGCCTGCTCAGGGAGGCGGCCAGAGCCCAGGAGGAGGCGGACGCAGCGGAGGCCGAAGCGGCAACCGCCCAAAACGAGGCGGCTCAGGCCAGACAGGCGGCAGAGGAGGCGGCGGCGAGCGCAAAGAGGCGCTAGGACATTAGCCGCCCTCTTCCCTACGGCACCGTGAAGTCGGCCTCCACGCCCAGCGAGGCGGTCCGGGCGGAGCCGCTCCGAAGATCGATGATGTCCAGCGCACCGCCTTCTCGGATGGCGTAGAGCTGGCGGCCATCACCGCCCGCCCAGATCGAGTTGAACCTCTTGCCGTCGAACCAGTGGGCCTTCAGCGACCAGTCTCGTGTGCTCAGGGCGTAGATGCCTGCGGCCGAGTCCCGAGCACCGTTTGCGAACAGTGTCGACCCATCCGCGGAGAGGGCAGCTGAGAAGTTGGGCCCCTTGGCGTAGACGTCCTCCGCAAGGGGAAGGTGAAGCGCGGTCCTCCTTCCGACGGTGACGCGGGTGTTGAGCATCTTCCGACCAACGAGGTCCACAGTGCTCACGCCGCCATCCCAGCTGTCGTACACGTACAACAGGCGGCCGTCCGGGGTGAAGAGTGGCGCCCCCCAGAACGGGTTGCCAATCCGGGCCTGCACCGCGGCGGCCAGACGGAAGCTGTCCAGGTCCAGCCACCAGACTCGTCCGTCCATGGGGCAGTAGCCGACCGCTGCCGAACCGCCGGGAAGGGCGTGCAGGAGCGTGGGGCTCGGGCATGACAGCCCTTGATCGGAGAGCCGCGACTGGATCTCCAGCAGTCCGTTCCGCGGGGCTCCCATCACCGCCTCCGCGGTGCCCGGCAGGAGCATCAGCAGACGGCCGCCGGGCAGTGCCAGAAGTCCCGGACCGCCCGGCGGCGCCGCCCCTCCCCGCTGGTCGATGGCGAGGGAGCCGGAGGCGGCGGTCGTTCCAGCCTCGAGATCGATCAGGAGAAGGTCGGTGGCCGAGATATTGGATTCCAGGGCCAGCCAGCGGCCGTCCGGGCTCAGTGAGGCAGCCGTCAGAGGCGCCGCGGCGAGGCGCCATGCCGGCGGAAGATCAATGAGGCGCTCTACCCGGCCGTCCGTTGCGGAGGCGACCGTCAGCTTGCCCGCCGACACCACGTAAAGGCGCCGTCCGTCTGAAGAGCGAAGGCCGGTGCTCTCGTTGCTGCTGTTGAACAGCGGCAGGCCGGCCAGCGTGAGCTCCCGGCCGTCGGGCGTGAAGCCTCGCATCCGGCCGGCTTCGCCCAGCCAGGCCACACCCGCACCCGGTGCGGCCTCAACTGGTGCCGCCTCAATCGGTGCGCGTGGAACTGTCGAAGAGGGTGCCGAGGGGTGGGTGGGCTGCGAAGAGCAGGCCAGCAGCACTCCGCAGAGACAGGCCATCGCGAGCGTGCGTCCCTTCATCGATCTGGCCCCTCTACACCGCTCGAGGCGTCCGGGTTCCCGGGCAGAACCGATCAAAAGTTGCCGTTCAGGCGTCGAGTTTGTAAGCGAGTTTCAGGAGCCAAGCAGCTGCGTCGGGAGGATTGCCAAGGTTGTCCACGTCCCGCAGGAGTCCTCAGCTCTTGCGTAACCCGAACCTGCCGGCGACTTAGAACAACCTCGTCTTATTTCGACTCTTCCCCCTACAGACGGGGGCCGGCATCTTTGATGTCGGCCCCCCACATCTTCTTCTCAGGCCCGAGCGGGCGGGATATTGCTCTGTTGCGGCGCCAGCTTCGTAGACACGACTGGTCAGGCATTAAAGAAGCGGGGGATAGACGATGAGGCTCCAGTCCGAACCCATCACGAGCACGCATGGGCTGGCCCTTCTCCTGAAGGCGGCTCGAACGCTGAACGATGGAGATCCGCTCGACGTCGTGCTGGAAGAGGTGGCGTCCGCCGCCGCAAAATCCGTCTGGCGGCCACCGGGCGAGACGGGAGCGGCCACAGTGTGGAAACTCCGCGGATCCGAGCTCCTCCTCGAGGCCGAGTTCGGTGGGACGGCGCCGACCGTGACCCCAGGCCTCCCGGTCGAGGGCCAGTTCCAGGAAGTGCTGGCGGCGAGGCGGACCCTGCTTCTCGGCTTGAGAGACGTGCCGGCCGACCTCCGGAGCCGCTACGGTGGCCGCCGCTGGCGTCGTGTGGGACTGGCTCCGCTGATTTCCTACGGCAAACCGTTCGGTCTGCTCAGCGTCCCCGTCGAGGATGCCAGCCCGGACCCGGAGGCGGACCTGGAGATGCTGGGCGGCGTCGCCGACCTCGGTGGCCTGGCGCTCGCCGCCGCCACCGAGTTCGACCTCGAACTACGCCTGGCTGTCGCCTTCGAACTGCTGCCGCAGATGATCGCTGGAGCCTCGGGGGCCGAGGACTCCCATGAAGCGGCGACCGTGGTGGTCAACCGTGTGGGCGAGGTGCCCGGCATTGACCGCGCCATTCTCTTCATGAAGGAGGGATCGAAGCGCGGGCTCTGGATCAAGGCCAGCACGGAGCCCGTCAATCTCCTGCTTGTCGAGCAGGACGAGGGCCTCGTGGCTCGGGCCGTCAGGGAGCGCAGGATCGCCGTGTTCGATCGAGACGACGCCGCCTGCTCCGAGCAGGACGCCGTCATCGCCGGCGACACCCGGCACGTGCTGGCGGTGCCGGTGGCCGTTGCGGCCGACGTGATCGGAATCTTCATCGTGGCCTCCCGCCTGCGTCCCTTCTCGGCCGCCGATATCCAGATCGCCAGCGTGCTGGTCTCCGCGCTGACCGGACTCCTGGAAGGCATGCGCCTGCGCGACGAGCTGAGCGAGGCCAAGAGGACCCTCCGCTCCTTCTATCACGGGCTCGCCTGCGGCGCGGTCACTCACGACAGCCGCGGCCGGCTGATCGACGCCAACTGGGCGGCGGAGAACCTGACCGGCATGCCCCTCAAGCGGATGACGAAGGAGGGCATCTTCGGGCCCGACTGGAGCATGGAGGGCGAGAACGGAATGGCGATTCCCCTTCCGCTGCGCCCGCCGGAATCGGTCCTCAAGTCGGGCCGGCCGGTGCAGGGTCTGCGCGCCCGCGTCACCCCGCCGGGCGGCCAGCCGCGCTGGCTGCGCATAGACTCGCGGGCGATCGAGGAGGGGTCGCGCCTCAAGTGGGTGGTGACCACCTTCTTCGAGAGTCCCCCGCCGGTGCTGACAGGCAAACGGCGAGCCGGCTCCGCGGTGCCCAAAACAAGCAGAGGAGACGGATCCTAGAAAGCCCGGAGGCCTCTTTTTTCACCGAGGCGAAAGTGGCGCGGCGGCGCCCTGGCGCTCGGGGTGTCAGGATATCCACGCGAGTGAGATTCTTGCCCTGGGTCCGGCCGGTGTTTACCGCGGCCCGGTCGATCCCCGATGCCGAGCCGGGTTTGGCGAGCTGATGTCCCTCGGCAACCGTTTTCGCTCGGCGGGCGAGGGCACCCGTCAGAGGATGCGGGAGCCCCGCTGGTGGGCGTCCGTGGCGGCGGCCGCAGCCATCGCGCTGTACCTGGCGCTGCCCGAGAAGCTGGTCATCGGCCCCCGCTGGCTGGTGCCGGTACTGGAAGGTGGGCTACTCGTTTCCCTGTTGATGGTCTCGCCTTACCGGCATGGAAACGAGCCCAAGTATGCTCGCTGGCTGTCGATCGGTCAGTGCGCGCTGGTCAGCCTCGCCAATACCGTGGCGCTCGTGCTGCTGCTTCGCTTCCTGCTCCAGGGCGGCAAAGCCACCGGCGTTCAGCTCATCTTTTCGGCGATCCAGATCTGGCTCACGAACGTCCTTGTTTTCGGTCTCTGGTATTGGGAGCTGGACGCCGGAGGTCCCGGCCAGCGGATCAACGAGTTTCCCAAAGGAGCGGAGTTCCTGTTCCCCCAGATGACCGCCCATGACCTGGGGGCCAACTGGCTGCCATCCTTCGTGGACTACCTGTACGTGTCGTTCACCAACTCCACGGCTTTCAGCCCGACCGACACCATGCCACTCAGCGTCGAAGCAAAACTGTTGATGGCCGGGCAGGCGCTGGTCGCGCTCATTACGGTGGCTCTGGTGGCCGCGCGGGCGGTCAACATCCTGGCCTGAACGGGCCGCGTCGCCTCCCCTCAGCGGCGGCCGATCCAGTCTGTGTGCGCGCCGTTTCTCGATCGAGAATTGCGGCTGCGCGCATTGCGCTGGTGCAATACGCGCCTGATGTTGTCGCCAGACGGAGCCTGGGCCTGGAACGGGCGAGAGTGGGTGCCCAACGTTCCCGCTTCACCTCAGCGCTTCCGCCGGGAGCCCTCCGCCTGGACGCGCCCTATGCAGCTGGCTGTGATAGCCCTGACCCTGGTAGGCGCGCTCAACCTGGTGTTCCTGCTGCCCTACCTCGGCGACTACCTGCGAAGGTCGATACGGCAGAGCATCGACCTCTCCCTGGCTTCCCAGCCGGGCACGGTTGAGAACGCGGACCAGGTCCGGATGATCGCGGAGCAGGTGGCCTTCCTCTCGGTGGCGCTGACAGTGGCCTTCGCGATCGTGTGGTTCCTGCTGGTCTTGATCGGCACCCTGAGGCGGTGGACCTGGCTCTACTGGCTCCTGATGATCACCGCCGGCCTCTCGGTGCTCGGTCTCCCACAGCAGGCGCTTGTGCTCTTCGGAGTCGGTATCTCGGGCGGCCCCGGGCAGCCGGTCTTCCTGCTGCCGCTGCCCAACGCGCTCCTCGGCCTCACCCTCGGGCTAGCGGAGCTCGCCCTCTTCATCTGGATGATCGTCGCGCTCAGGCGCTTCGGCCCCTGGGCCTGCCGCAAGGTGCCGGTGGCCTGAGAGGCCGCGGATCAGGGGAGGGGCAGCGCCGTCGGATGCTTGGGCTGATAGAGCGCCAGCTCGCCGCCCGGGATCCGGAGCGAGGTGACCAGGCCGAAGCGCTCGTCTGAGATGGGTCGGGTAATTTCGACCCCTTTCTCCTTGAGCTCGGCGACGGTGGCTTCGATGTCGTCGCACATCAGGTAGAGCTCCTGCCGGCCTTCCTCCTCAGTGGGGTGGATGCCGAGCTCGGCAGGGGGCAGGGCGAAGATCAGCCAGCCGCCTCCGGCGTCGACGGATTTGAAGCCGAGCACATCTCGAAAGAAGGCGCGAGCCTGTTCAGCTTCACGGGAGAAGATCAGCGCATGGATGCCTGTGACCATGCCAGTCATGGTAGGCGCCGGTGGCCAGCGCCAGCTGTCGCCCGGGATCGGTGGGCAGACCCGTGCTCGACCCCACGAACGACGTCTCGCTAGCGGCTGACGGCGGATGGCAGCGCGCCGGAGAGCGCTTCTGCTCTGCCCCAGCGGCCCGGGATGCCGCGGAGCTCGATACGTTCGATACCGTCTGGCAGCCGGGGGGCGACGGCCAGCTCGGCACCGCGCGGCTCCAGCCCGAGCAGCACCCGGAGCAGCAGGAGGGGCGTGCCGGTCGACCAGGCCTGGGGGCTGGATGCCGTCGGGTACTCCACGGGGAATGAAGTACGGGTCCTCCGGTAGCCGGCGAAGACTTCCGGTAGCCGGAAGTTGAAAAAGGTGGCGGTCTCCAGGATCGCCATGGCGACTCTGGCTGCCTCGTCCCGATACCCGTAGCGGGCCAGACCGGCGGCGATGAGCGAGTTGTCGTGGGGCCAGACGGTTCCACAGTGGTACTCGATCGGGTTGTAGGCTCCCTCGCCCTCCGCCATGGTCCTGATGCCCCAGCCGGAGAACAGGCTGTCGTTCATCAGCCGGCTCACGACAAGCTCCGCTTTGTCCTCGTCGACGATGCCGCTCCAGAGCAGCTGTCCCGGGTTCGAGGTGACGCTGTCGACGAGGCGCTTATCACCGTCCAGCGCGATTCCGAAGAACTGCCGGTCCGGCATCCAGAAGTCTCGATTGAATTTCGCTCGCAGCTCTGCCGCCTCGCGCTCCAGACGCTCGGCCAGCTCCGCGTCGTTCCAGAACTCGCGGGCCAGCCGGGCTGACCGGACCTTGGCGTCGTAGACGTAGCCCTGGATCTCGCAGGTCGCTCGGGGAGACTTGGCCAGCGAGCCGTCGGCGAACAGTATCGAGTTCCAGGAATCTTTCCAGCACTGGTTTTCGAGGCCTGTATCCATGGCGCGCTGGTACTCGACGTAGCCGTCGCCGTCCCGGTCGCCATAGCGGTCGATCCACTCCAGCGCCGCTCGGGCCGGTTGCTCCAGCTCGCGCACCAGGTCCGCGTCGCCGGTCCAGCGCTCGTACTCGTCCAGCAGGACGGGATAGAGCGGCGTGGCGTCCGCCGTCCCGAAGTAGGGAGAGTGCGGTCGCTCCCCGAAAGCGGTCAGCTCGCCAAACCGGATCTCGTGCAGGATCTTGCCCGGCTCTTCCTCTCGGAAGGGGTCAACCCGCTTTCCCTGACGGGCGGCCAGGACGCGGAGGCTGGTTCTGGCCAGCTCCGAGGAGAAGGGAAGCGCCTGGTAACTGGTGATCAGGCTGTCACGGCCGAACACCGTCATGAACCAGGGCATCCCGGCTGCCGGCATGGATGCCTCGGGGAAGAGCTCCGAGTAGAAGCGGAGGGCCGCCAGGTCGATCAGGCTCTGCCGGTAGATGTGCTCCAGGGCGTCGTAGTCGGATTCCAGGCGAGGCGCCTGGTCCAGCCATTCGGCAAGAGAGACGCGAAGGTTCGGCTTGGGCGTGTCCTCGCCGTGGTCGTACTTGACCGCGATCATGCGGTCGGTCACCACCTGAACGACGATGCAGGTGCTCCACTCGTTATGGGGCGCCAGATGCAGCCGGAAGACGAGGGCATCGCCGAAGAGGTCAGCAGGCATGCTGGAGCTGACGTGGGTCTCGCGCTTGAAGCCCTCGCGGCGGTAGCCCAGGACCATTTTGCCGTCCCCGGCCGAGCGGTAGGCCTCCCCTTTCTTGGCCAGGGCGTCCTTCACCTCGAAGATGTCCGCGAAGTCGGACGCCGCCTCCAGGCGCAGCTCGATGTCGATCGGCTTCTGGCCGTGGTTGATGACCGTCAGGTCCTCATGAAAGCCGTCGCCGACCATGCGCTTGCGGATAACCGAGACCGTCGGGTTCTCGTAGATGGTGCCTGTCGGCGGATAGAGGAAGAACTGGGCCGCCGAGTAGGCCGTCTCGTCGGTGGAGAGCGTGGTCAGAGGAGCGCCGTTGAAGGTCAGCACCCAGCGCGAGAGGAAGCGGGTATCGCGGTAGAAGAGGCCGTGCGGCTCGTCCGGCGCCGCCTGGATGTCCCCTCGCCGGTCGCTGACTATGAAGGTGCTTCCGTCCAGGATGCTGATGGTGTCGCTCGTCATGTATGTCGGTCTCCTGAAGTCACCGTAGACGCCTGTCAGTGTTGTCCCGGCGGCCGTCTGCTCCGTTACAGACCCCCACCGGCGATCCATCCGGCCCAACCAGCGTCCCGGCACCATTTAAAGTGGTGGTCGAAGTGACACGTCCTGCTCGGGCCGATGCCTGACCCGCCCTCCGGCCGCCAGTTCGAGATCGCTCGGGGAACGCAACAGGCAGTCGTCACCGAGGTGGGGGCTACGCTGCGTCGATACCGGGCTGGCGACCTGGAGGCGTTGGACGGCTTCGAGATCGACGAAATGTGCTCAGCCGGCCGTGGACAGCCGCTGCTGCCCTGGCCCAACCGCATCCGCGACGGTCGCTACAGGTTCGCCGGCGTGGACTACCAGCTCCCCATCAACGAGGTGGAGCGCGGCAACGCGATCCACGGCCTGGTCCGCTGGAATGCCTGGCAGCCCCGGGAACATACCGGTGAGCGGCTCCTCATGCAGCACCGGCTGCATCCCGAGCAGGGCTACCCCTTCGACCTCGACCTGACCATCGAGTACTCCCTCTCAGAGGATGGGCTGACAGTGACCATGACCGCCGTCAACCTGGGCGCGGGCCCCTGTCCCTTCGGAGCCGGCGCCCATCCGTACCTGAGGGTCGGAGGCGAGGTAATCGACTCGGCGACGCTCCAGCTGCCGGCCGAGAGCCGGCTGGAAGCTGACGAACGAGCCATTCCGGTCCGCCGTTCAAGCGTCGAAGGCACCCAGTTCGACTTCCTGGCCCCTCGAGAGATCGGAAGCACCGCTCTCGACACCGGTTACGCCGACCTGCGCCGCGGCCCGGACGGAAGAGCCCGCGCCGTCCTCTCGGCGCCTGGGGGCCCGACGCTGACACTGTGGGCGGATGAGTCGTATCCGTATCTGATGGTCTTCACCGGCGACCCGCTGGAACCGGCCCGCCGGCGTCGGGGCCTGGCGATCGAGCCGATGACCTGCCCCCCGAATGCCTTTCAGACCGGCGAGGCTTTGCTCGTCCTGCAGCCCGGAGAACGGTTCACGGGCAGCTGGGGGATCACGCCCGATCTGACGCCGTAGCCGCCGGCAGAGCGACAAGTACGGCCGGCTCGGCCGACTCCTCCAGGTCCAGCTCACGAATCGCGAGCGCGTGTCGCAGGTCTTCGACGGCTCCGCGCACCCCGGCGAGCCGCTCACGAGGGCCTCGCACGACGACCCTGTCCACCGGGGCGACCTGGGAAAGCCTGGCGGTCGTCTTCGCCTTTCGCACTTCCGCCAGGACCTCGGCCACGAGGTCGAGCGCCACCGCAGGACCTGCGGCCGCGCCGGGTGCGACCTGGCCGGCCTCGGGCCAGGGGGCTCGGTGGACCGAGCCCTCTCGCCACCACGACCAGGCCTCCTCGGTGACGAAGGGCATATGGGGCGCGAAGAGCCGGAGGAAGGTTGAGAGGCAGGTTCTCAGAGTGACGCTCGCCGATCGCGCCGGGCCCTCGCCGCGCGATCCGTAGGCCCGGTGCTTGACCAGCTCCAGGTAGTTGTCACAGAACCACCAGAAGGTGGACTCGGTGCGGCGAAGGGCGCGGGCGTGGTCGTACTCGTCGAAGGCCGAGGTCGCATCCCCGACCACTTCGGCCAGCCGGCGCAGCATGGACTCGTCGATGGCCTCGGTCGGCTCTTCGGTCCCGTCCTGGGGGTCCTCTGAGCCGGCCGAGCCGGTGACCGAGAGCACAAATCGGCTGGCGTTGAGAAGCTTGACCGCGAGGCGCCGGCCAACCCTCATCTCGCCTTCGTCGAAGGCCGTGTCGGCGCCCGGGCGGGCGCCGGCGGCCCAGTAGCGGACCGCGTCGGACCCGTACTGCTCCAGCAGTCCCAGCGGCGTGACCACGTTGCCCTTCGACTTGGACATCTTCTTGCGGTCCGGATCGAGGATCCAGCCAGAGATCGCGGCGTGCGTCCAGGGCAGCGTGTGGAACTCGTGCTCCGCGCGGACTATCGAAGAGAACAGCCAGGTTCGGATGATGTCGTGCGCCTGCGGGCGCAGGTCCATCGGAAAGAGTCGCTGGAACCTCTCGTCGTCCTGCAGCCAGCCGGAGACCAGCTCCGGGGTCAGTGACGACGTCGCCCAGGTGTCCATGACATCCGAGTCGGCGACAAAGCCGCCCGCTTGGCCGCGGTCCGACTCCATATAGCCCGCCGGCACGTCCACCGAGGGGTCGACCGGCAGGCGGGACTCCTCGGCAACCACCGGTCTTTGAAGGTCCACCCGGCCGGTGCCGTCGATGGGATACCAGATCGGGAATGGAACACCGAAGAACCGCTGGCGACTGATCAGCCAGTCGCCGGTGAGGCCGGCCACCCAGCTCTCGTAGCGAGCGCGCATGTACTCGGGGTACCAGCGCAGCTGGCGCCCCCTCTCCAGCAAGCGCTCACGCAAAGCGGGATCGCGGCCGCCGTTCTTGATGTACCACTGCCTGCTCGTCACCACCTCCAGCGGCCGGCGTCCTTTCTCGTAGAACTTGACGCTGTGCGTCACCGGGTTCGGCTCTCCGGCCAGGTGGCCGTGCTCTCGGAGCATCTCGATGGTGGCCGTCCGGGCCGAGTTGGCGGTTTGGCCCACGAGCCCGCTGTAATGCGCCTCCGCGGCCGCCGGATCACGGGACGGCCAGGCCTCCGAGCCCCAATCGACCGGCGTCAATCTCCCGTCGCGGCCGACCACCGGGCGGGTCGGGAGCTGCAGGTCGCGCCACCAGGTGATGTCGGTCACGTCGCCGAAGGTGCAGATCATCGCCAGGCCGGTCCCGCGTTCGGGGTCGGCCAGCTCATGGCCCACGATCGGGACCGGGACGCCGTACAGCGGGGTGATCGCTTCCGCGCCCAGCAGGCCCGCGTAGCGCGGGTCGTCGGGATGGGCCACCAGGGCCACGCAAGCGGCCAGCAGCTCCGGCCGGGAGGTCTCGATCACCTGCCGCCCGCCTCCCTTCAAGGGGAAAGCCACCCGGCAGTAGACGCCTGGCACCTCGCGGTCCTCTACCTCCGCCTGGGCCACGGCGGTCTGGAAGTCGATATCCCACAGAGTCGGCGCTTCGGCGCTGTATGCCTCTCCACGAGCCAGGTTGCGTAGAAAGGCCAGCTGAGATACTCGCTGCGCGCGTTCTCCGATTGTGGTGTAGGTCAGAGACCAGTCCACAGACAGTCCCAGGGTGCGCCAGAGTCGCTCGAAGGCCTTCTCGTCCTCCGCCGTCAGTGCCACGCAAAGCTCGACAAAGTTGCGCCGGCTTATCCGAATCGGCCGTTCTCCGGCACGCTCCGGAGGCGAGAAGTTCGGGTCATAGGGGAGCGACGGATCGCACCTGACGCCGTAATAGTTCTCCACCCGCCTCTCGGTAGGCAGTCCGTTGTCGTCCCAGCCCATCGGGTAGAAGACGTTCCGCCCGCGCATCCGCTGGTAGCGGGCCACCGTGTCGGTGTGCGTGAATGAGAAGACGTGTCCGACGTGCAGTGACCCACTGACCGTCGGTGGTGGAGTGTCGATGGAGTAGTTCGCCTCCCGCGGCGGGTCAGGATCGTAGCGATAGGTGCCCGATTCTTCCCACCGGGCAGACCACTTGTCCTCCAGCCCTTCTAGAGATACCCGCTCGGGGATCCGCTGCACAATCTCTAAGGATAGGGGCCGGCATTCTCGGTCCTGGCGGCCGCCGAGGGGAGGCGGGGTGAGGCGGCCCACATCCAGGACTCCAGGGCTGCGCGGAGGCGGCCACGAGCTCGGTGCAGGAGCACGCGCTGGTTGCCCCGGCTCACACCGAGGGCCTCGCTGACCTCGTCCGGGTTCCAGCCCTGCACGTCGCGCAGGATCACCACGGCCCGCTGTCCAGGAGGCAGCGTGTCGATGGTGCGCCGGATCACGTCGAACGTCTCCCCGCTGAGCAGGCGAGCCTCGGGCTCTTCATTCCAGGACTGTGGCGCCGCCGACCACCGCCCGCGCCCGCGGCCGTCGCCGCCCGCAAGGAAGCGCTCGGGTTCCACCGCTTGCTCGTCGACGGAGAGCTCTCGGCGAAGGTCGGCGAAGGGGACGCTGCGCGCGTCGCGCATGCGGTGGGTGTTCGCCGTGTTCATCAGTATTCGGAAGATCCAGGTCCGGACAGATGAGCGCCGCTCGAATCGGTGTATTCCGGTGAAGACGGCCAGCCAGGTCTCCTGCACCACGTCCTCGGCGAGGGCCGGGCTCGCGACCATGCCTGTGGCGATCCTCAGCATTGCCTCTCCGTGCATCTCGATGAGCTCCGCGAAGGTGGTTTCATCGCCTTCTCGAAGACCGGCGACGAGCCTGGAATCGTCATCGGAACCGGCTGTTGTAGCCTGGCCATCCCGCATCTCGGGGGGTAGCCTACTGCGCGACGCCGTCAGAGCCAATCAAGGGTGTTAAGGACGTCTAATGGAGCTGCCGGCGCTTCATCTGCCGGAGGACGCCCAGGAACTTCTCCCGCAGCTCGGTGGGGATCGCATCCCCCTTGAGGGCTCCGGTGAGCCGGATGGTGACGCGCATCTGCGCGAGGTAGTTGCGGCAGTCCGGACACAGCGCGAGGTGCTCCTCGAACCGCCGCCTGTCGCCCGGGCTCAGGGCGTCCTCGAGATAGTCGGTTATCAACTCGACCAGCTCCTGACAGGCCATCTCGTTCGATTCGGTCATGGCGTTGTCCGCAGACGGTCGGAGGCCTGGCTCCTGTCGGAGGCCCGGCTCCCGACGTGGCGCGTGTTGGGTGGCTGCCCCGCCCTCAGCTGACAGGCTCCGTTGCCGGCTCTGCGAGAGCCTGGAGTGCCCCTTCAATACCTCGGTGGAACGTCGGATAAGCCCAGATCATGTGGCGAAGACGTTCGGTGGGCACCTTGCCCGCAACGGCAACGCTCAGCATGGAGAGCATCTCGCCGCCACTCGGCCCCGAGGTGGTGCCGCCGATCAGGACACCGCTGTCGGCATCCTCGATGAGCTTGATGAAGCCGTCGTTGCCGGGGCCGTGAATGAAACCACGGGTCGAATCGCTGAGCGGGCTGTAGCCGGTGCGAATGCGCATGCTCTGTTTTCGCGCCTGCGACTCGGTCAGGCCCACGGCGCCCACCTCGGGGTCGGTGAAGGTGACCCGGGGCAGGGCGGCGTAGTCGGCCACGGGGTTTGCCCGGCGCAGGATGTCGGCGATCGCGATCCGGGCCTGGTAGACGGCCACGTGGGTGAAAGCGCCCTTGCCGGTCACGTCTCCAACGGCCCAGATCCCGGGCGCGGCCCGCAAGTGGTCGTCGACGGGAATGAACCTCTCTGCGGGGTCCAGTCCGACCGTCTCCAGGCCGAGGTCTCGAAGATTGGCCCGCCGTCCTGTGGCCACCAGAACGCGCTCTGCTTCCAGTTCGCGCCCGCCGGCCAGCGTCAATCGCACCCCTCCCTCGGCCTTCGAGGCTGACTCGACGCGGGCGCCGGTCAGGACCTCGATGCCCTCCCGCTCGAACACCGTCTGGATCAGTTTGCTGGCCTCCGGCTCTTCCAGGGCCAGGATCCGATCGAGGGCCTCGACGACGGTCACCCGCGTTCCGAAGCGGGCCGCGGCCTGCGCCAGCTCGAGGCCGACAGCTCCTCCGCCCATCACCAGGAGCGAAGCCGGCAGGCGCTCTGTCTCGATGATCTCCCGGTTCGTCCAGTACTCGACCTGGTCGAGGCCGGGTATGGGTGGGATCGCGGCGGAGGTCCCGGTTCCGATCACGACCGCCCGCGACGCCTCCAGGATGGTGTCTCCAACGGCCACCCGACCGGGTCCCACCAGTCGGCCGGTGCCCCGGTAGAAGTGGCCGCCCTTGCGCTCGAAGCGCTCGACAGCCACCCGGTCGTTCCAGTTGTCCGTGATCACGTCGCGAAGCCGGCGGGCCACGGGGGCCCAGTCGGGCGTCACGGACGCTGCCCCCGCGAGGAGAGGGACGCGGCGGGCTTCGGCCAGCGCGTCCGCCGCCCGGATGATGGCCTTGCTGGGAATGCACCCCCAGTAGGGGCATTCGCCGCCCACCAGATTGTGCTCGACCCCGGCCACTGCGAGGCCGGCGGCGGCCAGCTGTTCGGCGACCTCCTCGCCGCCCGGCCCCATGCCGATCACGATCACGTCCAGCTTTTCAGTCACGGTGGCGCTCCCCGTTGATTTCAGGTCAAAAAGGGCGGTCGCTACTTCTCCTCCGCCAGGGCGACCGTGGTCCATGTCTCCTTTCAGATTGGACTGGCGAGACACGCATCCGTTACGCCGCCATTGGTGACTTCCACCCCGCACCCTGCTGGAGCAGATGAAGGGACCATCACCGTAACGCGGCGGGGTGCGCGCGGCACTGAACATCAGACGCGGCCGGCGGACCTGGAGCACGGTCGCAGCAGAAGTTCGAGCTTGGCCATGACTGACCGATACGTTGGGGAAACGATGCAGCGCGTGATCACGAAGCAAAGGGTTGAGGGTCTGGACGTGGAGTCCGCGATGACGCGGCGCCACGAGCGCCTGGGCTTGCCCATGACGAGGAGCCCGCGATGATCTCTTTCGCCCAGCTGCTTGCCGTGGCTGCCGTCGCCTTCCTGGCGCCGCTCCTTCTGGGACTGGCGCCGCGCGTTCGCGTTCCGGCCGTCGTGCTGGAGATCGTGGCCGGGATCCTGCTCGGGCCTGTCCTTCACTGGGTCCACGTCGACCTGACGATCCAGGTGCTCTCCACGCTGGGCCTCGCCTTCCTCCTCTTCCTGGCCGGGCTGGAGATCGACTTCGACCAGCTCCGTGGCCCGGCGCTGCGCCTCGCCGGGCTGGGCATCCTCCTGTCCCTGGGCATCGGGGTCGTGGTCGGCTTTGGCGCCTACTCGGTCGGGCTGGTCAGCGCACCCCTGTTTCTGGCAATCACACTGCTGGCAACCTCGCTGGGCCTGGTCGTCCCTGTCCTCAAGGATGCGCAGCAGGCCGAGACGCGCTTCGGCCAGCTCGTCATCGCCGCGGCGTCTCTGGCGGACTTCGGTGCCGTGGTCCTGCTCTCGCTGTTCTTTTCGCGCGAGGCCGGATCGCCGGGGGTCAAAGTAGCGCTGCTCGCCAGCTTCGCCATCTCTGTCGTGCTCCTCGGCGCGACCATCGCTCGGGCCGAGCGTTTCGCCTGGCTCACCCGCGTCCTGGTGCGGCTGCAGGACACAACGGCTCAAATCCGCGTGCGCGGCGCCGTCCTACTGCTGGTCGCGCTCGCCGCGCTGGCTGCGCGCTTCGGCGTGGAGCTTCTCCTCGCCTCGTTCATGGCCGGCGCTGTGCTGTCGCTGGTCGACCGCGACCAGATGTCGACGCACCCCCAGTTCCAGACCAAGCTTCAGGCGCTGGGCTACGGCTTCCTCATTCCGGTCTTCTTCGTCTCCAGCGGTCTCCAATTCGACCTCGCTTCTCTCGCGAGCCCGGCCAGTTTGGTCAAGATCCCGCTCTTCGTCGCCGCCCTGCTCGCCGTGCGCGGGCTTCCCGCGGTGCTCTACGCAGGCACCTTCGGCCGTCCGCAGGCCTTGGCCGCGGGACTGCTCCAGGCAACCTCGCTGCCGTTCATCGTCGCGGCGACTCAGATCGGACTGGCGCTCAAGGTGATCCAGCCCTCGACCGGAGCAGCCCTGGTCGCGGCCGGCCTGGTTTCCGTCGTGCTCTTCCCAGCGATAGCGCTCTCGATAACCCGAGGTGCCGCCGCCCGCGAGGCAGAAGCTTCGCCCGGATTGCCAGCTCGACCGCCCCATTCCACCTCACACCTCCAGTGAAATAGGCGTGCCCCTCCAACCGGCGTGGGCCGGCGAGAGTCGTAAACGTGTAGAGAGGCCGCGCCATCAAGCGCGGCCCCTCTCCGACGGAGAGAAAAAGGGGAGTTGTCCTGTCAGTTCTCGGTAGCGGCTTCGTGCCCGTCCGCCGGCTGGCCACTCTGGGCGTCCAGGATCAGCTGCCCGGCGTTGGGGTGGGAGAAGTCGAACATGCCGTTCAGGGATCCCGCGATCCGGTCGGCGGATCCGTTCCCGATCCGGCCCAGGGACCAGTTGTCCTCGATGAAGCGGAGGATCGAGCTCTGGTCGGTGAGGGAGTGGTCGACGAAGTTGCGTCTTGCAAAGGGCGAGATCAGGAGCAGCGGCTGGCGGAAACCATAGCCGCACCGGGCCTGCTGGGGGCCGCTCGGGCCGGTGGGAACCTTGTCAGTCTTGGCGCCGCACTGGCTCGGATTGGTAAGCGCATCCAGCGAGGTCTGGGACTGGTTGACGAGCGGCGGCATCACGTGGTCATACCAACCGTCGGAGTCGTCGTACGCCACGACCACCGCGGTGCTGCGCCAGCTGGGCAGCCGCTGCAGGCGGTTGATGGATTCAACCAGGAACCGCTGCTCGTCGAGCGGGGTGGAGTAGCCCGCGTGTCCGTCCTGGTAGGCGGGGGCTTTGAGGAAGGAGACGGCGGGCAGCCGGCCAGAGTCAGCCGCCGCCCAGAAGTTCTTCAGGTCGTACTGGTGGTTGGCCTGATCCTGCTTGCCGATGGCTGCGGTCGAGGACGGAGCCAGGTGCTGGGGATTGGCGGTCGACTGGTAGTACTGGAAGGGCTGATGGTGGGGGATGTAGTCGGCCCTCGCCGGGGCGCCGATGGCGGTGCCTGTCGACAGCGTGCAGTCTGCGAATCCACCCTGGAACCAGCCCCAGGTCAGCTGCTTGGCGTTGAGCAGGTCGCCGACGTTCTGACCCCCCATCGCGGCGTTGTCCCGGGTCTTGCAGCTGTCGAAGTATGGCTGGGGGTCCCCGTAGACGGTGCCGGCACCCTGCGGAGCGACGACGCCCGGCTTGGCATCGATCGGCAGACTTGAAGGGCAGGCGCTGGAGTTGAACGTCTCCCCGTTGCCGCAGGTCGCGCCGAAGGTGTTCCCGCTGATCAGGTTGAGCGCGCCGGGGGTGGAGGGCCCGTAGCCAGTGCTGAACGAGTTGTCGCTCATGGCGAAGCGCTGCGCGTAGTTCCAGAGCGCCGTCACGGTATTGCCGTCGTAGTAGTCCATCACCGCGTAGTTCGGATTTACACCCGTCGCCTGGCCTGTGCACTGGGCGACCGTCTGGGGGCCTCCGTTCTGCAGAGCGCTGGTGAACTCGACGAATCTGTCCATGGCGCCGTGATCGGCCGCCTGCTGCTCCGCGGTGTATTCGTGGTTCTGATCACAGGTGTGCGCCTGGCTACGCGACAGCCGCTGCGGGTTGCTGAGATTGGGATTCGCCGTGAGCAGCGTCGTGCCCAGCCCGTCGATGGTCGGAGTCCGCGCGGACGCGTGAAAGGCGGGCTCACCGGGCTTGTTCGCCGCGTTCGGATAGGTGCTGAAGTAATGGTCGAATGAGACGTTCTCCTGGTAGATCACGACCAGGTGTTTGATCGGAGTGGCTGTTTTTGCCCCCCCAGCGTCGTCCTGATCGGCTACCGCGGTCGTTGCCGCGGGCAGCGCCAGCAGGAAGACGCCGAGCAACAGCAGAAGCCTGGTGAACCTCATCGCTACCTCCCTCGCCAGGGCCGAATCCGGCCCGAGACCAACTGAGCCCAGCGTAGGTCCTTTGCTCTAAGGCGGGGCTAGCGCCGGGTTAAGGGTTGAGCTTTCTCTCAGGCAGGTCGTACGTGACGCCGGTCAGATGTTCGGAAACGTCCCACAGGCGCCGGGCGCTAGCCACGTCCTGCGCCGCCTGACTGGGTCTAACCAGCGTCGGGTACCCGCGGACCTCCCCCCGGCCGCCCGGACCGACGTAGGAGCCTCCGCTGAGGCTGGGCTGCGTTGCGGCGTAGAGGAGGGGCAGCGCGCCCATCTCGGCGCTCTGAGCCACGAAGCGGTTGGCAAGTCGCATGGCGATCCGCTCGTGGAGCGGCGGTCCGCTCAGCTGCAGGTTGGTCGCCGAGTAGCCGGGATGGGCGGCGACGCTTATCAGCGGCAGTCCCGCGGCCCGGAGCCGGCGGTCGAGTTCGAGGGCGAAGAGCAGGTTGGCGAGCTTGGACTGGCTGTACGCCGCCCAGCGAGCGTATTGCTGCTCGCCCTGAAGGTCGTCGAACCGGATGACCCCTGCCTTGTGGGAGTTGCTGCTGACGGTGACGACTCGAGCTCCAGCCTGCTTGCGCAGTGCGGCCAGCAGCAGGCCGGTGAGGGCGAAGTGCCCGAGGTGGTTGGTCCCGAACTGAAGCTCGAAGCCGTCCGCGGTACGCCGGTATGGAGCTGCCATCACGCCGGCGTTGTTGATCAATAGGTCGAGGCGGTCGTGGCCGGCCAGGAAGCGCTCGCTGAAGGCCCGCACCGAGCTGAGGTCGGCCAGGTCCAGGGGGGCGACCTCGAGGATGGCGGCGGGCACCCTCGCTCTGATGGCGGCCGCGGCGGCGTTGCCTTTCTCCGGGTCCCGGCTGGTCATGACGACCTGGGCGCCGGCGGCGGTGAGCTCGCGGGCGACTATCTGTCCCAGCCCGCTGTTGGCGCCGGTGACGATGGCCGTCCGTCCGGCCTGGCCGGGCATATCGCGGGCCGTCCACCTGCTGGCCATCTAGTCCTCCTGTTGCTGAGCCCGGACGGCTGGCGCCCATCCGCTGCTGGTCACGGCTGTGCTGTCAATCGCGGGCGGCCTTCCTCACGCCAGCTAACCGCAATGTAGTCGAGTCTTCGAAGGGGATCCATAACTTGCGCTCCGGCATGTTCGCACTCGTGTTTCCCGCTGTCGCGATCCTCGGTTTCCTCATACACGCCGGGGTCTCCCGGCAACCGCGCACTCCGGTGCGGCTGCTCGACCTGCTGCTTCGCTGGTCGTTCGGCGCCGCCCTGGGAGCGTCCGCGCTCTTCGGCTTCTCCGGCCACGTCTTTCAGGCTCGCCAGGTGGCCGAGCAGATCGGCTTTCCTCCCGGCAACCCATTCCAGTGGGAGGTCGCGTGGGCCAATCTGGCGCTGGGGGCGGTCGCCATCATCGCGATCTGGCGGCGGGACTTCTGGTGGCCGGCGGCCATCGCTGCGGCGATCTTCGGCTGGGGCGCGGCCTGGGGCCACATCTACCAGATGGTCGTCAACAACAACCATTCGATCGACAACTCCGGTCCGATCCTCTACACGGACATCCTGGTCCCGGCAGCAATCCTCCTCATGCTGCTCGCGCGGCGTGGGATGGCGATGACCAGCAGATCGGCGGATTCGCCCGCGCCGGGCGGCCAGCCCATCGGCCAGCGAGGCTGACAGAGCGGCTCAGGCCGAGGGAGTGGACTGAGCGGCGGCCGGCCCCGTGTTGGGCGCCTGCTCCAGGCGTGCCTGGTTGTGGTTGAGACCCCGGTGGACGTGAGCGCGCCGCGTCCAGATCATGGCGGCGCTGGCGGCCACGCTCGCGGTCGCCACCAGGAACGGGAAGCGTGGTGATATAGCCACGGCGAGGAATCCCGCCAGCACGGGCGCAACAGCCGCCCCCGCCCAGCGCAGGAAGTTGTAGCCGGCCGACGCCACCGAGCGGGTGACCGTGGAGACCTCCATGGCGAGGCTGGTGAAGAGCGCGTTGTTGATCCCGAGCAGCGCTCCCGAGACGATGACCAGGGCTGGCAATGCTTGCCTGGGACCGACGGTCATGCCGGCGAGATCGAGCGCGAAGAGCCCGAGAACAGCGAGCACGACCGGAGTTGGGCCGAAGCGGGCGCGCAGCCAGGGCGCCAGGAAGACCGAGGTGAGAGCCACCAGCACGCCCCAGCCGAAGAAGATCAGCCCGATCTCCTGCGCCGAGAGCCCGAGCAGCAATGGCGTGTAGGCGAGCAGCACGAAGAAGCCGAAGGAGTAGAGCATCCCTCCCAGGCCCAGCGTGAGGAGTCCGGGATCCCGGAGGGCTTTCAGCGTGTCCCGCGCCGAGCCGCGCTGTTCGGGCAGCCCGGTCTCCCTGACCAGCGTGGCGGTGAGGATGAAAGCCAGCGCCATCAAGGCCGCCGTACCGAAAAAGGGATAGCGCCAGCTCATAGAGCCGAGCGCGGCGCCGAGTAGCGGCCCGCTCGAGATGCCGAGGCCGAGCGCCGCCTCGTAGAGGGTGATGGCGTTGCCCAGGCCGCCCGATGCCGCCCCCACGATGATGGAGAGCGCGGTGGCCACGAAGAGCGCGTTGCCGAGGCCCCAGCCGCCCCGCATGCTGGCGAGGACGCCGATGGATCCGCTCAAGCCGGACAGGCTCGCGAAGACCACCACCAGCAGGAGGCCCGCCAGCATCGTCTTCTTGGCCCCGAAGCGGGTGGCGATCATCCCGGTCACGAACATGGCGGCGGCCATCACCACGATGTAGCTCGTGAAGAGCATCTCGACCTGCCAGGGAGAGGCCCGGAGACCTCGCGCGATCGAGGGCAGGATGGGATCGACCAGCCCGATCCCCATGAAGGCGACCGCAGCCGCGAAGGCAGTGGCCCATACCGAGCCGGGCTGACGAAAGAGACTTCCGCTTCCGGCGGGCGCGTTCAGGGTGCGAATCCCTGGAGCAGACGGTCCAGCGCCGGCAGCGCGGCTGCGAGGCTCGCTTTCTCGTCTTCGCTCAGGTGCTCCAGGCGTTCGCGGATGAGTGTCGTGCGCGTGGCGATGACCTGGTCGGCGAGGCGGCGGCCGGCGTCGGTGAGGCGTACGTCGACGCAGCGGCGGTCGTCAGCCGCCATCTCCCGCGTCACCCAGCCCTGTGCCTCCATGCGAGCAACGATCTCGGTCATGGTGGGAAGGCGGACGCCCTCCATGGTCGCGAGCTCGCCCATGCGGCGGGGACGCCCGTCCAGCAGCTGACCCAGCACGGTGCTCTGGGCCAGGCTGAGGGAGAGGACGGAGTTCTGTTCTCGCCTGAGCAGCAGGCTCAGACGCGCCAGGCGCGGGCGCAGCGCCTCAGCCAGAGTGCCAAGGTCGACCGGGCCCGCCAGCGTGGAGCTTTTCACGATTGCTTAGGTTACCTAATACTTAGCCAGCCTGTGGTGTCCAGGATGGCATCATGCGGCAGTGGCCACACCGACACCGCTCGAGTTCGAGCTGACCTCAGGGCGCATCTCGGCCCTGCGCTGGGGCGCGCCGGATGCACCGCTGCTGATCTGCATGCCCGGACTGAGCCAGGACGCCCGCTCCTTCGACCAGCTGGGCAGCCGCCTCGGCTCCGACCAGCGCCAGGTCGTGGCGATCTCCCCACGGGGACGGGGAGAGAGCCAGCGCACGCCCCCCGGCACCTACGGGTGGCCCGCGCACGCCCGGGACGTCGCCGGAGTGGCCAGCTCGCTGGGAAGGCGGGAATGTGACGTAGCGGGATGGTCGTTCGGGGCCTTCGTCACCATGCAGCTGGCGGCACAGTCACCCGGCCTGATTCGCCGTGCTGTGCTGATCGACGCGGTGGGCCGGCCGGAGCCGTCCAGCCTGCAGCCAATCCTGGCCGGCCTGGAGCGGCTGGGCCAGGTCTTCGGCAGCGTCGAGGAGTACACCGAGCGCGTCCTCTCCGGGGGAGCGATGGCGGGCTGCGAGGACGCCTGGCGTACCTATCTGGCAGGCGATCTGGTGGCCACTCCGGGCGGCTTCCGGACCCGGACCGACCGCGAGGCGGTCCTGGAGGATGCTGCGTACGGCGGCGGCCATGACCCCTACGAGCTCTGGCCGGCGCTCGTCATGCCCGTCCAGCTGGTCCGGGCAGCGCGACCGATCCTGCCCGGGCTCGGGTTCGTGGTCTCGGAAGCCGATCGGGACCGGTTTGCCCGGGAGGTCTCGCTCAGCCAGGTCGTGGAGGTGGACGCGAACCACTATTGCGTGGGAATGGTCGAGCAGACCGCCCACGCAATCCAGCGCTTCCTGGACGAGTAGGCACCGGCTTTCCCTGCCGGATACTTGCCACCGGGGCGGGGTCAACATCCGAGCAAGGGAGGTCACATGCGCAGGACCGACGGGGCTGAGAAGGTGTCCGGCAGCCTGGTTTTCACCGAGGACATGCCGCTCGCCGCACTCGCCCATGTGAAGCTGGTCCTCAGCTACTCGGCGAGCGCCCGGATCCGGGCCGTCGATGCCGAGGCAGCCGCAGACCTGCCTGGCGTCCTTGGCGTATTCACAGGTGAACAACTGGGCCTCGAAGAGGATGGACCCGAGCTGCCCATAGCCTTGCGGCGCGTGTTCTACGCCGGGCAGCCGGTCGCTGCTGTGATAGCCGAGAGCCCGGCGGCGGCCGCAGATGCTGCAGCGCTCATTGAGGTCGACTACGCGCCACTGCCCGCGGCGGTGGACCTGGTGCAGGCTCTTCAGGACGGCGCTCCCCGGGTCCTGCCGGAGACGCACGCCGAGTCAGAGGAGGCCTCCATCCACGGCGCTGCCAGCGCCGAGACCGAGACCGCCCAGAAGCCCGTCGGAAACGTCAGCTCCCAGATCGAGCTCAAGCGCGGCGACCTCGACCAGGGTCTTGCCGCGTCGGCGGCGCGGGTGGAGCGGACCTTCACACTGGCGCGCGTCCACCACGGGTTCCTGGAGCCCCACGTGGTGACGGTCGCCGTCCAGCGCGACGGCTCGGTCACCGTCTGGACCCCGACCCAGGCGATGAGCATCGTGCGCGACGCCGTCGCCCACGCGCTCCACTGCGAGCCGAACCGGGTCCGGGTGATCCCGATGCCGGTTGGAGGCGGCTTCGGTGGCAAGATCGTCCAGCTGGAGCCCCTGGTCGCTCTCCTCTCCCGGGCCGTCGGAAGGCCGCTGAGGTTGCAGCTGACCCGTAGTGAGGAGTTCCTGCTCGGCCAACCGGCTCCCGCCTCCGAGATCGGCCTGGAACTGGGCGCGACGCGCGATGGCGACCTGGTCGCCCTGCGTGGTGAGGTCGGCTACGACAACGGCGCCACCGGCGGGTGGCACGCAGGCATTACGGCCGAACTGATGGTCTCCACCTACCGGGTGGCCAACTTTCGCGTCAGAGGCCGGGACGTGGCCACTAACAAGCTGCCCGCGACGTCCTACCGCGCCCCGGGCGCGCCCCAGGCCTATTTCGCGCTGGAGTCCTGCGTCGACGACCTGGCCCGCGAGCTGGATCTGGATCCGATCGAATTCCGGCTGCGAAACGCGTCCCGCGAGGGCGACCCGCGCGGGGACGGCTCACCCTGGCCGAGAATCGGGCTTGTCTCCTGCCTGGAGGCGGCCAAGCGCCACCCCGCCTATGTCGAGTCACGGGCGCCGGGGGAGGGGGTGGGTGTCGCCTTGGGGTCCTGGCCCGGGGCCTATGGACCCGCCGCGGCCGCCTGCCGGGTGGAACCCGATGGCAGCTTGGCGCTGCACCTGGGCTCGATCGACATCAGTGGCAGCGACAGCGCCTTTGCCGTGCTCGCGGCCGAGATCTTCGGAACCTCGGCCGAGCGCGTCCGGATCGTCCGAACCGACTCCGCGTCGTCGCCGGAGGCACCCATGGCCGCCGGCAGCGCCACGACATACAGCGTCGGGCCGGCCGTGGAACGGGCGGTCCTCGAGGTTCGCCGCCAGGTCCTGGAACTGGCCGGCGCTCGCCTGGAGGCGGCGCCCGAGGATCTGGAGCTGGTGGACGGGGAGGTGAAGGTCAAGGGCGCTCCCTTCCGGGCGGTCTCCGTCAGGGAGGTGGCGGTGTTGGCGCAGCGGGCCGGGGGCCCGGGCCCCATCCACAGCATCGGCCGGGCGTCCGTGGGTGGCCCCGCCCCGATGTTCTGCGTGCACGTGGCGAGACTGCGGGTCGACCCGGACACCGGTGGCGTCCGCGTCACCCGGTACGCGGCAATCCACGACATCGGCCACGCGCTGAGCGGTGCCGACGTGGCCGGCCAGATCCACGGCGGCGTGCTGCAGGGCCTGGGCCGGGCGTTGGGCGAGGAGATCGTGTACGACGAGTCGGGCCAGCTGCGCACGGGGAGCTTCGCCGACTACATGATGCCGACCGTGGACATGGCGCCGGGGATCGAGATCGAGCTCCTGGAGGTGCCGTCCGAGCACGGACCCAAGGGCGCACGCGGAATCGGAGAGCCGCCGGTCGTGCCGGTCGTCGCCGCGCTTGCCAACGCGATCCGTGACGCGACCGGAGTCCGCCTCACCAGCGCTCCGTTCCATCCCGAGGCGCTGGCGGGCTACCCCCTTGCGGCCCGCGGAAGCCGGTCTGCCGAGCTCCGATCGATGAACTCGTACGGGTAGGGAGTCTCCACGGCGCTCACCTGATCGAGCTGCGCGACCTCCTCCTCCGTGAGTCCCCAGTCAAGGCAGCCGAGGTTGTCCTCCAGCTGCTCGACCGACCGGGCCCCCAGGATCGGAGCCGTGACCGCTGGCTTGGCGCGCAGCCAGTTGAGGGCCACCTGGCCGGCGCTGACGCCGTGCCGCTCGGCGATCTCCCTCACGGCCTGGACCACTGCCCAGGTTCTCTCTTCGGCGCGCTTGGCCCAGGCCTCGGACTGCTCCGGCGTGGCCGTCTCCACCCTGGAGCCGGCGGCCGGCCCGGAGCGGCTGTGCTTGCCGGTCAGCCAGCCGCCGGCCAGCGGGCCCCAGGGAATCACCCCGAGCCCGTGCTCGCGGCAGAGGGGAAGCAGCTCCCACTCGGTGCTCCGGGTGAGGAGGTTGTACTGGGGCTGGAGGCTCGAGAACGCCTCCCAGCCGTGGGCCGCCGCGAGCTGCATCGCGCGCTCCAGCTGCCAGCCGGTCAGGTTGGAGGCACCCAGATAGCGGACACGTCCGTCGCGGACCAGCTGGTCCAGAGTCCGCAGGGTCTCTTCCAGCGGGGTCCCCGGATCCCAGCAATGGATCTGGAGCAGGTCGAGGTAATCGGTGCCCAACCGGCGGAGGCTCGACTCAACCGATCGGAGCACGTGCTTCCTGGAGAGGCCGACGTCGTTTGGTCCGTCGCCGGATCTGAACCGGACCTTGGTGGCCAGGACGATTCCGTCTCGTCCTCCCCGTGCGGACAGCCAGCGGCCGAGGATCTCCTCTGAACGTCCTTCGGCGTAGACGTTCGCTGTGTCGATGAAGTTGCCTCCCGCTGCCATGAACCTGTCGAGCATCGCCTGGGAGGTGGCTTCGTCGCTCTCCCGGCCGAAGGTCATGGCGCCGAGGCAGACCTCGCTGACGAGGACGCCCGTTGGACCCATGTATTTGAGCTGCATGCTCTACTTCTAACGCATCTGGCGGGTTGGGTAAGCAGGCTTCCACGGCGAGTGCGGAGCAAGCCTCACCGAGGGCTCTGCGCTGGGGGCGGCGCGCTATGCTGGTCGGCGCGGCAGGGCTTCTGGAGACTCCCTCCGGGCCGAGAATGTCGCGGTAGGGCCGCGTGGAGGTGGAAAAGATGGCAGGCGAGCACGAGGGTCCTGACGTGGTTGCTCTTCCACCCCTGGTGTACCTGGTGCCGCTCCTGGGCGGGCTCCTGCTCGACAGGTTGGTGCCGCTTCCCGCGCTTCCTCGCGGCCTGAGACGTCCCCTTGGCGTGACGGCGCTGGGGGCAGGCGTTGGGCTCCTGGGTTGGTTCGTCAGCACGATGCAGCGCGCGCAAACACCCATAGACGTGCGCCAGGCGCCGACAAGTCTGGTCGCGACGGGCCCGTTCAGCTACACGCGCAACCCTGCCTACGTCGCGATGGCGGCGATCTACACGGGTATCAGCCTGCTGCTCGGAGGACGGTGGTCACTGCTGTTCCTGCCGGCCGCGCTGATCACCATGGATCGCGGTGTCATCCAACGTGAAGAGCGCTATCTGGCCAGGAGGTTCGGCCGGGACTACAGCAGCTACCGCGGCCGGGTGCGCCGCTGGATCTGACGCGCCGGAACTGGCGAGGCTGGAAGCCCAGCGCTCCTCCCCCTGACTGGCGGAAGTCGGCCGACGGCGCCGGTTAGCGGCGCCCGCGATACCAGTAGCCACCGCCTCCAAGGATCAGGATGATGACGACGATGATGATGATGAGTGTGGTGGTATCCATAAAAAGGGAACATACACCGAGAGCCGTAGCAGCGGCTTGCG
>Ga0209526_10000299_pt1 | contig 31398 bp, 26 predicted proteins | sample JacPinW_OM2H0_M1_FD_188566 | JGI IMG/M metagenome (GOLD analysis project Ga0209526, IMG submission 188566) | Forest soil microbial communities from Algoma, Ontario, Canada - Jack Pine, Ontario site 1_JW_OM2H0_M1 (SPAdes) (version 2) | ecosystem: Environmental > Terrestrial > Soil > Boreal... | reverse complement strand
CGCAGGCACGCTGCTCCTCGAGCGCACCGAGATCCCCCCGGGCAGTCTCGTCGTCGGCCACCCTGGCAAGGTCAAGCGCCTGCTCACTGGGATCGATCAAGCCGCCATTGATGCCTACGCCCAGCGCTATGTCGAATACAAGAACGTCTACCGCGAGGCACCCGTCAATGATTGCTAAGCCCGCCCTCCTAGAGGAGGCGCAGCATGCGGGGCCAGATCTCGGCGCGATGTCAGCCGTTGGTGTCTTCGGCTCTATTGTCAAAGCCGGCGGCCCTGTCGTTCCGACCAGAGCGGGCCCATGGTTTCCCCTGCTTCGCTCCGGCGAAGCGGGGGCCCGAAAAGGGAGGAATCTCTCTTAATCTTCTATGGCGAAGAAGTCCAAGTTCCAAGCCATCAAGGGTACCCGCGACCTCCTTCCCCCAGAGACCGCTCTCTGGAATCGCGTCGAGCAAACCGCCCACGAAGTCTTCGCCACGTTCGGTTTCGGCGAAATCCGGCTCCCTATCTTCGAATCCACCGAACTCTTTGCGCGCGCTGTCGGTCTGGAAACGGACATCGTAGGGAAAGAAATGTTCATTCTTGACCGGGAGTATGACAACAAGACAAGTTCTGATCTCGGTCATCTTCGTGAAACGATCAACTTTATGGTGGTTTCCTCGGCCAACCAACAGAGCATCGACAGCTTCAGGCAGGCCCTTAGTAAGTTCTTAGTGGAATATCAAGAAGCTTTGCATGAGGGGCTTGTGTACCAGTATGAGCACGCGCACGTGAGTGTGGCGCACCTGGCAGAGGCGCTCTCTGGATTTGCTGGTCTTCTGGAGTTGCCTCGGGCCGATAATCGGTGGCAAGACTTGTTCGACAAAGCCGTGTATGACTGCAAGGAGTATCTTGGCCATATCTTACTCGAGGGCACAAATGCGCTGCGCCCCGAAGCAACCGCCAGCGTCTGTCGCGCCTACATCGAACACAACCTGCAGCAACTTCCCCAACCGGTAAGGCTCTACTACCTGGGCCCTATGTTCCGGCGCGAACGCCCGCAAAAAGGCCGCTACCTCCAGTTCTACCAAATCGGCGCAGAAGTGCTCGGCGGCAGCGATGCCCCAGCCATCGACGCCGAAGTGATCGAGATGGTGATGGTCTTTTTCGATAAGTTGGAGCTGCAGGGCCTGCAGCTCGAGGTCAACTCCATCGGCTGCCGTGACTGCCGCCCCCGCTACGTAGAATTGCTGCGTACCGAGCTTCTCAAAGTGAAGGACCAGCTCGGCCCGGACAGCCAACGGCGCATCGAGACGAACCCGTTGCGGGTGCTGGACTCGAAACTGGAAAGCGAGCAGCCGATCATCGCAACGCTGCCGCACATCGCGGATCATCTCTGCGAGGATTGCGCCAAGCATTACGCCGCAGTGAAACAGCACCTCGAACTCCGCGGGGTGATCTATCGCGAGAACTGGCGCCTGGTCCGGGGCCTCGACTATTATATGCGCACGACGTTTGAAATCACCGCGCAAGGCCTGGGCTCCCAGAACGCCGTGTGTGGCGGCGGCCGCTATGATGGGCTGGTCGAGTTGCTCGGCGGCCCGCCCACAAAGGGTATTGGCTTCGCCATTGGCGAAGACCGGCTAATCCTGTCTCTGCAAGAAGGCAACAAAACGCAGCCGAAACAAACTCGCGACGTCTACATCGCCTGGATGAGCGAGCAGGCCTACGCCACAGCCGTCCGCGCGGCAAAAGACCTGCGTAACGCCGGCTTCCGCGTCGAGTTGCCCCCCACTGAACAAAAATTTGGCAAAGCCCTCAGCCAAGCGGACAAATTAGGCGCAAAATACGCCTTGATCCTCGGCCAAGACGAAGTCGCCGAAGGCTCGTGGACGCTAAAAACACTAGCCGACGGCACGCAAACAAAGTTCACGGAACCCGATTTGCTGGAGCATCTGCGAAAGTCTCGGTAGTGGCGCTTGCAGCGGCGAGTTTTTAGACCCGCGTTGATCCGGACCGACCCTCGGCGAACGGGGCCAATATCGCGGTCGTTTGGAAAGGGAACACCACCGTGCTGGATTTCTTAGGCGATCTGAAACGCACACACTACTGCGGGGCCCTCCGCGTGACCGACGACGGGCGCGAGGCCATCATCATGGGCTGGGTACATCGCCGCCGCGACCTCGGCAATCTCCTGTTCCTAGACATCCGTGATCGGACCGGCATCGTCCAGGCGGTCTTCAACAAAGAGACGCAACCCGAAGCCCACGCCAGGGCCGAACAAGCCCGTGGCGAGTTTGTCGTCGCCGTTGAAGGCCGGGTCGTCAAGCGTCAAAAGGCAAATCCGGAGCTGGCCACCGGCGAGGTCGAGCTGATCGGGACCAAGCTCCACATCTTAAACAACGCCAAAACGCCGCCCTTCCAAATCGAAGACGAGATCAACGTCGCCGAAGAAACTCGCCTACGCTTCCGCTACCTCGATCTGCGACGGCCGAAGCCGCACCGCAACCTGGCGCTCCGTCATCGGGTGATCCTCGAAATTCGCAAAGTCATGGACGAGATGGGCTTCCTCGAAGTAGAAACGCCGATGCTCACCCGCTCCACGCCGGAAGGCGCACGGGATTTCCTCGTGCCCAGCCGCATTCATCACGGCCAATTTTACGCGCTGCCGCAATCCCCACAGATTTTCAAACAGATCCTGATGATCGGCGGCCTCGACCGCTACTTCCAGATCGTCAAGTGCTTCCGCGACGAAGACCTGCGCGCCGACCGCCAACTCGAATTCACGCAGCTCGACGTCGAGATGTCTTTTCCTCGCCAGGAAGATATTTTCAACGTGATCGAGACCGTCATGGTGCGCGCGTGCGCCGTCGCCGGCGTCAAAGCCGAAGCGCCGTTTCCCCACATGCTCTATAAGGAGGCCGTGCGAAAGTACGGCAGCGACAAGCCCGACATGCGTTTCGGCATGGAGCTGCACCAAGTAACGGATTGTTTCCCGCAAGAGGCAAAAGACAAGCTGCAAATCGAAGGCCACGTCTTCGCGCTGGCCGCGCCTGGAGCCGCGGGTTATTCGCGAAAGCAGCTCGACGAGCTAACCGAGAAAGCCAAAAATCTAGGCGCGCGAGGGGCCTACTTCGTCAAGCTGGCACCGGAGGGCACAACTTCGACCGTCGAAAAGTTAATCGGCGCCGAGAACGTCGCGAAGGTAGCCAAAGCGTGCGGCGCAAAGGCCGGCGACCTGGTTGTCGCCGTTTCCGCCAAGCAGCAAATCAAGGGCACGGAAGCCGCCGCTCTGATCGCCGGACACTTGCGCCTTCAACTTGGCGAAGCCCTCGGCGTCATCGACAAGTCGCAGTGGAAATTCCTGTGGCTCACCGGCTTCCCGCTGTTCGAATGGAGCGATTCGGACAAGGCCTGGGTGAGCGCTCAACACCCCTTCACTGGCATCATCGACGAAGACCTCGAAAAGCTCGAATCCGCGCCCTGGGAAGTTCGTTCGAAAGGCTACGATTTGGTTCTCAACGGCATCGAGCTCGGCTCCGGCAGCATTCGAATCCATCGCCAAGACATTCAGGAGCGCTTATTCAAAGCCCTGGGCCTGACGGAAGAGCAACTCCGCCGCCGCTTCGGCTTCTTCCTGGACGCCCTGACCTACGGCACCCCCCCGCACGGCGGCATCGCGCTGGGGCTCGACCGCGTGGTCATGCTCCTAGCCGGCGAAAAATCCATCCGCGAAGTCATCGCCTTCGCCAAAACCACCGCCGCCCAAGATCTGATGGCCGACTCCCCATCCCCGGTGGACCCAGAGCAGCTCGATCAGTTGGGAATCGCGATCAAGGAAAGATGAGCAGAATACGCATATTGCCGGAAGCCGTCGCCAACCGCATCGCGGCGGGTGAGGTCGTCGAGCGGCCGGCGTCGGTGGTGAAGGAACTGCTTGAGAATGCGCTGGACGCCGGGGCAAAGACCATGCGCATCGAAGTCGAAGCCGGCGGGAAGCGCATGATCCGCGTCACCGACGACGGCCACGGGATGATGCACGATGACGCGCTGCTGGCCTTTGAGCGGCACGCGACGAGCAAACTGCGTTCCGCCGACGATTTGCTTTCCATCGCCACGCTGGGATTCCGCGGCGAAGCGCTGCCGACCATCGCGGCAGTGTCGCGGCTGCTACTCGAAACCCGCGCAGAAGAAGATTCCGAAGGTACGCGCGTCGAATTCGCGGGCGGCAAGCTGGTGGGCGTGAAACCCGCAGGTTTGCCCGTGGGTACCACCGTCAGTGTCGCCGATCTTTTTTATTGTGTGCCGGCGCGGCGAAAATTTCTTAAGTCCGACACCACCGAGCTGGGGCACATCGCTTCGCTCGTCACGCACTACGCGCTGGCCAATCCCGGCAAACAATTCGTGCTCAGCGCGCCGTCGCAACAAATTGTGAATTGCGCCCCGGCGGAAATCCTGACCGACCGCGTGTACCAGCTTTTTGGCCGGCAATTACTCGATGAACTGGTCGCCATCCCCACGGTGTCGGCGGCGTTTCGCGCCGCCGCTACCCAGCCCGTGCCGGAACTCGAAGAAGAAAAATCCAGGCTCACCGTGTTTGGTTTTACCTCGCGTCCGGAAGTGCAGCGGCCAAACCGCAACGGCATCTATGTCTTTGTAAACCGCAGGCTGGTGCGTGACCGCCTGGTCCTGCACGCGATTCACGAGGCCTACCGGAATATCCTGCCCGGGAACGTTTTTCCCGCGACGCTGCTCTTTCTCGAGATGCCGTACGAGGAAGTCGATGTGAACGTGCATCCGGCGAAGATCGAGGTGCGCTTCCGCCGGCCGCAGTTCGTGCACGATTTCGCTCGCGATGCCATCCGGCAAGCGTTGATGGGCGCGCGGCCCATTGCGAGCTTCGCGGCAGCGGCTACCGGCGCGGCGCCCGAGAGTGCGACGGCCTCGGTGGCGGCTTTCCGCGCAGGATCGGCCGAAGCGGCAAGTGCCTCCGGAGTTCCGCGCGCCATGGTCCCCGCGATGGAAGAAATGGGAGTCGGTTCCGACGGGAGTTTCGATTTGAGCGCGCCGCCGCTGCCGCCGGTCGAGCAGCGCTTCGCTTTCGAGTCGGGAGCGGCGTTGGGCGGCGGCCTCCCTCTGGCAGAGTCTTCTGCGGGCAACTGGGCAGGCAATTTTGCAACGGCGAGCGGCAGCGCTCCGGCACATTTGCCGCGTTCTGACGAAATCACGGATCTAAAGCCGCTCGGACAGGTCAGTTCGAGTTTTATCGTCGCCGTGAACGCCGAAGGATTGTGGCTTGTGGACCAGCACGTGGCCCATGAACGCGTACTTTTCGAGCAGCACCTCGAAGCACGTCGCGAGGGAAAGGTCGAGAGCCAGCGGATGCTGATGCCGATGATCCTGGAGCTTTCACCGCGGCAGTTGGTCATTTACGAAAAAATTGCGGAAGAGCTTTCGGCGAACGGCTTCGAGGTCGAACCGATGGGGCCGCGAAGCGTAGCGATCCAAGGTGTTCCCGCGGGGATAGCCACGGGTGACGCGGAAAAATTGTTGACAGAAATTCTCGATGGCATCGAACGCGAAAATGCGGCGATTTCCATCGAAACGCTGCAAGCGAAAATTGCGGCATCGACGGCGTGCCATGCGGCCATCAAAGTGAATATGCCGCTCGATCAGGCAAAGATGGAATGGCTGCTTGGTGCGCTGGCGAAGACGGATTGCCCGATGAGCTGTCCGCACGGGCGGCCGGTGGTGCTGCGCTATTCGGTGAAAGAAATCGAGCGGGCGTTCCATAGGATTTGAGGAAGCGAACAGTACCCCCGCGAGGCGCGGGATAAACGAGTGGCGAGAGGGGAAATGAGCGAGACACAGAGCACGGCGGTGATTTTTGGGCTCGCGAACAAGCGAAGTATCGCTTGGGCGATCGCGCAGAAGCTGCAGCAGGCGGGCTGGCGCTTGGCGATTACCTATCAGAACGAGCGCCTGGCGCTGGAAGCGAAGGACCTGATCGCGGAACTCTCTGGCGCAACGGGGTTCATGTGTGACGTCACGCAGGATGAACAGATCGCGCGGCTGTTCGAGGAGCTCAAGGGAAAATATGGAGTGCTGCACGGTTTGGTGCACAGCATCGGGTTCGCGCCCGAGAGCGATTTGAAGGGGGAATTCGTCAACACCACGCGCGAGGGATTTCGCATCGCGCACGACATCAGCGTGTATTCATTGATTGCGGTGGCGCGCGGCGCGCGGCCCTTGATGACCGCCGGTGGCGGGATCGTGACGCTGACCTATTACGGGGCGGAAAAGGTCGTGCCGAGATACAACGTCATGGGCGTCGCGAAGGCGGCACTGGAAGCCACGGTTCGTTACTTGGCCAACGATCTGGGGCCACAGGCGATTCGCGTGAACGCCATCTCGGCTGGCCCCCTCAAGACGCTGGCCTCGCGTGGCATCTCCGGATTTGGGGACATGCTCAAGGTGCAGGCCGAGCGCGCACCTTTGAAGCGCAACGTCGATGCCGCGGAAGTCGGGGCAACGGCGACTTTTCTGCTCTCCGACGCGAGTTCCGGAATCACGGGCGAGACGATTTACGTCGATTGCGGCTACAACATTATGGGATTCTGAATGGCCAGTCGTCCGTGACCCGTGGGCGGGTACCATCGGCCGGCCAGACGGAAACCACAGCGACCGACTTATGGCCGAGCGGTTTAGGGCGCTTCGATAGCGCAAATTCAAACGACATGCAGAAACTCACGATTGCGATCGACGGCCCGGCGGGTTCGGGAAAAAGTAGCGTGGCCCGGCGCGTTGCCGGAATACTCGGATATTTGTATCTGGACAGCGGAGCGATGTACCGGGCGCTAGCGCTGAAGGCCCTGCAGCGCAACGTTCCACTCGAGGAAGAAAGCCAGCTTGAGGAGCTAGCGGCGGAAACGCGTATCGAGCTTCAGCCGCCGACCGCCGCGCAGGAAAAGGCCGGGGCAAAGAATCGGGTGTTCCTCGATGGCCAGGAGGTCACGGACGCAATTCGCTCGAGTGAAGTGGCGCAGGCTGCGTCGCGACTCGCTACCATCGCTGGGGTTCGCCGGGTGCTGGTCGCGGAGCAGCAGCGGGCGGGAGAGGGCGGCGGCGTGGTCATGGAGGGCCGGGATATCGGCACGGTGGTCTTCCCGAACGCGGAGTTGAAGATTTTTCTGGAGGCTTCGCCGGAGGTGCGAGCGGAACGGCGCTGGAAAGAGCACCAGGAAAAAGGCGATACGTTGACCATATTCCAGGTGCTCGAGGAAGTGCGCGAACGCGACCGGCGCGACCGGGAACGGAAGGTATCCCCACTGGTTCGGGCGACGGACGCGGTGTTGGTGGACAACACGGCGATGGACGTCGACGAAACGGCGCGACTGATCGTAATGCTGGCGGGGGAGCGCGAGAAGGAAACGGTTTCCTCCACGTAAATCGCCGAGACTCCCCTCATTGGCCCGAAGGTGATCTGCGACCTGGTTCCAGCGCGGAAGATCAGCAGGCGATGGAGCTGGCGCGGTTGACGGCGGATTTGTAACAGTCCGGAATGGTGGTTTCGACGGTGCCGATGCGTTTGGCAGAGGAGGCGAGGGCATCCCAGTCGGCGCGCTCGTAGGCGAGCAGGGTGTCGTAAACGTCGCGGAAGCGGTTGCTGCCACCGCATAAGGCAGTGCACACTTCGGGTGAGACAGGCAGGGTTGCGAGAATTTCGCCGATGGGACGATCGAGAATCGCATCGGTCACGGAGAGGAGGCCCATCAAGAAGAGATTGGAGCTGTCGGGAGCCATACCGAATTGTTCGCAGAAAAATGCACGTGTGAGTGCGGTGCGAATCAACTCCGGGGGTTTATCGGCGGCCATGGCAACGATGGCCAGGATGGAGACCCAGCGGCGAAATTCGGTTTCGCCAAGTAAGGCAATGGCTTGGCGAACGCTGTGGATTTCGCTGCGGAGACCGAGCAACGGGGAGTTGAGATAGCGGAGGAGTTTGTAGACCAGGGAAGGATCTTGCTTGAGGAGGTTCTCGACGCCGTCGTGAGAGAATTCCGGCGAGGAAACCGCTTCGAGGAGGCGCACGTAGTTCAGCTTGTTTCCGGGGATGTCGCGAGCGGAGATCATCGCGGGTTTGCAGAAGAAATAGCCTTGGAAAAATGAATAGCCCATGGAGCGGGCTTCCTGGAGTTCCGCCTGGGTCTCGACCTTTTCGGCCAGGAGCTGCAATCCGCGGCCCCGAAAGCGCTTTCCTACGGCTGCGCGCGTGTCCGAGTCTGTCGCGCGAAAATCGACTTTTAGGTATTTGGCAAGCAAAACGAGGGGTTCCCATTTCGCGTGACCGACGAAATCGTCGAGCGCCAAAACGTAGCCGGAATCGCAGAGCCCCTTGCAGATCTGAACCACTTCAGGAGTGGGAACGACGGTTTCGAGAATCTCGATGATCACGCGATCCGGGGGCAGTAGGCGTGCCGCGCCGAGCTGAAGTGCGGCTTGGTCCAGATTGATGAAGGCCTTGGCATGGCCGGTGAGGCTCTGCAGATCGAAAAGCATCAGGGAGTCCGCGATGACCGCGCTGGACGCTTCCTTGCGGGGCTGGAAGACGTTCTTTTCGTTGGCGCGAAACAACAGTTCGTAGGCGAAGAGCTTGAGCTTTTCGTCAAAGATGGGCTGACGGGCAATGAACTTTTCGTACATAAAGCGCCTTCCCCGGCAGCACGAGTCTGCCAGCGCGCCATGGTTACGCGGTTCGAGAGGAAAACGTGCGGGAAGGGGACCCGGGCTACTTCACTCAGGCCGGCGCGGACATCGACCCGAGAAATTCGCTATTTGACTTCGTCTTGGTGAGGCGACTGAGCAGAAGCTCCATGGCCTCAACGGTGGAGAGAGGGCTCAAAACCTTGCGGAGAACCCAAACACGGCTCAATTCGTCCGGCGGAAGCAGCAGCTCGTCCTTACGAGTGCCGGAGCGCTGAATGTCGATGGCCGGGAAGACGCGCTTGTCCGAGAGGCGGCGGTCCAGGTTGATTTCCATGTTGCCGGTGCCTTTGAACTCCTCAAAGATGACGTCGTCCATGCGGCTGCCGGTATCGATCAAAGCGGTGGCGATGATGGTGAGCGAGCCGCCTTCTTCGACGTGGCGCGCGGCGGCGAAAAAACGTCGCGGCCGCTGGAGGGCGTTAGCGTCAATACCGCCCGAGAGGACTTTGCCAGAGGGCGGGGTGACGGCGTTGTAGGCGCGGGCAAGGCGCGTGACGCTGTCGAGCAAGACGACGACGTCGCGCTTGTGCTCGACGAGGCGCTTGGCTTTCTCGAGCACCATTTCGGCAACTTGTATGTGGCGCTGGGGCGGCTCGTCGAAGGTGGAGCTGATGACCTCGCCCTTGACGGTGCGCTGCATGTCGGTGACCTCCTCGGGGCGCTCGTCGATGAGGAGGACGATCAGGGCGACTTCGGGATGGTTCACGGTGATGGAGTTGGCGATGGACTGCAGCATCATCGTTTTGCCGGTCCGCGGGGGCGCGACGATGAGCCCGCGCTGGCCTTTGCCCACGGGGCAGAGAAGATCAAGGACGCGGCCGGTCATGTTGTCCTTGGTGGTTTCCATCTTGAGGCGGCCCTGCGGATAAAGCGGAGTCAGGTTGTCGAAAAAGATCTTGTTGCGGGCGACCTCGGGATCTTCGAAATTGACCGCTTCGACTTTGATCAGGGCGAAATAGCGCTCGCCGTCTTTGGGCGGGCGTACCTGGCCGGAAACGGTGTCACCGGTGCGGAGGTCGAACTTGCGGATCTGCGAGGGGGAGACGTAGATGTCGTCCGGGCCGGGCAGGTAGTTGTATTCCGGGGCGCGGAGAAAGCCGAAGCCGTCGGGGAGGCACTCGAGGACGCCTTCGGAAAAGATCAGGCCGTTCTTTTCGGTTTGGGCGCGGAGGATCTGGAAGATCAGCTCCTGTTTGCGCATGCCGCTGGCGCCAGGAATGTTCAATTCCTTGGCGATCTTTGCCAAGTCGGTGATGTTCTTTTCCTTTAGCTCGGCAAGGCTAATGCTCATCTGATTATTTCCTTCAACGCTTGTTTCTTTCATAAGTCCTTAGCTTTTGATTGTGAAAATTGACCGTGACAATCCGGATTGCTTACGAGGCGGCGCACCGCTCTGGCAGATGAACGAAAAGCAGCCAGGATGGGCAAACCAGACTTTCTGACAACCGGCGGCAGCGCCGGACCGAAACGAACTGGCGACTACGTCTTGTGCGATCCCGGCCAGGCCGGAGCCAAGCCACAGGACGGACCGGTGCTGAAACAACGCTGCTTAGTTGGTCAAACTCTTGTCTTTCTCGGCGCCGCCGACGAAAGGTTCCGCAACGGGTGCAACGGCGGCATGCTCAAGGGGCACGATAAGCCGCTCCAGCGCAACCTGCAGCACTTCATCCATGGTCTCGACAAAATGAACCGTAAGACTCGAGAGGATTTCCTGCGGGATGTCCGCCAGGTCCTTCTCATTGTCCTTCGGAAGGAGTACCGTACGCAAGCCCATTCGATGGGCGGCGAGAAGTTTTTCTTTGACGCCACCAATGGGGAGGACTTTGCCCCGCAGGGTGATTTCTCCGGTCATGGTGACGTCGCAGCGGACGGGGATTCTGGTGAGGGCGCTCACGATGGAGTTGCAGATGGTAATGCCCGCGGAAGGACCGTCTTTGGGAATGGCGCCCTCGGGCACGTGCACGTGGATATCGATGTTGCGGTAGAAATCCTTGGGCAGGCCAAACGTCAGGGAACGGGAGCGGATATAGCTCATCGCGGCCTGTGCGGATTCCTGCATAACGTCGCCGAGTTTACCGGTGAGCGTAAGGCGCCCCTTGCCTTCCATCAGGGTTGCTTCCGTGGCCAGGACAGAGCCGCCTACCTCGGTCCAGGCGAGGCCGGTGGTCAGGCCAATTTCGTTGTGCTTCTCGAGCCAGAATTCGCGGTATTTGAGGACACCGAGGAAATCGTTGACGTTCACCGGGGTAACTTCGGCGGTTGAGGCCGGGCCCTCGGTGACGACTTTGCGCGCCATCTTGCGAGAGATATTCTGAATTTCGCGCTCGAGGCTGCGCACGCCGGCTTCGTGGGTATAGTGCCGGATGATGTGCAACAGACCTTCATCGGTGAAGGACAGATTCTTGTCGTTGAGGCCGGTGGCCTCACGCTGGCGCTTGACGAGGAAACGCTTGGCGATTTCGAGCTTTTCCTGCTCGGTGTAGCCCGGAAGGCGGAGGATCTCCATGCGATCTTGCAAGGGTTGCGGAATGGTGTGCAAGACGTTTGCGGTGCAGACGAACATGACTTTCGAAAGGTCGTACTCGACGTCCAGATAATGATCGGTGAAGGCGTGGTTCAGCTCGGGATCCAGGACTTCCATCAGGGCCGCGGAAGGATCGCCACGGAAATCCATGGACATCTTGTCCACTTCATCGAGCACAAAGATGGGATTGACCGTGCCGGCCTTCTTCATCATCTGGATGATTTGGCCGGGCAGGGCGCCAATATAGGTGCGGCGGTGGCCGCGAATCTCGGCTTCATCGCGGACGCCGCCGAGTGAAACACGAACGAACTTGCGCCCCGTGGCGTGGCCGATCGACATTGCCAGAGAGGTTTTGCCCACCCCCGGAGGACCGACAAAGCAGAGAATCGAACCCTTGGGATTCTTGACCAGTTGACGGACAGCGAGGAATTCGAGGATGCGCTCCTTGACTTTGTCGAGGCCATAATGCTCATCATTGAGTATTTTCTCGGCGGCCAGGATATCGCGAATTTCCTTGGACCTTTTCTTCCAGGGCACCGCGAGCAGCCAGTCAAGATAGTTGCGGCTAACGGTGGATTCAGCAGACATTGGCGGCATCAGCTCGAGGCGCTTGAGCTCCTGAATGGCCTTTTCGTGGACATCCTTGCTCATGCCCGCGGCATCGATTTTCTTTTTCAGCTCGTCGATTTCACTTTTTTCGCCCCGGCCGAGCTCTTTCTGGATAGCTTTGAGTTTCTCGTTGAGGTAGTACTCTTTTTGCGCGCGCTCCATTTGCCGCTTCACGCGGGTATTGATGTTGCGGTCGACGTTCAGTTTCTCCAGCTCAATTTCGAGGATGTCGCCGATGCGGTTGAGCCGCTCGACCGGATCGACGGTTTCAAGGAGATCTTGCTTTTCATCGACCGGAAGCTGCAGGTTGGCGGCGATGGTGTCGGAGAGCCGCGCCGGGTCGTCGACGCGCGCGGCCGCGATCATGGTGTCGTAGTTGAGGCTCTGGGAGAGCTTGATGAACTGTTCGTACAGACCGGTGATCTTTTGGACGGTCTGCTCGACTTGCGGGGAAGGCTCGACGCGGGCGTTCAGCAGGCGCACGGTGGCGCGGAAGAAGCCTTCTTCGGTGGCGATCGACAGGGCGCGGGCGCGTTCGACGCCTTCGACCAGCACCTTGATGTTACCGTCGGGGAGTTTCACGCTCTGGACGATGTTCGCGAGCGTGCCAACCGCGTAGATTTCCTCGGGTTTGGGGTCATCGACTGAGGCATCGTGCTGCGTGGAAAGGAAAATCTTTTTGTCGCCTGCGAGCGCCTCTTCGAGCGCGCGGACGCTAGCTTCGCGTCCGACGATGAACGGCGTCATCTGCTGGGGAAAGATGACCATGTCGCGTACCGGCATCATGGGTACGCGCTTCATTTCCTGTTTTTCCCGATTGAACATTGAGGCCCCTGAATCCAACTCGTGCGGCCGAAAGCCGGCCGGTTCCCAAGTACGCGAAGCGAGTTATCCAGCTTTTTCGAGCAAGCTCCAGTTAATCTCGCGAGTGCGAACCATATCTTCATTCACGACGAAGTCGCGCACCTTCCGCTGCATCGGGAGGTGGTACATCAGCTCCAGCATGAGATCTTCCAGGATCATGCGCAAGCCTCGCGCGCCGACTTTGCGCTGAAGAGCCAACTCGGCCACGGTCTCGAGGGCATCGTCGGTGAAGCGCAAGCGGACGTTTTCGAATTCGAAGAGGCGCTGATACTGCTTCAGGAGCGCGTTTTTGGGTTCGGTGAGAATGCGAACGAGCGCAGACTTGTCGAGATCGTTCATCACGCCGGCGACGGGCAAGCGGCCGACAAATTCCGGGATGAGACCGTAACGGATCAGGTCGCCTGGCTGCACCTGTTCGAGGAGCTCGGTATTGCGCTTTTGCGGCGTCGACGGAGACGCGTCGGTGTGGAAGCCGAGAGAGCGGCGGCCGGCGCGCTTTTCGATGATCTTTTCGAGGCCAACGAAAGCGCCGCCACAGACAAAGAGAATGTTGGTGGTGTCAACCGGTGTAAATTCCTGGTGGGGGTGCTTGCGGCCGCCTTGTGGAGGCACGTTGGCGATGGTGCCTTCGAGAATCTTGAGCAGCGCCTGCTGCACGCCTTCACCCGAGACGTCGCGAGTGATCGAAGGATTTTCGTCCTTTTTGGCGATCTTGTCGATCTCGTCGATATAGATGATTCCTTGCTGCGCTTTCTGGACGTCACCATCGGCAGCCTGCAGCAGTTTGAGAATGATGTTCTCGACGTCCTCGCCAACGTAGCCCGCTTCGGTGAGGGTCGTCGCGTCTACGATGGCGAACGGCACATCGAGCATGCGCGACAGGGTCTGTGCCAGGAGCGTCTTACCCGTACCGGTCGGGCCAATCAGAAGAATATTGGATTTGCTGAGTTCGACGTCGCCCGGCTGCTTGTTCAGAAAAATTCGCTTGTAGTGATTGTAGACCGCCACGGCGAGCTTCTTTTTCGTGCGGTCCTGTCCAATGACGTAGCCGTCCAGAAACTGCTTGATTTCCGGCGGGCGGGGAAGGCGCCGCGTCGGGGTCGAAGCTTGCTCGCGCTTCTCATCCTCGAGAATCGTCTGGCAAACGCCGACGCACTCGTTACAGACATACGCACGAGGATAGTCGGAAGGCGAGCTGATCAGCTTTTCAACCTGTTCCTGCGTCTTATGGCAGAAGGAGCAGCGCAGCGGCTCATCTGGATTGAATTTTTTCACCGGTGTGAAGGCCCTCGTCTCCGCTGGCGTCAACGGAGTCTCAATCAATATTCTAGGCCGATTATTCCCCTAAGAGAAAGAGAAACCTGAACCGCTACTAACTTTTTGGAACAAGCGCCGGTCGCGCGCCTGAGGCGCCCCAACGTCAGCGATGCTTATAAATGATCTCGTCGATCATGCCGTACTCTTTGGCTTGTTCCGGATTCATGATGAAATCGCGCTCGACATCCTTTTCGATGCGATCGACCGACTGACCGCTGTGCTGCGCGAGCAATTTGTTGATCATCGTTCGCATGCGAATGATCTCCTTGGCGTGGAGATCAATGTCCGTTGCCTGGCCGCCGAGCCCGGACATCCAAGGCTGATGAATAAGGATGCGGGCGTTGGGTAGAGCAAAGCGTTTTTTCGGCGCTCCCCCGGCAAGCAGCACAGCGGCGATCGATGCCGCTTGGCCGATGCAGGTGGTAACCACGTCCGGCTTTACAAACTGCATCGTGTCGTAGATTGCGAAACCGGCAGTAATCGATCCGCCGGGCGAATTGATGTAGAGCTGAATGTCGCGTTCGGGGTCCTCGGCCTGCAGAAAAAGCATTTGCGCAGTGGCCAGATTCGCGACGTGGTCATCAATAGGCGTACCGATGAAAATGATATGCTCCTTGAGGAGCCTGGAATAGATGTCGTAGGCGCGTTCGCCGCGGCTGGTCTGTTCGACCACCATGGGTACGAGCGTCGTCGCGTGGTAAACTGGTTCGTCGAAATTTTTCATTTGATTTAGAGGTCGCGCGCTCAGCAGCCCGACCATGTCACTTCGTTTCCGGCGCGGCGACGGTGTGAATCCGGGAGTTCTGCGCGAGCCAGTCGAGAGTCTTGTCACTCCGCAGCTTCGCTTTCATCCTATCGAGCGTGCCTTGCTTTGTCAAACGAGCGCGGAGCGCTTGTGCGGAGTCGCCACTATGGCCGGCGGCGTGCTCCAGCTCGTGGTCGACTTCTTCTTCCGTGACGTCGATGCTTTCGGCGGAAGCAATGCGGTCGATGATCAGTTCTGCCTTGACGTCGTCCGTGGCGCGTTCCTGCTGGCGACGGCGAAGGGTAACCCAGTCGACATTTACCGCGCGCGGGTCCACCCCTTGAGCGGCTAGAGAGCGCACAACGCGCTCGAGTCGCACATCCATTTGATGTTCGACGAGCGATTCAGGTACGGGGAAGTCGTGCAGCTTGACGATAGACGCCAGAACTCTTTCGCGCAAAAGGTCTTTTTGTTTCTGGTCGCGCGCCGCTCCCAAACCTTCGCGGACTCTGGTCGTCAATTCGTCCAGTGTGGCCGCATCGCTGACGTCTTTTGCAAACTCGTCGTTCAACTCCGGCAGCTTCTTTGTCTTGATGCCGAGGACGTCGACGGAATAGTGATATGCCTTGCCGGCAAGCTTGGCGTCGGGGTAGTCCCCGGGGTATTGCACGTCGAAATTCTTGTGATCGCCAGCGTTGGCGCCGCGCAAGTTTTCGTTAAATGGCTCCATGGTCTCTTCAGCCCCGATGTGGCACAGGATGCTGTCCGCTTGCACAGGATCGCCGCCACCGGCTGGTGTACCCACTAACTTGAGCTGAACGAAGTCGCCGTTTTCGGCCGGGCGTCCTTCGACTGGCGCAAAAGCCGCTGCGCGCTCGCGCATCTCTTCGAGGGTCTTGGCTACATCCTCGTCGGTGATGTCCATCACCGGCATTTCAAGTTCGAGGTCCTTGTAATTTGCGAGTTCAAAATCCGGAAGCACCTCGAACACCGCGCGGAATTTTAGCGGCTGTCCTTCCGCGAAATCGAGCTTCTCTACTTGCGGCTGGGAGACGGGTGTCAGCTTTTGCTCCGATACGGCTTTCTCTACGCGCTCGGGAACGAGCGACTGCAGGACCTCGCCCTTGATATCGTCCGCAAAGCGGCGGCGGATCAGCGAAACCGGGGCTTTCCCGGGGCGAAATCCTGGAACGCGCGCGACGCGCGCAAACTCCTGGGCGACGCTTTCCACCTTCTTCGACACTTCCTCTGCGGGAATCTCCAGATCAAGTTCGCGGCGGCAGGTTGCTTCAGCCATACAACGGTCCTTTCCTTATCCACTATGACCACGTCCGGTTGACTCAAACGATCGGGTACGATTGCGAATATCCACTGGCCTCGACAGCATGCAGCCAGGTTTGCATCCGCGACAGACCAACCTTTCAGAAGAGACCAGGCAGGTGAGAATTCACCCTACAAACTCAACTGATCAGTATAGGCGACGCGTCGGACAGCGTCAATTGAAGCACCGGAAGGTTCCGGGAGTCCGATATGATACCGGCCGATTGGGGAGAGACCCTTGAAAAATACAGCCATCCTGTTGGTGCAATGCCCTGACCGCAAGGGCCTCGACGCCGCGATCGCAGATTTTGTCTACCGCCATGACGGCAACATCCTCCATTTCGAGCAGCACCAAGCGGGTGAGGCCCCGCGGTTGTACCTCGCGCGCGTGGAATGGTCGCTCGATGGTTTTCAAATCGATCCTAAGGAGTTTCCAGCTAGGTTCGCCTCTGTCGCAGAAAAGTTTTCCATGCAGTGGCGTTTGGCGCTTTGGAGCTACCGTCCGAAAGTGGCGATTTTTGTGTCCAAGTTCGATCATTGCCTAGTTGACCTGCTCTACCGGCAGCGCAACGGCGAGCTGGCCTGTGAGATTGCATTGATCGTCAGCAACCATGCGGATGCCAAACGAGACGCGGATTTCTATGGCATTCCGTACTACTTGATACAGGTGACGAAGGAAAACAAGCCGGCGGCAGAACACCAGCAGCTCGACCTGTTGCGAAGCAGCGGTATCGATTTGATCGTCCTCGCGCGTTACATGCAGGTGCTGTCGTCCGATTTCATTCGCCACTATCCGCAGCAGATCATCAACATCCATCATTCCTTCTTGCCGGCGTTCATCGGCGCGAAACCCCATCAGCAGGCTTACGATCGAGGAGTCAAGCTGATCGGTGCGACCGCTCATTACGTTACGGAAGTTCTCGATGACGGGCCGATCATCGAACAGGGAGTCGCGCGAATTTCGCATCGCGATGCCCTGGAAGACCTGGTCGAGACGGGCCGCGATTTGGAGAAGGTCGTTCTGTCGAGAGCGGTTCGCTGGCACATCGAGAACCGCATCCTGCTTTATGGGAACAAGACGGTCATTTTTGAATAGCCGGGGCGACGACAAGCGTACGCACAATTGCAGCGTTGAGGTTGCGCTGAGAGGAAACGGTCTTAATCGGCGGCTGCGGGCTGGTCCACGTTAGAGGTGAGGTCCGCGTGGAGCAAGCGATGAAACAGATGTTCGCCCGCTTCCCGGCGAACGGACAAACGGCCGGCCACATATGCACGAGAATGCAGACCTCGCTGCACCGCCTCGCAAATGGCCATGTCCTCGTCCTGCACCTTTTCGCTGACCGCGATGCTTTCGCGGTTGTGCGCTTCGGAGGCCGCGCTCGCGTCCGCGAAGTAGTAGTCAAAGACAACGGCACACTTGTCCACGCCCAGCGGGAGCACCAGGTTCGTGTCCATCACACCTTCGTAGGCGTTGATCATGAAATTCGGATAGATCCAAAGGTAGAAGGCACGACCCTGCCGCGTCGCAGCGACACCTGCTGCGGAGCCTGCGTTCGAAGAAAGAGGACTCGATTGGAGACAGGCACGCTCGAAATTTTCGATGGTGTACTGGGTGTATTCGATGACGCTGCTCAATCCCTTGTGCGCATGCGGGACGTGATAGCCGCCGTCCAGGTAGTTGTCGACGTAGACCTTCCAATTGCAGTGTAGCGTGTAGATCCGGCGATCGAAGTAGTGAAGTTTTTGCGTCAACTCGAGAGGCGTCACGAGATCGGGAACCGCGCCGAGGAAATTGCGTAGCGGCGCGGCGCGGCCGTCGAGGTTCACGAAGACAAAGTGTTCCCAGGTATCCACGCGAAGGGGTACGAGACCGTTCCTGGAGCGGTCAAAATTGCAGACACCGTCGAACTCGACCATTCCTTTTAGGGTGCCGTCAATTCCATAGGTCCACCCGTGGTAGGGACAGCGGAACTGTTTTGCACAGCCCTGGGCTTCGGTGACGACTGCGGCGGCATGGTGCCTGCAAACGTTGTAGAAGGCACGCAATTGTCCATCACTGCCACGGACAACGACGACGGGCTCGCCGGCAACATCGGCAGTGAAAAAGTGGCCCTGATCGCGCAACTGATCGAGCCTGCCAACGACCTGCCAAGTTGCGCTGAGGACATTCGTTCGCTCGAGTTCCTCCACACGGGGGTCGCGATACCACGGCGCTGGGATTGTCGAGGCCCTCTCGAGAGGGTCGGCAGGATTGTAGAGATTCAGTATGTCATGAACGCTTCGCTGCATTGGTGCACCTCTGGGCCGTGGTCCTTGCGGGCGATCGGCAGGAGGACCGATGCAAGGCGGGACGTGCCCAAATCGCAAATGCTCGGGCTTGGCTTGCTGGCCGAGTCCTAGCACGTTCAGAACGTGGCCGTAATACTTTCTACAGCATCATGCCAGCCACCGACAAGATATTTGTCGTATGGACGAGCAAGTGCAAATCCGACATCATCGCCTCATGCCAACGGAAGTCACGAGGTCTTTTTTTGAAGTACCGCCAAAGCCGTTCAACGGATGGGACTACCTGTTGTGCCTAGTGGCCTACTTTCTTATCGGTATTGCTCTTGGACCAGGAATTGCCGTTCGGATCGTTTCAAATTGGTGAGTCTGAAGTGTTATCCCTCAGTGCTCTTGGCTTCGGTTTTTCCCAGTAGCCCGATTTGGGCCGCGACTTCAGGTCGTATTCAAACACACTTCTCCATCTTCCTTGCGGCCAAAGCTTCGCCCACCTCGCCTCTCGTGTCTCTGGCAGGTTGACGAAAGGACAAGTAACTGCCGCCGTCAGCGGCCGAGAGGTTTCCGAGGGCCCGCCAAGCAATTCGGCAGCGCTTGGCTGAAGGTCCTTCGCTGGAAAACGACGGAAATAAATTGACGGCGATAGATCGCATCTTGCAAACGGAACCCGGCATAGCGTTCATCGGGGAAGCTAGTAGCTTTTGCGGAAGCTATGCGAATGATTGCTGAGTTGAAGCCAAACATAGTGGTGTGCGACCTGCACATGCCCGATGGAGCGAGCCTTTGTCCCTGATTTCATCAAATGCCAGTTCCTTCTTGCCGCCAAACACCTGTCGGTAGTCTCATGGAACGATGAGGCATCAGAGGCTCTAGCGGTGGCTTACGGTGCCGCAGCGTTCTTAGATAAGAAGAAGTTCGGCTTTGAATTGATCTCCGCAATTCTGTTGTACGGCGCAAATAAGCGTTTTCAAGTCTCCTGACCTGCTCCATCGTCTTTACTTGGTCGCTTGGAACATGTGCTGTTTCGGATAGCATACCGTGATGTTTCGTGCCAATTTCACCAAGTAGACCATAATAAGACGAAGACGAAGGAGCATCTTCGCGAAGCGACGCTCGCCAGTGTCGTCAAAGAAATGGCCAAGGCTCGCATAGCCGCATCCGTTCGGGAAGGTATCGGGAAAACTTTTATGACTGCCCACGCGAAGTTCTGTACGGGAGAACTGCTCCACAACCGCAACACGAAGGAAGACGGCCTCGTTACGAGAGTGTATCAACTCAGTAAGGGCCAAGGAGACTGGGATATTATGTATGAGGTACTAGTGCCTAGTCGACCAAATACTTGGGCCGCCAGCCACTACGTGTCTGACTGGACTGAAAGTATCTTGGAGCCTTCCGACAATGCCACCCTCCGAGACTGACCTTGCGATGCTTCCAGTGATGTCTGCCGAGGGCAAGCGCAACCGCGGAGCTGGCGGCGCTACTGAGAGCGTGCCCGACATCATCGAACGTGAACTTGAAGCTGTGATTAAAGATTGGCTTAGTCGGGTCGAGCAGGAGCCAGACCTAACGTTTATTCCTCCTGGCTCAACCGCAACTTCGAGCGTAAAAGCCGAATGTTGATCCCTTCCCGCGAACGCTGTTTCGTAAACATCGCTGCCTCCCTTTCGTCCCGCCGGCCGGAAAAGGAAACTCCTACAAACGTAGATGAGCTTCTATGACCCAGGAAGGCAGTCGCAGCCAATTCTGCGGTATAATCCGGCCATCATTGCGGGAATGGCGGAACGGCAGACGCAACAGGCTTAGGACCTGTCGGGGTAACACCCGTGGGGGTTCAAATCCCTCTTCCCGCACCAAAACCCCGTAAAATTCCACCCTAAACTGTTGCAGGCTGTTGCAGGAATACTGTCCGAGGGGTCCGCAAGCGTCCGCAAGACTACTAATCGCTACAGCCGCTAACCACTGTAAAATCAATGAAAAGGCTGGTGTTGTCAGCGCCGCTACAAAAATCCCCGTGGTGCCGGTTGAAAAATCCCACCCCTTGCGTGGTAAACCGGAACCCACTCCGCACGGAGGCGGTGCCGAGACTTGCTAAGGGGGCGAGAAGTGCAAGAGTTTAAAGAACTGCAACGACAGGGGATGCAGCATCACGGCACTCTGAAAACTGACTTCTGAAAGTAAGGGACCGGCCTCGGGGGAGAAGCCGGTCCCTTCAGGGGGTGATGCCGACTACGCGCGCTAGATTATGTCTGCAGTTGGTCGCGGTAAATCGGGGTTTTGCCTTAGTGATAGATCGGAAATCCTCGGGGAAAGACTGCTCGAAGCTACGAGAAATGGCCGAGGGAAGCTCCGTCCGGTTTGCTATGAATCACCGATGCCGGTCAAGCGGGGGGACAGTCAGGCCCGACCTCTGTCCTCAAAAGCCGGGCCCGTTGTACTTGGCCCTTGCCACCAGGAGACACGGTGGCCTCAAAAGTCTGCCATTGTCCTCGCCGCGAGGCAATCGAGCAAAACAAGTAGACGACCTGAAGTCTGTAGCCAGTTGTCCGCAAAGCGCCGATGCGGGTCTAGCAGTCTGAATTGCAAAACAAAGACCCGACTTTATCCCCGCAAAGCCGGGCCCGTGTTTGATGACCTACGAAATAAGTCACGTTGCATATGATTACTTCAGCGTAGAGCGCACGGCAATCAGGCGATATCCGTAGAGATGCTCCTCTTTATGGTTTTCCACAGCTAATGCTGTCCGTTTTCCACAGTTATTTCTGTAAGCAAGGCGGAAAACCTCAAGGTCAGGTCCTTCGTCGCTGGGGATTTATGATGCGGTTTCGTTTTTTCTTGTGAAGGACCGAGGGGCTAGTATCGTCTATAGGTTCGTTCGCGGCAGCTTTGTAGAAACCTTGCGGGGCCGCATACACAGATGGACATCTGGAGTGAATACAGCAATGAACGGGCTTCGGGACGCGTTTACCGTCCACTCGAATCCACTGAATAGCCTCAACCATCTCCGTGCCATGCACCGGACAATTCAGCTCCGTCTGCATTTCGTCTGGGTGGGGGACTATGCGGCCTCTGCTTGACGCGGCTAAAGACTATTGAGCGATACCGGGGAGTTCTTTTCGGTCCAACTGCCTCTGCCGCAGAAAGCTTCCGGTCCGTGTGCGGATCTGAGCGCAGGCCACCAGCGTACAGTAGACAACGTCGCTCGGCGGGAACACCGCAGGTTCGGCAAGGGACACAGCATCTTTTTTTGGTCAGCTGTCCGATTCTCATTCGAATGAGGTTGCTATAAAAGCGGCCTTAAAACTGCTCGATTTGGGACACTTTCGGTACTTTCCAGGTACTTTTTTCGGCCCTTTCTTCTGGCGGGCTTTGGCGAGCAAGGCGTTGTGGATAACGCAACCGCGTCGCTTAACCGATTTGGTAGGTGTTTGTCTCCTGCATCGCCTCGCACAGCCATACTTGTAACACTTTTAGAAAGGGCGGGCTGACATTGCGGAACACAACCCCCATTCCACAGCTTGGGGTTGAACGCACGACAGTCGCGTAGCATTGGAAGTATTCCGTTTTTGTGCGGATTTTTACGAGGATTGATGCACCTTCGGGAAGGGGATTAATCATGAGGAGATAACATCCAAAGATACTCAGGTCCGCGACGCGCGCAGCGATCCCCATGCCACATGGCCCTTCAGCGACCTCGGCGGTGGCCAGAAAGGGAAACCTGTGGGCTCTACGGTGTTCTTTGTACAATGGGGTTCGCTCGGGACTGAAAAGGGGTAAGAGAATCCTGTCAGAACGCGCTACACATTACTGTCCCATTCAGCACGGGTTGTGCCCGGAATCCGGGACGCTTTTCGCGCTGTAACACTAGGACCAACACCAATGCCGAAGCCGTGGAAGAAATGCAGCAAGCGGATGCCCCTGAACACCTGCCCGAGAAGTTTTTGAAGCATCTTCCGAATTGCTAGCGATGCAAAGAGGTTCTTGCTTGTCTGTGTTTGGGACTCCGCAGTGCAGGTTTGGATTTACAGGGATGGGAACTGATATTGCGGAACTCTATCGGCACCGAAGGTGTGTACTTTGCTCGAACAGACTAACTAAGAACAGCTCAGTTCCCGCTTCCAGCAAACTTAAATTCAAGTATTTCGGTCGTCTCTTTTGCTGCAGGCTGAAAAGTGCTGTTCATTGCGGCCTTTTCTGCATCCATAGCAAGTACGGGATGGCCGCCAAGGACACGGGCTTTTTTTACAATACCATCGGGTCCGATAGTCACTTCAACCTTGACCGTACCGGTCAGATTGAGCTTTTTTGCCAGCTCGGAATATCGCGGCTGAACGAGACGCCTTGCTTCCCGTTTCTCCTCACCCGAATTGGACTGTGCCCGGAGATGAACTGCGAAGCTGAACGCGACCGTCAGCAATACGATGATTGCCCTGGCAAGCGCTGTTGGTCTGTTCACAATCATCACACCAGCAGTGTAGGAACTCACACGCTGCCGAGATAGTGTTCGCTAGGACAGGTGCAGCGAATGTTGAATTGAGGCTTGTGTTACATGGCCGCTGGCGCAATGGTCGTCAAAAGGGGCGGCCACGCGGGGCGCGGGATTTCCCACTGCGGTCCTTGGTGTCCAATTTGCGACCAATTCGCTCAAATTCGGCTTACGAGCTCCAACCCGTCTATCAGCGAAGGAGTTGCAGCGCGCTTGTTTTTGCCCCTAAGTCTTGCGCGTCTGCCAGTTCCGCCGCTCCCGCGGCGGTACAAACAATATACCGGGATTGCAGGGGAAGACTCTGCGACCGTGTTGTGCAGATCGTGTTGCTGGATTGCACGCCTGCCGAGGGGCATAATGAGGCGTCAAAAACAGCGGTTTGGCGTAGGATGAAATCATGATCGCATTTGCTGCCAGGCACAGTCACGAGGTACTGCTACGATCGCGAGCGCCGCAATGATTCTGCAGGAGCGCGGCGATCAACTTCTGCTGATACGCCAGACGGATCATGCAATTCTGTCGGGTTTTTTTGCACGGGAATGGGGCAATGAAGTGTTCAAGCGGCCAGAACCGTTCGAGTCTTTCTGTCTGGCCGTGGGTGAACACGACAATGGCTGGCGCGACTGGGAGCTGGAGCCGGTGATCGACCCGAAAACGCGCTTGCCTTACAGCTTCATGTCGATTCCGACGGCGGAACACGTTGCGCTGTATCAGCGTGGGATCGAGCGCGTGGTCAAGGTTGATCGCTACGCGGGTCTGCTGGTCAGCATGCACTGCACCGCACTGTACGACCGGGCGCGCGCCACCCTGCCGGGCTTCTCCGCCAAATACGTGAAATCGACCGAATCGCATTTGGTGAACGATTTCCTTCAGCGGCTAAAGCTGCAGCAATTGCGGCTTAAGGTCGATCTGCGCGTGGGTCCCGGGACGAAAAGCTTCGCAGAAGAGAAATCGGCGGAAATAAACGCGCGGCTGCTGGAAGCTTTGGATCGTCTCTCACTCTATTTTTGCCTCGGTTCACTCGGAGAGGTGACGATCGACGGGATTCCTTTGAATGGTGACGGAGTTGACGTCGACTGGGAACTGCGCCCGGGCGGCGAAACTTCGGTTTCGCTAACGCCGTACCCGTTCCGGAGGAGTCCTTTGGCTGTGAGTATTTTGGCGCGGCAAGTGCCGAGGCGGCTCTACGGAGACGATCTCGATTTTCAGAAGACACTGGCGCGAATGCCCTATTTCGCAATGAACTTTACGCTGCGCGCGGGGGGCGTTGTGCATCAGGCAGGAAGCGCCGTTGCTTAGCTTATTGGCGGGCTGTTGAGCTCACGATAAAGATGCGATAAAGATTGCGGCGAGAACGATCCTTTGCTACCCTGCGCGTCATTCGAATTCCCCGAGGAGGTGTGTTCATGGCCTTTTGCAGCGCGTGTGGTGCGGAAGTCAGTGGGGCTGCATTTTGTCCTAAATGCGGTGCGAGCCAGAGTGTGGCATCGGCGCCTGCAGCGCCGGCGGCATCTCCGACCGCAGGTATGGAAGAAAACGTGGCTGGTTTGCTGTGCTACGTCTTCGGCTGGATCACAGGACTAATCTTTTTTCTAATCGACAAGCGTCCGTTCGTGCGATTCCATGCTGCGCAATCGATCGGGCTTTCGATCGCTTTAATTGTCGTGTATTTCGGCATCGGAATCGTGTTCGCCATGCTTCACTTCATGTCCATGGGATTCCTTGCCCTGGCTGCATACCCACTCCTGGGTCTACTCGTATTCATCTTGTGGATCTTCATGATGTACAAGGCTTACCAGCACGAAAAGTTTATGCTGCCGATCATCGGTCCCATTGCAGAGAATATGGCCCGGAAATAGATTTCGCGTCGCAAAATGCGGTGCAAAGGACCTCGCAACCTGTTTTCTTCCGCATCTCCGAAATAACTGTTCTTGTTTCCGCTTGACTTTCTGAGTGGCGCGCCGCATTGTTTAGGGCTTTGTCCTCGCGGGGATACCTCCGCAGGAAAACAGAAAGGCGCGCTCCGCTTGCCATGACACGCGTACGCCTGTGCTTCCATGACCGTTGCTTTGACGGCACAGCCTCCGCTGCGCTTTTTTATCGTTTCTACCGGGAGCGATTTAATCAAGGCGCGGAGTTCGGTTTCAGCGGCATGACGCATCGCGCCGCGCAGCCGTGGGAAGAGGGCCTGTTCGATGGCGACGAGAACGTTATCGTAGACTTCAAGTATTCGAACTCGCCGAAGGTAACTTGGTGGTTCGATCATCATCAGAGCGCTTTCCTTACGCCTCAGGACGCGGAGCGGTTTAGGGCGCACCCTGGTCCGCGGATGTTTTACCAGCCGGACTACAAGTCCTGCACAAAATTGATCGCCACGGTTACCAGAGAAAAATTTGATTTCGACACGAAGCCCCTCGAGGAACTCATTCATTGGGGCGATATCATCGACGGCGCGCAATATCCGACGCCGGAATTCGCCGTAGAGCTCGCGGAGCCCGCGATGCAGCTCGCGCTGGTTATTGAAGCGGCGCCTGAAAACAATATTCCGGCGCGCATCATCCCGGAGCTCGCGTATCGGCCTTTGGCGGAAATGATCAAGCTGCCGTTGGTCGCGAAGCACCTCGAACCTCTGCTGAAACGTCACCGCCAATCCATTGAGATTCTTCGTGAACGCTGCGAAGCGCGCGACAACGTAATTTTCTTTGATGTCAGCGACTTGAATCTCGAAGGCTATAACAAGTTCATTCCTTATCTACTACATCCGGAGTGCGTGTACTCAGTCAGCGTCAGTGCATCAGAGGTCCGCGCGAAGGTCTCTCTTGGCACCAATCCCTGGAACCAGGCGACTGCGGACAAGAATCTGGCGTCTCTTGCCGAGAAGTTTGGCGGGGGCGGCCATCCACGTGTCGCGGCCATATCTTTTGAACCTGACGATTTGCCTCGCGCTCGGAACGTCGCCCGAGAACTTGTAGCCGTACTGCGTGCCGAGAATTGATTCCTGCGAGCTCGCTGGGATCGTTTACGAGGTCCAAGAGCCGGGCTAAGCCAGGCCGGACTCGACCCTGCCACCGGGGTGATGACTTCAAACGTTAAGTAGCTGCCTAATCTATTATTTCCTTGCGTCCTTGCATGGGCTTCGGCAGGGTTCTGTGCCTAGCCTTGTCCTAGGTTTCCGGCCGCTGCGTTTGGACCTCTGGTTCCTGCTTAGCGTGAATCATGCAAGTACTTGTCTCGCCTGGCTGTTTCCCATGGCGTGCAAGACGGTTTTACACGGTATTCGGCAGGCCCTGATTCGAAGATATTCCCATTGACTTGGCGTAAACCCCAAACTGGCGCGGTTTGCGTTGCAGGAACGCGTGGCTCTACGGATCCCGCTGGTCCTTGTTAGTAGTGAGTCACCGAATGGTTTTGGTCGTTGTAATCGTTATCTGACCCGGCGTAACATGTTGCACGAGGGAGCTTAGCAAAAGTTTTAGCTTTAGCTCCTGCGAGTAAGGTTCGGACGGCTTCGTAACCCCCTTCCTTCGAGGCCCGAGAAAAACGATCTAAATTTATGCGTTGCGCGAGCCGGGATGCCGCATGGCAGAGCCCTTCTCTAAGTGGTTCCTGTGAACGATCCAGGCACACCTCGTTGAAACCTCGCCAGCTCATGGTTTGGCGCGATTCGTTTGAGTCGGCTCAAACGGCGACCAGCTCTGCAGTGCTGCATCTCTCGTAAGGCGAATATCGCTTCCTTGCTCTTGCGATCGGGGTTTGTGGAAGTCAACCACGCGTTCGCCTGGGCGAAATACGCAGGGAAGGGAAAAGAAACAATGACCGACGCGTTTTCCGGACAGAGTCGAACTCTCGTCGTTGGGATTAAGGGCCGATTGTGTGCTGTGCCACTCCCACACGTTATTGAGATCATGCGCCCACTCCCTGTCGAGCCGATTTCCGCCGTGCCGGCGTTTGTGCAGGGTATCTCCATCATTCGAGGGATTCCGACGCCTGTTCTTGATTTGGGAGCTCTTCTGGGGATGCTTACTAATGGTGTCGCGGAGCGCTTTGTTACGCTCCGCCTCGGCGAGAGACAGGTCGCGCTTTCCGTGGATTCGGTGCTGGGGGTCCGCGAACTCGACGTGTCGAAAATCCGAGAGTTGCCTCCGCTTCTTCGGGAAGCTTCGAAAGACGTGATCGAAGCGATGGGCACTCTCGACGAACAGCTTTTGGTGGTCTTGTGCGCGGGCTGGGAGTTACCAGACGAAGTGTGGCAGACGCTGGCTACGGAGGAGATGGCCTCATGAACGTGGCACTCGCCAGCGTCGATATCGAGTGCTTTCGAGCCCTCGTGGCCCGGCGCCTCGGGCTGTATTTCGAAGATGCGAAGTTGGACTTCCTTGCGGACGTCTTGCAGCGGCGTATGGAAGATACGCGGTGTGATCTCTTTTCTTTGTATCAGAGGCGTATCGCTTCCTCGGTGAACGAACATGAGGAACTTTGTGCCCTCGCTGAGCAGTTGACTGTGAACGAGACCTATTTTTTTAGATACGCGGATCACTTCCGCGCGTTTGCTGAGGTGGTCGTTCCGAATCGAATGCAAGCGCGGGCTCATCAGCGTCGGCTCCGAATCCTCTCAGCCGGATGCGCGTCAGGAGAGGAGGCCTATTCTCTCGCCATCCTTATTCGGGATCAGCTCCCAGAATTGGCGTCATGGGACATCGCAATTCATGGCATCGACGTTAACGCTTCGATGGTAGGGAAAGCATTGCGAGCCCGCTATTCCACATGGTCACTCCGAGACACCCCTGCAGATTTACATAGGAAATACTTTCGTGCCGACGGACGTGACTTCCTCCTGGACAGCACGTTAAAACCCGGAGTCACGTTTGAAGAGCGAAACCTGGTCGAAGAAGACCCATTGTTTTGGCAAGATAATGCTTTTGACGTCGTTTTCTGCCGCAACGTGACGATGTACTTCACGATCGAGGCCACTCGATCCGTCATTTCGCGCATCGCCCGGTCCCTTGCTCCCGGGGGTTTTCTCTTCCTGGGCCACGCGGAGACCCTCCGCGGCGTTTCTCAAGGATTTCTTTTGCGGCATACACACGAGACCTTCTACTACCAGCGTCGGGAGGCCGACGAGACGATTTGTGTCGCTGATTTTTCGGAGCCACGAGGCGACCAAAGCTGCTTTCAAAGACCCATCCCCGCAGTGGTCGAGCCTGGCGACACCTGGTTCAACACTATTCAGCGGGCATCCGAACGCATCGCGAAACTGACTCAAGAGAAAAGCGGACCGGCTATTGGCGGATCCGGAACCACTTCGAGGCACTCATCAAGATCCAACGCAGCACCGGCACCCCCACTCTGGGACCGGGCCATCGCAATTGAGCTGTTGCGAAAAGAGAGGTTCGCAGAAGCGATGGAACTTCTGCGCGCGCTTCCTGCGGAGTCAACGGCAGACCCGGATACGCAACTACTCCTCGCCGTACTTCTCACCAACGGCGGCGACTTGCCCGAAGCGGAGAAGGTTTGCTTGCGCGTTCTCAAACTCGACGAATTAAACGCCGGCGCCCACTACTTGATGGCGCTCTGTCGAGAACACGCCGGTGACCGGAAAGCCGCAGTGGAGCACGACCAGGCCGCCACCTATTTGGATTCGGCATTCGCAATGCCTCATCTTCACTGGGGACTTGTCGCCAAGCGTTCAGCAGATTCCGAAACGGCTAGACGGGAGCTGTGCAGGGCTCTGCCGCTACTTGATCGAGAGGACGCCTCGAGAATTCTTCTCTTTGGAGGCGGATTTACCCGCAAGGCTCTCGTAGAGTTTTGCCGTGCGGAACTTCACGCTTGCGGAGGTGCCTCTTGAGCGAGCCGTCGGCTATCGCAAGTACAGCAGCAGAACTCCGGAATGCTTTCGACCGGACACGAGCAATTCCATTTTCCACGCAGGCAGTCGAACAGGTCGAAAGTCTGCTTTCCATTCGCGTGTCCGGAGACCCCTACGCAATTAGGGTCGGTGAGATCTCTGGGCTCGCGAGTGATAGGAAAGTCGTCGCCTTTCCAAGCTCCATTCCCGAACTACTGGGAGTAGCCGGTATACGCGGCGGGCTCGTTTCCGTGTACAGCTTGGCGGCGCTCCTCGGTTACACCAGGGAGGCGGACCAAGCTCGCTGGCTTGTTTTGTGCGGGACCGAAGAGCCAGTTGGCTTGGCCTTCAGCGATTTCGAAGGTTACCTCCGGGTTCCTTTGACACACGTGTATGCAACTGACCAGGGAAACGCGGCGCACGCTCACGTCAAGCACGTGGTGCGTGCGGCTGAGTTGGTTCGTGCGGTCGTCAGCATCCCCGACATGGTGGAATTGATTAAGAGACGCTGCGAGAAGAGCCGCGTTTCCAAGGAGCAATGACATGTGGACGTTTGGAAGAAAGATAGCGGCAGGGTTCGCGCTGGCATTCTTGCTGTTGCTGGGAATCGGCGGTGTGGCATATCGCAGCATAACCTCGCTTAGAAACACCAGCCAATTAATCGCTCACACATACATAGTACTGGAACATGTTACCGGCGTTCTTAGTCTATTGAAGGACGCGGAAACCGGGCAACGGGGCTACGTTATAACTGGCGACGAGGCCTTTCTCGAACCATACCAGACAGGGATTGCCGGCGTTCCCGCCGTGATCAAGGATCTCCGACAATTAACCACCGATAACCCACATCAACAAAAACGGATTGATGAAGCCGAGCCACTCATCGCCGCAAAGTTGGCTGAGCTCAAACTAACAATCGACCTGCGCAGGAAAAACAATCTCGAAGAGACAACCAAGATCGTGCGTGGGGGCGATGGCAAGAAGATTATGGACGATCTTCGCCGCATCTTAGATCAGATGGACCGAGAGGAACGTGAGCTGCTAAAGCAACGCGTCGACGAAGTGGAAGCGGTGGCCAGCGGCGCGAAGTCGACGATCATTTTCGGTACGGGGTTCTGTCTTCTGTTTGTCACTGCCGCGGGCTTTTTTATCACTCGCTCTCTCAGCGGTCAGATTGGAGCGGCGGTCCAGCACGTTCAGAGCTCCTCGGCCGAACTCCAATCGGCGGCCAATCAACAAGCGTCGGGCGCAAAAGAGTCATCTACGGCGATGACGGAAATCAACACGACGATCAGTGAACTCATGGCGACCTCACGGCAAATCGCCGAGAGCGCGCAACGAGTGGCCCACGTGGCCGAAGAAACGTCCTCGGCGGCGCGGGCCGGCGACCATACGGTTCAGAAAACGCAAGAGTCTGTGAGCGGTATCAAGCGGCAGGTGGATCTGATCGTCATGCACATGCTCGACCTGGGGAAGAAATCACAGCAGATTGGCGGCATTCTGGAAATCATCAACGAACTGGCCGAGCAGACCAACATTCTGGCCATCAACGCGACGATCGAAGCCTTTGGCGCGGGAGATGCAGGGAAGCGATTTGCCGTTGTTGCGGACGAAATTCGGAAGCTTGCTGATCGAGTGGGCGGCTCGACGAAAGAGATCCGCGTTCTGATCGAGGAAATCCGAGCCGCTGTCAATACGACCGTAATGGCAACCGAGGGCGGCTCGAAAGCGGTAGACCTTGGTGCCCGGCAATTTGCGGAAGTCACCGCCGCGCTAAAGCAAATCACGGAGTTGCTCGGAACCACGACTGAGGCTGCGAGAGAAATCGAGCTCAGTACGAAACAGCAGGCCACTGCGGTCGCGCAGGTCAATGAGGCAGTCTCCGATGTCGCGAAGGCCTCCAAGGAAACGGAAGTAAGCGCGAATCAAACGCTGCAAACTGCCGGGCAACTCGCTGGATTGTCGCGCGAGCTGACGCGGCTGATCCAAGCGCCTGCGAATGGGTGATAAATGGCGAAAGACCAGTACAAATACTTCCGAATCGAAGCTCGCGAACTTCTGGAGGGACTCAACCAAGCCGTGCTCGATCTGGAACGAGGAGAACGTGGGAAGGATCTCGTAGGCCATCTCCTGCGCCTCGCGCACACGCTCAAGGGTGCCTCTCGCGTGGTTAAACAGCCTGGTATTGCCGAGCTTGCGCACTCCATTGAAGACGCCTTCGCACCATACAGGGACGGGCATGCCACGATTCCGCAAGTGTGCACCAACCAGGCATTGGGCATGCTCGACATGATCACCGCTAAGGTTGCGTCTCTCGATTCACCAAGCGCGGAACCAAAACGCGAAACGCAGCGGCCGGCCGCCGAAGAGTTCTTCGAAACGGTACGAGTGGAAATTGAGGAAATGGACACCCTTCTCAATGGCGTGTCCGAGGCCTCTGTGCAGATCACTTCGCTTCGGCGGGAAGTGGCCACCTTGGAGCGAGCGCGACTGCTGGCGGGCAACCTGCTGGAAAATGTTGCGCTACAACATAACGCCGAAGCCAACGGGACGGGGCGGAACGCTGCCATTGCGAAAGCCCGCGCAACAGCGGAGGAACTTCGCAATCACCTCGAGCGTCTCAAGCGCAACTTCGCGGCGGGAATCGACCAGGTCGAAACCGAGTT
>Ga0209526_10000298_pt1 | contig 31412 bp, 25 predicted proteins | sample JacPinW_OM2H0_M1_FD_188566 | JGI IMG/M metagenome (GOLD analysis project Ga0209526, IMG submission 188566) | Forest soil microbial communities from Algoma, Ontario, Canada - Jack Pine, Ontario site 1_JW_OM2H0_M1 (SPAdes) (version 2) | ecosystem: Environmental > Terrestrial > Soil > Boreal... | reverse complement strand
GAACGGATCGTGGGGATGCTCACGAGACTGTGTCGATGATGGCGCCCACGGCCACGTCGCCGTCGCCGTCGCCGTCCACGCTCACGACCACGTCCACGTGACGTCGACGTAGCTCTGTTTCCATCGTCCTGCACTAACTGAGCAGCATTGGGGCTAAGCCCGCCGGAGCAGGAAAACGCCTGCGACCACCAGCACCGCTCCCAGGAGGCGGCTGGGCGACGTCGTGTACACGGGCACGCCGAGAAGGCCGAAGTGATCGAGCACCAACCCAATGGACATCTGCCCGGCGACGAAGAGCGCGAGCATCGTCCCTGCACCGACACGCGGCAGGAGCAGGATGGCCGCGCACACGTAAAGGACACCGAGCAGACCTCCACACCACACCCACGGCCGTGAAGGCCATTGCGCCGGGATCGATGCGCGCGTAGCCAGGACGAGCAGGGCCAGGCCCAGGGTTCCCACCACGAACGAGATCAGCGCCGCCCAGAGTGGGCTCTGGACGGCCGTGCGCAGCTGGGCGTTGACCGCTGCCTGGACGGCCTGCGCCATGCCAGCGAGGAGGCCGAACGCGTACCAGACTGCCATTGCATCTCCAATGAGAGGGCTGGGCCGATCGCGGCCGAACGTACCTGTTCGGCCCGAAGCGTGCCAGTCCGTTAGGATGTGGCATGGACCGGACAGCCCTCGACGCAGCGCATGCGGCCGCAGTGCGATTCCTGGAAAGCGTGAGCGCGCGGCCGGTCGGGGCCGCCGCCGGCGCCGAAGCGATGCGCGTTGCCCTGGGCGGACCGCTTCCCGAGCACGGCGAGCCGGCGGCCCTGGTGATCGAGGAGCTGGCGAAGCGGGCCGATCCGGGATTGGTGGGGACCGCGGGCCCCCGGTTCTTCGGCTTCGTGATCGGCGGCAGCCTGCCCGCGGCTGTCGGCGCCGACTGGCTCGCGAGCGCATGGGACCAGAACGCCGGCCTCTTCGTGCTCTCGCCCGCGGCAGCGGTGGTCGAAGAGACCGTGATGGGTTGGTTGACGGGGCTGTTCGGACTGCCCGCGGGGACCGGAATGGGAATGGTCACCGGAGGCCAGATGGCCAACACGACCTGTCTCGCCGCCGGCCGCCAGCACGTGCTCGCGCGCGCCGGCTGGGACGTCGCGGCCCAGGGCCTGAGCCGCGCCCCGGAAGTGGCCGTGCTCGCCGGAGAAGAAGCGCACATCACGGTCTACGGCGCGCTGCGGCTGCTAGGCCTTGGCGATGCCTCGGTCGTCAAGGTCGCTGCCGACGGGCAGGGCCGGATGATGCCGGACGCGCTCCGGGATGCGCTCAACAACGTCCGCGGCCGGCCCGCGATCGTCTGCGCGCAAGCGGGCAACGTGAACACCGGAGCGTTCGACCCGCTGCCGGAGATCACCCGGCTCGCGCGCGAGCACGGAGCAGGCTGGGTGCACGTGGACGGCGCCTTCGGCCTCTGGGCGGCGGCCAGCTCCCGCTACCGGCACCTCGTCTCCGGCGCCGGCGAGGCGGATTCCTGGGCCACCGACGCGCACAAATGGCTCAACGTGCCGTACGACAGCGGCCTGGCGTTCGTTCGCGATCCGGAGGCATACCGTGCCGCGATGGCCCGGAGCGCCGCTTATCTCCAGCGCTCTGTTACCGATCGGGACAACTACGAATGGACCCCTGAGTTCTCGCGCCGCGCGCGAGGTTTTTCCGTCTATGCCGCCCTGCGCTCGCTGGGCCGGGCGGGAATCGCGGCGCTGGTGGAGCGCTGCTGCGCCCATGCGCGCCTGTTCGCGGAGCTTCTCTCGAAGGCTCCCGGCGTGCAGGTGGTCAACGAAGTGGTGCTCAACCAGGTGCTGGTTCGCTTCGAAGGCCCCGGCGCCACGGCCGGGCAGGGCGACCGGTGGACCAAGAACGTGATCGAACGGGTCCAGCGCGACGGCACTTGCTGGCTCTCCGGCACCGTCTGGCGCGGGCGCGCCCTGATGCGGATCTCCGTGTGCAACTGGAGCACGACCGAGGAGGACGTGAGGCGCTCGGCAGCTGCGATCCTCCGGGCACACGAGAGAGCGGGCGCGGCTTGACGCCTCTTCGGGGCCGGGATAGGCGGCCCCGATGCATTTCCATCGATTCGACGAGCCGGGGAAGGTCAAGCTCGACAGGATCTCCGAAGAGCCGCCCCCGAACATCACCAAGCAAGAGGCGCGGGATCGCTTCGAAAAGCTCGGCGAGGAGCTCTTCGAGCTGCAAGACTGGATGTGGGGCGCGCGCACGCACTCGGTGTTGCTGATCCTGCAGGGCCGCGACGCGGCGGGGAAGGACGGCGCGGTGAAGCACATGTCGGGCGCGCTCAACCCGCGCGGGGTGGTGGTGACGAGCTTCGGCGTGCCAACGCAAGAGGAGCGCGAGCACGACTTCCTCTGGCGGGTCCACGGGCCCGTTCCGCGCGCCGGGCGATTCGCCATCTTCAACCGCTCGCACTACGAGGACGTGCTGGTGGCTCGCGTGAAGGGCCTGGAGCCCAAGCCGGTGTGGAAGGAGCGCTACGGCCTGATCAATGCGTTCGAACGAACGCTGGCGGCGGCCAACTGCATCATCCTGAAGTTCTTCCTGCACATCACCCGGGAGGAGCAGGAGAAGCGCCTGATGGCGCGCGAGAAGGAACCGGCCGACGCCTGGAAGCTGAGCATCGATGACTGGAAGGATCGCGCGCTCTGGGATGAGTACACCGAGGCGTACGAGGACGCGATCGGCCGGTGCGCTTCCCCGGACGCGCCCTGGATCGTGGTTCCGGCGAATGCGAAGTGGTATCGCGACCTGGTCATCGGGGAGGCCCTGGTGGCGGCCATGCGGCCGCATCGCCAAGCGTGGAGGAAGACGTTGGACGCAGAGGGCAAGGTACGGCGGCGCGACCTCAAAGAATGGAGAGCAAAGCACGGCACATCGAACACTTGATCGGTCAGCTTCAGGCCACCGGCTCCGGGCGTGCCTTCGCCCCGGCCGCGGCGATCGCCTCCATGACCGTGTCCACGTCCACCGGCTTGACCAGGTGGCTCTCGATCCCGACCGCCGCGCTGCGCCTGCGGTCCGCGCCCTGGCCGAAGCCCGTGAGCGCGACGATCCGGACCTTCGCCAGCTGGGGGTATGAGCGCAAGCGGCGCGCCACCTCGATTCCATCCATGCCCGGGAGACCGAGATCCAGCAGGACCACGTCCGGCTGGAACTGTGCCGCCGCCACCAGGGCAGCCGCGCCGTCGTGCTCCTGTCGCACCTCGTGCCCCGCTGCCTGCAGCGCTTGCGAGAGCATCTCGGCCGCATCGACGTCGTCGTCCACGATCAAGATGCGCCGGCGCTGGTGGGCGCTGCTCGCCGAAGCTCCCTTCTTGGCCGGCCGCGGCACCTCCCTGGACGAGGCGGGCAGCCGGATGACGAACTCGCTGCCATGCCCGGGCCCCTTGCTGAACGCGTCGACGGTGCCGCCGTGAAGCTGGACCAGGCTGCGCACCAGCGTGAGGCCGATCCCGAGGCCGCCCTGCGAACGATCCGGCAGCTGATCGCCCTGGACGAAGAGCTCGAACATCGACGCGAGCCGCTCGGGCGCGATGCCTCGCCCGTCGTCGCGCACGCGGATGATCATCTCGCCGCTCTCACGCCTGCCGTCCACCTCGATGTGGCCACCGGGCTCCGTGTACTTGGCCGCGTTCTGGAGCAGGTTGGCGATCACCTGGGCGAGGCGGACCAGGTCGCCCTCGACGAAGAGCTCGCCGACCGGGACCGAGACCGCCAGGTGCTGCCGCTTGGCCTCGATCAGCGGCCGCGCAATCTCCACGGCGCTCGCGACCGCGGTTGCCAGGTCGAGCCGCTCCCGGCGCAAGTCGATCTTGCCCATGGTCGCGCGCGAGACGTCGAGGAGATCGTCGACCAGCCGGGAGAGATGAGTCACCTGCCGCTCGATCACCGCCCGCTCGCGATCGGTGGACGGATCCGACGTTCGCAGCCGCATGACATGGAGCGCAGTGAGGATGGGCGCCAGCGGGTTGCGAAGCTCGTGTCCGAGAATGGCGAGGAACTCGTCCTTGTTGCGATCCGTCTCCAGGAGCTGCCGGGCCAGGGCCTCCGTCTTGCGCCGCGCCGCCACCGAGTCCGTGACCTCGACGGCGTGAATCATCACGTTGTCCGTCTCCCCGGTCGCGCTCTGGGTCGGCTGGGCGACGAAATTGAAGAACCGCTCGGGCGCCCCGGCCGACAAGCCCCAGAGGCCCGGATACTCGGTGCCGAGGAACGGGTCTCCAGTCCTGTAGACTCCTTCCAGGAGCTCCCAGGTCGGGCGTGCCGCCGCTTCCGGGATCGCCTCCCGTCCCGGACGTCCCACCAGGTCCTTCTTTCCCACCAGCTCCTGGAACCTGGGATTCGCCAGCACGAACACCTGTTCCGTGCCGCTCACGATGGCGATGGCGGCCGGCGCCTTCATGAACAGCGCGTAGAGATGTTCGCGGTGCGCGTCAGCTTCCGCTCGCGCCATCCGCTCCCGGCGCTCGAATTCGTCGCGCTCCCGCTGTTGCTGCGCGACTTCACGCCGGAGGAGCTGCTCCCTGCGGTAGTGCTCGAGAAAGACGCGCGCCTTGGCGATCATGCCCTCGGGCGAGAAGGGCTTGACGACGTAGTCGACCGCGCCGTTGGCGTAGCCCTTGAGGATCTGCTCCTCCTCGCGGCGCACCGCGGTGACGAAGATGATGGGTGTGTAGCGGGTGCGCTCCCGCTCGCGGATCAGCGCCGCCGTCTCGAACCCGTCGAGCTCGGGCATCTGGACGTCGAGGAGGATGAGCGCACAATCCTCCTGGAGGAGGAAGCGCAGCGCTTCCCGACCCGAGCGCGCCTTGACCAGGCGTTCGTTCAGCGGTTCGAGGACTGCTTCCAGCGCCAGTAGATTCGCCTCGCGATCGTCGACCATGAGGATCGTCGCGGGCTCGCGGGTCATGTGCTCTACGTAACAGGAGCAGAGAACCTCGTCGCTGTATTCCTCCGTGGGCCAGTCTTCGGTCGGACGCCCGGGCCCTCCCTCTCCCCGCAGAGGCGAGCGTGGCGACGGCCGGCCGGCGGCCGTGACGATTCCATGACCTGCGAGTGCACATCCTCGTGCGCATGAACGTCCTCCTGGTGCAACCTCTCGCGCCAAAGACGTACTGGGGCTTCCAATACGCCGTTGGCATCGTCGGAAAAGGCGCTCCCCACCCACCCCTCGGACTGGCCACCTTGGCGGCGCTCCTTCCGGAGCGCTGGAACGTGCGCATCCTCGATCTGAACGTGGCGCCGTTCGAGGAGGAGGACCTGCGCTGGGCGGACGCGACGCTGGTGACAGGCATGCTCGTCCACAGCGACTCGATGCACGCCGTGATCTCTCGGGCCCACCGGACCGGGGTCCGCACGGTGGTCGGCGGTCCGGCTGCCAGCTCGCGTCCGGACGAATTCGCCGACGCCGACCATGTGTTCGTCGGCGAGGCCGAAGGACGCCTCGACGCGTTGGTCGCCGCTCTCGAGCTCGGGCAGGGGCCCCACCTGCTCTCCCCCGCCGGCGATGCGAAGCCCGACATGTCTACCGCGCGCGTGCCGCGCTTCGACCTGCTCGATCGCGCGCGCTACACCTCGATGAGCGTGCAGGTCTCGCGCGGCTGCCCGTTCCAGTGTGAGTTCTGCGACATCATCGAGCTGTACGGGCGCAATCCCCGGGTGAAGTCGCCGGAGCAGGTCCTGCACGAGCTCGACGCGCTCTACCGGCTCGGCTGGCGCGGCTCGATCTTCGTCGTCGACGACAACTTCATCGGGAACCGCCGCGAGGCGGCCAAGCTCCTGCCGGAGATCGCGCGCTGGCAGGACGCGCACCACCACCCCTTCGAGCTGTACACCGAGGCGAGCGTCGATCTGGCCGCGCTGCCCGTTCTGGTCGAGTCGATGGTGACGGCCGGCTTCACTACGGTCTTCCTGGGAATCGAGACGCCCTCCGCCGCATCGCTCAAGGAGACGCGCAAGCTGCAGAACCTCAAGCTGCCCCTGCAGGAATCGGTGATGCGGCTGACCCGCGCCGGGCTGGAGGTGTATGCGGGCTTCATCGTCGGGTTCGACAGCGACGGTGAGCACATCTTCGAGGCGCAGCGGGCGTTCATCTCCGGCCTGCCGATCGCCGCGGCGATGATCGGGCTCTTGACCGCGCTGCCCAACACCGCGCTCTGGCGCCGGCTGGAGAAGGAGGGGCGCCTCCGCTCGAGCTCGACCGGCGATCAGTTCGGCCGGCCGAACTTCGACCCCGTGCTCGATGAGCGCACGCTCCTCGAGGGCTACCGGCAGCTGCTGGCGGATATCTACCATCCCGCTGCGTTCTACGCCCGCGTCGAGGCGGTGGTTCGCGACCTCGGCCGCGGAAAAGCGCGCGCTCTCTCGATCGATGCGCTGCTGATGCTCGTTCGCGTCCTGATCGGCGTCGGCGTGCTCTCGCCGCGGCGGTTCCGCTTCTGGCGCCTGTTCTTCAAGTCCATCACCCGGCCGTATGCGTTCTCGAAGGCGATGTCGATGGCGGTCCAGGGCGAGCACCTCATCCGCTACACCTACGAGGACGTGCTGCCGCGGATCGACCAGGCGCTCGCGGAGCTCGCCACGCCGGTGGTCCAGCGAACTGCCGCGACGGAGGCGCGCGCCTGAGCGGCGTCAAGAGACGCGCCGGCCGAACAGGCGCGACATCCAGCCGCTCTTTCCGCCGCGCGGATCGGGCGCGTCCAGCCGCTCGGGCTCCGCTCCGAGCCCGCCAGCCATGCGGCGTTTCACGGTCTCCGCCGTGTCCTGCGTGCTGAAGGTCGCGCTCACGGTCCTGCGCGTGCCGCGCTCCTCGGCCGTGACCGTCAGGATCGACTCCGGAGAGACCGTGAAGATGATGTCGAAGACGACGTTGCCCTTGGTGCCGGGCGGCAGGTCCGGGACGATCAGCGTGCCGAGGTACTCGTTCTGCTGCGCGCGCTCCGCCTCGCCCTGGAAGATGGGGATCTCCAATATCTTTTGGTCGTCCTGCGAGGTCCAGATCGAGTAGGTCTTCTTGTGCGGCAGCGAAGTGTTGCGCTCGATCACCTTCTTGAAGCGCCCGCCGGGTAGCCCGACCCCGATGCTCATCGGCAGAACGTCGACCAGCACCATGCCGCCGATGTCGCCCGACTGCATGGAGTGCGCCAGCACCGCCGCGCCCAGGGCCACCGCCTCGTCGGGGTGGACGGCCTTGGACGGCTCCTTGCCGAAGAACTCGCGCAGTCTGGCGCGGACCAGCGGCATCCGGCTCTGACCGCCCACGAGCAGCACCTCGCCGATGTCGGCCGGCTTGAGGCCGCAGTTGGTGAGGACGTCGTCGCAGACCCGCACCGTCCGTTCGATCAAGTCGGCGGTCAGCTTCTCCAACTCCGCGCGGCTGACAACGGCGTCGAGGTTGTACCCCTTGTCGGCGACCATGGCCACGAAGGGGACGCTCACCTGCGCGGTCAGGCGCTCAGAGAGCGCGATCTTGGCGCGCTCCGCGGCGTCGTTGATCCGCTGCAGCGCGACGCGGTCGGCCTCGAAGCGGTCGCCCTCGAAGGAGATGCCGTGCTTCTGCTTGAAGCGCGCCAGGAGATCCTGGACCAGCGCCTTGTCGAAATCGACGCCGCCCAGGAACGTGTCGCCCCCGGTCGAGATGACCTCGTAGACGTTGCCGTGCAGCTCGAGCACGCTGGTGTCGAAGGTCCCGCCGCCCAGGTCGTACACCATCACGCGCTGCTCGAGCGCGCGGCCCTGGGCGAAGGCGATGGCTGCCGCCGTGGGCTCGTTGACGATGCGCTCCACGTCCAGCCCTGCCAGGGCGCCCGCGGCGCGCACCGCCTGCCGCTGGTTGTCGTTGTAGTAGGCCGGGACTGTGATCACGGCGCGCGAGATCCCGGTCCCCAGCCAGCGCTCCGCCAGCTCCTTGACCTCCGCGAGCACGAGCGACGAGATCTTCTGCAGCGAGAAGATCTGCCCGCCCATGCTCACCGCGGCTTCGCCGCGCGACCCCGCCACCACCTCGTAGCTGAAGCGGCCCAGCAGGTCGGTCACCGCGGGCGACTTGAACTGGCGCCCGATCAGCCTCTTCGCGCCGTAGACGGTGTTCCTCGGATTGATCAGGAGCTGGCTCTTGGCCGGGTGGCCGACCATGAGCTTGCCCTTGTCGCTGAGCGCGACCACCGAAGGGATGGTGTTGTATCCCTCGCGCGACGGGATCACGAACGGCTTGCCGTCCTTCACCACGGCTGCGCAGGAGTTGGTGGTGCCGAGGTCGATGCCGATCACCGGACCGGTCGGACTCCCGGTTCGCGCCTGCGGAAGCTCGTCGCCCTCTCCATCCGGCTGACCTGGCGCCGGGGAAGGAGCGGCGCCGGGGGCAAGCGTCGGTCGCGGGAGCGGCGGAGGGGCGGGGCGTTTCGACTCTCCCGGCTGGCTCGTTGCCGGTGCACGGGAACGGACTTCTGCGGCGGAACCGGCGGGCGATGGCGCGGGCGAGGCGGCAGGGATCGGCGCGGGCGAGGCGGCAGGGATCGGCGCGGGCGAGGCGGCAGGGATCGACGCGGGCGGGGCAGCAGGGATCGGCGCGGCGGGAAGCGGCTCGAGCTCCTCCAGCGCGACGTCGAAATCTTCCTCGATGATGGTGTGTTTCGAGGCGGCGGGAGTGCCCTTCGCGCCCGGCGTGGCAGGCGGGGCGATAGACCTGGCTGCTGCGGCCGGCTTTCCAGCGGAGCTCGCGGCCGCGGTGGGGGCGGGCTTTTCGGCGGCAGGATCCGGCGGGGGAGCCGTTTTCGCAGGGGCTGGCTTCTTCGCCGCCTCCGCTCCGGCGGAGGCCGGCTCTCCGACCTTGTCAGACGGGGGCACCGGCTGCACCGGAGGTTTGGTGGATCCTGGCGCGACCGGCGCCGCTCCCCCTGAATCATCCGCAGCGGCGGGCTTCAAGAGCGGCGGCGGTTGGCCTCCCATCCAGGCGATCAGCTCGCGGCCGGGATCGTCCATGCGCGCGAGCCACAGCGACATGCCGGGTCCTCCTCGGTCGGCCGGCTCGCCGGGCTGGACTACTTTCTCCACCACTGCGTTGGCCCGGAAGCAGTGCTTTCCGTCGCTCAGGGTGGCCGTGAGCCGGATGGCGGTGGCCACCGGGCGCGGGTTGGCAGTGCGAAGAAGGAAGAGCCGGGAGCTCAGCTCGGGATGGCGCGCTCGGACCTCGTCGAGCGTCGCACAGGGCAGCTTCACCTGAAGCCCGACGCCTGTCTTCTTCGGACCCTTCGGGGCTGAAGGATCCGCGGGTCCGTTGCCGCTCACGCTCTTATTCTCGGGTGTTGGACATGCAGCTCCAAGAAAGCAGCGGGCCACGCTCACCCACCTTCGCGCCGGAATCGTCACCCGGCGGACCATCGAGTAGGGCGCACTCTTTCCTTTGCCGTGGACCGGCGACGCCGGCGCACCCGCCCCGCTTGATTGATGACCGGGGCGAACACGTACGTTGTCCCTGCAACGTCTGAATGGGAGGGGGCAAATGATGAAGCGGTTCCTTGGACTGGCAATCGTGTTCGCCGTGGCGGCCTTCGCCACACCAGCGCTGGCCGATCGGTCGCGCGACCGGGTCTCCGCCGACGAGAGCCCCGCGTACAACTCCATCTTCGTCGAAGGCGGTGGCCCGGGCCTGCTCTATTCGCTGAACTATGAGCGCGTGGTGGAGAACGACTTCGGTCTGCGCGTCGGTATGAGCTACGTCTCCTTCTCGGCCTCGGCCGGCTCGAGCAGCGCGTCCGCGACCGTCTTCGCGGTCCCGGTGATCTTCAGCTATCTGGGATTGCGCGGCGGAAACCACATCCTCGAGATGGGCGGCGGCGCGACGGGCATCTACGCGTCGGGATCGGGGAGCAGTGGCGTCTACGCCGGGTCGGGTTCCGGAATGATGGCCCTGGGCACTGCGCTCATCGGGTATCGCCGGCAGCCGCTGGACGGCGGTTTCCAGTTCCGGATCGGAATCGAGGCGCTGGCCGGCAAGGGCCTGGCGTTCAGCAACCCCGACCCGACCAAGTTCGGCGTGCTGCCCTGGCTGTACATGAGCCTCGGCCTCGCGATGTAGCCACGCCCCAGGGACTCGATCGGAAGCCCCCCCGCAACAGGCGGGGGCTTCTCTTTTCTCTGCCAGACCTTCAGTCCGAGCTGAAGGGGTCCTCGCGTCGAAGCTACGTCGCCGGACTCGCCGCGAACCCGGCCACGAAATCGGAGACCGGCGCCGTTCGCAGGCCGCGCGCGGATCGCTGCTCCATTCCTTCGGGAAGACCAGATCGAATCGCTCCTCGGAGAGCGGCACGAAATCCAATCCGTACGCGACCGCGGCGCTGCGCGCCACCACCCCGGCGTCCGCGGCTCCCATCGCCACGGCCTGCGCTACTTGAAGGTGGCCGCCGAGAAGCCGGTCATAGCCCTTGACGGCGGAGACCGGCACCCGGGCTTTGCGCAGCAACCGGTCGAGGAGACGGCGCGCGCCGGCCCCCGGCTCGCGGTTGACGAAACGCACGCCGGGCCGCGCGATGTCTTCAGGCCGCTTGATGCGGCGCGGGTTGCCGGGGGCCAAGGCGAACCCTTCCTCCAGATGAGCGAAGGTCACGACCACCATCGCGCGGCCAGCCAGCGTGCGGCGCACGAAGGGGACGTTGAACTCGCGCGCCTGCTCGTCGAACAGGTGCGCCCCGGCGACGTGCGCGTGGCCGCGCGCAAGCGCCGTCAGGGCCGCGTCGCTAGAGGCGCCGATCCAGCAGAGCCGCTGGCCGGGTCAGCGGTCGGCAAAGCGTCCGGCCAGGACGGCCAGCCCCGGGTCACACCCCGTGACGAGCAGGTTGGCTTCCACGCTCTCGCGCGGCCGGAGCAGCCGCAGGCCACCACGCGTCAGCAGAGCGTCAGCCGGAGCGAGGAAGGCGAACGGGTCGTCCGGCCGTAACGGGTGGGCCATCCAGCGGCCCGCCACCAGGCCGGCGAATGCGCGCCGTGCCCCGCGCGGGGCAGTGGCCATCTGCGCCCGGACCGTGTCTCCCCCGTCCCGCAGCCAGAACAGCTCTTCCATCCGGCAGCCGAGGGCGCGCGCCAGGTTGAGCGCGATCAACGTCGAGGGCTGGGCGCGTCCTGCCTCCAGCGCGCTCAGGGTCTGCCGGCTGATCCCGGCGCGCGACGCCAGCTCCCCTTGCTGGAGGCCGCTCCGCTGCCGTGCGCGGCGCAGGCCGTTCTCGAGGCTGGGCATGCCGAGACGTGTCACGCGCCGGCCCTCTGCCTGTCAACGGCGGCGCAGGACGGCCGGCAGCTCGCCAGCCGTCAGAGGTCAGGACGAGAAGGTGCCCGGACCCTGGTCCCGACCGGACGGTACAACGGAGGTGGGAGAGGGGAAAGAGGGCGCGGTCCAGGAGCCCCGATAGACTTCGACCATGCGGCAGAGGTTCAGGCTTCGAACCAGTGCGAGGATGCGGCCGCGATCCTCGTGGGGTAACTCGGTGAAGTGCTGGACGAGCTCGCGCTCCTCTTCGGACAGCTCGGGGGCCATGCGCGTCCAATGAGCAAGCCGCGTGCCGGCGTGCTGCCGTTCCCGGAGAGCCTGTGCCACCGCTGCGCAGCGCCCCCGCGCTACATCCGCACGAACACCAGCGTTTTCATCCTCTGCCCGCTGGTTCCCGAGAAGTATCCGCCCCAGCCCGTCCGCGAATGCCCGTACTTCCGGCCCAAGGCCGAATCGTGAATTCTGTACAGCTCGTGTCTGGAAACCGACCAGGGACCGGGTCGGAACTACAGCCAGGTTTCTACCAGCGCCGGGTCGTCCGCCTCGCCCCGTGGAACGCGGATGAGCCCCCGGCGGGCGAGCACCTCCCGCGCTTGCTCGATGCTCTGGAACAGCTCCCATTCGCCCGGGGAGAGGCCGTCATCCTCGACGAGGATCTTCCGGACCGCGCAGCAGTGCGGGTGGTCTGCCGGCTGATCGAAGACGCTCCAGAGCTCCACGCGCTTCACACTAGAGCGCCCGATCGGGAACGCCAGAAAACCTCTAGATCTTGCGATACACGCCCACCACCACGCCGATGATCTGCGTCTCGCGAAAGTCGTCGCGGCTGACGAAGATGGGCTTGAGGCGCGGGTTGGACGGTTGGAAGCGGATCCGGTCGCCCTCGGGATAGTAGCGCTTCACCGTGGCCTCGCTCCCGGAGGTGTTGTCGATCATCGCCACCACGATCTCGCCGGAAGCAGCGTGGAGTTGCTTGCGCACGAAGATGTAGTCGCCGTCGAAGATGCCGTCGCCGATCATCGAGTCGCCGGCGACGCGCAGCGCGAACACCTTGCGGCCTGCGTCCCCGACGAGCACGCTGTCGATGCGCACGTGATCGGTGATGTTCTCTTCGGCCAGGATGGGCTCGCCCGCGGCCACCTTGCCCAGCACCGGGATGTCGACGACGTCGCCGTCACCCACCGGCGACAGCTCCCGGCGGCTCAAGCGGGCCAGCCGGGGCGACCCGGAGCGCCCGCCGTCGATCACGCTCAGGGCGCGGCTTTTGAGTTCCCCGCGCAACAGATAGCCCTTGCGCTCCAGCGCCTTGAGGTGGTCGTTCACGCCGTTGGTGGAGCGGATGCCGAAGTACTCGCCGATCTCGCGGATGGTCGGCGGGTATCCCTGATCCTGGATGCTCTTCTTGATGTAGGCGAGGATCTTTTCCTGGCGCTCGGTCAAGGGCTCGGTCATGGCGCGGCTCACGCTACTGAACGCGTGACCACTGGTCAAGTTTTCAGCCTGGGGGCCTGCCCCGCAGCACGCTCTGCGCACCGCCAGCGCGGCCGCGAGCCCTAGAAGAACACGATCGACGTCCACTGCACCGCGCCGACCGGGAAGGAGGTCGCAGTGTCCGGGTCCGTTCCGGCCCCGCTGCAGCCGAGCGTTGCGGTCCCGGGAGCGGTGCCCTGGATCGTCCATTGGAACGTGCGGATCGCGCCGGCAGGAATGTCCTGGGAAAGTGGAGAGGAGACGATGCGGACGTTCGCGGCCCCAGAGGGGTCGGCGAAGTAGACGCCAAGCGCGTCGGTGCCACCGTCGTTGAGTACGTCGATCGCCAGCGGGACCGACGTTCCCACCGACGCCGACGCGGGCGCGGCTTGCGGCGTCGCCACGAGATGCGGACCGCTCACGACGGTGACCGAATTGCTGGTCTGCGCGACGACCGCCCGCCCGTCCACCTCGTCCACGCCCGCGACGGGCAGCGTGACGGACAAAACGCCTGGATCGCCGGCGCGAATGCGCCAGACGAAGACGTAGGAGGCGCTGGGAGGGATGTCCACGCTTCCGGGCTGCGGTTGCACCTGGGCAGACCCGCTCAGCACGGGCGAACGCGCGGCCACCGCCTGTGCGATCATTCCACCCGAGTTCGTGACCGTCTGCGAGACGCTGAACTCGAGGCCGAGGCGAGCGCGCTGCGGGGCGCTCGCGCTCGCGGTCAGGGCAGCGGGAACGCCGCTGGAGACCCGGAAGACGCCGTCGGCCGTTCCCCGACCGTAGGGTCCCTCGACGGAGAGGCCGTACGTGCCCGCCGCCAGGTCCGGCGGAACGACGGCGGTGAGCGTGTGCGAGTCGACCCAGCGCACGTCGGCCAACTCGAGCAGCCCCAGGAAAGCGCGGAAATTCGCATCGACCTCGATCTCTCCACCGCCGTTGATCCGCTGCATCGCGGCGGGAGTGAATCCTTCGCCGTGAAGCACGACGGCTGGCCCGGTTCCGAAGTAGGTCCCTTTCGGTTCCACCGCCCTGGGCAGCGGAGCCCCCGGCGGAGCCGACGTACGCGCACAAGCGAGCGCAACGGCGAAGAGGGCGCTAGAGCGTCTCAAGGCGCACTCCTCCGAGGACCGACACGGTCCGCAGCGGTCCTTGGAGGATGGGCAGGCCCGAGCCGGTGATCCATCCGGCGCGGAGCTCCAGGAACGGAACCACCCACCGGAGCCGCCGCTCAGCGCCCAGGGAGCCCTGCAAGCCAGGGGCGATGGCGAAGCCACGCTGCGTCGCCGAGTCGGCCAGCTTGACGCGGGTCCAGATCGCCGCGGCGGAGGGGCCGGCCGAAATCCAGACCGTGTTCAGATCCCCGAAACGGCGGCGCCAAGCCGCGGACAGATGCACCAGCAGCAGCTCCACCCTGGACTCGGCCAGGACGTTCGAGGTCCCGACGCGCTGCATTTCGGAATAACCGCGGTGCGCGTAGTCGGTCTCCAGGGAAACGGCCAGCTCCGGGCCGAACCGGTCCGTCCGCAGCGCGGCCTCCAGACCCAGCAGCGGGGCGGAGAACCCGGAAAAGTTGGAAAAGGCCCCCACTTTGGCGCTCAGGGCGGTCGACTCCAAATTTGGAAGGAGCGTGAGCCGCGCCCGGGCCACGGCAGGCCCGGCTTGCAGCGCAAGAGTGGTGGCGGTGCGCTCGCGCAGGAGCGGGGGAAGGTAACGCGCGTACAGCGCGCCCTCGCTCTCCTCGAGCCGGGCGCTGCCCAACTCGGCGGAGACGTCGGGCTGCGCGCCGGAGACCGCGTTCCCGTAACGGTCGCGCAGCTCGATCCGCAGTCGCATTGCGCTCGCGCCATCCGCGATCAGCGTCGCTTCAGGGTGCTCGAACGTGGCGGTTTCCAGGGGACCGGCCAGAAGCGGCAGAGCGTGCGAGGCGGACGACTTCGAACCCCGGACCAGCACCTCCACTGCCGCCCGTCCCCCGAACGACGAGGGGACCGAAAGCGTCAGATCCCATTCGCCAGGCGCGCTGCGCACGGCGCGCAGGAGGCCGGCCGTGCTCACGAACTCCAGCTCGTCGGACGGGACGTTCCCCAGGGAATCGCGGGAGACGACGTGCAGCTGCGCCTGCGGGTCCTCCGCATGGATACCCGTCCGATCGGCGGAGATGGCGATCCGCTCCGACGCGCCGCCGGTGAGCGCGATCGCAGCTTCGGCGACGAACTGGCGGGCGTCGTCCAGCGTGGCCGTGACGCGAACCGCGCCCTCGCGGCCGGGGGCGAGCGAGAGCCGGGCTTCGTACAACCCCGGGGCGCGCTGGCGCAGCGCGGACAGATCGCCGCGGCTCGTCCACAGCCGGATGGCCGCCCCGCTCCGCGGCGTTCCGTCCGCCGTCACTGCGACGACGTACACCGCGACCGTCTGCGCCCGGTCCGCGACGCGCGCCGCTTCTCCGAAGGCCAGGTGGACCGTCCGGGTGGGCGGAACGTGGAGCGGGATGGCGCGCTTGCCATGGTGCGCCTCGTGCACGCCGGGAGGCACCACCACCGGAACGACGGCCTCTCCCCGCGCATCGGCGATCACCGGACCGAATTCCTCTGATCCGATCCGCACGCTGATTTTCCCGCGCGGGCGCGTCTTCACCACCGCGTCGCCTTCCGCCCAGAGCGGAATCGCAATCCAAGCGACGTCGGTTCCGGCGACGGCCGTGACGATCGCGACCTGCGGAAGCTGTTCTTCCGGTGGGATGTAGTCGGCCTCGTAGTAGGCCCCGTCTTCGGTGAGGCGCAGCCCCTCCACGCGCCCCACGCTCGCCGAGAGCGTGGGCTCCAGGGCGGCCTGCACCCGCAACAGCGCGCGCGCCTTCCCGCCCAGCCGTACCTGCGCAGGCTCCACGGAGAGCGCGACGGCGAGGAGGGCCGCGATCACGGGGCCTTCTTCCTCCAGCGGATGGCGAGGTCCTTGATGTGCGGGATGCTGCCGCTGCCGCCGCAGACCACGGTCCGGGTGGTCTCGCGGCCGCTGGCGTCGCGGATGGAAACCAGAACGCTGGTCTTGCCCCGCGTGGCAGGCACCCGGACCCGGAAACGGCCGTCCTCCGCGATGGCAGCGGGCGCTCCGTCGACCAGCACCTCCGAGCCTCCCGGCGCCGTCCCTGTCACTTCCGCGCAGAGCAGCTCTCCGCCCTCCTGCGCCGGCGCGGCATCGGCGACCTTGAGCAGCAGCTTCGCCGGAATGGGCTCGGCCCCGGAGGGCGCCTTGCCGGCGGCCGCTACCGACTGCGTGCCCGCCTTCACATCGACCGTCCTCCGCTCCGCGGTCAATTTGACCGCGCCGGTCTCGGTGGCGATGGCGACGGCGGTGCCCGTCGAGAGCACGCCGAAGCGCGCGCCCTTCGTCTCGGCCACCGCTCCGCCCTCCGCGCTCTCGATGCGGAGCAGCCGCGCGCCGTCCGCCTGGTAGTCCACGGCGATGCGTCCGCGCGTCAGCCTGAAGCGGTGGACCTTCTCGGTGATCTCGCGCACCGTGAGCTGGCTGCCTTCCGCGACGGTGAGGCGGCTGCGCGCGCCCACCTGGAGGTCGGTGTGGGCGCCGCGCCCGGTCCGCACCGAGTCGTCGGCGCGGAGGCGCTGGCCGACGGCCAGCGCGGAAGAGCCGCCGTTGGGCGAGAGGCGGACGACGTCTCCCGCGACGGCGACCACGATGGCCTCCTCGACCCGCGGCTCCTCCCGCGCTTGCGCGGAGGCCAGCTGCGCAGCAGGCCGGTAGAGGGTGCCGCGGAACAGGAGCCACGCGCCTGCGAGCAGCACCACCACGACGGCGGCGGCCTCGAGGATCGTCCGGACGCGCCCCGCGCCCGGGATGAAGCCGGTCCTGGCAGGTTCGGGCCTGGTCATCGCAGGTGAGCGGCGGCGGCCGCTGCCGGAAGGACGATGATGAAGGTCGCGCCGGATCCTTCGGGGCTGTCGACCAGTAGCTTGCCGTGGTGCGCCTCGACGATGCTGTGGGAGATGGAGAGCCCCAACCCGACTCCGGAGGGCGAGTCCTTGGTGGTGAAGAACGGATCGAAGATCCGATCGCGCATCGCCTTGGGAATGCCCTTGCCCGTATCGCTGACGGAGAGCTTGAGGGCGTCGCCGTCGACGTCGCTGAGGCTGACCTTGAGCGTTCCCCCTTCCGGCATCGCCGCGATGGCGTTCTGAACGATTTGCGCGACCGCTTCCTGGATCTGCGCAGGGTCGCCCTGCGCCTCGCAGCTGGTGAGCTCGGTGGTGAGGTGGATGCCGTTCGCGCGCATCTGGCCTTCGTACAGGTCGAGGGCGGCGAGCACCGACGAGTGCAGCGGGAAACGCCGTCCTGGCTGGCCCCGCTCCTGGTCGGCGAAAGCGCGCAGGTTGGCGACCACGTTCGAGACCCGCAGCGCCTGCTCCTGCAGGATCCGCAGGCGCTCCTCGTGCGGTGTTCCTTTCAGATCTTTGCGGAGCTGCGCGGCGACACCGGTGATGGCGGTGACGGGGTTGTTGAGCTCGTGCGCCATGCCGGCCCCGAGCGATCCCAGGGCGGCCAGGCGGCGCGCGCGGAGGATTTGGTCCTGCGCCGCCCTGAGCTCGGCGGTGCGGCCCTCCACGCGCTGCTGCAGCTCCGCATTCCAGCGGCGGATCTCCTCGTCGCGCTGGACCCTCTCCGCCGCCATCTGGTTGAAGGAGCGGGCCAGCTCGCCGATCTCGTCCCGGCTGCCGACTTCGACCGCCTGGGCACGCCCTTCTCCCAGCGCCTTGACGCCTTCGCGGAGACGCTTCATCGGGTCGGTGACCCGCCGCGAGAGCAGCGCGCCGAGGACTAGGACGAGCACCAGCGACACCGCGACCCAGAAGAGCGTGTACTGCCGGACCAGGGCGGCGGGCCGCAGTGCGACTTCCTCCCGCTGCGCCACCACCACCATCCACCCCAAGGTGCTGACGGGCGCGGCGGCGGCCAGCCACCGCTCTCCATCGAGGCGGAGCACGATGCGGCTGGCGGCTCCGCCCGCGATCAGCCCGCGCTCTTCCGGGGACAGCCCCAGCGCGTCCGGCTGCGCAAGCACGGTGCCGGCGCGGGTGGCCAGGTACGCCAGCGTGCCGGCCTGCGAAGTCTGGCGCATCTGCCGGCTGAGCTGCGCCAACGACAGCTCCGCCGCCAGAAGGCGATCTCCGTCGAGGCGCAGCGCGAGGGGCAACCGCATCGATCCGTCGCGGGCGGCATATGGCGCGCCGATCGCCACCCCCGCCTGCCTTGCCAGCTCGAGTGGGGCGCCGCGCTGGAGCAGCTCCACCTCTGGGAGTGGCCGCCCGTTGGAGCCCTCGTACACGAGCGGCCCGCCGGGGAGCCAGATCGCATCGATGAACTCGAGCTGGCGGTACGGGATCCGCAGCACCGTCCCCAGGTCGCTCACCGACAGGTCGCGCAGCGGCAGCAGGCTGGCGGAAAGCCGGAGGCTCTCCATTGCCTGCGCCACGAATCGCTCGCAGGCGCGCGCTGCTTCTTCCGCTACGCGCGCCTGCGTAGACCCCACCGTGCGCTCCAACTCGGCGCGGTTGACGGAAAACGACATGGTGCCGAGAACCGCCGCGGGGACGACGCCGATCAGCGCAAGTACGAGGAAGATCTTGCTGCGGAACTGCATCGCGCCGGCCCCCTCGCGGAAGGCGAGCATAGGGTGGGCGTTCGCGTGGCAGCAAGAAAGGCGGGGGTGCGCTCGAACGCGGAAAACCAGGTGAAACTCCTACCTCCTTCGAGGGTGTTGCGCCCGCCGCGGCGCACTTGCGGTATAGGGGGCCGGTGCTGCGCGCCAACCATGCTGTCCGCCTCGGACTTCGCGCAGCCTCCCGCAATCCGGAGCTTTCCTTCGCCAAGGCCCTGATCGATCAAGGCGGGAACCTGCTCGCCGTGGTCCCGGTGGCCCTCGCCGCCTTGCTGGTCGCGAGCCTGCTCCAGGACGATGCCTTGACTTCTCTCGTGCTTGCGCTGCGGGCGATCGTCGCGCTCCGCTGGCCGGTGCTGGGCGGGATCGCGGCGGCGTTCGCGATCGCGTTCACCGCCAGCATGCTGCTCTGGGCAGGGGCCCTTCCGCTCCTCGCCGCTGATGCCGAGTTGGACCGACGGCCGCCTCCGGGCAACTTCATGGTGCTGCTCTCGCGCGGAGCGGCACGGACCCTCGTCGCCGGCAGCCTGGGCTGGGGGATTTCGCTCCTCTTCGCCGTTTCGTGCGCGGTCGCGCTGCTGTTCGCCGGGCCTCTCGCGCTGCTGCGGCCTTCCCTTGGCCTGTTCATCGGAGCATCCCTGGTGGGAGCGGCGGCGCTGCTCGGAGGCTTCCTCCTCGATCTGCTCGCCCGGTTGACGCTGGTGCGCGCCGCGGCCTTCGGCGATCCGGCGACGGCGGCGTTCGGCAAGGCGGCGTCGCTGCTTGGAGCGAGGCTCGGAGCCTGCCTGGTGGTGACGCTCGCGTTCGTGTTTCTCGAGACGATCTTGGCCAGCGTGGCCGCGACGCTCACGGGATTCGCTTCCGGAGCGGCGCTCTTCAATCCGCCGCTGGAGCTGCTGGCGCTCGCACCTCGGGCGGCGATCGGCCTGGCGGCCGGGGTCGTGTTCGGATGGCTGGAGGTTGGCCGGATGGGCGCGCTCGCGGCGCTCGCGGCCGATGCGGAAGGTTTGATCGAGCCGCCGGCGGCTCCGCAGCCCACCCCGGTGGCCGACCTGGTGGTCGAGGCGCTCCCGGCCGAGGACACCTGACCCGCGCAGGGTCGGGTCCGGTCATTTCAGGAGGCGTCGCACGCTGATCTTCTTCAGGCGGCCGCTGAGGAGCGTCCAGGTCAGCGCGGCGCCGAAGAGCATCGCCGACAGCGCGAGGCCGATCAGCGCCGCGACCGGCCAGGTGGTTCCCGTTCCTTCGGAAGCGCGTCCGACCAGCGAGAACGAGCCCACGATCAGCCCGGAGGAGATCATTCCCGCGAAGAGCAGGAGCCCGAGCGCTTTCAGGTTGGTGTTCAGCCGCGACAGGTCGTCGTTGCGGACGGTCACGTTGAACTTGCCCCCCTCGAGGTCCATCAGGATCTGCGAGAGCTGTTGCGGCGTGTCCTGCAAGAAGCCCTGCAGCTGCAGGAGCAGCCGGAGCAGTCCGCCGCTCATCGAGCCGGGGCTGTAGCGCTCGAACAGGAGCTGCTTGGCGTAGGGAAGGGCCACCTGCGAGACGTCGAGCTCGGGGTCGAGCTGCCTGACGATCCCCTCGGTGGTGGCTGCCGCCTTGGACAGCACCGCGTACTCCTTCGGGATCTTGATCCGGTACTTCATCGCCAGGTCGACCAGCTCGCTCATCAGCACGCCGGAGTCGACCTCCGACAGCTTGAGCCCGAGGTAGCGGTCGAGGATGTCGTGGATCTCGTGCCGGAACTTCTGGAGGTTGATCCGCTGGTCCGGAACGCCCACCTTGTAAAGCAGGCGCGCGACCGTGTCCGGGTCTCGCAACGAGATGGCGAGCACCAGCAGGACGATGGTCTCCTGCACCTGCTTGCTCATGCGGCCGACCAGGCCGAAGTCGAGCAAGCCGATGCGATTGCCGTCCATCACCATCACGTTGCCGGGGTGCGGGTCGCCGTGGAACATCGCGTCGGCGAAGAGCTGCCGGAAGCTCGCTTCCAGCACGTTGCGCGCGAGCTGCTTGCGGTCCACCCCCGGGAACTCCGGGGACTCCAGCACGGCCTTCAGCTTCACGCCTTTCAATTCCTGTAGCGTGATCACCGTCCGGCTGGACAGGTCCCTGTACAGCTTCGGGATCACGACGTAAGGGCGGTCGGCGTGGTTCTTGGCGAACGCCTCGATGTTCCGCGCCTCGTTCTCGAAGTCCAGCTCGAGCAGCATCGCGTTGCGGAACTCCGTCACGATGCCGGTGGGCGTGTAGATCCCGGTCTCTTCGATGACGCCCTCGAGGAAGCGGGCCAGGTAGAAGAGCAGATCGGTGTCGCTGCGGATCTGCTCCTCGATGCCGGGCCGCTGCACCTTCACCACCACTTCTTCGCCAGAAGGCAGCCGCGCGCGATGCACCTGCGCGATCGAGGCGCTGGCCATCGGTTCCGGGTCGACCCAGGCAAACAGCTGGTTCGCCGGCCTGCCCAGGCCCTGGTCGATCAGCTGGAAGACCGTGGCCACCGGAAGCGGCGCGGCCCGGTCTTGAAGATGCGACAGCTCGGCGATGAAATCCGGCGGCAGGATGTCGGGGCGGGAGGAGAGGATCTGCCCGAGCTTGATGAAGGTCGGACCGAGCTCGGCGAGGGTCTCGCGGAAGCGCCGGGCGGAGGTGGCCCGGATCTCCTCAGGGGAGGGGCGCTCGCCGGGCTCGCGGCGGCCGAGCACCTCCCAGATGCGGGCGCGATCCCACAGCTCGCCGAACCCGTGGCGGACGACGACGCTGCTGATCTCGCGCAGGCGCTTGAGATCCTGGACGGCCTGGATCACGCGCCGCTTCTTCTCACAGGGCGGAGAGCAGATCCACCTTCACGAGGATGCTGTCGCCGTGCGCGACGCCGGCCGCGCTGAGCGCGCCGAGCTCGCGTCCGATGCTGGGACCTCCGACCACTCCCGTCTTCACGTCGTTGGTGCTCTGGTGCGCGTAGACCAGGTAGAAGGTCGAACCGGTGCGCCACTCCCAGCGGAGGATCAGGTTGAGATTGAGCCCCACCTGCTGCTCGTCGTTGCTGGTGTTCTCGAAGGGCTTGTCGGTGGGCTCCGCCGGGCCCAACTCGTCGAGCCTGACGGTGCGGCGTCCTGGTTCGACAGCCGCGCGCAGCCGCGGGCCGTAATAGATCCCGGCCGTGAAGAGCTGGCCGTACGCCTGCAAGGTGAGGTGAGGGGTGAAGGCGTAGGTTGCGCGCAGGGTGGCGCTGACGCTGCGCGCCTGCTGCGGGGCGAGGATGTAGAGGCGCGGCTTGTCGGTCGCCCCCGTCCTGGGAAACGTCGCCGCCGGATCGACTGTCGCGTTGGGATCTGGCTGAGGGCCGGCTTCGCGGATCTGCCGGATGGTTCCGGCGCTCTCGGTGTAGGAGAGGTCGAAGCTCCCGTCGAGCTGTGGCAGCGGCCTGAACACCAGCGTACCCCCGAGCTGGTTTTGCCGCCCGAAGCGCGGGAAGGAGCGGCCCTCGGTCCAGTAGAACTGGACCTGGAGCCTCTTGCGCGAGTCGGTGGACACGTACCCGAACCACTGGAACGACCCCTGCCGCTCGATGGGAGTGCCGTCGGCCAGCTCGCGGTCGTCCACGTAGGGCGCGTAGAAATCGAACCCCGTATCGTAGAACCAGAACGAGTTGGAGTTCATCCACCCCTCCAGGAACACGTCGCGGTTGAGCAGGTTCCTGAAGGCGTAGTCGTGCAACTCGCGCGTCCCGACGATGATCTGGGCGCTCTGCCAGGAGGGTCCAGGGTGCAGGTCGCGCCATCCCGCAAATCCCATTGCGCGGAACAGGTTCGCGCGCTGCATGAACCCCAGGTCATTGACGTTGAACAAGGGCGAGAGCAGATCGCCCTGCACGCCGAAGAAGCCGGTGTCCCCGAACCTCCTCGCCTTGCCGGATACGGCGAAGCCGCTGGACGTCTCGCCGCGGAAGGTGCCGTCGCGCAGCGTGCCGGGAACGGTGCCGGTGAGGACCGAGCCGACGCCCTGCCAACTGGTCTCCCAGACGCGGTCTGAGCTGAAGAGCGTCAGATCGCCCTCGCCCACGTGCGCGTGGCGCTTGTCGGCGAGCCCCAGGCTGGCGCTGGTGAAGAGAGGATTGACGGCGGTGGCGGTCACGCCGGCGAGGCCGGCGTCGCCCAGCGGCGTGCGGAGGCGGAGCACCGAGGTGCTGCGCATCTCCGTGGAGCGCATGTTGGTCACGCGCGCGGGCACGCAGTCGTTTCCGGACGGGTCGCAGGTCTCCGGCTGCAGCACCTGCGCGAAGACCCGCGGCTCCACCGCCGCCAGCAGTCCGACGCTGGCGCGGCTCACGCTGCCCGTCAGCTTCACCGCCGCGAGGACCGGCACGAACGGCTGCTGGTAGACGATCTTCTGCTCGTCGGCGAGATTGAGATCGTCGTGGGTGGGCGTTCCGCGGCCGATCCGGCGGGAGTAGAAGATCTGGTACGCGTCGCCGCCGTTCGTACCGCCGAGGTCGACGCGCAACGCGGGCTTGAAGAGATCCAGGCCTTCGAGGAAGAACGGGCGCTTCTCCGGAAAGAAGGTCTCGAAGGTGGAGAGATTCAGCACGCGCTGGTCGGCCTCCACCTGCCCGAAGTCGGGATTGAGGGTCCCCACCAGCGCCAGATCGCTTGCCAGGTTGTAGCGGAAGTCGAGTCCGGCGCAGACGGCGCCTTGCCGCTGGGAATCGAACGTGGCCGTGGCGCAGCTCCCGAGCTCCGCGCGCGGCGTCGCGTGGGCAGGGACGTTCCGCAGCGCCTTCAGCGCCACGTAGGGCCGCAATTCCAGCGCTCGCACCGGATGGATTCCCTCGATCCCGTCCAGCAGGCCGAGACGGCTGATGTCGCCGGACCTTCCATTCGGCCGGAAGCGCCACTGGTCCTCTTCTTTGCGGCGCGAGAGCAGGCGGTAGACGTTGAAGCCCATGATCTTAGCGTCCTCCGGGATGCGCATGACGCGAAGCGGGATCTTCATCTCGACCGACCAGCCGGCAGGGCTCGTCGCGACTGCGGATTCCCAGGCCGCGTCCCAGTCGGTGGTGAAGTCGGTGTCGTTGAAGTGGAGCGCGTCGAGTTGCTGGCCGGCGGCGTAGACCTGGAAGTGATAGGCGGTGCGGCGATCGAGAGTGGTGTCCAGGTCGAACTGCACCGAGTCGCCCTCCAGGAACCGGTCGCGCCGGCTCAGGGTCGCCGTCGGGGGAAGGGGATCGTCGCAGACCGCTCCGAAGTAGAGGTATTCGTCGTCCCAGAGCACGCGGAACGCCGTGCGCACGGTGGCCGGCTCTCCTTCGTCCGGACTGACCTGCGTGAAATTCTCCTCGAGCGGCGCGGCCTGCCACGCGGGCTCGTCCATGCGGCCATCCACCTGGATGGGACCGCCGGTCCGGCGCGCGGCGTGCGCAGTGCGCATGAGCAGCGGTTCGGGAGGAAACTCCTTCCGCGCCTGCGCGAGCGCCGGTGATGCCGCAGCCAGCAGCAGCAGGGTCGCTCGCATCTGGCAGGTGGCTACGGCGGAATGCCGCGGACATTTCAGCAGCGAATCCGGCCGGTGCAGGCGCATGCGTCCGTGGTATCTGTGGCCCGGTGGCCGAGCCGGTTTCACATGCGCCCGCGGAAATTTCTCCGCCGACGACGCCGATGCTGCGGCAGTATCACGAAGCGAAGGCGCAAGCGCGCGACGCGCTGCTCTTCTTCCGCCTGGGCGACTTCTACGAGCTGTTCTACGACGACGCCCGCACTGCCGCGGAAGTCCTCGGCATCACGCTGACTTCGCGGGCCAAAGGCGACGATCGGGTCCCGATGGCGGGCGTTCCGCACCACTCGGCCCGGGGCTACATCGCGCGTCTGGTCGCCGCCGGGCACAAGGTCGCCATCTGCGACCAGATGGAGGTGCCGGGTCCGGGAAAGCAGCTCGTCCGGCGCGAGATCGTGCGGCTGGTCACGCCGGGGACGCTGGTCGACGAAGACGCGCTGGAGGCGCGCGACCCGCTCTGGCTCGCGGCGCTCGCGGGGGGCGCGGATGGCGCGGCCGTAGCGCTGCTCGACGCGTCCACCGGCGAGCTGCGCGCCCTGCCTTCCGGGACGCTCCAGGCAGCCCTCGACGAGCTGTCGCGCGTCCGGCCCCGCGAAGTGCTCGTTTCCGAAGGGTCGTTGATCCCCGGAGCGGCCCTCCGCGCGATCGGCGCGGTCCGGGTGGAGTCCCGGCCGTTTCGCGACGCGCAAGGCGCGGCACAATCGCTCAAGCGCCATCTCGGCGTGACCACGCTGGATGGATTCGGCCTCCGCGACGACCTGTCCATCCAGGCAGCGGCGGAGGCGCTGGCGTATCTCCAGGAGACGCAGCGATCCGCCGCGAAGCACGTGGTGCGCGTGGTGGTCGAGCAGCCGTCCCGGCAACTCTTCATCGACCCGGGCGCAGCGCAGAACCTCGAGCTGTTCCGCGGACCGGACGGACGCAGGAGCGGGACGCTGCTCTCGGTCATCGACCGGACGCTGACCGCGGCGGGAGGAAGGCTGCTCGCGCGCTGGGTGGCGGCGCCCTTGCTCGAGCTCGAGGACATCCGGGCGCGGCAGGACGCGGTGGAGGAGCTCTCACAGGCCGCGGTCCGGCGTGAGGATCTCTCGGAGCGCCTCCGGGGCGTGCTGGACGTGGAGCGTCTCCTCGGGCGGCTGGCAGTGGGGCAGGGAATGCCGCGCGATCTGGCAGGGCTGCGCGTCTCCCTGCGCGAGATGCCGGACCTGGCCGCGTCTCTCGATGGTTGCTCGGCGCCTCTGCTGCGCAACCTGGGTCCCGCGCTGCGCGCGGTGGCGATCCTGGCCGACGTGCTCCAGCGGGCGCTCGTCGATGAAGTCCCGGCGGGTCGCGAGCCTGGTTTCGTGCGCCCGGGGTTTCGCCCCGACCTCGACCGACTGGTGGAGCTGGCGCAGGGCGGCCGCGCGGCGATCGCGGCGATGGAGGCGGCGGAGAAGCAGCGGACCGGAATCCAGTCGCTCAAGGTCCGGTACAACCGGGTGTTCGGATTCTACATCGAGGTCACCAAGGCCAACCTGCATCTGGTCCCGCAGGACTACCAGCGCAAGTCGAGCACCGTGGGCGCCGAGCGGTTCGTCACTCCCGCGCTGAGCGATCACGAAGCCCGCGTGCTCTCTGCGGACGAGCGCCGCGCCGCGCTGGAACAGCAGATCTTCGAGGAGCTGAGGCAGTCCGTCCTGGAGGGCAGCCCGGAGCTCCGTGCGTGCGCGGAGGCAGCCGCGCAGGCGGACGCGCTGCTCTCGCTGGCCAGGATCGCCGCCGACGCCGGCTGGGTCCGGCCCGTGGTCGACGACGGCGACGGTATCGAGATCGCCGGCGGCCGGCATCCGGTAGTGGAGCGGGCGCTGGCCCAGGCCGGCGAGGGCCCGTTCGTCCCCAACGATCTCCAGCTCGACTCCGAGCGCCGCCTGATCGTCCTCACCGGTCCCAACATGGCCGGCAAGAGCACGGCGATGCGCCAGGTGGCGCTGATCGCCGTGCTGGCGCAGAGCGGCTCGTTCGTGCCCGCGGCGCGCGCCCGCATCGGCGTGGTGGACCGCCTCTTCACGCGCGTGGGCGCGGCGGACGACCTCGCGCGCGGCCAGAGCACCTTCATGGTCGAGATGGCGGAGTGCGCCCGCATCCTCCACCAGGCGACCTCGCGGTCGCTGCTCGTCCTGGACGAGGTCGGCCGAGGGACCAGCACCTTCGACGGGTTGGCGCTGGCGTGGGCCATCGCCGAGCACCTCCACGATCAGGTGGGCGCGCGCACGCTGTTCGCGACCCACTATCATGAGCTGTGCGACCTGGCGCGGGAGAAGCCCCGCGCCGTGAACCTCACGATGGCCGTCACCGAGGTGGACGGACAGGTGGTGTTCCTGCGCAAGATCATCGCCGGCGCTGCCTCGCGGAGCTACGGGATCCAGGTGGCGAAGCTGGCCGGGTTGCCCGACCCGGTGCTGCGTCGCGCGCGGGAGATCCTCGCCAACCTGGAAGCCCAGGAGCTCGACGAGACAGGGCGTCCGGCGCTCTCCGCCGGCCGCGGAAACAGGCGCGCTCAGCTCGGATTGTTCGAACCGCCCGCGCCCGCACCTGCGCCCCCGGCGCCGCCGCCGTCCCCGGTCGAAGAGTCCTTGCGCGCGCTCGACCTCACGCGCACGACGCCCCTCGACGCACTCCTGTGGCTGCACGATCAGCAAAAAAAGCTTCGCTGACGTTCTTTGCCACGCCCGCCCCATTCCGGGCCTGGCTGCGAAAGAACCAAGCCCGGGCCAGCGAGCTGTGGGTGGGCTTCTACACGCGCGATTCGGGGCGGCCTTCGGTCACCTGGCCCGAGTCCGTCGACGAGGCGCTCTGCGTCGGCTGGATCGACGGGGTCCGGAAGAACGTGGATGGCGAGTCGTATTGCATCCGCTTCACACCCCGCCGCACGCGCAGCCGCTGGAGCGCGGTGAACATCCGCCGCGTCGGCGAGCTGAACAACCAGGGGAGGATGCAGCCTGCGGGGCTGAGGGCCTTCGAGGCGCGCGTGGCGGCAAACTACTCGTTCGAGCAGAAGCCAGTCGCGCTCGCCCCGGATCTGGAGAAGCGGCTGCGCGCCGACCCGAAGGCTCGCGCGTTCTGGGACGCCCAGCCGCCCTGGTATCGGAGAACGGCGGCTTACTGGGTGATGACCGCGAAGCGGGCGGAGACCCGCGAGCGCAGGCTGGCGCGCCTGATCCAGCTCTCCGCCCGTGGCCAGCGGGCATGAAATGATTCCCGCGATTCCTGGAGCAGCCTCAGGACGCCGTGGGTGGTGCCCGCGCTCGTTCCATGAAGGCCCGTCCGTAGACCTGCTCCGCCGCATGCTGGTTGTGCGCGCGGCAGAGGAGCCGGATCCCGTCGACATCGTGCCGGTGGGTGCGCGCGAATCCGTCCACGTGATCGAATTCCAGCGCTCCAGTCTCGCCGCAGCGCCGCCCCCGCTCGTCCGCGAACGTGCAGCGCCCTTCGTCGCGTTCGTAGACCGCTCGCTTGATCGCATCCGGAATGTGGCGCGAGCTGCCGACGTCCTCCTTCGGCGCCTGCCGGGCCTTCCGGCCCACTGCGAATCGCTCCTTCTTGACGTCCTCGATCAAGAGATCGAGTGCTCTTTCCAGGACGGCCGCCAGGTCCCCGTCCGGTATCCGATGCCGGAGTAGATCCTGGGCCTGCCGCAGCTTGTCCCGAAATGCGCGGCTGGCGGTGAACTGGACCTTGAACGTCTCCTCCGTCAGCGGTGCGAGCACGGCGCGCCGCGCGAGGGCAGCGCCCGGCGGCGGCCGCGCGATTGGTGGCGGTTCTCCCGCCGCCAGAGGCGCCGGCGGCACCGTCGCAAGTGCCGGAGGCTCTGGAAGCTTGCGGATCAGCGCAGGAACGGCCGGCTGCGGCGAAAGCCGCGCGACCAGCTCTTCGACGCGTCGCTTCGATTTGCCCGCCGCCTGCGCCAGGACTTCGCGATGGTTCTGGTCAGTGAGAAGTGGCACCAGCATGCGCAGTCCGGTCAGGTGTACCCGTCCTGAGCGGACGGCCTCCACCATGGCCGGCAACCGACGCGCCGCGCGCGCCACCGTGATCCGCGCATACGCCGCGTCTTCCGAGAATCCGAGCTCCTCCACGCAAAACGCGAACATCGAAGCGAACGCGCACTGGAGGTAGAGCTTGCGTTCATCGACTTCGCCGAGATGGAGAAGGAGCTCAGCCTCCAAGCCGCGCGATTTCTGCACGAGCTCGCGCGTGGCGCTGAGGAGGTCCGCGCTGCTGAGCGACTCCAAAGCAGAGCCCGAGTTCATCATTGAGCCAGCATAACCAGGGGGTCCGACATCCCCTTGCGCGCGCTCGCTCGGCCGCGAGGAAGGACCGATGGCCTGCGGGTTGGTCACGCTCGGGTCTTCGGAACGAGTTGCGCCGAGATTGAGCACCCGGCGGCCTGTGCTCCGGCCTCGTCATTGATCTGTCGCATAGTGAACTCGTTCCGGAACGAGTTCCCCGGGACCATCCACCCGGCACGCCTCCTCCCCGCCCACACGAACAGCCAACGCAGCTCGCATTGGCAGAACCGTTCGCATCCACCACCTGCCCGCTTCGCCCGACTCGTCCGGAGATTCGGGAACGAGCTGAAAGACACAAGGGCCGACCCAGCCTCGGCACGAGCTGCGCGGAATGACAGGTGAAACCCGCCATACTGAACGGATTGTCAGACCCCCTCGCTAAGCTCCCCGCAGGCTCGTGAAGGAGGAGGTCATGACGGCGGAGTCGACGAGGATTTGGCGGTGCCCGTCCTGCAACCGGCTGCTGGTGGAGAAGGGCGTGGATTACGCGCGGGCGCGGCATGCGGAGCTGCTGGCACGCACCCGGGGAGGCTCGGTGGAGTTCGTGCGCGAGGCGACCTGGCCCGCGTACCTCGCCTCGCTCAAGCGCTGCCGCTGTGGGAGCCGGCGCGAGTTGAAGGCGGTGCCCGCGGGGGTGGTCCGTGGACAGCTCGATCTGCAGATCGACGCGGTGGTGCTGCAATGAGCGCACTGGTGTTCATTGGCATCGTCGCGGTGCTGGCCTGGTCCCTGGCGCGGGAGGCCGCGCGGCGGCGGAGGTGGCGGGAGGCGGAGCGACTTTCCCGATGTCTCTTCGCCGCGGCAGGCATGCGCAGGTATCGGTAACCGTGCGTTGGTGTGGGAGGAAAAATTGACGGATCGATCGGTTCTGCGAGCTTGCGGGCGTGCGCTCGCTCCTCCTGATCGCCGCTCTCGCGCTCCTCCCCGGCGCCGCCCACGCGCTGCCGGGATCGGTCGTGCAGGCGAGGAAGCTGGAGGCTGGCAAAGCGGCGCTCGAAAAGCTCCAGCATGACGCTCGCAGGCGGCGTTACCGCGATGGGTGGGAGGCCGTCCTGCGGATGTTCGATCGTTCGGTGAAGGCGGCCCCGCATGGGCCTCGAGCCGCGGAGGCCGCTCTCGCGGGTGCGCGCGCCCGTGCCGAGCTGTGGGAGGTGACGCGGTCGCGTCGGGATGCGCTCTCGGCTATCGCTTCGCTGCGGAAGGTGGATGAGGACTATCCCGGGCCTTTCGGGGTGCAGGCGCTGGCGTCCGCCCTGCGGCTGGCAGCCAGCGCCAACCAACCGAATGAGCGTGCCAGGCTGGCGCGGCGGATCTCGGAGCGGTACCCGCAAGATGGAAAGGCCATCGCACCGCCAGTCCCGGGGGTTACGCCCGCGGTGAGGCCGGCTGCACCCGCCCTTCCGCCAGCCGCACCGGCCGTTACCCCAGCCGCGCCCGCGGTGACGCCTGCCGCACCCGCCGTAACGCCAGCCACTCCCGCTCTCACGCCTGCGCAGATGCTGGCGGAAGGCGGAGAGGACGACAGCGAGGGCCAGGAGCCCGAAGTGGAGTCGGAGGCGGCCAAGGCCGTCGAGCAGATCGTGGACGACGCCAGGGCGCGGGCGAGCGCGCGTGCCGGAGAGGTGTCCGAGGAGGAAGAGAGCGAGGAGCTGCCCGAGCCGGAAGCGCCTGCGAACCCGCCGATGCGGAGCACGCCCATCGTGCGCGCGGTGAAGAGCGCGGTGGCCGCCCTGACGGAACCGGAGGACGCGCCTGCGCGCGCCACCAAGGCGCGCGAGATCCGCTCGGCCGCGCTGGGGTCGGGCACGTCGCTGGCGGCGCAGCTCGGCCTCAAGACCAGGCGGGTGGTGGTCGACGCCGGCCATGGAGGCAAGGACTCCGGGGCCATCGGGCCGAGGGGAGTCCGCGAGAAGGATCTGACGCTCGCCATCGCGCGAAGGGTCGGAGCGCGGCTGAAGTCCCTGGGGTTCGAGGTGGTGATGACGCGCAAGGGCGACGCCTTCGTTTCCCTGGACGAGCGGACCCGCATCGCCAACGAGGCGCGCGCCGATCTCTTCGTTTCCATACACTGCAACGCCGCCCGGCGGCGGAAGCTGGAGGGAGTCGAGACCTGGACGCTGAACGTCTCCAGCAACCGGTACGCGGCGCGGCTGGCGGCGTTCGAAAATGCGGAAGCCGATCGGACCGTGAGCGATCTCCGGCTCATCCTGGCGGACCTCGCCACCAAGGCGAACGCGAGCGACGCGCGCGATCTGGCGCAGTCGGTGCAGTCGTCGCTGGTGCGGACGCTGCGCAGCCGGGTGGGACCTGTCCGCGACCACGGGGTGAAGCAGGCCCTGTTCTACGTGCTGCTCGGTACGCGGATGCCTTCAATCCTCGTCGAGACGGGGTTCATCTCCAATCGAGCGGAGGAAGCGCGCCTGAAGAGCGCGCGTTTCCAGGAAGGGACTGCGGAGGCGATCGCGCGCGGTGTGAAGGAATACGTGGAATCGCGGCGGCGGTTGGCACTCGCACCGTAAGTGATTCAGATCGAACGCCGGGTACGCCGGGCACGCCGAGGGTGGGTTGGTTTGGCGTAGCGTGGCGCCGTGCCCGAGAACGATCCAAAGCCGCTGCCGGCGAAGGACCCCAAGCCTCGCGAACCGAAGCGCAAGGATCCACCGCCGGGTGAGCAGCCCCGAAGAGAGCCTCCGCCAGGCGACCCACGAGACACGCCGCCAGGCGATCCACGCCCTGGGGATCCGCCGCAAGGCGACCCACCGACGGGCGATCCCGTACCGCCCGACAAAGTTGGCGGTTGATTTCATCCTGGAACGGCCTTGCTATTGTCGGGGGATGGGGAACGACGCCGCGGTGGCGCAAGTGCGGACCGGGCTTGCGCAGGGGCGCGAGGAGATCCTCGGGCGTCATCGGGCCGGGGCGGGCGGGCAGGAGGTCGTCCGCGCCATCTCCACGCTCACGGACCAGGTGATCGGCGACCTGTTCAGCGCGATCGCGGCGCGGTTTCCCGGGCCCGAACCGGTTCCGCTCTCGCTCGTTGCCACCGGCGGGTATGGCCGCCGCG
>Ga0209526_10000297_pt1 | contig 31438 bp, 31 predicted proteins | sample JacPinW_OM2H0_M1_FD_188566 | JGI IMG/M metagenome (GOLD analysis project Ga0209526, IMG submission 188566) | Forest soil microbial communities from Algoma, Ontario, Canada - Jack Pine, Ontario site 1_JW_OM2H0_M1 (SPAdes) (version 2) | ecosystem: Environmental > Terrestrial > Soil > Boreal... | reverse complement strand
TTTAAGATGGTGATGAAATTCTGCAGACTGTACTCGTTCGTCGAGAGGTATTCCGCTTTCGCATCGGGGTACTTCTCTTCAAAGGTTTTGATGGAAGTAGTGAGCCAATTCATGTTCGGATCATTCGATCCGATGTGGGACACCATGACGAAGCGATAATGATCGCCTTGAGCGAATGCCACTCCCACGAGGGAGAAGCAGAGGAACGGCGACAAGAGGAGGGCGCAAAAGAGCCTTTTCAACATGACTTCCTTTTGTTCTGTAAGGATAAGGTCGGGAGCTTAGTTTTCCACGCTAAGCCAACGACCGGGGGGGGAGTTTTTCTTGGGCGAGCTGGGGGATGCTCGCGAGGAATATGATCGGATCTTGCCAGCGAATTTCAAGACGAAAATAGCCGTAAATTCCCGTAATTGCGACGTAAAATATTTACTGTGAGCTTGTTATGTCCGCAGTGGGCCCGCACACTGCGGATTGACCAGCCCTCAGGACTTTCGTTTCGAAAGTCGTCGCCCTACCTTTTGGCTCACACGCCCCATCTCGCTATCGCTCGACGGCGTGTATCGCCCATCCGTCACTAATCGCCGTGCGACGATCTGCACCAGAAATGGGCCAACGATCAGAACGCTAATCAGTCGAAGAGAGTGGACGGCGAGGATTAACGCAGCATCCGCTCTCAGATCAGCAGCCATCGCCGCCACCGAATCTAATCCTCCGGGAGTAGCAGCCAGATAGGCACTTAGTAGATCAATTTTCAGCAAAGGCATCAAACCGATCGCCAACAGCGCCGATACGCCTAAAAGGAAGAAATTGCTGAGCACGACAAAAAAACCGAGCCGTTTGAGTTGCTCAACTACGGCGGCATCAAACTGGGAGCCGATCTGCAGGCCGAGAACCAAATAAGCGGCCCCGAGAATCGCCGGCGGCCAGGGTGCGGCCGGCACTCCAATGATTCCGGCCAGGCCGGCGAGCACCGCTGGGATGATTATGGTACCGGCTGGAATCCGAAAACGGGTACCGAGTGCCGCTCCGATCAGGGCAATCATCGTCGAGATCAAATAATGAAGAGGCGCAACCGGATGAACGGCAGCTGGCGGCGTTACCGGATGACCTCCACCAGCCGAGGCGCCGGCGAAGTGGCCCACCAGTGAGATCGTCGTCAGGATGGCCAACAAGCGACCGTATTGCATCACGGTCACCAGTCGAACATCGGCCCCGAGCGAATCGCTCATCGCAATCATTTCACCGGCACCGCCGGGCAACGTGCCAAGCAGCGCAGTGCCTGGTTGGAGGTTGGCCAGCCGTTGTAAGACAATTCCGCTGATGGTGGTAAGCACTAACATTGTGAGCACTAACGCAATCACCGGAACCCGGTTCGCAGCGATCGTCTGCAATGATCTTGCGGTGATGGAGAAGCTAAGCATCACCCCAATCACCGACTGCGCCAGACGATACAGAAACAGCGGAAATCGAATCACTGGCCGATTGGTAATCGAAAACATGGCCGCTACCAGAAGCGGGCCGGTTAAAAATGCGGCCGGCAAGCCGAGTGCCCCTATGGCCAACCCGGCGAGAATGGAAAGAGCCAATAAAAGCAATTTCAATTGCTTTCCCTCAATGCCCTCACAATTTCAACGGTACTACGTACCCGCCCGAGACGCGGAAAGATGTTTTCGGTCGCAAAGTCATGATTCGTTTGGTTGAAACTCGCCATCGCATCTTCCGCAAATATCAGGTGGTATCCAAGCTCATAAGCGCTGCGAGCGGTCGACTCGACGCCGAAATTCGTCGCTATTCCTCCGATTACGATCGTCTCGATGTGCCGGCGCCTCAATTGCAGATCCAACTCGGTGCCATAAAAGGCGCCCCAATGCCGTTTCAAAATAAGGACGTCATTCTCTCGCGGCTTCACGGCCGGCTCGGACCAGGAAAACGGGAGCGTTGAGGTCGCGGAACTGATTGGCCAGCAACGATGCGTTTTCCAGCACGGCCGCGGTCGGATGCGGCTCAACCGGGAAACTGGTGATTCCCTTTTGTAAATCGATCAGCACGAGCGCGGTTGATTTGGGAAAAAGCGTTAGTGATGGCATGATAGTCTCCATATGCGGTTGCGGTGGTCCTTGCTCGAGATTGAGGGTTGACCGATCGCGAGCGAACGGCATAGAACATGACGACTTCCTCACATTCTGAATAAATATGACTGTACCCTCATATTTATCAAACGCTCAGCCCAAGCAGCCACGGCAGAAAAGGGGCGAACGCCGAGTAGCTGCATTGTTAGCCGCAGCCGCCGAAGTGTTTGCCGAGGTGGGCTATCGTGCGGCGACCATGAGTGCCATCACCGAGAAGGCGGGTGCACCAATCGGCTCGCTCTACCAGTTCTTTCCTAGTAAGGAAGCGATCGCGGATGGTTTGCTCTCCCGTTATCTGAGCGAAATATCCACGCGGTGGGAAGAACTCGATGCCCGACTGCCGAGGATGGATCTTAAAGAGTTCTCCCACGAACTTATCCAACACCAGATCGAATTCTTTCGGGACCGCCCGGCGTTTACCGAATTGATTGACGCAACCTCACTGTTGTCACGGCCCGGTCTTCGTTGCGAGGCCAGAGCTATTATCACTCGGAACGTCCAACGCTTCTTACAAGTCTTCGCGCCAAACATACCGGTCGAGCGGTTGCGCCAGATTGCCGATGTAACCGTGCAATTGGTTAAAGCGGCAAACGCCCTGAGGAAGCATGTGTCTCGCCGCGATACCAAGGCGGTCATGGAGGAAATGGAATTTGCGCTGAACAGCTACCTGGAAAACCGCCTGGCAGCATGGAGGAGGAAGGGAAGGGGAGATAGCAAATAACAGATAGCAAAGTAGCGCCTGATGCTCCGCTTCAGGAACTGCCGCTCGACCCGCAAGGCCAGATCTGTGCTAAAAGCGCGTACGCTCCGGAGTTCCTGAGCCAGGAGGACCAGGCTACGCTGCATCATCTGCTATTCACGCAACAAAGCCTGTAAACCTACTAAGAAAGTAGCCTTTTCCGCTTGAATTGCCTACTGAAACGGTAGAGATACTCCAAAATTCGAGTATGTCTGCCGCCATCATCGAACCATTGTCGCCCAATAACGAACCTGCCGAAACGGGACGTCGACCCCCCGCCCACCGCATAGCGTCGGATCAGGAGGCTCTCACGATAGCCCGAGCATTGGCCGAGAAATTTGCGGCGGGAGCGGCCGAGCGGGACCGAGAGCGCATTCTCCCCAAGGCCGAGTTGGACGAATTTTCCGGGCGCGGTCTCTGGGCCATCAGCATTCCAAAAGCCTATGGCGGAGCGGGCGTGAGCCACACCACGATCGTCGAGGTCTTCCGGACGATCGCTGAAGCGGATCCTTCTATTGCGCAAATCGCTCACAATCATTTTTGCGTGATCGATGCCATTCGCCTTGATGGCTCGGAAAAGCAGAAGGCACACTATTTTGAGGAGGTGCTCAAAGGCAACCGCTTTGGTAATGCCTTTTCCGAGGCGGGCACCAAGAACGTGATGGATTTTCAAACAAAGATCGAGCCGGCGGACAACGACTTCGTTGTAAATGGTAAGAAATTTTATTCGACCGGGGCGCTGTTCGCCAACTACATTGCGACGGCAGCCGTTGATGCCAACAAAAACGGGCTACTTGTGATCATCCCGAGGGAGACTCCCGGGTTGGCCGTAATTGATGATTGGTCCGGATTTGGACAACGGATTACGGCCAGCGGCTCCGTTGTTCTAGAGAATGTACGCGTCAAATCGGACTGGATCGTACCTGCGTATCGGGCTTACGACCGACCGACCCTGACAGGCCCTCTTTCCCAAATCATCCAAGCGGGGATTGACGGCGGAATCGCTCGCTCCGCTCTCAATGAAACGGTTCGATTTGTGCGAGAGCGATCCAGACCGTGGATCGACAGCAACGTGGAACGAGCTAGCGAGGATCCACTCACCATTTCGGAGATCGGGAACATTGCGATCCGTGTCGACGCCGCGGAAGCACTTCTCGTACGCGCTGCCCGGTTGTTTGATGCGGCCGATCCTGAACCGGATGAGGACAGTGTCGCGGAAGTGGCCGTTGCGGTGAACGAGGCCAAAGTGCTCACCACCGAAGCCGCAATTCTGGCTACCAACAAACTATTCGAGCTTGCGGGCACACAGTCCACTTTGGCCAAGCACGGGCTCGATCGCCATTGGCGAAACGCTCGGACCCACACGCTGCATGACCCAGTGCGATGGAAATACTACAGTATCGGCAACTATTTCCTGAACAACATCCTGCCGCCTAGACATCCCTGGAACTGAGACTGTCGCTAGTAGGATTTCTATGTCTGTGGCAACCGAAATCAGGCTGAATCAGCCAGCGAAGCGCGCCAGCGCGCACAGAATTATTTCGGATAACGAAGCGATCCAGACAGCGGAAGAATTGCGGAAGAGTTTCGTGGCAAACGCTGCCTACCGAGATCAGGAACGAGTACTCCCGAGAGCCGAGATAGACTCATTTTCCTGCTCCGGACTTTGGGCGATCACAGTTCCGCGTGCTTACGGCGGAGCCGAGGTATCAGCGGCGACGTTAGCCGAAGTCGTTGCGCTAATCTCAGAAGGAGATGCATCAATTGGCCAAATCCCACAAAACCACTATTTCATGGTCGAAATTGTGCGTTGGAACGGGACGGAAGATCAGAAGCGCTTCTTCTTCGAGCGAGTGTTGAACGGCGACCGCTTCGGTAACGCGTTATCCGAGCGCAGAACAAAAACGGTCGCTGAATACAACACTCGCATTGCTCCGGCTGGGGACGGCTTTGTGCTCAACGGTCAAAAATTCTATTCGACCGGCGCCCTATTTGCTGACTGGATCGTAGTGGTGGCGAAGGATCCGGCCGACTACCTGAAAGTTGCCTTCGTACCGAAGGACACCCCCGGCCTCGAAGTGATCGATGATTGGGACAGCTTCGGCCAACGGACGACCGGGAGCGGCACAACACTTTTGCACGAAGTGCATGTACCGGCCGAGTTTGTGATGACCTACCAAAAGTCTTTCGACGAGCCGTCGCCGTTAGGACCCCTAGCCCAAATCATTCACGCGGCGGTGGATCTTGGAATCGCGCGAGCAGCAATCAAAGAGACGGTGTCGTGGGTCCGTACGCGGACTCGACCATGGATAGACAGCGGCGTCGACCGCGCCACTCAAGATCCGCTAACGTTGCTCCAGATCGGTGAACTGCACGTAGGCTTGCATGCGGCCGAAGAGATCCTTCGCTTATCTGGACGAGCAGTGGATGCCGTTCTGGCCACTCCGAATTTCGATACTCTTGCTGCCACATCGGTCGCCGTGGCCGAAGCAAAGGTTTTAACCACTGAAATCGCACTGGCCGCAACCAACAAACTCTTCGAACTGAGTGGCACAACGTCAACCCTCGCCGAGTGGAATCTCGACCGGCACTGGCGCAACGCGCGGACTCATACTCTACACGACCCCGTTCGCTGGAAGCCTTTTGCCATCGGAAACTTTGTTCTCAATGAGGTCCGACCACCTCGGAATGGAGCGCTCTAATCCTCAACGAATCCTTTATGGGCAAAGAAATTCGTCTGAACGCTTTTGATATGAATTGCGTAGGTCATCAATCTCCAGGGCTATGGAGGCACCCGAGGGACCGCTCCGCCGCCTACAAGGACCTGGAATATTGGAGCCAGCTCGCCCAGATCTTGGAAAAAGGAAAGTTTGATGGCCTATTCATCGCCGACGTACTTGGAGTTTACGATGTTTATCATGGTACGGCTGAACACGCGATTCGACAGGCGACGCAGATTCCTCTCAATGATCCGCTTTTAGTAGTACCGGCGATGGCTCAGGCTACCGAGCATCTGGGATTCGGGGTAACTTGCTCATTGACGTACGAGCATCCTTACCCGTTCGCGCGGCGCATGTCGACACTGGACCATCTCACCAAAGGCCGAGCAGGATGGAACATCGTCTCCTCCTACCTCGACAGCGCGGCTCGCAATTTTGGAATGAAGCAACAGGCGAAACACGATGACCGGTACGCTGTCGCCGACGAGTATATGGAGGTCTGCTACAAACTTTGGGAAACCAGCTGGGAGGATGACGCAATTATCCGAGACACTCAGACCGGAGTATTTACTAATCCGGAGAAAGTTCACCAAATAGAGCATTATGGAGAGTACTTCCAAGTCCCCGGCTACCATCTCTGCGAACCTTCTCCGCAAAGGACTCCGGTTCTCTATCAGGCAGGAGCATCTCGACGCGGAAAAGATTTCGCGGCCAAGCACGCGGAGTGTGTCTTTGTCGCAGCTCCGACCAAAACAATTCTGAAAAACTATGTGGGCGATATCCGACAGCGCGCGGCAAGTTTCGGCCGTGACCCGGCCAAGCTGCTCTTCTTTAATCTTTTCACGGTAATTGTGGCTCCGACCGAAGTGGAAGCAAAACGCAAGTATGAAGAATACCGCCGGTATATGAGCTATGATGGCGCGCTCGCCTTGGTCTCGGGTTGGACCGGGATTGATTTCGGTCAATACCAAAGGGATCAACGCCTGGAGTACATTGAGAACGACGCGGTCCAATCTGCAACCGAGTCACTGACAATTTCGGATCCGACCAAGATCTGGACCGTTGAAGAAGTTGCGAATTGGGTTGGGATCGGCGGATTGGGTCCAGTGGTCGTCGGATCGACGGAACAGGTCGCGGATGCGTTGGAAGAATGGGTGGAAGAAACCGACGTCGACGGCTTCAATCTGGCCTATGCAGTGACCCCCGAGTCTTTCCAGGATTTTACTGAGTTGGTCGTACCCGAGCTGCAAAAACGCGGCAGATACAAGAAACGGTATCAGCCAGGAACGCTGCGCGAGAAACTTTTCAACAATGGTCCCAAGCTGCCCGAAGAACATCCGGGCGGTACTATCCGGAAGCAAGCGTTCGACCAAGCCGTGGCAGCATGAGATTCAACCGCAAAGCATAACAAAGAAAGAACCACGAATGCGCGCGAATAGATGCGAATAAAGAGTTCTTACTCGCGTCGTTTCGCCAAAATCTTGTTTTCCTGCGACGATTTTTCTAACCACTAATGGATGCAAATTGACACGAATACCCGATTCGATTCGCGTCGATTTGTATCCATTCGCAGTTCTCCGCAATTAACGTTCAATGTGCGTAAGTAGGTGAAATCTGTGACCCAAATTTGCAAATCCACGATTCCAGTTCTGTTGGCGGCGATCTACCTGGCTGCTGCGGCCTACGGCGAGAGCAACCAGCTTTCAGCCGTCCGCATCGGCTACCAGAAATACGGCACGCTCAATGTAGTCAAAGCAGAGGGCGGTTTTGAGAAATCGTTGACTGACAAAGGAGTGAAGATTACTTGGATTCTTTTCACGGCTGGGCCGCAACTGATGGAAGCATTGAATGCCGGCAGCATCGATTTCGGAAACGCTGGTGAGGCGCCGCCGGTTTTCGCACAGGCCGCCGGCGTAAATTTTGTCTATTTCGGCAACCAACCTCCCTACCCTGCAGGTGAAGCCTTGTTAGTAAGGAAGGATTCTCCGATCAAGAGCATTCAAGATCTCCGCGGCAAACGTATCGCCCTGAACAAGGGATCCAACGTCCACTTCTTCTTAGTGAAGGTCTTAGAAAAAAATGGATTGAAACTCGACGATATCACCCTCAGTTATTTGCCGCCATCCGATGCCTGGGCTGCTTTTGAAGGTGGCAGCGTCGATGCATGGGCGATCTGGGATCCGTTCCTCACGGCTGCGATCGCCAAAACGGGGGCGAAAGTCCTGCAGGATGGTGAGAATGTCATCGCTAACCGGGAATTCTTCTTGGCCGACAGAAGTTTTGCGCAGGCGCATCAAGACGTTTTGCTCTCGCTCCGCGTAGCGATTGATCGGTGCGCTAAGTGGACAAAAACCAAGCCGGATGAAATCGTTCACTATCTTGCACCCCAACTAGGCATGAGTGAAGAAGTGATCAATACCGTGGTCCGGCGCCAATCGTGGGGATTCGAACCGATCAGCGACCAGGTTACTGCCGACCAACAAGCTATCGCCGACACCTTCTTTTCGCTTAAGCTGATTCCTAAGCCCGTCCGTGTTGCTGACGTCGTCCTCCGTCTTCCTCAGGTGGCTGCTACCGAGCGTGCTCAATGAATCTTCTTTGGTTTATTCCTACCTTTGGCGACGGTCGCTATCTCGGCTCGGTCCGGGGTGCGCGGGAAACGAACTATGCTTATCTCCGCCAGATCGCTGAGGCGGTTGATTCGCTCGGATATTATGGCGCCTTGCTCCCGACAGGGCGTACCTGCGATGACTCTTGGATCGTGGCTGCGGCATTGATTCCGTCGACGCAGAGGATGCGTTTCCTGGTTGCGGTCAGACCGGGCCTGATGACGCCTACGATTACGGCGCGAATGGTGGCAACCTTTGATCAAATCTCAAATGGCCGGTTATTGATCAATGTGGTCGCGGGCGGTGATCCGGTTGAACTGGCCGGCGATGGCCTGCATCTCAAACACGATCAGCGGTATGAGTTGACCGGCGAGTTCCTTCATATTTTTCGACGCGTGCTTAACGGAGAATCAGTCGACTTTGCCGGCGATTATTTGCAGGTTCACGATGCCAAACTCTTTCGGCCCGGCATTCAGAAACCTTACCCGGAACTCTGGTTTGGGGGCTCTTCTCCAATTGGCCAGCAGATCGCGGCTCAGCATGTCGATGTCTATCTTACCTGGGGAGAACCACCGGCCGATGTCGCGGCGAAAATCGATGCAGTGAGAAAAGCGGCTTCATCCTTCGGAAGATCGCTCCGCTTTGGCCTGAGAGTTCACATCATTGTACGCGACACCGAAAAGCAGGCGTGGGAGGCTGCCGATGAACTTTTGCGCTACGTTTCTGACGAAAGTATTGCAGCCGCACAGAAGACGTTTGCGCGTTTTGATTCCGAAGGCCAAAAAAGGATGGCCCAACTCCATGGTGGTCAGCGCGATCGGCTGGAGATTAGTCCGAATCTTTGGGCCGGGGTTGGCTTGGTTCGTGGCGGAGCCGGCACAGCGCTGGTTGGAGATCCAGAAACAGTCGCAGCAAGACTGAAAGAGTACGCCGCTCTCGGCATAGATACTTTCATCCTTTCGGGATACCCTCATCTAGAGGAAGCATACCGGGTTGCCGAGCTTCTCTTCCCGCTCCTCCCGGTCGACCATTTGCCGAAACAAACGGCCGCCGCCTACGTCGGCCCGTTTGGAGATTTGAAACCGGAGAGGTAGGGGCGTGGCGGCGTATCGGCGTATCGAAGGCGTGGCTCAAAATAGCCCAGGGCGAAGCCCTAGGAGCCGTAATAAAACCGGTGATCAGCCCTGAAGGGGCGCGACACCGAAAGACATTCGAAGAGGAATTTTGGGTATTTCTTAAGCACTACCGTGTGGCGTTCGATGAACGGTATGTCTGGGATCTGGGGTTAGTTGAGACGCACCTTCAGTGCGTGATCGCTGGGGGATGCCATTCCTAGGGCTTCGCCTTAGGCTATCCTGAACCGCGCCTTCCGCCTTCGCCAACCGGTCTCAGAACACGCCTTAGCCGCGACGGATGCTTCGGCGGACAGGTCGGCGCCTCCGCCACGCTCATACGCCCACACGCCCATACGCCGTTACGCCCACACGCCATCACCCCACCACCCTCACCTCCCCGCTCCGGTAGTAAGGCCCCGGACCAACCACTTCTGCGCAAAGATCGCCGTGAGATAAATCGGCAGGACGCCGATTAGGGAAGCGACCGCCATTTGTCCGAAGTCGACCAGCCGTTCACCCTGGAAAAGGGCAATCCCGATTGGAAGCGTGCGCGTCGTATTGCTAGTGAAGAAGAAAGCAAAGAGAAACTCATTGTAATTGAGGATCACGCAGATCAGTCCAGTCGACACGACACCTGGCAGCATCAACGGAAAGACGATTTGGCATAGAGTTCGAAGCACACTTGCACCATCGATCGCCGCTGCTTCTTCGATCTCCTCCGGAATTCGCTCAATGAACCCGGTCAACAGCCAGAGCGCGACCGGGATGTTCAAAAGACCGTAGCAGATGATCAACCCGGGCAGCGTATGGATTAAGCCTGACCATTTCGCGAGAAAGAAAAGCGGGATAAGCGGAACCATTGGCGGCGCCATGTAGCTGCCAAGTATTAGGCCAGGCAAGAAACGTCCGATCTTGATACGCGAGAAAGCGTAGACCGCCGGGATAGTAATCACTAACGTTATTAGGCTGCCGGAGATCGCGGCGACCACGCTGTTGCCGATGTAAAGAGCCAACGGGACATTTTGAAAAATATTAATCCAATTTCTCAGCGTCGGCTTGGTCGGGAGAAACAATCCTTCCAAGACTTGATCCGGCGTCTTGAGACTCAATGCCAAAAGATAAACAATCGGCAATAAAACCACCGACAATATCGCGATCAAGAGCGCTGCTCGAACGAGCGGTGAAGCCGCTTCTGCCCAGTGTGCTTGCCACCACTTGCTGCGTTGGGCCCGGGCGGCGCTTTCATAAGCAGCAGCGAGTGCACCATCTCGGGAGCTCATAGGCTTGCGGTCCGCTGAATTCTCCGGTGCCACCAGGTTACCGGTAGCGTGATCAGGGTAACGATGAGACAAAGCAGAAGCGTCTGGGCCGAAGCCATTCCAAGATTGAAGTCCTGAAAGAGTGTCTGCCAGATTTTGTATGAGGAGAGACTGGTTTCGACACCGGGACCACCTGACGTCAGCACATAGACTAGATCGAAGGTCTTGAACGACAGGATCAATTTTAACAGGTAGATAGCAATGAGTGCGGGCGCCAACAAAGGGAGTTGCACCGCAAAGAGAATTCTCGGGTAGCCAGCTCCATCAATCCGAGCCGCTTCCTCGAATTCTGCGGGCAAGGTTTGGAGAGTTGCGTAAACGAGAATGACAATAAATGGCGTCCACTGCCAGGTATCCGCCGCAGCAATTGACAGAATTGCCCAAGGCATCTCACCCAGGAACGAGGAAGGCGTATGTAACCATGCGAACTGGGCCAGCGTCCGGCTGACAAATCCTCCGGTCGGATGCAACATGACCTTCCAGGCAATTCCAACCATTACCGGCGGACTCATCAAGGGAAGCAACAGCAACGTCCTCCCAAGACTTCGAAAACGCATTTTCGAATTCAGCAATACCGCGATCGCAACCCCTAGAATCAATTGTACCAGGCTGGTCGGAATCGCAAAGAGTGCTGTCCGCATCAGCGACCAAGCAAAATCGCCCTGCAACGCAGACACGAAATTATTGAGGCCAACCCACGAGATAAACGGCTTCCCCATCGTGCTCTTTGAAATCGAAGTCAGCGCAAGGTAGGCGGCAGGATAGGCCGCTGAGAAAAGCACGGCAAAAATCAGTGGGAGCAACAGCAGCAACCCGACGCGTCGCCGGTTAGGAGAAACGCTGTGAGGGGCGGATTTGCGAGAGGCTTTGGCCAAAGAATTCATAGATTTTAGATGAATAAAGATCGCCGTGCCGAATGGCCCCGCAGGGATACACTCCGGTGCGTCCCTTATGTGCCAGCAACGCACACACGGACCAGCCGGAGCCGAACGATTCATCCCTGCAGAATCTGGACCCAATCCGAATTGATCTGCCTGATTGCGAGTTCCGGGCTTTGGCGATCCGCCAGCATGCGATTCAACTTTTCGGAAAGGCTGCGCATCATCTTCGGGCTCTCCGGAATTGTTGGCCAGGATACCGCTCCATGGAGCGCGGCGTTAGCTGCTCTCTGCACTTTGGGGGCAAAACGCTTGTATTCTGCCGCGTTAAGAGTAGTGATCCGCGTCGGATCAATTCCGGAATTGGAAGTGGTGAGTAGTTCGAGCGCGGTCTGGTATCCGGTTGCCCACTTCACAAATTCCCAAGCCAACTCCTTTTTCTTAGTCGCAGTAGAGAGCCCGAGGCCGAATCCTGCGTTCAAGGACGCCCGCGGTTGGTCTCCTTTTTTCTCAACCGGCAGTTGTACGACATCCCACTGATCAATGATCTTCGATTTTTGCGCGTCTTGAGCGTAGACACCCAGATCGGTCCAGCATTCGACAAAGGCGCCCTTCCCATCGAGGAAGGATGGTACCGCTTGTTCAAACGCGGTCTCAACCGGGGTGGGCAGCGCATAGGGAGCAACATCGAGTAAGGCTTTGGCCGCCTTGAAAGCAGCATCGCTTTCGAGGTTTGGAGTACCATCTGCCTTTAAGAACTCCCCACCGAAACCAGCCAGTCGATTGGCGAATGTCGAGCCGATGATCACTGGAATTGCCGCTCCCATTACAATGGCGCCGTAAACACCATTCTGTTTTTCCGCTTCGGTAATCGTTTTCGCCGCGACGAGATATTCATCCCAGGTGGTCGGCGCATTGACTTTGTGCTTATCGAGCAACGTGGTGTTATAAAAGAGCACGTGCGAGTCGCCATCGTAAGGCAATCCCCAACGCTTACCTTTGTAAAGGGTGTATGGATCGTAGATGGAGCGGATATAATCGGAAGTCTTAATCGTTGCTTCGTCCTTGGTAATCAGATCGGTCACATCCTGTAGAACATTGTTCTCCACCAAAGAACCAATCGACGCATACCAATATTCAACCACATCAAACTGATTCGCCCCAGACTGCACGTCGAGGGTCGCTTGCGCTTCAATCACGTCATACGGCACGATTGTGACATTCAGCTTTGCGCCAGTCTGCTCGGCAAAACTCTTGCTGAGCACTTCTCCAGAAATCTTGTGAGGCTGAATCAGGACGAGATTTAAGCTTTGCCCGGCATAGGCGCCGGCTAACGCCTTTTTCGAGAGCAGCAACTGACCAGTGAGCGTCAATTGCAGAGCGGATTTAGCGGCTCTGCCTAGGAATGCTCGCCGCGTAAAAACATTCCTAATATGTTCGTTATCAGTGGATTGATGATTCATTGAGTGCTTCGGATCTGTTTTCGGGCAGGAGGCAAACTCGGAAAGACTATTTCTATACTAGAGTAATAGGGTTTCACTTGGATTGTGCAAGCAAAAAGGTGGAAAAATCCGGGAGAGAAAACCAACCCGGCGTGTCGGCGTGTGAAGGCGTGATGGCGAAACAGATCCGGCGAAGGCAGGATCTGTGAGCCGAGAGTCTTTGGACGGCAGCGGCGACTGATCCCGTTATTTTTCGGCCCACCCAGCCTGAAAGCTCGACCGCGGGCCAGCCACAACCAGAAACCGCGGCCGCCACCATCGGGCCGAAGCGAACGGCTCACAGATCCTGCCTTCGCCGGATCTGTTTCGCCATCACGCCTTCACACGCCGACACGCCGATACGCGGTCACGCCCCACCCGCCGCCCGGGATGTGTCTCCGGCAGATGCGGTCCTTGGCCGAACAGCTTTTCTCGGAGCGTACCAGATCGATATTCCTTCTTGTAAGCGCCGCGACGCTGCAACTCAGGAACCAGCAGATCGATAATATTTTCGTAAGTCTCTGGCATCACTGCATACGTTAGATTGAACCCATCGACATCGGTTTCTTCTACCCACTGCTCGAGCTGATCGGCCACCTGTTGCGGGGATCCGACCACTACCGGCCCGCGTCCGCCAAGACCGACGAACTCGGCAATCTCCCGAATCTTCCAACGCCGATTTGGTTCGGCTACAGTAAACGATTCAAGCGCGGACTGACCCGCATTGGTCTTGGTCGGGCGTAACTCTTCCTCCAGATCATACGCGCTCAGATCGACACCGGTCCATCCGGACATCAAGGCTAAGGCGCCTTCGTGATCGATGTACGATCGATATTCATCGAGCGTCTCCAGCGCTTCCCTTTCGGTAGGCGCTACGATGATCGTAAACATGGCAAAGACGAGGATCTGTCCCCGCCCGAATTCGGCCGCGCGTTGCCGCAAGTCCTGCACCTGTTTTTTTATTATGCTCGCGGACGGACCTGACACAAAAACACATTCGGCGTGTTTGGCCGCGAAGTCTTTCCCGCGACGCGACGCGCCGGCCTGATAAAGGACTGGGGTCCGCTGCGGAGATGGTTCACTCAGATTAAAGCCAGGTACCGTAAAATACCTGCCCGAATGATTGATGCCATGGACCTTCGCAGGATCAGCGAACAATCCGCTCTTGCGATCTCGCCTCACCGCGTCACGCTCCCAACTCTGTTCCCAAAGTTTATAGCAGACCTCCATGTATTCGTCGGCCAACTCGTATCGGTCGTCATGCCGGGTCTGTTGATCGAATCCGAAGTTGCGGGCGGCACTATCGAGATATCCGGAAACGATGTTCCAGGCGAATCGACCTTTGGTCAGATGATCCAACGTCGAAGCTCTCCGCGTGAACGGGTACGGATGCTCATAGGTAAGCGCACAAGTTACCCCAAATCCCAGATGCTCGGTAGCCGTCGCCATTCCCGACACCAGTAGGAGTGGGTCGTTCACCGGAATCTGGATCCCGCTGTGAATGGCGGCATCGGCGCTACCTTGATAGACGTCGTATGGGCCGAGAACGTCGGCAAGAAACAGACCGTCAAATTTTCCACGCTCCAGCAGGCGAGCCAAGTCAGTCCAATAATTCAGGTCGATATATCGATCCGAGCGATCTCGCGGGTGACGCCACAGTCCAGGCGCCTGATGCCCGACACAATTCATCGCAAAAGCGTTGAATCGGATTTCTTTTCTCATAGCCAGGCATGTCGGGGCGGCGGAATTTCGTTCAGATAGAAATTCCCAATCGCATGATACTTCCAGCGAACCGGATCATGCAGGGTGTGAACCCGCGCATTCCGCCAGTGGCGGTCCAAGTGATACTTTTCCAAAGTAGATTGCGTTCCAGCCAACTCGAACAGCTTGTTCGTCGCCAGAATGGCAATGTCGGTTGCACCGATCTTTGCCTCTGCCGCGGCCAGCGCGGCGGCGGTGACGGTTGGCTCATCCAGTGCTGTAGCGGCTCGATCAATTTTGGCCGCGGCTCTCTCCATGAGCGCTTCAGCGGCGTGCAGCTGATAGTGCAGTTCCCCAACCTGATAGATGGTGAGCGGGTCTTCGCTGGCACTCTCCACGTTGGCATCAATCCATGGTCGCGACCGGGTCCTGACGAATTGGACCGTTTCATTGATTGCTGCTCTGGCAATTCCGATATCAATCGCCACGTGAATGATTTGAGAAAACGGACCTCGGGTGGTCGGCTTCCGATAGGCCAGATACGAACATATCACTTGCTCCTTGCTCACTCGCACATCCTTCAGAATAACTGTGCCGCTCGCCGTGGTTCGCTGTCCAAAGCTCGACCAATCATCGATCACGGTCAGCCCTTCACTTCGGCGACTAACGATGGCCACAACTTTGTTTCCATCGGGATCAGTCGCCCGAACCGGAACCCAATCAGCAAAGAGAGCGCCAGTGGAATAGAATTTTTCGCCAGTCAAGAGATAGCCATCCCCGTCCGGCACAAGTTTCGTTCGATTCTCCAAGATGGTCTTCCCGGAACGCTCCACGGCCGCGTTTCCCAGCCGGTCTCCCTTGAGAATCCGATCGAAGAAGAAGGCTTTCTGCGTCTCCGTACCCAACAGCCGAATCTCTTCGACATTGGCATAGTGATTTTGCGGAATTTGTCCTAAAGAAGCATCTGCCTCAGAAATGATCGCGACAACCTCGGTAAAAGTCGTGGTGGAAACACCGGCGCCTCCATATTCCTTCGGCACCGTAATCCCCCAGAGACCGCTCTGCGAAAACCATTCAATCTCCTCGAATGGCAATCGACGTTCTCTGTCCCGGGCTCCCGATTCCGGCCGAATCTGCTCTGCGATTCGTCGAGCAGCTTCCAACGCTTCCTGCTCACTTTTGATTCGATGCGCATCTGCCATATCAAGTTCGCGTTTCGAATTCGTACATTGCGCGGCCTCTCACCACAAGCCATTCAGGCTTAAACAAAGATCAGTAATGCAGCGCCAAACAGTACGGCACCGAGAAGAAAGCTCATCACGGTAAATCCCATTACTCGCCGAATACTGATCCCAGCAACCGCAACCACAGGTAACGCCCAAAACGGCTGGATCATATCGGCGACCTGCTCTCCGTAGGCGACACCCATTGCCGTCGCGGCCTGGGAGGCATGTAGTCCGACTGCCGCGGGTACGGTAAACGGTCCCTGAACCGCCCAATGACCGCCGGCACTTGGCACAAACAGGCTAATGATCAATGAGGCAATGAAATTCCAAAATGGCAAAGTGTGGGCATTAGCAAATTGTATGAATCCTTTCGCAAAAACATCCGCCAAACCTGTACTCGTCATGATCCCCATGACTCCGCCATAGATCGGGTATTGGAGAATCAATGGACCGGTGACTCGGGCCGCGTCATTGATCGCATTGACATAGGCGATGGGACGCCAGTGCAAAAGCAAACCGGCGATGAGAAATAAAAAGATGACTGAATTGAGATCCAGAGAGAACCCGTTCTGATGCCAGACCAACCCCAAGGCTCCGATCCCAGCGACCACCAAGATAAGATTCAAGATCCAGGCTTCTTCCAGCTTCCGCGCCAGAGTTCGTGATCCCTTCGTTTCCTCTGAGCTGGCCTCAGCATGACCAGCTGACTCTTTCAGATTCGCAATCTGTACATCGCTCTCACCGGGCTGAATCGCGCAGTAAAGAAGCGGTAACGCGATAAGCAAAACGAGAGTCGTTACCAGATTCAGCGGAGTAAAAAGCATCGATTCCAGTGGCAAGACCTGACCAGTGATTTTCTGGAGAATGTTCAAGCTGGAGCCAGGAGTAGCCTGCGACAGCGCAATGGAACTCGAGAATCCGCTGGAAAAAATCATCCAACCCGAATAAGCGCCACCGACCAGCCAACCAAAATCAATCCGGATTCGCTTGGCGATCTCGCGCGTGAGCAGACCGGCTACCACCAGACCAAATCCCCAATTCAGGAAGGAGGCGATGAACACCGTAACAATTGTCACAACGATCGCACGCCGCGGCGTTGAACCGAACGACGCGAGCCAACTCAAGAGCGATCGAACCGGCCGAGAGGTCGAAAGGGCATACCCCGCGACGAGAATCAGCAATACCTGGAACGCGAAAGCCAAAATGCTGAACAAGCCGGAGTACCACCCCGAAAGAATAGTCGGCAATGATCCTTTCGGGGCGAGCACAGCCGCCAAAAGTCCGGTCAGGATCGTTAATCCGACCGCCAAAATATAGGGATTGGGCGTGTAGCGCTCGAAAAGCTGAACAAAAAGAGAAGTCAGACGCTGCAGTGGCGACCGGCGAGCGGGGGTCAGCGGAACAGCTCCCGGAGAATCTATGTCTACTGACATAGTAGGCTTTAGAACAGAACCGCAGATCGGTCAATACACGAATTTCCCATGGGAAATAAGTCTAGATTAGAGAAACAGGGTCCGCTGCTTGGACCAGGGGTCTTAGTTGTCACCGATAGCAAGCCGCTTGAAATCTCAGGCAAAATTAGGCCCCAGCATTCTCTGCCAATGCCGGAGAGTCGCTGAACGACTGAACTGCCGCCGGGCTAAGCATTTCGACCGGTAAATCGCCAAGTATTCTGCGCAACGTACTGTCCGGCAATTTACTTCCTGGCGAGTCTTTACGGAGAGCATTGGCAGATTTTGGTCATCGAAAAATTTCAAATACTTCGACACAGAGCGGATTGCCCTAAGCGAAGTCTACTCTGTTATTCTGCTATGCGATTCGCGTACTAGCTCTTTGGCCGAGTTCCTGCTGCCGACCTCTTCTATCGCAGCTGGATTGGCCTGATTACGCTGCTCCGGAAAATGGCCAGACAAATTAAATTTTGCCTACCCATTGATCATTACTATCGGCTCCGCGCTTACCGCTCGCATCCGCCGGCCTTGCTGAGAGGGATATCGAGATTGTCCCGTTGCAACATCCAGACGGCAAAACGGCCCTGGAACGAGAACAGGTCGACGCCTGGTCAGGTCTCGATCCTTACATGGCTCAACTCGAAGTGGACAAAGGATTTAAGCTTTTCTCTCGGCACCCGGACTGGAATAGTTTTGGCTTCTTAAACGTCAGGGAGGCTTTTGCTATCGAGCATCCCGACGTGACCGAGCGTGTTCTCCGCAACTATGAAAAAGCGCGGCTCTGGTCCTTGGACCATTCGGAGGAGGCGCGATCGATTCTGCAGAAGGCAGCCCGGCTCACTCCTGAGGTAGGCGCGAAGGTCTGGGAACGCACCAATCTGAGTAATTCGAAAATTGGACCGGACCAAAGACAGGTGATCTTAGATTCGGCAACCGTGCTCAAGGTCAACGGGATTGTTGATCCGAATACAGACGTGCAAAAGACCGTTAATGAATTGATCGATCCGACATTCACCGAGCGGGTCGTCGCGGCCAAGTAGCTGAAATGAACGGGTTAGCCTTCAGTCTTGAGCCGATCGATCTTCCACGATCGGAGATCGGAACGGTGCCCAAACAGAGGCAGCTTCGCCGACGGCGGATGAGCCCGGTCGGTCTAATCGTGCCTTTATCGGCTTTAGTTCTCTGGGAAATTGCCGCACGCCTTGGCTGGCTCGATCGAACGATCGCCTCTTCCCCCATCGCAGTTCTTGGCGAGATTGGGACGCAACTGGCGACTGGTCAAATCTGGGTACATCTCTGGGCCACATTTGTGCGCGTATTCAGCGGCTTCGCTTTGGGCAGCCTGGTGGCCCTCACACTAGGAGTCATTTCTGGAATTATCCCGATCATCTATCGACTGCTCAATCCAACCATTCAGGCGATTGGGTCCCCTTGTTCATTCTTTGGTTCGGGATCTTTGAGGCTTCCAAAATTCTTCTGATCGGAGTCGGTGCGTTCTTTCCTCTCTACCTGGCGACGGTAACCGGTATACGAAATGTTGATCGCAAGCTGGTCGAGGTCGCATGGGTGAACGATTTTCGAGGTTGGTCCCTGGCGAGTCGCGTCCTCCTACCAGCAAGCTTGCCGGGAATCTTCGTCGGACTTCGGCAAGGACTAGGCTTGGCCTGGATGTTTGTGGTGGCTGCGGAATTCATGGGAGCAACTCACGGGCTCGGCTTCTTATTGGTTGATGGCCAAACTAACCCAGGCGCCTCCCTGGTTTGGCCCCGAATTGACCGTCGGTCTGGGCTCAGGACGTCCGAGCACCTTAATCGCTAGCATCATTCTCTTCGCCTTCTGCGGGAAAATCACGGATGGATGTTTGGCCTGGATTTCCGAGCGGGCGTGCGCTGGCAGGATTCCTATCGCCCATGATTCGCATCGATCGAATTACCAAGGCTTACGGTGGCGTTCAGCCCGCGATCACCGAATTCGAGTTTAATATTGAGCCCGGAAGCGTTACGGTCATGGTCGGAACAACCGGTTCCGGAAAAAGCACATTAATTCGCGTGCTCGCCGGACTCGAAGCTCCAACATCGGGCCGGATTCGCTGGGATAACGGGAGCAATAACCCTTTCGGTATCGTGTTTCAGGAGCCGAGACTGATGCCGTGGCTCAATGTTCGTCAAAATGTGAAGTTCGGTTTCGGGCTAAAACGAACAAAGGAAAGTGGCCGACTGGCCGACGAAATATTGGAGCAGGTCGGGCTTAGAGCATTTTCGCGTTATTATCCTCGCCAGCTCTCGGGCGGGATGGCGCAACGAGTCGCCATCGGTCGAGCGCTGGTGAAGAAGCCCTCGTTGTTGCTGCTCGATGAACCATTTAGCGCTCTGGATGCTTCAACTCGAACCCGTCTTCAACAGCATCTGATGCAGCTTTGGACAGATCGGTCACTTACTCTGTTCTTTGTTACCCATGACATCGACGAGGCGGTTCTGCTGGCTGACCGCATCGTCGTCATCAAGGGTCGACCGGGACGTATCAGTCATCAATTTCGGGTCGATCTGCTACGCCCACGAGCTCGGCAGGATAAAGGGTTTCAGGCGTTGAAAGAACGGGTACTGGAAGCGCTAGCCGATCAGAAGTCTAGAAGTTAGAATGTGATAAACTAAATGCGCGACTTTGCTCCACGGAAAAAGCATCTCGATTGCTAGTGACGGGCCTGCGGCCGAGCCGAATGAAAGCCAACAACCAGGAGCGCAATGAAAACAACCGGCTGGAATGGAACTATTCGTGGGAAGCCTGACATCGGCGCATCGGCTGAACGGACCAAGCGGGTAAACGAGCGAGATATTGAGTTGTTCGCCCAAATCACCGGTGATCGGAATCCACTGCATTTCGATGCGGAAGCCGCTGGTCGATCGATGTTCGGTGGATTGATCGTCCAAGGCGGTATCACATCCGGCTTGCTTAACGCCATTGTTGCCGAGGATCTCCCGGGTCCGGGCACAGTCTTTCTGAGTGTAGAATGGAAGTTTGTGAAAGCAGTTTACGTTGGCGACACCATTACTGGTCGGGTGGAGATTACCACTGTTCGTGATGATAAGCCGATCTGCACCATCGCTACCTCAGTACGGAACCAGGATCGAGTCGTTTGCCTCTCCGGTACGGCGACCACCTACACGGTGGCGTTGAAGATCAGCGAACGGCAGTGACCATCGGCGAAACGACAAAGAAAAGAGAGCTCTCTTTTCTTTGTCGTTCGCTGATGTTCGTTTGATGCTCGAAAAGTGACGAATTTGTCACTTTTACAGGATTGAGAGCGTTGTGTCCTCAACCTACGCTCCTGCCTCTCTTCCAAAAAAAACAGACCGAGAGAGCGTCACCAAGGAGGTCCTATGCAATTAAATGGATTTGCAACGAGTTCCATTCAAGGAAAGCTACCGCGCCCTTCCGCCAACGGTAAGATTATCGGCCGCAGCCTAATCCTTGACCCGTTACGAGGAGCGATTGTGTTTGCCTGCCTCTTTGCGGTCGGCCCTTCGGCCTCCGCTCAAAATGATCCGAGTGATTCCAACGGCAACTTGCTGAACCGGATCACCGTACAGGGCATCTCCTCGGAGCATAACGTCTTACCGACCGCGACCGACTTTTCCGACGTGTTCGGGTTTGATCTACCGGTCAATGAGGTTCCTCGTTCGATCAGCGTGATTACTAACGAGGAGCTGCAAAATGCGAACGTCCGAACCGCTCGCGATCTGGCTCGGATTTCGGCCGACACTTACACTCCTTATTTCAATGGAAATCCATCAAGTACTTACATTCGCGGCCAGGTAGCGGACACTTTCTTCAACGGAACGCGTATAGGACTTACCAGTGAGGGCGTCGGGGCACCGATTGATTTCAATGCGGTCGAAAGTGTCAATATCGGAAAGGGCCGGCACCGGCTATCTATGGCGCGAGCCAAAATGTTGGCGGCTTTATCGATTTGATCGCTAAACAGCCACACTTCGATCGTTTTCGCGCCGCAATCGACGCTACGTTCGGGGAGTACGACCTGAACCGTTATATCGTCGACTTTGGTTCGCCGATCATTCCCGAGAAACTCGCCTTCCGAATTAGCTATTCCGGGGAAGAATCCGGGAGCTATTATCGAATCGTTTTCACTCAGTCTCAGGCCATCTATGCGGTCTTGAAATGGGCACCGAGTCCGAACTACGAACTAGAAATTCTGAACTCCTTCTTTGAGACGAATTACCAGCTTAACCGGGGAATCAATCGTCAACCCAAGCACTCATCGATAACGGGACCTATATCACTCCCGGAGGGACCTATGTTAGAACATCCGGCAAGATAATCAATACCGGAAACGGAGAGACTAACGACATTTGGGCATACGATTGGGCGGCGTTCCTCGAAGATCGAGTCAGTCTCACAAAACAGTTATCTCTGTTCTTTGGCATTCGCGGAGACCTGTTGCACGTGGACTTTGTTGATCCGGTTCATCCGCTGGACTTCAATCCGGTCACGGCAAATACCACGCAGGGATTGATCAATCTGAACGGGAATCTGACCTATCAGCCCTTCTCTTGGATAACTGCATATTTTACCTACGACTACAGTACTTCGACCACCGACGGGCAGGGTGGCGGTTACAGTATTGGAAGCGATAACAAATTTGACAATCCAAATTTCCGCAATGCCAGCGATCTTTATGAAGGTGGTTTCAAGTTCAATTTATTGGATGGCAAACTATTCCTCGCCATGGCCGGATTTCGGCAGACCCGGAGTATTCCGCAGGAAAACGCCCCGACGCTGCCGGAAATTGTGTGGGGCGGAGAGGCGGAGTTGAATTACCAACCGAACCGAAACTTCTATGTAACTCTAAGCTTCATGATGAAGAGGACTGCTTTTGCATCGAGATCCAACCGCGTTGCACAAGCTTGGCCGAACCGAGCGACAGGAGCAACGTTGCCAAACGGCTCATCCCGAAGAAAATCTGAGGGACAGATCTCAATACCACTACACCTTCATAGGTCACTCCAGGCACCGCGATCCTACAAAGCAATCCCACGCGCTTACTTCCGACTCCAGGGGCCCCTCGCCCGAAAACCGGCCAACAATCAATACCCATAGGCCACCCAGGGCAACGGCTTAGTCCAACCCAGTTTTAGATCACCGTCGCGGCGATCACCCTCCGACTGCTCTCCAAGCCACTTCCGCCGCGTCGCTGGTCTAAAACTGCTCTGCATTTTGTTTTATGCGAAATATCCCGGAGCTGACTTCCGAATGTTCGCCTATCTTCAATTTCGGCGAATCGTCTCGCTTCCTTTCTAAACGGGGCTCGATTGTAGCGAGCGGTTCACCGCACTCAGGACCGCTTTGATCGAGGCGAACTCGATATTGGTATCGATTCCGGCCCCAAAATACGTACGCCCGCGGGAAGTCTGTATCTGGATGTAACTGATCGCGCGCGCCTTCGCTCCAGTGTCCAAAGAATGCTCGGAATATTTCAGCAGCTCAAACGGCGGCAAACCGGATTCATGGAGCGCATGGACGAACGCGTCGATCGGGCCGTTGCCTTTGCCGACTAGAATCCGTTTGGTTCCATTAACCATGAGGTGGGCCTGGCAGGTCACTTCATGGGCTCTCTCCATGGTCTGAAAATCAACAAGGGCCACGGGAGCATTTCGATCGATGTATTCCCGTCGAAACGCCTCATGAATTTCCTCAGGCATGAGCTCGGTCTTTTTGGCATCGGCGAGATCGTTGATGATCCTGCCAATCTCTTTCTGCATGAGTTTAGGTAGCTGATAACCGAATTCGTGCTCCAACACATAAGCAACACCGCCTTTGCCCGACTGCGAGTTGATCCGGATGATCGCCTTATAACTGCGGCCGATGTCGCCGGGATCGATAGGGATGTAGAGAACATCCCACAGGGCATCGGGTCTTTGGGCAGCCCACGACTTCTTGATCGCGTCTTGATGCGAACCGCTGAACGCGGTGAAAACCAATTCTCCGGCATAAGGTTGGCGAGGAGACACCTCCATATGGGTGCACCGTTCATAGATATCGCGGATACGATTAATATCGCTGAAATCGAGGCCGGGATGAATGCCATGAGAATACATGTTCAGCGCCACGGTCACGAGGTCGACATTGCCGGTGCGCTCGCCGTTTCCGAAGAGCGTTCCTTCGACCCGTTCGGCGCCGGCCAATAGCCCGAGTTCCGTCGCCGCGATCCCGGTTCCGCGATCGTTGTGAGTATGCAGAGAGATCACGGTGCTATCTCGCCGCGTGAGATGCCGGCACATCCATTCGATCTGATCCGCATGCACATTTGGCGTCGTGTACTCCACGGTCTCCGGAAGATTGATAATGATCTTGTCCTCGACCGTTGGTTGCCAGACGTCAGTGACCGCTTCACAGATCTCCAAGGCGAAATCGAGCTCCGTACTGGTGAAACTCTCCGGAGAATATTGAAAACGCACATTCGTACCGGTGGATGTCAAAGGCTCGGTGTACTCCTTAACCCACTCGGTTCCGCGGGTAGCGATCTTCACAATGTCTGCCCGTTCAGCCTCAAAGACGTATCGGCGCTGGGCCGGCGACGTTGAATTGTAAAGATGGAAAAGAACGTTTCGCGCACCTTTCAGAGCTTCGCAGCTGCGCGCGACAAGTTCTTCCCGGCACTGACAGAGTATCTGGATTGTGACATCCGGAGGAATGCGTCCCTCGTCAATGAGACGGTGGCAAAAGTCGAATTCGATCTGGGAAGCGGAAGGAAATCCGACCTCGATCTCTTTAAAGCCGATCTTAGCCAGCAAGTCAAAAAATCCGAGTTTTTCCTCGACGTCCATCGGTTGGGCAAGGGCCTGATTGCCGTCGCGGAGGTCGACGCTACACCAGATTGGGGCTCGCTCGATGATTCGATCGGGCCATTTTCGGTCAGGCAGAAATACCGGTTGAAGAGGACTATATTTCGCACTGGGTGTAGAATGCATAAATGAGATTTTTCAATAAAATTATGTGGTATGCGGTAGCCGAAACCAGCTGGGCCCGGAGCTGCCGCCACCGCAGACGATTCCAACCGAGCAAGAACTAGAGCGTGAGAGAGAGAAGAAAAATTGGGGCGCCACTCCCGAGAAGGAGTAGTTCGAGACTGAGAGAATGGAATCCCCGGCGCATAACGTAAAGATCCCTACGCGGAATCTCGAATGGCGTCAACGAGGAATTCGGAAAACGATTGCCAATGTCAATTGCAAGCAACTGCAGGGTGTCCAGGGCTGCAATATCGCGAATACCCGCATGGAGGATTTTGCTTGCAACGCCCATGGCTAAAACTTGGTTTTAACTCGGTACTGGAGCCTACGTTGCCGATGTGACGTCACAGGAAGAAAGGAGCCGGAGCTTCGGAATTCTTGGTGCAATGTTTGGACTCGGCTTTATTTGTGGCCCCATCCTGGGCGGCTGCTCAGTACATACGGGCTTCGGCTTCCTTGTTTTGCGGCTGGCGGTTTCTGTCTCCTGAACTGGGTTTATGGTTTCTTCGTTCTTCCTGAATCGCTGCCGGCCGATCGACGTTCGGCTATCGATTTTGCTAAAGCGAACCCATTCATCGCGCTCATGGCGCTGACAAAGGTACAAGGGATAGCAGCCTGGTGTGGGTCTTTATTCTTACCGCCTTCCCTTAATTCATTCTGCAACCGACCTGGATTCTCTACACAACGTTTCGATTCGGGGTGGGGACCGCGTAAAAACGGCTTATCGCTATTTGTTGTCGGAATAGCCTCAGCGGTCGGGCAGACCCTGTTGCTGGGTTTTCTGCTAACTGAGAGATGGGAAAACAGCTCTGCTTGGTCTTGCCTCCTCTTCTGTCGCTTACGTTAAAGCTCCTTCTGCGGAGGTGAGATATGCCAATTAATTCGGAAAATGACAGCCTTGAATGTTAAAAATTAGGCTGATCAAGTGTAGTTGCTCAGACGCATACACTCTAAGCTACAGCTATCTGGACCCCGTCCTGCACAACCAATCGCCTAGTCAAAAGACCTCAAGCGTGTTCGATACCTTCTTGCCTCCCGTCGGAAATGGTAGTGGCAGTCCAAATAGCGCGACGCTTCCACCAGCAGATTATCTCCAACCAGGTATTCCTCATCACCTGTTCAACGCTAACATCAACTATGAATTTAATTTCGGCTTGGGATTTAGTCTTGGCGCTGAAGTGACTAGTCCGATTAACGTCACTTACGGCGGAACGATCAAGATACCGACTCAATTTACACTGAACGCAGGCGTCTTTTACCAGTGGAAGAACTACGAGGTCCGAGTCGATTTTCTAAACTTCACGAATCAAAAGAACTGGGCGACCGTGAGCACATCGAACGGATCCGACCTGATTTACCCAGAGATGCCGTTCCAGGCACAAGGAACGCTGAAAATACGTTTCTAAGGCTAGGATTGGCGCCAGCGGCGAACCGCTCACTTAATGTCGTGCTAAAGTATCGCCATGCTTACCAAGCCAGGGACTCTTCTGCGTATCGAGGGTGGTTGTGTTCTTGCTCTTAGCATTCTTTGCTATCGAGAGGTAAATGCCAGCTGGATCCTGTTTATCGCATTGCTCCTGGTGCCGGATCTCGCAATACTGGGTTACCTGCGCGGCGTGCGGGTCGGAACCGTTCTTTACAACCTGGTGCACACGCTGACCGGACCGCTCCTATTGATCGGGTTCGCCATTCTGGAAAAATCCCCTTGGCTCTTAGCTTATGGGTTGAGCTGGACCTCGCATATCGGACTCGATCGATTGCTTGGCTTTGGCCTCAAGTACCCAACGCGTTTCAACGAAACGCATTTGCAGCGGGTGGGATCAGCACTAGCAGGCGAAGCCAAGTAGCCTGAGCTGTTGCCAGGACCAAGAATCCCGCTGCACCTACCCATTCGGTCTGCCATCTTTCGAACCGGCACATCGAGTTCCTGCGGCGGGTTGACGGCAGCGGCACGAGTGACAATTTAAGGGAAGGCTGTCGCGGCCGCTACGTTTACTTAGATCGCACTCGTAAATATCAAGCCTGCAGACTTAGCAAAATGAAAAGCCTTCCCAATCCGGACGATTACCGAAAGGCCGATTTCCCGATCGAGCCGATTTTCGTAAGACGTTGGTCACCGCGCGCAATGAGTGGTGAACCGATCACCGACCAGGAAATGATGACACTGTTTGAAGCGGCGCGCTGGGCACCTTCCACCTACAATGAACAAGAGTGGCGTTTCCTCTACGCCAAGCGCGCTACGCCTCAGTGGCAAACGTTCTTCGATTTATTGGTCGAATTCAATCAGTCGTGGTGCCAACGTGCAGCGCTACTGGTCGTCATTCTGGCGCACAAAGTTTTTCAGAATGGAAAAGATAATCGGGTGCATCTTTTTGACTGTGGCAGCGCCTTTGAGAATCTGGCGTTGCAGGGCACCGCGATGCAGCTGGTCATACATGGCATGCAAGGGTTCGATTATGAAAAGGCGCGAACCGCACTACGAGTACACGATGATTATGCAGTGGCGGCGATGTTTGCGGTAGGCCGTCCCGGCGACCCTGATGATCTTCCGAAACCGGTGCAGGAACGCGAAAAGCCTTCCGGCAGAAAACCGGCACGGGAACTCATCTGTGAAGGAGCGTTCGGGTTCGGCGGTTAACCCTGGGTCATCATCGATCACACCTCTCGCCGGATGTTAGCGTTCAGGAAGCGACATTCGACGATTCGACGTGCATAACACCCATATCGTACCTTCTTATTATTATCTTGGGCCGCGGCAGGAGCCTCGCCCTACCAGCTCCTCCCCTACGCCTCTACTTGGCGAAAACTGCGGAGACGAAATGCCAGGGCTAAGAGCATAATCCCAAATATTAAAGCGTACGCTCCAATCCAATACACGACAGCCAAAGCGCCGGCACTAGGAAAGATGAGAATGAAAAGTCCGAAAAGCAGCGAAAGCACTCCCATCAGGATGAGCCAAATTTCGTCGGTTAACACTTGGCGCAGGCGAATACCCGCGATTATTTCGAGCACACCAGTAAAGATGGCCCAGAAGGCGATCAGGTACAGCAGTACCATGGCGGTAATTCCCGGCCAAAGGAACGTCAGGATGCCGGCAATGATTCCGATAATTCCTTCGAGGACCAGAGCCCAGTGGTGACTTGGAGACCTGGCGGCCGCCACCAGGTCAAAGATTCCGTCCAGGAAAACATAGGCTCCAAAAAGCAGCACCAAGCTAAGCAATGTGATTCCAGGAATGAAGAAGGCCAAAAGACCGAAGAGTACGGCCAACACGCCACGCAGAGCCAAAGCCCACCAATAGCGCGCCAACAAATGCAGCATAGTCAAATCCTCCTATTCTCGATTAAGAAAACGAACAGTGTGACGCAACACGTCCACCTCTCTGGACAAATCCATGATCGGTTTAACGCCGGTCAGATTAATCCCGCAATCCACGCGCAGGTGTTCAATTCGCCGTAGCGTCCGAATCGCCTCATCGTCAAACCACCAGCCGGCGTAGGCGGGATCGATGGCCGGCGACACCAGCCCATATTTGAAATAAACAACAATATGACGGCGCGGTACTTGCACCGGAGTCGCCACCGTCTCGATTGGGTAAACGCTGCTCGCATCGGGCTCGAAAGGCTGCAGCGCGGTGTTACCAGAACTAACTGAATCGCCGATCATATTCATCCTTTCCTTCGAATGACCATCTCGCTTTGCTGGGAATTGGGGGACGAGACATCGAATGAAATTTAACCCTTGGCCGGCCCAACTCTGTCTTTCGGCTGAGGCTGAGAGGCAACGGCGGCTAAGTTTCCGGACGCGCCAAAAGCCGGCACCTCCCTTCCGACCAGCCGATAAAATGTTGGTCCGTCAATGGACTCGAACTTGAGCAATTCGGCAGCCACATGCTCGAGTTGGTCGCGATGGGCAGACAAGGTTTCCCTGGCTTGTTCGTACGCCAGGTCGAGCAACTTCTTAACTTCTTCATCGATTTCCCGGGCGGTCGCTTCGCTGCAGTCCCGTTGTAATTGAAACTCCTGACCGTTGAGAAAGCTTGGCTGGCGCTGGACACAATTGGCCAGGCCAATCCGGTCACTCATCCCGAATAGCGCAACCATCTGACGACCGAGCGCGGTAGCACGTTCCAGATCATTTTGAGCCCCAGTGCTGACCTCGGCAAAAATGACTTCCTCTGCGGCGCGTCCGCCGAGCAGGCCGCGAATACGATCCAATAACTCGCTGCGCGTCATCAGGAATTGATCTTCGGATGGCAGCTGCATCGTGTAACCCAGCGCTCCTCTCCCCCGTGGCACGATGCTAATTTTGTGCACTGGATCGGCATGAAGGCTGTAGGCAGCCATTAGTGCATGACCGACTTCATGATAGGCAACCCGGCGTTTTTCTTCCTCCCCTAGGCGACGGCTCTTGCGCTCAGGCCCAGCTACTACTTTCTCGATCGAATCTTCCAGATCACGCTGGGTAATTTCTGTAGCGTGCCGCCGCGCCGCGAGCAAAGCAGCCTCGTTCAGCAGGTTGGCTAAATCAGCGCCGGAGAGTCCGGCAGTGGCGGCAGCGATTCGCCGTAAGTCAACATCCGGTGCGAGGTGCTTGTTTCTGGAGTGTACTTTCAGAATTGCTTCGCGGCCATCAAGATCGGGTGCGTCTACGACGACTTGACGATCAAAGCGGCCGGGGCGAAGCAACGCCCGGTCGAGAACCTCCGGACGGTTAGTAGCGGCCAGAATGATAACGCCGGTGTTGGGCTCAAAACCATCCATCTCCACCAACAAAGCATTAAGAGTCTGCTCGCGTTCGTCGTTCACTGTACCGACATGGACCCCTCGTTGTCGCCCAATCGCGTCAAGTTCATCAATGAATATGATACAGGGGGCATGCTGCTTGGCTTGCTTGAAGAGATCGCGCACTCGGGCGGCGCCAACTCCCACAAACATTTCTACGAAATCGCTGCCGCTAATTGAAAAGAACGGTACCTTCGCTTCGCCGGCTACAGCGCGTGCCAATAGCGTTTTGCCGGTTCCCGGCGGGCCAACCAACAGCACTCCCTTTGGGATGTGGGCACCCAGGTCTTCGTATTGCTTAGGGTGCTTGAGGAAATCGACAACCTCCTTCAACTCAAACTTCGCTTCATCGGCGCCGGCAACATCGTCAAATGTAACCCCGGTGTCTGGGTCTGCGACGAGCCTCGCCCGGCTCTTGCCAATAGAAAAAATCGATTCGCCCGTGGGATTAAGTCGGCGCGTAAGGAAGGTCCAAATACCGACCATAAAGAGAATCGGTAAGACCCATCCAAGCAATAGCTGCGAGATAATTCCCGGTCGCGCAGCACCATATTCAACATTGGCAGCCTGAAGCTCCTTGACCAAGTCGGGATCCTCGACGCGCTCGGTTCGAAAGAGGAACGGCTGAGTTTCCGCCGGCGAGGGCCGGGCTTGGTTGTTGGGAGCGACGGTCGGATTGGATTTTTGATTTTCGTTGCTGGGAGATGCCGTTGGATTGGCCCCCGGCGTTTGGTTTTTCGACTCGCTCGCTGCCGAAGGCACAATACGACCATCGATTTCGTCTTGTTTGACGATAGCGGCGACAACCTCATGCCGGGCAAGATACGCTTTGAATTGGCTATAAGGAATCGTGCGAACCGACAACTGATAAAATACATCCTGCCACCCCCAGAGAATTAATAGCGTAAATAGCAGATAGGCGATGCTCCATTGCCACCGCGGCGGAGGTTGATCTATCTTAGCTGGTTTCTTGATCGGAAGATTGATTTGTGGTTCTCGCTTCATGGCCGTCCTTTAAATCAACGCGCCGTAGTTTCCGGACTCGGCATGCCCGACATGATCCTCGGTTTCATAAGACTTCGTCGAAATCCAGTCGGCGATTTCCCGACGATCCGCCGGAAGAGTCGATTGAACTGAGTCAACGATTGGAAGCCCACCTTGTACGCGATTTCGCTAACGCCGGCGCCCGGAGCGGTCAGCAATCTTTTTGCCGCTTCGATTCGAAGCCGATTTCGAAAATCTATAAGCGTAAGCCCAGTCGCTTTTTTGAAGATTTTGCAGAAGTAAAATGGGCTGACATGAATCACTTTTGCCACTTCGGATAAACTAAGATCGTCGGCCTGATGCAGCTCGATGTAGGCTCGGGCCAGCCGGACTCGGTGTGGTTCCCCTTCTGCTTGTTGAATCAGGATTTGATTTGCGGAGAACGACAATTGCTTGGCAAATATTTCCAGTAGCCGCGCCATCGCCCGGTAACGCCTTCGGTTGGAAACAATTAAACGGAAGCAAGCATTATCCGTTGCCTCGAGATCGGTGTTCGCGTCCGCCTTGCGCATCTGCTCCTGCCAGCCTTCGAAATATTCGGACCTTGTCCTCTCCTGATTGGGTAGGGCCAACTCAAGCACCCCGATGGTCTTATCTCCAAGACACACTGGAACCGCTGTGATATTCACGGATTGGTCTCGCTGCCACTCACCGTCACCGGTTGGGTCGCAGCTCTCCAACGGTCTTAATCGAAGTGACAACCAGGTCGTTTCACAAAAGGCTCGTTCAAAGTCTTGATATTCCTCTGAGCGAGAAAGCTGATCGATGATCTCCGGTTCTCTGATCATTTAGGACTCTCCCAATGAACGAAACAGGTTCTCTCTTTGGTTTCGCAGCGCGCAATCGCACACTTTTCTGACGCTTGATCTGGAGTAGGCGTGGGTCAAGCGTTTTCGCTCACGACAATGCAGCGCAGGCTTCTCTGGCCAAGCGAATCTGCGGTACCGCGGTTGCAAGGTTATCGAGACGCCGATAAACCAGCCATCGGGCGGGCTTGCAGCCTCTCCATTCGAATTAGCGATTGCGTAAACGCTGATCACTTTCATAAGATGGGCCGCCAATTCGGAAGAATAAGGTCAGGCTAAAACCGTGGACGCCGTATTGCTCTTCCAAAGTCGAGTGTCTACGGGTCCACCCTATCGTGGGCAGAAAATATAGACTTGTTTGATAACCTATGAATCGACGGATTCGTCTGCTCCCCATCGCGCTCGCGATTG
>Ga0209526_10000296_pt1 | contig 31492 bp, 28 predicted proteins | sample JacPinW_OM2H0_M1_FD_188566 | JGI IMG/M metagenome (GOLD analysis project Ga0209526, IMG submission 188566) | Forest soil microbial communities from Algoma, Ontario, Canada - Jack Pine, Ontario site 1_JW_OM2H0_M1 (SPAdes) (version 2) | ecosystem: Environmental > Terrestrial > Soil > Boreal... | reverse complement strand
CCCGCCACGAACGTGTCGGCCGGCTCGTTGTAGACCTCCTGCGGCGGACCGAGCTGGCGCACCTGGCCCTTGTTCATCACGGCGATGCGGTGGCCGAGGCCCATGGCCTCCACCTGATCGTGGGTGACGTAGATGGTGGTGGTCCCCAGGCGCCGCTGGAAGTGCTGAAGCTCGTCGCGCGCGGCCGTTCGCAGCTTGGCGTCGAGGTTGGAGAGGGGCTCGTCGAGCAGGAATACCGACGGCTCGCGCACCATGGCGCGCGCCAGGGCGACGCGCTGCCGCTCGCCACCGGAGAGCTGGCGCGGCTTCCGGTGCAGCAGGCGCTCGATCCCGAACATCGAGGCGGCCTTCTGCACGCGTCCCTCGATCTGGTCCCTGGGAATTCCCGCCGCCTTGAGCGGAAAGGCGATGTTCTTCGCCACCGTCAGGTGCGGGTAGAGCGCATAGCTCTGGAAGACCATGGCGATCTTGCGCGCGCGGGGCGGCAGATCATTGACCACGTTGCCGCCGATGAGGATGTCGCCGCTGGTCTGCTTCTCCAGCCCGGCGATCATCCGCAGCAAGGTGGTCTTGCCGCAGCCGCTCGGGCCCAAAAGGACGAGGAACTCGCCCTCCCGGGTGCTCAAGTCGACGCCATCGACTGCGGTGTGGTCCTGGAAGACCTTCCGGATCTGCTTCGTCTCGACGATGGCCATGAGGAAGACTTGGAAAGCCAGAAGCATAGCGCGTAAGCCGCCTGCGGCGGCCGGCGCTACAGTAGCTTCCGCTCCTTCCACTTCTGCCAGATCTTGCGCGCCTTCGCGTCCGCTTCCTTGACCGCGTCCTCCGGCGACATCGCGCCGGTGGCGGCCTGGGCGAACATCGTGTTCAGCACCCAGGTCGAGTAGATCTCGTCGATGGCCGCGTTGGCGTACCCGGGGAAGCCCACGTTGGTGGCCCACTGCTGCGCGTCCGCGAGCACGCTGTACTTGCCGGCCGGCTTCCCTTTCTTGTCGTTGGCCAGCGTCTCCTTGAGATCCGGCACCTGCTTGGGGAAGGTGGGGAAGTTGTAGTACTCGCTCGCGTCGTACGCCTTGTGGAAGTTGCCGATCAGGTCGACGAGGAACTTCTTCGCACCGTCGATGTTCTCCGCGAACTTCCAGACGACGAAGTTCGACATCACGTGCTCGAGCCCCATGCGCCGCACGGGTCCCTTGGCCGCTTTGGCGAGCCCGATCTGGTCCGAGATGGCCATTCCCTTGTTCTCGCCCTCGCGGGTGACGGAGATGGCGTTCAAGACCACCGAGGCCTTGCCGGCGAGCATGGCGCGGTTGTTGGACGACGGGTCCCAGGAGAGCACTTCTGGCGACATGCTCTCCTGGTAGAGCGCCTTGACGAACTTCACCGCCTCGATGGTGGGCTTGGAGCCGAGGACGATGTTGCCCTGCTCGTCCTGCTCGCCGCCGCCGTACGCGTAGAGGATCGCCCGCATCGCCATCGCGGTATCGATCTCGGCCGCCAGGCCGATTCCCACCGCCACGCCGGTCTTCTCCTTGATCATCTTCCCGTACTTGCGGACGTCGTCCCAGGTGTCGACGTTGCCTCCCACCTCCTGGAACAGGTCGAGCCGGTAGTTGATCGGATCGGGGACGAACATGTCCGAGAACCCGAAGTACTTCTTGGTCTTCGGGTTGTAGGTGCTCTTGATGGCGAGGTCGATCGGCTTGCCGTACTTCCGTTCGCACTCCTGGTAGATCTCGCCGTGATCAATCACGTCCTCTTCGTAGGCCGGGCGCGGCCAGAGGAACATGAACAGGTCGTGTCCCTTCTTCGCCGACACCTCCGCGGCGGCGGTGGGGTTGATGGCGGGGATGCCGACGTTGTCGACGATCACCTCGGTGTCGTTCTGCTCGCCCCACTCCTTCACATACTGGCCGTTGAACCACTTGTCGTAGTTGGGCACGAAGTGGTTCCACTGCAGGATGCGCAGGGTCTTCTTCGCCGCGCGGGTCTTCTTCGGCAGGGCCAGCGCGGCCGCGCCAACGCCTGCCACCTGGATCAGTTTGCGCCGGGAAAGGGTCATCGCCGTCCGCTCCTTCAGCTTGGGGGGTTAGCGAAGCAACACGAACGCGCTGCGGGGGCGGACCAAAGCACACGCGAAGCGCGTTGGCAACTCCGCGTGGCCCCGGACGTTTGCGGCGGTTACCGATTTTCCGGCGTCCTGCCCATTGCGGCTCCATGTGCTTGCGAATTTCCGGGTCCTTCGGCGTGTCAGACAGGGCGATGCCCTTCTGCAGGAAGCTGACGACGCAGCGCCCGGAACGCACGCCTCCAGCGCTCCCGCACTTGCGCGAGGAGTGGCCTTGCGCCTAAGTAGCCGCGTGCAAGCGGGAGAGGTCATTCTCGAGACTCGCGGCCTCTCCAAGGAGTTTCGCGGTTTCATCGCGGTGAAGCGCGTCGATCTCCGCATCCAGCGCGGGACCATCCACGCGCTGATCGGCCCCAACGGAGCTGGAAAGACCACCTGTTTCAACCTGCTCACGCGCTTCCTGCAGGCGACCAGCGGGACCATCCGGTACAATGGGGAGGACATCACGCGCGATTCGCCCCCGGAGGTCGCGCGCAAGGGCCTGGTGCGCTCGTTCCAGATCAGCGCCGTGTTCCCCTACCTGACCGCCGTGGAAAACGTGCGGATCGCCCTGCAACGCAAGCGGGGGGCCTCGTTCGACTTCTGGCGCAGCGACCGCGTGCTGCGCGACCTGGACCCGCGCGCGCGGGAGCTCCTCGCCGCCGTCGGCCTGCAGGACTTTCGCGACACCCTCGCCGCGGAGCTTTCCTACGGCCGCAAGCGGGCCCTGGAGATCGCCACCACGCTCGCGCTCGATCCCGAGCTCATGCTGCTAGACGAGCCCACCGCCGGGATGGGTCACGAAGACGTGGATCGGATCGCGTCGCTGATCCAGCGGGTGTCGAAGGACCGGACGGTGCTGATGGTCGAGCACAACCTCGGCGTCGTGGCCAGCCTCTCCCAGCGCATCACCGTGCTCGCGCGCGGCGAGGTGATCGCCGAAGGCGACTACCTGACCGTATCCAAGGATCGCGCCGTGGTCGCTGCCTACCTGGGGACCGATCATGCCTGAGGCGCTGCTGTCGTTGGCAGGCCTGCAGGCCTGGTACGGCGAGTCTCACGTCCTGCACGGGGTGGACCTGGAGGTCCGCAAGGGAGAGCTGGTCACGCTGGTCGGGCGCAACGGCGCCGGCAAGACCACCACCATGAAGTCGATCATGGGGCTGGTGCGCGCCCGGACGGGATCGGTCAAGGTGGATGGCGTCGAGACCGTCGGGCTGCAGCCTTACCGGATCGCGCGCCTGGGGATCGAGCTCTGTCCGGAGGAGCGGGGCATCTTCGCCAGCCTCGACGTGGAGGAGAACCTGCTCCTGCCGCCGAAGATCCGCGAAGGCGGCCTGAGCACGCGGCAAGTCTTCGAGCTGTTCCCCAACCTCGAGGAGCGGTTGCACAGCCCGGGAACCCGGCTCTCGGGCGGAGAGCAGCAGATGCTGGCCATCGGCCGCATCCTCCGCACCGGGGCCAGGCTCCTGCTCCTGGACGAGCCGACCGAGGGCCTGGCGCCTGTCATCGTCCAACAGATCGGCAATGTGATCCGGAAGCTGAAGGCGGATGGCTTCACCATTCTTCTGGTCGAGCAGAACCTGCGCTTCGCGGGGACCGTGGCGGACCGGCATTACGTGATGGAGCGCGGCAAGATCGTCGACCAGATCCCCAATGCCGCGCTACAGGGCAGCATGGAACGGGTACGGCAGTACCTGGGAGTCTGAACCTCAAGGAGATCCGCAACATGAACGCACGCATCGCACTGCTCTTGGCCCTCGCGCTCCCCTTTTCGGCCAGCGCGGACATCACCGGGAAGGTGATCAAGATCGGCGTCCTCAACGACCAGTCCGGCCTCTACGCCGACCTCGCCGGCCCCGGCTCGGTGGTGGCGGCGAAGATGGCGGCGGAAGACTCCGGAGGAAAGATCGGCGACGCCACCATCGAGGTGATCTTCGCCGACCACCAGAACAAGCCCGACGTCGGCTCCAACATCGCGCGGCAGTGGTACGACGTGGACGGCGTGGACGTGATCGTCGACGTTCCCACCTCCTCGGTGGCGCTGGCCGTCAGCCAGATCACCCGTGAGAAGAACAAGGTCTTCCTCGGCTCGAGCCCGGGCACCAGCGACCTGACCGGAAAGGCCTGCTCGCCGAACACCATCCACTGGACGTACGACACCTACGCGCTGGCCCACACCACCGGCTCCGCCGTGGTGCAGACCGGCGGCGACACCTGGTTCTTCCTCACCGCCGACTACGCCTTCGGACAGGCGCTGGAGCGCGACACGTCCGCGGTAGTGGCCTCCTCGGGGGGCAAGGTCCTGGGTTCGGTCAAGCACCCGCTCAACACCACCGACTTCTCCTCCTTCCTCCTGCAGGCGCAGTCCTCCAAGGCGAAGGTGATCGGGCTCGCCAACGCTGGTGGCGACACCATCAATTCCATCAAGGCGGCTTCCGAGTTCGGCATCGTCAAAGGCGGCCAGAAGCTGGCCGGCCTCCTGGTCTTCCTCTCGGACATCCACGCGCTCGGCCTTCCCACGGCGCAGGGGCTTTTGCTCTCCGAGAGCTTCTACTGGGACCGCGACGACAAGACCCGCGCATTCTCAAAGCGGTACGCCCAGCGGATGAACGGCCGGATGCCGACCATGGCGCAGGGCGGCGTGTACTCGGCCGTGCTCCACTACCTCAAGGCGGTGAAGGCGCTGAAGAGCGACAGCGACGGCAGGGCAGTCGTCGAGCAGATGAAAAAGACGCCCACCGACGATCCGGTCTTCGGAAAGGGCAGCATCCGCCAGGACGGGCGCAAGCTGCACCCGATGTACCTGTACGAGGTGAAGAAACCTTCGGAATCGAAGGGGCCCTGGGACTACTACAAGCTGGTGAAGGAGGTGCCTCCGGAGCAGGCCTTCCGGCCCCTGGACAAGGGCGAGTGCCCGCTGGTCACCGCGCAGAAGTAAGCGAATGCTGGCGGTCCCCATCCAGGCCCTGTTCGGGCAACTTCTGATCGGGCTGATCAACGGCTCGTTCTACGCCCTGCTCTCGCTGGGCCTGGCGATCATCTTCGGCCTCCTCAACGTCATCAACTTCTGCCACGGCGCCCTCTACATGCTGGGGGCGTTCGTGGCCTGGTTCCTGCTCGAGAAGGCCGGAATCGGGTACTGGCCCGCGCTGATCCTGGCGCCGCTCGCCGTCGGGCTGATCGGCGTGCTGATCGAGCGCGCCCTGCTGCGCCGGATCTCCGGCCTCGATCCGCTCTACGGCTTGCTCCTCACCTTCGGGCTCGCGCTGATCCTGCAGGGGCTGTTCAGCAACTGGTTCGGCTCCTCGGGCATGCCGTACGAGATGCCGCCCCAACTGCTGGGCGGGCAGGCGCTGGGGTTCATGTTCCTGCCCAACTATCGCGTCTGGGTGATCGCGGTCTCGCTCGTGCTCTGCCTCGGGACCTGGGCCGTGATCGAAGGCACCCGGCTGGGCTCGTGGCTCCGCGCGGCGACCGAAAACGCTCCGCTGGTGAGCGCCTTCGGGATCAACGTGCCGCGCATGGTCACCATCACTTACGCCTTCGGCGTCGGGCTCGCCGCCCTCGGGGGCGTCCTGGCCGCGCCCATCTACCGGGTCAGCCCGCTGATGGGGGCCGACTTGATCATCGTGGTGTTCGCGGTGGTCGTCATCGGCGGGATGGGTTCCATCCTGGGCTCCATCATCACCGGGTTCATCCTCGGCATCCTCGAGGGCCTCACCAAGGTCTTCTACCCAGAGGCCTCCAACACGGTCATCTTCGTGGTCATGGCCATCGTCCTGTTGGTCCGCCCCGCGGGCCTGTTCGGGAAGCAGACGTGACGGACGTCGCGTTGGAGCGAGTCGAGACGCAGCCCGTCTCGCAGCGCGTTCCGGTCGCCATCCTGGTGCTGGTGGTCCTGGCCGCGCCCTGGCTCATCTACCCCGTCTTCGCGATGAAGGCGCTCTGCTTCGCGCTCTTCGCCTGCGCCTTCAACCTCCTGATCGGATACGTCGGCCTGCTCTCGTTCGGCCACGCGCTTTTCTTCGGCGGCGCCAGCTACGCCTGCGCCCATGCGGCGCTGGCCTGGGGCTGGCCTCCCGAGCTGGCCGTCCTCTTTTCGGTCCTGGTCAGCGCCGCGCTCGGCCTGCTGGTGGGAGCGATCGCCATCCGCCGGCAAGGCATCTACTTCGCGATGATCACCCTGGCGCTGGCGCAGATGTTCTACTTCTTCTGCCTGCGCGCGGAGTTCACCGGGGGCGAGAACGGCATCCAGGGCGTTCCCCGGGGCCACCTCGCGAACACGTACGTCATGTACTACTTCGTGGCGGCGGTGTTCCTCCTCGCGTTCGCGGTCATCTTCCGCATCATCCACTCGCCCTTCGGACAAGTCCTCAAGGCCGTCCGCGAGAACGAGCCCCGCGCCATCTCGCTCGGATACAAGACCGACCAGTACAAGGTGATCGCCTTCGTGCTCTCCGCCGGGCTGGCCGGCCTGGCGGGAGGGACCAAGGCCATGGTCTTCCAGCTGTCCTCGCTCACCGACGTCCACTGGGGCATGAGCGGCGAGGTGATCCTGATGACGCTGATCGGCGGGATCGGCACCATCTTCGGCCCCGTCGTCGGCGCGGTCTTCTTCGTGACGCTGGAGAACTACCTGGCGCAGCTCGGCTCCTGGGTGCAGGTGGTCCAGGGCGTGATCTTCGTCATCTGCGTGATCGCCTTCCGCCGCGGCATCGTCGGCGAGCTCGCGCGCGTGCTGAAGAGGCCGCTATGAGCAGGCTGCAAGGAAAGGTCGCCCTCGTCACCGGCGCCGCCAGCGGGATCGGCCGCGCCATCGCCGAGCGTTACCTGCGCGAAGGCGCGCGCGTCGCCATCGCCGACATCAAGGGCGCCGAGGACGCCGCGCGGTCGCTGGGGCGGGACGCCATCGGGGTCCAGATGGACGTGACCGACGAGAAACAGGTCGAGGAGGGCGTCGCGCAGGCAGCGGCGAAGTTCTCCGGCGTCGACATCCTGGTCTCCAACGCCGGCGTCCAGCACATCTCCGCGCTCGTGGACCTGGAGTTTTCCGACTGGCGTCGGATGCTGGCCATCCATCTGGACGGCGCGTTCCTCACCACCCGCGCCTGCCTCCGCCGCATGCGCGACCAGGGTCGCGGCGGCGCCATCATCTATATGGGCTCCGTCCACTCCAAGGAGGCGTCGCCCCTCAAGGCGCCGTACGTGACCGCGAAGCACGGCCTGATCGGTCTCTGCAAATCGGTCGCCAAGGAGGGCGCGGCCTTCGGCGTCCGGTCGAACGCGATCTGCCCCGGGTTCGTCCGCACTCCGCTGGTGGAAAAGCAAATCCCTGAACAAGCACGGGATTTGGGAATCACTGAACAGGAAGTGATCAAGAACGTGATGCTGAAGAACACCGTGGACGGCGAGTTCACCACGCTCGCCGACGTCGCCGAAGTGGCCCTCTTCTTCGCCGCGTTCCCGTCGAATGCGCTGACCGGCCAGTCGGTCATCGTCAGCCACGGCTGGCACATGGAGTAACGGCTCGCGTCACGAGATCGTCGCGAGCCAGGCATTTGCAAACACATGTTCTTTTTTCGTAGAGTGCCGCCGCAGCTTGCAGCACGGGCGCCCTCGCCTCTTCGTTGCGCACCGACCCTGACGGAAAGGATCGCCGATGAAGGTCACCTCGAAAGCCCTTCTTGCAGCTTCTCTGTTGGTCGCGCCCGCCGCGTTCGCGACCAAGATCCCCATCCCCATCGAAGGCGCGACCCTGAACGTCAGCGTGCAGGTGCAGACACAGGCCTTGATCAACGAGAACGGCGCTCCCAGCGGCAGCGACCCCAGCTACGACATCTTCGTGCGCCGGACGCGCCTCCTGGTGAACGGGGATATCAGCCAGAACTTCAGCTACCTGTTCCAGGTCGACAACGCGAACTTCGGGAAGTACGGGAACTTTACCGGCCGCGCCATCGTGCAGGACGCGTGGATCGGGTGGGCGCCGACTGGGATCACCGGCGCCAACGTCTTGTACATCGACGCCGGGCTCTTGCTGATTCCCATCTCGCACCACCTGCTCGAGAGCACCACGAACTTCATCACCGCCGACGTGCACACCGACGAGTTCCGGTTCCCCGTCAACCCCTTCCAGGGACTGCGTGAGACCGGCGTGCAGGTCCGCGGCTGGTGGTTCGACAAGAAGGTGGGCTTCCGCGGCGGCGTCTACGAGGGAGTTGCGCCGATTGCAACCCCGGGTATCGCCGCTACTACGACTCCCGCGAGCGTCTGCGTCCCCCTGGGAACGCCTCCCCCGGCCCCGCCCGCGACGGCTCCGCCCACCTGCGTCGCCCCGAAGCGCTATCCGCAGTTCGCCGGCTTCGTCAACTTCGATATCATCGGGTCGGAGGAAGGCGGCTGGCTGTACGGCGCCTACAAGTGGGGCAAGGCGCCCATCGTCAGCGTCGGTGGCTCCGCCGTCTACCAGTCGCAGGCCGTCAAGAACGCGTTCGGCAACCTCGCCGACCAGAAGATCTTCTCGGCGGACGTCTATGTGAACTTCCCCCAGAGCGAGGACGCGGAGCTCGTGTTGGAGGCGACCGGCTATCTCAACCGCAACGGCTCCGGATCAGCCAACACTGGGATTGGCTTCTTCGCTGACGCGGGCTACCGGTTCACGTTCGTCGCGCCGTACGTCTCTTACAGCTACTTCAACTCGAGCGACTGCAGCGATCTGACGCTCTCAGCCGCTCAAACGACCACCTGCAACGCCACCATCCACACCGCGGACAGCCGCAACTTCAAGGCGGGGTTGAACTTCTTCTTCAACAAGAACCTCAACCACCTGAACCTGGAGTTCCAGGTGAACCACGGCATGTCCGCCTTCGGCCCGCAGAGCATCACGGCGGCCAACGCTGGATATGTGCCTGCCGGGATCAACAACACGCTGCGGATCTCGGCGCAGAAGTCGTTCCTCGCGCACTGGAACGTGCTCTTCTAGGCTCGGCGTTCCGAACCAGCTCCGGGGCCGTCAGCACTTGCTGGCGGCCCTTTTTCTTGCCGCCTCAGAGTCCGAGGTACGCCGACCGGATCTTCGGATTCGTACGCAGCTGCTCGGCGCTTCCCTGCAGCCGGACCTGGCCGGTCTCGATCACGTATCCGCGGGTGGCGATCTCCAGCGCGGCGGCCAGGTTCTGCTCGACGAGCAGGATGGTCATCCCCGCGGCGTGCAGCTGCCGGATGACGTCGAACATCTGATCGACCACGATGGGAGCGAGCCCGAGCGAGGGCTCGTCGAGCAGCAGCAGGCTCGGCTCGGACATCAGCGCGCGGCCGATGGCGCACATCTGCTGCTCGCCGCCGGAGAGGCTTCCGGCCACCTGCGACTTGCGCTCGAGCAGCCGGGGAAAGAGGGCATTCACGCGGTCCAGGTTCTGCTTCGCCCGCGGCCGCGCGCGCTCATGATACGCGCCGAGCTCGAGGTTCTCGCGGACGGTGAGCTGGGACCAGAGCTCGCGCCCTTCGGGGACCAGCGCGATACCCATGCCGGCCCGCTCCGCCGCCGGCGCGCGCGAGAGCGACTGGCCCTTGAACAGCACCTCTCCCTTTCGCGGCGGCACCACCCCGCTGATGCAGCGCAGCGTGGTGGTCTTGCCCGCCCCGTTGCTCCCCAGCAGGGTGACGATCTCCTTCTCGTACACGTCGAGCGAGAGCGAGAACAGCACCTGCACGTCGCCGTAGCCGGCGTCGATCCCGCGCACCTCAAGCATGCTTCTTCCCCAGGTACGCCTCGATCACGGCCGGGTCCTGCACCACTTCCTTGGGAGCGCCGGACGCGATCAGCTTGCCCGCGTCGAGCACCACTACGTGCTCGCAGAGGCTCATCACCGCCGCCATCACGTGCTCGGTCATGAGAATGGAGACGCCGCGCTCGTCGCGGATGCGCCGGATCAGCGTGACCACGTCGCGCGACTCGACCGGGTTCACCCCGGCGATCACCTCGTCTAGCAGGAGCGCCTTGGGAGCGCAGGAGAGAGCGCGCGCCATCTCCAGCTTCTTGCGTCCGGCGAGCGTGAGCCGGGACGGGTACTCGTCGCGCCGGCCGTCGAGCCCCACGAACTGGAGCATCTCCCGCGCCAGCGCCCGGGACCCGGCATGGTCGCGACCCGAGCACTGGACCGCCGCCACCGTGCAATTCTCGAACAGCGTGAGGTTGAGGAACGGGCGGACGATCTGGTGGGTGCGGACCACTCCGATGCGCGCCACCCGGAAGGCCGGGAGCCCGGTGACTTCCCGCTCCTCGACGAAGATGCGCCCCGAAGTGGGCGGAATCGAGCCTGCGAGCATCGCGAAGCAGGTGCTCTTCCCCGCGCCGTTGGGCCCGATCAGCCCGAGGATGCGACCCTTCTCGAGCGCCAGGGAAACGTCGTCGTTGGCCTTGAGGCCGCCGAACCGCTTCGACAGCCCCTCCGCCCGCAGCACCGACGTCATTTCAGCTCCCGGGTCTCCGCCGGGGGCGGCGGGCCTCCGGCGGGCGCGGGCCCTTCGATGACCGGGCCGCCGACCGCGAGGTCCGGCCGCGCGCGGTGCACGACGCGCAGGAACAGGCCGGTCAACCCGAGCGGCTCGAACAGGATCACCATCACCAGCAGGAGGCCGTACAGTCCGAGGTAGAGCTGCGGATACGAGGCGATCAGGTACTGCCGCAGCAGCACGAAGATGACCGCGCCCAGCGCCGGCCCGGCGATGGTGCCGATCCCGCCGATCACGCCCATCAGCACCCAGGAGATCGATCGATCGAACCCGAACATGTCGCCCGGCTCGATGTAGCTGAAGTACGAGGCGTAGAAGCCGCCGCACACCCCCATGGTCGAGCCAGAGAGGAAGAGCACGAGATCCTGGAGCCGCGTGGAGGAAACCCCGACGTCGCTGGCGGCGTCGACGTCGCTCTTGATCGCCAGCAGGGAGAGGCCCACCGGCGACCGGCGAAGCGCATACGAGGCGCACAACGCCAGCGCGGCCAGGACCAGGCCGTACCAGTACAGCGTGTACTTGAGGTTGCTCTGCATGGGCAGCGAAAGGCCCGACGAACCGCCCGTGAACGAGTCCCAGTAGGTGCAGACGAGGCGGGTCGCCTCGCCGACGCCAATGGTGGCGATGGAGAAGTAGGGCCCGCGCAGCCGCAGCGTGGGATGGCCCCAGATCAGCGCGAAGATGCCCGCTACCAAGCCCCCGACTGCCCAGGAAATCAGCATCGGCATTCCCAGGGACAGTTGGACGCGGGCGGCGATGAAGCCGCCGATGCCGAACATGGCCGCATGACCGAAGCTGACCTGCCCGAGATAGCCGCCGAGCCAGTTCCAGGCCAGTGCCGCGGCGATCCCGACGAAGGTGAGCGTGAGGAGGTTGTGGACGTAGACGTCGTCGTGGAAGAGCGGGCCGACGGCCAGGAGCGCGCAGGCGATCAGGAGCCCGATCGCCGGGCGGGGCCGGATCCAGGGCGCCACTCTCAGTTTCATCCCAACACACGCTGTCCAAAGAGGCCGCCGGGCCGGACGACCAGCACCAGCACCAGCAAGACGAACCCGACCGCCGCGGTCAGGTAGGCGGGAATGACGAGGATCGCGAACACCTCGACCAGGGCCAGGATCAAGGCAGCGACCGCCGTGCCCGCGACGCTGCCCAGCCCGCCGAGGACGACCACGACGAAGGACTTGAGCAACTCGGACGCGCCGAAGCTCGGGTTGAAGGGGAAGAGGCTCGCTCCCAGCAGTCCGGCGACCGCCGCCAGCGCCGTGCCGAGCCCGAAGGTCAGCGCGTAGATGCGCTCCACCGGGATGCCCACCAGCGTGCAGCTGTCCGCGTTCTGCGCCACCGCCCGGATGGCCTTTCCCACGTAGGTCCGCGTGAGCAGCAGGTGGAGCGCGATCAGGATTGCGACGGCGACGCCGAAGACCGCGATCCGGTTCACCGAGATCAGCGCGCTGCCCACCGACAGGGCGCGCGTCGCATAGGAAGTGCGCAGGGTCTGGTCGTTGCCGGTGAACATCAGATATGCCGCGTTCCGCACCATCAGCCACACTCCGAAGAGCAAGAGGAGCGACTGGACGCCGCCCGCCGCGCCGCGCGGCAGACGGCGCACCAGCAGGCGGTAGACCAGGATTCCCACGCCGAACGAAACCGCCGCCACCGGGAGGAGCGAAACGTAGGGATCGACGCCAAGCGCGTGGTGCAGGTACCAGCCGGCGTAGGCGCCGGCCATGATCATGCCGCCGTGGTTCAGGTTGACGATGCGCAGCACGCCGTAGATGAGGCCGAGGCCGTACGCCATGGTGGAGTACAGCCCCGCCAGGAGCACGGCGGCGATCAGGAGATCCGCGAAGCGTTCCACGGCTATTTTGCGCAGTTGGGGTTCGGTGCAATTCCCTTCGCCGTCGCCGAGTCCGGGGGCGCGACGATGGGCGCGGTCCCGTCGGGCATGTTCTGCTGCACCACGAACGGCGCGTGCGTCTGCTGGCCGAACTCCTTCGGGAAGGTCAGCTCGCCGCCCGGCAGGAGCGAGGGGATCTTCATCGTCGCGAGCTTCTCCCGGACGGCCTTCCGATCGATGGACCCGGCCTGCTCGATGGCGGTGAAGAGAGCGCGCGCGGTCTCGAAGCCGAGCGCCTGGTACCACTCGGGTGTACGGCCCGCGTACTTCGCCTTGAAGGCCTCGACGAACTTCTTCGCCTCGGGATTCTTGTCGGCGAGCAACGGGCTCCACCAGACGGCGCTGATCACGTGCTCCACGTTCTTCTTGCCCAACGCCTCAGCCGCCTGCTTCTCGCTTCCGCGCGCCCCGTAGCTGATGACCTTGTGGCAGAGCCCGGCGGTGACGTACTGCCGTTGCATGGTGATGTAGTCGGGCAGGTGCGCGTCGGCGAGGAACAGGTCGGCGCGGGCCGCCTTCACCTGTCCGAGCAGCGCGCTGAAGTCCTTGCCGTTCAGCTCGAACGACTCGTCCACCGTGACCTTGTATCCCTTGGTCTTGTCCGCGAATTCGGTAATCCCCTTGCGGAAGTCCTTGCCGTGCGAGGTGTTCTCCCAGAGCAGCGCGATGCTCGCGGGCTTCGGCAACTTGCCGGCCTGCTGCTCGGCATCGACCCACTTCATCACCGACTCGGCCAGGAGCTCGACCGGCGCGAGCAGCCCGAACACCCACTTGTACCCGCGCTTGTAGATCGCCGTGGCCGCGCCACCCCCGTTTACGTAGGGGATGTTGTTCTGCTCGGCGACCACGCTCTGCGCCTCCACCAAATTCGTGGCGTACGTGCCGAGAAGGAAGTGCACCTTGTCGCTGTTGATCAGCCGATCCGCGAGCGAGGCCGCCGTGGCCTGCGTGCTGGTGTCGTCGAGCAGCGTCAGGCGCACGGGCATCTTCTGGCCGCCGACGGATATGCCGCCGCTCTGTGTCGCCTGCTCGAAGGCGAGCTCGTATCCCTCTTTGTAGAACCCGCCGATTCTCGATTCCGCCCCGGTGAGCGGCAAGGTCGCGCCGATCAGGACCCCGGTAGCGGGCGCGGCCGCCGCGGGGGTGGAGCCTCCCTGGCCGGGCTGCTGCTGGTCGGACGGCTTCTTGCACGCTGCGATCGCGAGCGCGCAGAGGACGAGGGCGACGGTTCGGGTTCGCATGGCGCGATAGCAAAACCACTTCTTTTTGCATTGTTCAAGGTACCCTCCTGGGGACACCATGCAAATGGTGTCCCACCAGCGTTCCCGCACTGTACGCAAGCAGTCTTGGGGACACCATTTCATGGTGCCCCCGACGCTGTTACATTGCGCCGCCATGCGCACCCTCTTCCTCGCCCTCACCTTCTCGCTGGCCGCCCGCGCCGAGGACCTCGTCCGCCTCGGCAACCTCAAGTTCGCCCACTATGGCGCCGTCTCGCACATGAAGGAGGTCTGCCCGAAATACGGAGTCCGTCTCGAGGAGCGCATGTTCGCCAAGGGCCTGGACATCGTGCCGGGAATCCTCGCCGGCGAGATCGATCTGGCCGCAAGCGCGCTGGACGGGGCCATCGCCGGACGCGCCAGCGGAGCGCCCGTGTTTGTGGTCGCCGGCTTCGCCAAAGGGGGCGCGCGCATCGTGGCGCGGAAGGATTCGGGGGTGACGAAGCTGGCGGACCTCAAGGGCAAGAAAGTGGGCACCGCGCGCGGAGGTGCGCAGGAGCTGCTCCTCTACGCCGAGTTGGACAAGGTGGGCCTTTCTTGGAGCGACCAGTCGGGCAAGGACGTTCGCATCCTGTTCCTCGCCTACGCCGACCTGAACCAGGCCCTGCAGTCCGGACAGCTCGAAGCCATCAGCCAGAGCGAGCCGCAGTCGACGCAAGCCATCCGGCACGGCTACGGCGTCGAGCTGGTCAAGCCCTACGACACGCCTATCGGCGAGCCGGTGCGGGCGCTGGTAATGACCGAAAAACTCTACGGCAACCGCGACCTGGCCCTGCGCACCCTGAAGTGCTTCGCCGACGCCACCAAGGAGTTCATCGAGAAGCCCGACGAGGCGGAGAAGTACGTGCGCGAGAAGATGTTCAAGGGCCAGCTCACCGCCGAGGAATACCGGGACGCGATGACCAACGCGGCGTTCACCTACGACATCACGCCCGAGCAGGTGCAGACCACCGCGGATCTAATGGTGAAGTACGGCGTGGGCCGGATGGCGAAGCCGCCCAAGGCGTCGGAGTTCGTCAAGCTCGACCTGCTCAAGGAAGCGAAAAGCGCCCTCGGCGTGAAATGAAGGCGCTGCGATCCACCGCGGTCATCGCCGCCGCGCTCCTCTGTTGGGAGGCGGTGTGCCGGCTCGGGCACGTGAGCCCCGCCATCCTTCCTCCGCCCTCGCAGGTGGCGGGGAAGTGGTGGGAGTACCTGGTTACCGGGGAGCTGCCGCGCGACGCGGTGGCGACCTTGCTGCGGGTAGGGGTGGGTTTCGTGATCGGGGCCGGGCTCGCCTTGCCCCTCGGCCTCTGGATGGGCGCGCGCGACCGCATCTACGAGCTGTTCAACCCGATCGTCCAGCTCCTGCGCCCCATCCCGCCCATCGCCTACATCCCTCTCGCCATCCTCTGGTTCGGGCTGGGCAACCCGCCCGCCTTCTTCCTCATCTCGCTGGGCGCCTTCTTCCCCGTGCTGATGAACACCATCGCGGGGGTCCGGAGCGTGGACGCGATCTACGTGCGGGCGGCGCAGAACCTCGGCGCCCGCTCCGGGACGCTCTTCTGGCGCGTGCTCTTTCCCGGCGCGATGCCGTCGATCCTCGCCGGTCTCCGGGTGGGCATCGGCGTGGCGTTCATCGTGGTGATCGTGGCGGAGATGATCGCCGTCAACAGCGGGCTCGGATACCGCATCCTCGAGGCGCGCGAGTACTTCTGGAGCGACAAGATCCTCGCCGGCATGGTCTCCATCGGCGTGATCGGCCTGGCCATCGATACCGTGATGGCCCGCATCAACGGGCGCCTCTTGCGCTGGCACCGCGGGCTCGGAAATGCCTGAGCCCGCCCTCCAGATCCGCGGCGTGGGCATGAGGTTCGGCAGCATCGTCGCCCTGGACCGGATCGACCTGGCCGTCACCAAGGGAGAATTCGTCTGCCTGCTCGGGCCGTCCGGCTGCGGCAAGTCCACGCTGCTGAACGCCATCGCAGGGTTCACGCAGCCCACCTCGGGCGAGATCCTCGCCTTCGGCAAGCGCGTCCTGGAGCCGCAGCCGGAGCGCGCGATGGTGTTCCAGGAGTACGCGCTGTTTCCTTGGATGACCGTCCGCGAGAACGTGGCATTCGGACTGCGCATCCGAGGCGACCGGGAAGCGCGCGCCAAGGCGGACGCGCTGCTCGACAAGCTGGCCCTGCGCGGATTCGGAGATCGGTTCCCCAAGGACCTGTCCGGCGGGATGCGCCAGCGGGTGGCGCTGGCCCGCTGCCTCGCCCTGGATGCCCCGATGCTGCTGATGGACGAGCCCTTCGGCGCGCTGGACGCGCTGACCAGGCGTTCGATGCAAGACGAATTGCTCCGGATCTGGACGGAGCTCCAGCAGACCATCGTGTTCGTGACGCACGGCATCGAAGAGTCGCTGCTGCTCGCCGACCGCGTGGTGGTGATGACGTATCGTCCCGGAACAGTGAAGAAAATCGTGACGGTAGCGCTTCCCCGGCCGCGCGACGAGGCGACGCCCGAGTTCTCCGCCGCTTTCCGGGCCATCACGCAGCTCGTCCGCGAGGAACAGCGGCGGCACGAACGCGACGAACAGACCTGAGTCCCTTGCATTTGAAAAATTTTGCGTCCTCGTGCTACAGAGCCCTCACGATTTTGCAAGCTCACCCTTCCGGTTGCAGCAGTAGCAAACCCCTTTTTTTCGGTCCCCCGGACCCTGTTTGCGGCGCTGAATCCCAGAGGAGGACGGAATGAGCTCGGCCACCGAAGCAATGCCCGTCGGAGTAGCCCCTCCCATCGATGCAGCGGCAGAACGGCGGGTCATCATCGCGTCGTCGGTCGGTACTGTTTTCGAATGGTACGACTTCTATCTCTACGCGATCCTTGCCCCTTTCTTTGCCGCGCTGTTCTTCCCGCCCGGCAACCAGACCGCAGCCTTGCTCGGAGCGTTCGGCGCGTACGCGGCCGGCTTCCTCGTGCGCCCGTTCGGCGCGCTGATCTTCGGGCGCATCGGCGACCTGGTCGGGCGCAAATACACCTTCCTCGTCACCATCGTGGTGATGGGCATGGCGACCGTGTTGGTCGGCTTCTTGCCGACGTACGCCACCATCGGCTTCGCGGCGCCGCTGATCCTGGTCTGTCTCCGCCTCGCCCAGGGACTCGCGCTCGGCGGCGAGTACGGCGGCGCGGCCACGTACGTGGCGGAACACTCGCCGGATCACAAGCGCGGCTACAACACGGCGTGGATCCAGACCACCGCCACGCTGGGCATGTTTCTCGCGCTGTTCGTGATCGGCCTCTGCCGGACCATCATGGCGGCGCCCACGTTCTCGAACTGGGGCTGGCGCATCGCCTTCTGGGTCTCGATCCCGCTCTTGCTGATCTCGATCTACATCCGGCTGAAGCTGCAGGAGTCGCCGGTCTTCCAGCGCATGAAGAGCTCGGGCAAGCGGTCCAAGTCCCCCATCAGCGACAGCTTCTTCAGGTATCCGAACAACAAGTACGTCGCGCTGGCCCTGTTCGGCGCGACCGCCGGCCAGGGCGTGGTCTGGTACACCGGCCAGTTCTACGCGCTGTTCTTCCTGCTGATCTATCTGAAGCTCGACTTCCTCAGGACGTACCAGCTGGTCGGGCTCTCGCTGCTCATCGGCACGCCCTTCTTCCTCGTCTTCGGCGCGCTCTCGGACAAGATCGGGCGTCTCAAGATCATCCTCGCCGGCTGCGCGATCGCGGCCGTGACTTACTTCCCGCTCTTCAAGGGACTCACGCACTACGTGAACCCGGCGCTCGAAGCGTACCAGGAGAGGGTGCCGATCGAGGTCCACGCCAGCGACTGCAACTTCCACATCTTCATCGGTCCCTGGTCGAAGCAGACGCCCTGCGACAGGGCGAAGGATTTCCTCGGCAAGGCGGGCCTCTCCTTCCAGTCGCTGCCAGCGATCGGCGGCGAGGCGGTGGTGATGAAGATCGGCAACACGGAGCTGCACGGCTGGGACGAGGCCAAGTACAAGGCCGTGCTGACCGCCACGGGCTATCCGCCCAAGGCCGACCTGGGACAGGTGAACTGGTTCATGGCCGAGTTGATCCTCGTCATCATGGTCATCTACGTGACCATGGTGTACGGCCCCATCGCCGCGTTCCTGGTGGAGCTGTTCCCGACGCAGATCCGGTACACGTCGATGTCCCTGCCCTACCACATCGGCAACGGTTGGTTCGGCGGCATGCTGCCCCTTCTGGCGACGGCCATCGTGGCCAAGGCGGGGAACATCTACTCCGGCCTCTGGTACCCGATCATCGTCTCGATCGTGACCGTGGTGATCGGCGCGCTCTTCGTCCGCGAGCCGAAGCACGTGAAGATCAGGGACGAGACGTTCGCCTAGGCGTGAGGCATGCGCCCCACTGCTTTCACCGGGCGGATGGGCGTCCAGCATCCGCTGGTGCTCGCGCCGATGGCAGGCGGTCCGTCCACGCCTGCCCTCTGCGCGGCGGTCAGCGAGGCAGGAGGGCTGGGCTCGCACGGCGGCGCTTACGTCGCCCCCGCAAAGCTGCGGGAGGAGATCCGCGCCATCCGAGCGGCAACGTCGCGGCCGTTCGCGGTGAACTTGTTCGCGGACGACGGCGTGGCCGCGGAAGAGCGCGCCTTGCGCGCCGCGCAGGAAGCGACCGCGAGGTACCGGGCCGAGCTGGGGTTGCCTCCGCCCGGCACGCCTTTGCCCTCCGTCGGTCTTCGGGAAGCCTTCCCGGTGCTGCTCGAAGAGCGCGTCCCCGTCTTCAGCTTCACGTTCGGCATCCCTCCGCGCGAGATGCTGGACGCCTGCCGGAAATCTGGAATCCTCACCATGGGCACCGCCACCACCGTGACCGAGGCGCGCGCGCTCGAGCAGGCCGGCGTCGATTTCATCTGCGCCCAGGGCGCGGAAGCGGGCGGCCACCGTGGGACCTTCGATCGCGACGCCGAGCCGGCGCTGATCGGGACCCTGGCGCTGGTGCCACAAGTTGCCGACGCCGTGCACGTGCCGGTGATCGCCGCCGGCGGAGTGATGGACGGTCGCGGCTTCGCGGCGGCCCTGGCCCTCGGGGCCAGCGCCGTCTCCTTGGGAACCGCTTTCCTTCGCTGTCCGGAGGCGGGAACCAGTGCCCCATACCGGGCCGCATTGCGCGAGGCGCGCGACGATTCCACCGTGATCACGCGCGCCTTCTCCGGGCGCGCGGCCCGCGGACTCGGGAACCGGTTCACGCGTGAGATGTCCGGCGAGTCGCTGGCACCCTACCCGGTCCAGAACGCGCTCACGCGCGAGATCCGCGCGGCCGCCGCGAAGGCCGGCGACTCCGGCCTGCTCTCGCTCTGGGCCGGCCAGGGCGCGCCGCTGCTGCGCGACGAGCCAGCCCGCGAGCTCGTGGCCCGGATCCTGCGCGAGGCCGAGGCGGTGATCGCGCGGCTCTGATCTCTTCGGAGGACATCATGTCCCTGTTGATCATCGCATCCCTGCTCTTCGCCGCGCCGGTGAAGCTCGGCGTCATCAACTCCATGACCGGTCCCGAGGCCCCGATCGGCGAAAACCTCACCAACGGGATCAAGCTCGCCCAGGAGGACCTGGCGAAGAAGGGCGTCGATGTCGAGCTCGTCTGGGAGGACGACACCGGCAAGCCGCAGGTGTCGCTGAGCGCGATGGAGAAGCTTGCGACCCGCGAGAACGTCGTCGGAGTGGTCGGCCCGTACACCAGCGCCGCGTCGAACGCGGTGTCGAAGCTCGCCGAGCGCTACAAGGTCCCGGAGATCATCCCCGCCGCCGCGAAGGAGGAAATCACCCGGCAGGGATACAAGTACGTGTTCCGCATGAACGCGCCGGCGTCGGCGTACGGGTCGGTGCTCATCGACGCGGTGCTCGCGGTGGGAAAGCCGCAGACCATCGCCTTCCTCTACGAGAACACCGACTTCGGCAACTCGACCAGCAAGACAGCGAAGGACTACGCGACGAAGATGGGCCTGAAGATCGTGGGCGACGAGGCGTACTCCTCGGGTTCGCCGGACTACCGCTCGACGCTCTCGACCATCAAGGGGGCAAACCCCGACCTCCTCCTCATGGTCAGCTACGTGGCGGACGCGATCCTCCTGATGCGCCAGGTGCGGGAGCTGGGCCTGACCCCCAAGGCCCTCCTGGGAGGCGGCGCCGGCTTCACCACCGTGCAGTTCGCGAACGAGAAGGGGATCAGCCAGCACGTCCTCACCAGCACGCAGTGGACGGAGGACGTGAGCTGGCCCGGCGCGAAGGAGTTCTACGACCGCTACAAGGCGAAGTTCGGCAAGCCGCCCACCTACCACGCGGCCTGCGCCTATGAGTCGATGCGCGTGCTGGCGGAGACCGCTGCCAAGGCCGAAGGCGATCGCGAGAAGACGCGCGCCGGTTTGAAGAGCGGCTCCTGGAACGGCATCATGGGCCCGGTGAAGTTCGAGGACTACGACGGGTATACCAACCAGAACCGGCACCCGATGCTCGTGCAGCAGATCCTGGACGGCACGTTCGCGACCGTCTTTCCTCCCGAGTTCGCTTCGAAGAAGATCGTCTACCCCATCCCGACAGGCGGCAAATGATCCTCGCACTCCTACTCGCAGCTTCGGTCCGCATCGGGATCATCAACTCGGTGACCGGCCCGGAGGCCCCGATCGGCGAGACGCTGTCCAACGGCTACAAGCTCGCCCTGGAAGATCTGAAGAAGGCCGGCATCGAAGTGGAGGTGGTCTCGGAGGACGACACCGGCAAGCCGCAGATCGCGCTCTCCGCGCTGGAGAAGCTGGTAACGCGCGACAACGTGACCGGCATCGTCGGGCCCTACAGCTCGTCCTCGGCGAACCCGACGGTCAAGGCGGCGGAGAAGAACAAGGTCCCCATCCTGATTCCCACCGCGGCGAAGGAGGAGCTGACGCGGATGAACTACAAGTACGTCTTCCGCATCGCTTCGCCGGCGAACGGGCTGGCCGCGGCCGGGCTCGACGCGACGCTCGGTCTCGGGCCGGCGAAGAAGCTCGCCGTCGTCTACGAGAACACCGACTTCGGGACCTCCACGGCCAAGACCGCCAAGGAGTACGCGGCGACGCACGGGCTACAACTCGTGGCGGACGAGGCGTACTCGAAGGGGTCCCCCGACTATCGCAGCACGCTGACCCAGGTGAAGAGCGCCGACCCGGACGTGGTCTTCATGGTCAGCTACGTGGCCGATGCCATCCTCCTCATGCGGCAGGCGCGCGAGCTCGCTCTCTCTCCCAGGGCGTTCATCGGCGGCGGAGCGGGTTTCTCGCAGCCTCAGTTCGTGGCCGAGCGGGACATCTCGGAGGGCATCCTGGCTTCCACGCACTGGACGAAGGACTCCGGCTGGCCCGGCGCCAAGGAGTTCGCGGAGCGGTACCAGAAGCGCTTCAACGTCGACCCTCCCTATCACTCCGCCTGCGCATACGAGTCGCTGCGCATCATGGCCGAGTGCGCCGCGAAGTCGAACAACGACCGGGACAAGACCCGCGCCTGTCTCCACGAGGGGAAATGGGACGGCATCATGGGTCCTGTGAAGTTCGTCGACTACGACGGGTTCCAGAACCAGAACAAGCACCCGGTGCTGGTGACGCAGGTCCAGCAGGGCAAGGTCGTCACCGTGTACCCGAAGGAGAACGCGGTCGCGAAACCGATCTACCCGTTCAAGTGGAAGTGAGAGCCACCTCCTGCGGCCTGGAGCCCTGAATGGCAGTCTTCCTGCAGTCCCTCCTCAGCGGCGTGCTGATCGGCGGCGTCTACGCGCTCATCGGCATCGGGCTGACGCTCATCTTCGGCGTCATGCGCGTGATCAACTTCGCGCAAGGCGAGCTGGTGATGATCGGGATGTACTGCACCTTCTTTCTCTTCAAGCTGGCTGGGATCGATCCCTTCCTCTCGGTGGTGCTGACCATGCCGGCGCTGTTCGTGGTCGGGGCCGTCCTCCAGCGCTCGCTGATCAACCGGGTGCTCGACGCCTTGCCGCAGAACCAGATCCTGCTCACCATCGGCCTCGGGCTCGTGCTCTCCAACACCGCCATGCTGGTCTTCACCAGCGACTACCGCATCCTCTCCACCACCTATTCGTCTTCCAGCGTGGGGCTGGGCAGCATCCGGCTCTCCACGCCGCTCCTCTATTCCTTCCTCATCACCGGGGCGATCACCGCGGCGCTGTACTGGTTCCTGGCCAGGACCGACACCGGACACGCCATTCGCGCCACTGCCCAGGACCGCGACGCGGCGCAGCTCATGGGCGTCAACGTCCGCCATATGGGAGTGCTCGCCTTCGGCCTGGGTTCGGCGCTGGCGGGCGCGGCGGGAGCCCTGATCGCGCCCATCTACTACATCTATCCGCAGGTTGGCGGTGCCTTCACCCTCAAGGCCTTCGTGGTCGTGGTGCTCGGAGGGATGGGCAGCATCGTCGGGGCCACGCTCGGCGGCGTGCTGATCGGCATGATCGAGAGCCTGTCAGCCCTCTACATCGCTTCTGGCATGAAGGAGCTTTGCGTCTACGTCATCTTCCTCCTGGTACTGCTGCTCAAGCCTTCGGGCCTTCTCGGAAAGAGCCGCACGTGAGGGCGCTGCTTCTCTGGGTGATCCCGGCGCTCGCGCTGGCCCTGGTCCCGCTCTGGATCCAGAGCCCGTACGCGCTGCACATCTTCATCCTGCTCTTCATCGCGGTGGCCCTGGGCGAGAGCTGGAACGTGATCGGCGGCTTCGCCGGCCAGTACTCGGTGGGCCACGCCGCCTGGTATGGGCTGGGCGCCTACGGCGCCTTCATCCTGCTGCTGCGCAAGGGCATCCCGCCCTGGTTCGGCGTCTGGGCGGCCGTGGCCCTGGCCGTGATCATCGCCCTGGCCGTGGGCTGGATCACCTTCCGCCTGCGCGGCCCCTACTTCGTGCTGGCGAGCATCGCGGTGGCGGAGATCATCCGCCTCGCCGCTCTCAACTGGAAGATCGTGACCAACGGCGCCGAGGGCATCCTGGGCTCGGACCTGCCGCCCCTGCAGATCGGCGGCACCGTGATCACCGACTGGAACAGCAAGATTCCCTACTACTACCTGGGCCTCTTGATGGCGGTGTTCTGTGTCGCGGTGAACTTCGTGGTGAAGCGGAGCAAGCTCGGGTACTACCTGCAGGCCATCCGCGAAGACCAGGACGCCGCGCATTCGCTGGGCATCCCGCTCACGTTCTACAAGAACACGGCGCTGGGCATCTCCGCCGCCTGCACCGCGCTGACGGGGAGCTTTGCGGCGTTCTACGTGGGTTTCATCGAGCCGCAGGGCGTCTTCGGGATCGACGTCTCCATCCAGATGGTGCTCACCTGCATCATCGGTGGCATCGGGACGGTGACCGGCCCGCTCCTCGGCGCGGTGGTGCTTGTGCTGCTCTCCGAGTGGCTGCGGGCCTCGCTCGCCCAGGCCCACCTCCTCGTCTACGGCGTGCTGGTGATCGCGGTGATCCTCTTGATGCCGGACGGGTTCGTCGGCTTCATCGCGCACCGCCTGCGCAAGAAGGCGGCGGGACGATGAGACCGCTGCTGGAGGTGCGCAACGTCAGCCGCTACTTCGGCGGCGTGAAGGCGAACGAGGACGTCACCTTCTCGGTGGAGCCGGGCATCGTGCTCGGGCTGATCGGCCCGAACGGCGCCGGGAAGACCACGCTGTTCAACTGCATCACCGGGTTCTACCCCCCCTCGCGGGGTGAGATCCTCTTCGACGGCCAGCGGATCAATGGCTTCCCTCCGGACAAGGTGTGCAAGCTGGGGATGGCGCGGACCTGGCAGAAAGTGCGGCCGCTGGCGAAGCTGACGGTGCTGGAGAACGTGGTGGTCGGCGCGCTCTGCCGCACCGCCTCCGTCTCCCAGGCGAAGGGCATCGCCCTCGAGCACCTGCGGGTAGTGGGGCTGGAAAAGCGCGCGCAGGTGCTGGCCGGCGGCCTGCCCATCGGCGAGCGCAAGAAGCTGGAGCTGGCGCGGGTGCTAGCGACCAAGCCGCGGATGATCCTGCTCGACGAGGTGATGGGCGGCCTGAACGCGCGCGAGAGCGAGGAGATCATCCGGCTCATCCTAGACGTGAAGAAGCGGGGCCTCACGCAGGTGGTGATCGAGCACGACATGAAGGCCATCGTGCGGACCTGCGACCGGATCGTGGTGCTCAGCTCCGGCGAGAAGCTGGCCGAAGGCACGCCGCAAGAGATCGTCAATGACCCGCGGGTGATGACCGCCTACCTCGGTGACAGCGGAGGCGCCAAGGCATGACGCCCCTGCTCGATGTCCGCGATCTGGACTTCGCGTACGGCGACGTGCAGGTGCTGCGGGGCGTTTCGCTGAACGTCAACCCCGGCGAGATCGTCACGCTGGTGGGGAGCAACGGCGCCGGAAAGACGACCACCCTGCGCAACATCTCGCGCCTCTTGCGGCCCCGCGCGGGGACCCTGGTCTTCGACGGCAAGGATCTCACCCGCTTGGCGTCGCACCAGGTGGTCGAGCTGGGCGTGGTGCAGGTGCCGGAGGGCCGCCGGGTCTTCCCCGAGATGACGGTCCTCGAGAACCTGAGGATGGGCAGCTACATCAAGACCGCGCGCGCGGAACGGGAGAAAAATCTGGAGAGGGGCCTGACTCTGTTTCCCCGCCTCAAGGAGCGCATCGGCCAGTTCGCGGGGACCCTCTCCGGCGGCGAGCAGCAGATGCTGGCGATCGCGCGCGGGCTGATGGCCAAGCCGCGGCTCCTGGTGCTCGACGAGCCCTCGCTGGGGCTCTCGCCGCTGCTGGTGCGGACGATCTTCGACACCATCGTCCAGATCAACGCGCAGGGCACTTCGGTGCTGCTGGTCGAGCAGAACGTCTACCAGTCGCTGCGCATCGCGGCGCGCGGATTCGTGCTGGAGACCGGGCGCGTCGCGCTCTCCGGCACCGGCTCGGAGCTGCTGTCGAACGACCAGGTGAAGGCGGCGTTCCTCGGCGCCTGAGGCGGTCCCCCTCCGATCGTCCCAACGGTCCAGAACCGTACAGAGCGGGCGTCCGATTGGCGACGATCGCTCGCACTCGGCGACGCGAACCCCGTTTGCAGCAGGCTGGGGTGGCACCCAAGACCTAGGGTAGCTGGATGCGAGGCGCGGTCGGGCTGCTGGCGATCCTGCTCTCCGGTGCCGCCGTCGGGATGCCGGCGCCGGCGGGGCGTCAGGTGCTGCGCGCCGAGCGGAGCGACGTCTCCGCGCCGCTCACGCTCCTGACCGCCGCCGCCCGCGACGAGGACGAGCGCGAGGAAGAGGGGCCACGCCGCGTCCCGCACGAGGTGCAAATGGCGCCGGCGCGCGATCCCGTGCTCCAGGCTTCGGTCGCCCCGCTGCTGCTGCCGCGGACCGCCACCAGCTTCGACGGGATCGGCGCCGGGTTCGCGGGTGTGAACGGGAGGGGCTTCGATGTCTGGGGCGTACCGCCCGATCCGCAAGGAGACGTCGGCCCCGCTCACTACGTGCAGATCGTGAATGCGAGCTTCGTGGTGTTCGGGAAGGACGGACGCGCGCTGTTGGGCCCGGTCCCGACCCGCACTCTGTTCTCCGGCTTTGGCGGGGACTGCGAGACGCGCGATGACGGCGACGGGATCGCCCTCTACGACCCGCTGGCGGATCGCTGGCTGATCGCCCAGTTCGCCATCGGCCGGGGCTCCGACCGTCCGTATCACGAGTGCGTCGCGGTCTCGCGGACCGCGGACCCCACCGGGCAATGGGCGCGCTACGACTACGCCTACGCGGACTTCCACGACTACCCGAAGTTCGGCGTCTGGCCGGACGGGTACTACGTCACCTACAACACCTTCGCCACCACCAGCGGCGACAGCTTCAACGGCATCGCCTACTGCGCGCTCGACCGGGTGAAGATGCTCGCCGCCGCCCCCGCCGTGCAGCAGTGCATCGTCATCCATGACAACGTCAGCGGCATCACTCCCGCCGACCTCGACGGATCGGTGCCTCCTCCGGCCGGAGAACCGAACACCGCGGTCGGGTTCACGGGCGGCGCGCTCATGCTCTACCGCTTCCGCGCCGACTGGAGCGGCTCGTTCGACAGCTTCATCGAGCCGGTGGCCCTGCCGGTAGCGCCCTTCGCCGAGGCCTGCTTCAGCGCTCGGAGCGGTGCCTGCATCCCGCAGCCCGGAACGCAGGCGCCGGCGCTCGATTCGATCGGCGACCGGATCATGTTCCGCGCCGCGTATCGCAACCTGGGCGGACATGACGCCTTGGTCGTGAACCATTCGGTGATGGTGGGCAACGTGACCGGCGTGCGCTGGTACGAGATCCGCCAGCCCGGCGGCACGCCCGTGCTCGTCCAGCAGGGCACCTACGCCCCGGACGATTCGTTCCGCTGGATGGGCAGCGCCGCCATGGACCGCGCCGGCAACATCGGCCTGGGCTTCAGCATCTCCAGCGCCGCGATGCGCCCGTCCATCGGGTACACCGGCCACGCCGCGTCCGACGCCCCCGGCGAGATGGGACAGGGCGAGGCCATCGCCCTCGCCGGCGGCGGCTCCCAGTCGGCGACGCTCCGCTGGGGCGACTACAGCAACATGTCGGTGGATCCCGAGGACGAATGCACCTTCTGGTACACGAACGAGTACATCCCGGCGGACGGCGTCTACAACTGGCGCACGCGCATCTTCACCTTTCGCCTCCCCGGCTGCGCCACGTCGCCGGAGCATGCGATCTGGCCAAAGGTCCACGAGCAGGTGGTACGGCGCGGGTCCACCGCCACCATCGGCCTCCAGACCGCCGCGCTGCGGCCGGGCGCGTCCGAGAAGGCGGTCTCGCTGGCGGTCGCCGGCCTTCCTCCGGGACTCACCGCGCGCATCGATCCTCCGGTCGTCTCGCCCGGGCAGCCGGCCACCCTCACCCTGACCGCCGCGACCGACGCCGAGCCTGGCCGCGGCCAGGGGTACTCCGTCAGCGCAACCGGACCTGACGGCATCGTGGCGTCGGGCTCCGGCGTGCTGGACGTGGTCGATTCCGACTTCTCGCTCCAACTCGACCGCGCCGAGGTCTTCGTGGCGGCAGGCGGCAAGAGCCGCGTGCGCATCGGCACCGCAGCCGTGTCCGGCCCGGCCGAGACCGTCTCCTTGTCCGTGTCGGGTCTCCGCCCCGGGATCGCCGCGACCTTCGAGCCGCAGCGGATCGTCGCCGGCGAGAGCGCGACGCTCGTCCTCGCCGGCGTCACCGGGCCTTTCCGGTTCGGCGCGGCGCTGACGGTCATCGCCGAGGCAGCCTCCACCTCGCACACGGCGATCGTCCACGCCCGCGCCGTCGAGTCCCCGCGGGTGGAAATCACCTGGCCAGGGCAGGCGGATGCGGTGCGCGGGAACGCCCACGTGCTGGCCACCGCCGTGACCAGCCCCGTCGCGTCGTTGGTCGCCGTCGAGCTGCTCGTGGACGGAAGGAAGATGCCCGGCGCTTCCGCCAACGCCTCGCCAGCCGTCCTCACCTGGGACACGCGCACGGTGGCCGACGGCACGCACCGCCTGGTGGTGCGCGCCACCGACACGCAGGGGGGCACCGGCGACTCGCTGCCGGTGTCGGTGACGGTGGCCAACCAGGGCGGATGCGGCTGCTCGTCCCGCGGCGGCGGGTGGGAGTCGCTGGGCCTTTTCGCGCTGGCCGCCGCGATCCGCAGGCGGCGTTACTGAGGGCTATCTCTTCGCAGCCGCCGTGGTCCACGTCGAAGGATGCTCGGCCTTCCACCGCATCGCGGCGAAGATGCGGGCGCGGCCGCTGGGGTGATCGTAGAACACGAACTCCTCCAGCGGGCCCGGCTCGAGCTTGCGGTACTCCGACAGCTTGAGGGCGGTCTGCGCGAACCCGTCGGGCTGCTGGGCCGCATTCAGCCCGAACATGTCCGCCTCGACCTCCTGCACGCGAATGATGGAATTCAGCACCGGCGTGAGCGCGAACAGGTATCCGACGAAGAGCAGCGCGGCCAGCGGCAGGCCCGCGACGTCGCCGATCTCCCGCACGCGCCAGCGCGCTTCGTTGCGCCGGCGCAACCGCTCGAACAGCCAGGAGACCACTGCGAAGCCGGCCACGATCACCAGGCCGATCTCCATCAGGCCCTTGTAGATGTGGTTGAGGACGTAGTGGCCCATCTCATGGGCCATCACGGCCTCGATCTCCGGGAGGGAAGCGCGGTTCAACAGGTTGTCGTTGAGGGTGATGCGCTCCGTCCCCAGAAAGCCGCTCACGTTGGCGCTGATGCGCTTCGACTGCTTTGATGCGTCGATCTCCCAGACCTCGCCGGTCCCGATCCCGTTGGCGCGCGCGAGCGAGAGGATGGGCGCGACCACGCGCGGGTCCTCCAGCTTCTTCGGATGATTGAAGATCGGCGAGATCAGCACCGGCTGGATCAGCGCGGAGAACGCCATGAGAGCCATGGCCACCAGCGACCCCCAGATCCACCAGCTGCGCGCGAGCTTTCGCACCACGGCGTAGAGCGCCATCGTCGCCAGGCCTCCCAGCACGATGGAGAGCGCCAGACCCTTCAGCTCCTCGCCGAGCCAGGACCAAAAGTTCAGGTTCGAGAGGCCGTAGTGGTGCTCGCGCAGGTAGTCGCGATAGACCGAGAGCGGAAAGGAAAGCACCGCGGCCGCGATCGTGAATTGCGTCCAGTAGAGCCCCGTCTGCAGCGCCTTCACCTGGGTGGCGCGCTCCGCCAGGTCGCGCATCCGGGCCGAGACGCCGGTCTGGAGGAGGAGGAGGAAGATTCCGGCGCTCCAGAGGAAGCTCCAGAGCGAGAGCCAGTACCCTCCTTCGAAGTACGCGTCCGAGCGGGCGCGTTGCTCCGCGGGAAGCTGTTCGAGGTACGCCCGGGTCGCCGCCGCGGGATCGATGGATCCGGATGCGCCACTCGCCGCCGCCGGTGGAGGCGAAGGCGCCGTCAGATTTGCCGGCGCGGCGGCGAGCGCGACGGCGAGAAGAAGGGAAGTCATCGACCGGGAGTATCGACCAAATTGTATGGCCAAGCGCAGCTTTTGACCGGAGCAGAGGAGTTTCCTACGTTGGTCGGATGCAAGGCTCGATGGCCGTCGCCGCGGCGGCTCCACAGCTCGGAAACCTGTTCCCGCTCTGGAGCGTCGTTCCGTTCGTCGTCATGCTGCTGGCCATCGCCATCCTGCCGCTGGTGGTGGGCAAGCACTGGGACCCCAACCTCAACAAGGCGATCCTCAGCGCCCTCCTCGGAGCACCGGTCGCGATCTGGACGGCCACACTCGACCCCGCTGCGGTCGTGCACGCCGGCGGCGAGTACCTGGCGTTCATCCTCTTGCTCGGGGCCTTGTTCGTCATCGCCGGAGGGATCGTCATCCGCGGGACGTTGGCCGGAACTCCCGGCGAGAATACGATCCTTCTGGGAATCGGCGCCGTGCTCGCCTCCATCATCGGGACCACCGGGGCCTCGATGCTCCTCGTCCGGCCGCTGGTGCGCGCGAACTCGGTCCGGATGCGGAAAGCGCACGTCTTCGTCTTCTTCATCTTCATCGTGGCCAACGGAGGGGGGCTGCTCACCCCGATGGGCGACCCGCCCCTGTTCCTCGGATACCTCCGCGGCGTCCCGTTCACCTGGACGCTGCGGTTGTGGCCGGCGTGGCTCTTCGCCAACGGTGCCCTGCTGATCCTCTTCTACATCGTCGATTCGACCATCTTCCGGCGAGAGGACCTCTCGCGCCCCGGCGATCTCGATCAGATCGCGGTCGAGCACCAGATGCCCATCAGCATCGCCGGAAAGCACAACTTCCTCTTCCTGGCAGGGGTGATGGGCGTGCTCGCCGTGGGGGGAACGCTCGATCTGCCGCGGATCGCGCAGGACGGCGGGATCGTCCTGATGATCGTCTTGTCCTGGCTGACGACGCCGAGGGCGCTGCGGGTGGAGAACGGGTTCACCTGGCATCCCATCGCCGAGGTCGCGGCCCTGTTCGCGGGGATCTTCGCCACCATGATCCCGGCGCTCGCCATCCTGAACGCCCACGGCGGCGAGCTGGGCTTGCAGCACCCATGGCAGTATTTCTGGGCCAGCGGCGCGCTCTCCTCGTTCCTCGACAATGCGCCCACCTACCTCACGTTCGCGTCCGCGGCGAGCGGCGCGGTCGGAACCAACGCCGAGGACCTGGGCCAGCTCCTGCGCACGGCGCGCGGCGCGGCGCTCCTGGCCGCCATCTGCATGGGGTCCGTGTTCATGGGCGCCAACACCTATATCGGGAACGGTCCGAACTTCATGGTGAAGGCCATCGCGGAGCGGTCCGGCGTCCGGATGCCGGGCTTCTTCGGGTACATGGCGTACAGCGCGGCGATCCTGATCCCGCTCTTCGTCGCCTTGACCTGGGCGTTCTTGCTCTGACCTAGGACCGGCGCGCTCCATCCGCACCGGGCGCCGCCACCCCGCCCTGGGCGCTCAGCGTGGTGCCACCGGGCCGGAGGCGCCGGATGTCGAAGAACCCGCGGCGGTTCTCGCGGTTCGTGGCCAGCAGCAGGACCGTGAGCGCGATGTAGACGATCGCATAGACGTAGCGCACGGTCGGCGAGGTGAAGAAAAGCTGGCTTCCGAAGAGGACCGCGACCAGCGTGGCTTCGAGGAGGGAGAAGCGCAGGTTGGCGATCACCGCGACGCCGAAGAACGACTGCGCCGCGGTGAGGAGGACCTCCTGCACCTGGCGGCGGTCGAGCACCATCGCGGCGACATGCCCGTTCGAGGCGGAATAGGCCAGCGGAAGCATGCCGATCAGCAGCGTCCACTGGTTCACTTTCGAGGAGATCAAGGTGCCGATCGCCGCTCCCGGGTTGCCTCGGAGGGCGAAGAGGATCGCGACGATGAATTCGGGGGATTCCGACGCCAGAGGGGCGATCCATTGGACGAGGATGAACTCCTCCACGCCGTAGGCCCGACCGGTCGCGAGCAGGCTCTCGGCGAACGGTTCCGCGGCCAGGCAGATGGTCAGGCCCGCGATGAGGAACAGGGCGATGGTGGCGGCCCGGCGCGGGATCGTCGGGAGCTCGCCGATCAGCTCGGACGGCCCGCCAAGCTCGGGCTCCGCCATTCCCGCGCGGGAGGCCGAGACGACGTAGAAGCCGAAGATGGCGAGCAGGACCACCGTATCGACGAGGGAGAGGGTGCCCTTGAGCGGAATGAGGAACGAGTACACGGTCGCGATCGTGAGATAGGAGATCTCCATCGAGTGCGAGGGTTCCAACTCGACCGCCGGCTTTCGCGTCTTGAGCCAGTAGCAGATCACTACGGCGGCCCACCCGAAGCCGATCAGGAGCCGGTTGGCGCCGGTCATGTTGGCGGTGGCGTACTGCGTGTAGGTGGGATCCTTCCCCGCCTGCCAGGCGAAATACATGTCGACCGCATACTCGGGGAGGACGGCGATCAAGGCCAGGAACGCGAGCGCGAGGCTCTGCGGAATGTCCACCTGCGCGGCCTCGGCCGCCCAGGAGAGGAGGACCGCTGCTCCGAAGATGCCCACGCCGGAGAGGATGGCGCCCCACAGGTGAGGGAGATGGACCCCCGAAAGCCGCAGGACGATCCACTGCAGGGCGACGAGGCTGGCTGCGACGAGCCAGAGGATGTGGCTCGTGTGTTTGCGTGAGCTCATCTGATCTCCGTCGGCGTGGGCGGTTCACGGATTGCGGCGATCGGCGGACCCCCCCCCGGAGCGGGCCCGGC
>Ga0209526_10000295_pt1 | contig 31521 bp, 25 predicted proteins | sample JacPinW_OM2H0_M1_FD_188566 | JGI IMG/M metagenome (GOLD analysis project Ga0209526, IMG submission 188566) | Forest soil microbial communities from Algoma, Ontario, Canada - Jack Pine, Ontario site 1_JW_OM2H0_M1 (SPAdes) (version 2) | ecosystem: Environmental > Terrestrial > Soil > Boreal... | reverse complement strand
GAATAATTGGCAAGCGCACGCGGTGCCCCCGATCTGGTGACTTCGACTTTCATTCGATCACCCTGTCCGCGCGAACGAGCAGGGTGTCCGGGATCTCGACGCCGAGCGATTTGGCCGTCTTGAGATTGATCACCATCTCGAATTTGGTCGGCTGTTCGATCGGGATATCCGCGACCTTCTTGCCGCGGAGGAGCTGGCCGAGTTGACGGGCAGCGACATCCCGAATGATTTGAGTAAAGCGCGGTCCATACGCGGCAAAGCCACCTTCTTCCGCTGCCTCAGGCCATTGATAGATGGCCGGCAAGCGCAGCGCCGCGACCCGCTCCATGATGATCCGGCGGTTGGTGTCGAGCATCGGCGACGCTAGGACGTTGAGCGCGGTGGCGCCCGACGCTTTCGCCATGTCGATTACTGCGGGGATCTCCTCGCCTCTGGCTATCCTATGAATTGAGACTTCAATGTTTCGTGCGCGCGCTGCTTCTTGCAGCGCCTGAAGCTGTACAACAGCTGTCGCGTTGGCGTCGGCAAGAATCGCGATGCGGCGCAGTCCTGATACGGCTTCGGTGAGGATTTCCTGCCGCTTGCCGTCAAGCTCGGTGGCGAGAATGCTCACCCCGGTCGTATTGCCCTCGGGCCGGGCCATCGACCTCACCAGTCCCCGCCCGATGATGTCGTCAGTCGTTGCGAGGATCGGAATCGTTTGCGTCGCCTGTTGTGCTGCGCGAATGGCCGCGTCCCCGCCGGCCGCGATCACATCTGCCCGTACTTTGACCAGCTCCGCCGCATATTCCGAGACCAGATCGAGATGGGGTGCCCATGCGCGGTAATCGACCGTGAGGTTCTGGCCTTCAATGAACCCGTACCGCCCGAGGCCCTCGAGAAGTGCAATGGGAATGTCATCACTTCCCGCGCCCGTGCGGCGGGGAAACGGCCACAACACACCGAGGCGATAGATCCGGCCGGTTTCCTGCGCACTGGAATCAGATGGCGATGTAGCAATGGCGCCGGCGAGTAGCGTGATGAAATCGCGCCGCCTCATTCGGGTTTCCGTGCCGAAGCCGATATGTCTCTTACGCTCACCGTGCATCGCCTTTGGAAGATTGCCGAGCAATGATGGTGAAAGCTAAACTAATTGCCCATGACGAGGCCGCCGTCCACATTGACCGCCTGGCCCGTCATATAGTCGGCGTCACGGCTGGCGAGGAAGCTCACGACACCTGCCACGTCCTCGGCGGTTTCGGGACGGCCGAGCGGGATCAGGGAGGTCCGCCGTTTCCAGGCTTCACCAATCTCCCAGCCCTCGGATTTGCTCCACTCCCTGTCAATCTTCCGCCACATCGGGGTATCGACCGCCCCGGGACAGATGCAATTCGAAGTGATTTTGTCGCGCGCCAGCAATTGCGCTGCCGTGCGTGTGATGCTGACAACGCCCGCTTTGCTCGCCGCGTAATGGGCTTGGTTGGCGAGACCGCCCCGGTAGGCCGCGATTGAAGCCGTCTGGATCAGCTTTCCGCGCAGCTCAGAACCCGCGATCGGGGCTTGCTGACGCATGCGCTTGGCGGCGCCTTGCAACACGAAAAAGACGGCGCGCAAGTTTACCGCCAGCATGCGGTCCCAGTCGTTCTCGGTGATTTCGAGCAGCTGGCGGACTTCGGCGATGCCCGCATTGTTGAACAGCACGTCGAGCCGCCCCCAGCGCTGGTAGGCGAGATCGAGCATGCGCTCGATGTCCGCTGCGCGGGTCACGTCCGCCTGGACGGAAGTTTGCCCAAGCTCGTCGGCCAGCGCCTTTGCGCCGTCCCCATTGATGTCGGCCAGTAGCAATTGCGCGCCTTCCCGCGCCATGCGCCGCGCGCAGGCGGCGCCGATGCCGCTTGCGGCTCCCGTGATGAGCGCATGAATACCGTCCAGTCCAGCCATCGAGCGTATGTTTACAGGGCCGCAATTCGGATGTGGAGTCCGCAACGAAGCGTCAACGTTGGTCTTTTGCAAGCAGCAACGGCGATCTCAAGGCGGCGCGGCTGTCGCGCCATGAGTGTGAATTGCGTGGATATCGAGGTGATCGGATGCGGCCAGTAACAAACGCTCCGATAACTGTGTCACTGTTCTTTGGTCGGGAATGGGGACGGGGCGCGCATGACTGTGCGCGAGGCGCAAGGCAGCCCAAAAACATCAGCGCCGGCGGTTTCCGACGCGCTCTTGCATATTGTGCAGGCGGGGCATCTGCTTGCGTTGGTTTCTGATCGCGTCCAAAGAGTGAAACTAATGAAGGCCATGACGGAGCAAGGCCTGACCGTGTGGAACAAGGCGACCGCGAAATATGAGCTCACAGCCTTCGGGCGCCGCTGTCTCGCCCGCTCCCGCCAGAACGGCAGCGGCGATGCGTTGCAGGCGGGTTAGGCAAAGCTAGCTGGGATCGCTTTGTGCCGGATCGCTACGGTCGGGCCACTCATCAAGTTGCGAACCGTTCTCAACGATCCAGTCCACTGCGTCGCTCCTGCTGGCAAAACCATCGATTCGCCGTTCGTGGCCATGCGGGTATCTGATGATCACATGCCAGCCGGTTCCTTCCTTGTCCGGGAAGGGCTCGATTACGGGTTTGTCGTCAGAATCTGCCATATACAAGATATCCGCTTGAGCCCGCTGAGCTTCACCAGGTGCGGGCAACCCTATGCGGCACTTGGCCGCCGGTCGAGCTTCAATCGCTTATCGAGATAGGTGCCGATCGATCCCATCAGCGGCTCGACCTTGCCGTCAAAGAAATGATTGGCGCCGGGAATGATCTTCTGCTCGATCACAATGCCTTTCTGGGTCTTGAGCTTCTCGACCAGGGTGGTCACATCCCGGTGCGGAACCACAGCATCCTTGTCACCGTGAATGATGAGGCCGGACGACGGACAGGGAGCGAGGAAGGAGAAATCGTATAGATTTGCCGGCGGCGCAATTGAGATGAAGCCCTCGATTTCCGGCCGGCGCATCAGCAGTTGCATGCCGATCCAGGCGCCGAACGAAAAGCCCGCGATCCAACAGCTGCGTGCCTCGGGATTGATCGACTGCGCCCAATCGAGCGCTGAGGCCGCGTCGGAGAGCTCGCCCTGACCGTGATCAAACGCGCCCTGGCTGCGGCCTACGCCTCGGAAATTGAAGCGCAGCACGGAAAAATTGCGATGCACGAAGGCATAATAGAGCTGATAAATGATCTGATGATTCATTGTGCCCCCGAACTGGGGATGGGGATGAAGCACAATCCCGATGGGGGCATTCTTTTGCTTGGCCGAATGGTATCTGCCTTCGATGCGGCCGGCAGCGCCGGCAAAAATGACTTCAGGCATGCGTCAACCTCACTTGCGTTCTCGCTCCGAGCCAAATGGGGCAAGACCCAGTGCTCATTGAGCGCGCTTGACGGCCACGGAGGGTGCACGTAACTAGCTAGAACAACTCCAGATTTTGCCGAGCCGCAGTGGAAGCGCTTAGGCTCAGGCGGCGGGGTTTTAGCACGGGTAGAGGGGCGAAAAGCAAGCGTTTCGAAAGGATTGCTTACTCCCGCCCGGCGCCGCGAGGCCCGATCCGAGATCATGCACGAACGTCTTTATTTCGACTGGAATGCCAGTGCGCCGCTGCGTCCCGAGGCGCGCTCAGCAATGCTTTCTGCCCTCGATGCGACGGGCAACCCATCTTCCGTTCACGCGCAGGGCAGGGCGGCGCGCCGGCTTATTGAGGAGGCGCGCGAGCATGTTGCGATGCTTGTCGGCGCCGAACCGCGCAACGTCGCCTTCACGTCTGGTGGCACCGAAGCCAACATGCTTGCGCTCACGCCACTGATCGAGGACGGGACGAGGCGCTACCTCAAGCTTCTTATTTCTGCCGCCGAGCATTCCTCGGTGCTTGCCGGGGGGCGCTTTGCGGCGGCCGATGTTGAAACTCTTCCAGTGGGTCGAGACGGCGTCATTGAGCTTGCCGCGCTGGAGCGCAGGCTGGGCGAGTGCCCGCGCCGGGTGCTGGTCTCGGTCGTGTTGGCCAACAACGAGACCGGCGTTGTTCAACCGATACTGCAAGTGGCCTCGCTGGTGCACGCGAGGGACGGAATTCTGCACGTTGATGCCGTTCAGGCGCCCGGAAGAATTCCATGCAATATCAATGATCTCGGCGCGGATCTTCTGACGCTTTCTGGGCACAAGATCGGGGGTCCAAAGGGAACCGGTGCGCTGATCCGGCGCAATGCAACGGTGCCGTTCCCGGCTCCTCTCATCAGCGGAGGAGGACAGGAACGCCGCCTTCGGGCGGGAACCGAGAACGTGCCCGGCATTGCCGGCTTTGGCGCTGCGGCCGCAGCAACCGCGCGGGAATTCGAGGCGGAACGCGTGCATCTTTTGGCCCTGCGCGTGCGGCTCGAAGCGGGGCTCGAGACCTCCTCCCCGGAGCTCGTCATTTTTGGCGCCGGCGTGGAACGCCTGCCCAACACGACCCTTTTCACCGTCCCGGGCATGAAGGCGGAAACTGCCGTGATCGCATTCGATCTCGAAGGGGTCGCCGTATCCTCCGGCGCGGCCTGTTCCTCCGGAAAGGTTGGGCCATCCCACGTGCTCGCCGCCATGGGTGTTCCCCGGGAACTGGCCCGCGGTGCCGTTCGCCTGAGCTTTGGGCCAGGCACGCGCGAATCCGATGTCGATAGGCTGATCGAAGCTTGGATTAGGGTCGCGGAACGATTACTTAAGGAGAGGAATGTGGTAGCCGCTTGAGGGAGTGCGCGCGCAGCAGGAGACCACGATCATAACCGACTGATCCAACCCGCGGTCCTTGAAACCGCAGCGGAGGGAAGAATGCCGGCCGTGCAAGAGACCGTCGAGAAGGTCCGCCTGATCGACGTCGACCAGTACAAGTATGGCTTCGTTACGGATATCGAGTCCGAAAAAGCCCCAAAGGGGCTTTCCGAGGACACTATCCGCTTCATCTCGGGGAAGAAAAACGAACCCGAGTGGATGCTGCGGTGGCGGCTCGATGCTTATCGCCGTTGGCTCACCATGCGCGAGCCAACCTGGTCACGCGTCCACTACGGACCCATCGATTACCAGGACCTCTATTACTACTCCGCGCCTAAGAAAAAGGCGGGCCCCAAGTCGCTGGATGAGATCGATCCCGAGATTCTGAAGACATACGAGAAGCTCGGCATCCCGCTGCGCGAGCGCGAGATCCTGCTCGGCGTGCAAAAGCCTGCGGATGAGGGTGGCAGCGGCGCCTATAACCGTGTCGCGGTCGACGCCGTGTTCGATTCGGTGTCGGTAGCCACCACCTTCAAGGAAGAGCTTGCCAAAGCCGGCGTCCTGTTCATGCCGATCTCGGAGGCGCTGCAGAAGCACCCCGACCTGGTGAAGAAATATCTCGGCACGGTGGTGCCGATCTCGGACAATTTCTTTGCCACGCTCAATTCCGCGGTGTTTTCCGATGGCTCATTCGTCTATGTGCCGCCCGGGGTGCGCTGCCCCATGGAGCTGTCGACCTATTTTCGCATCAACGAGCGCAATACCGGCCAGTTCGAGCGCACGCTCATCATCGCGGACCGGGGCTCATATGTCAGCTACCTCGAAGGCTGCACGGCGCCGTCGCGCGACGAGAACCAGCTCCATGCCGCCGTGGTCGAGCTCGTCGCGTTCGATGATGCCGAGATCAAGTATTCGACCATCCAGAACTGGTATCCCGGCGACCAGCAGGGACGCGGCGGCGTCTACAATTTCGTCACCAAGCGCGGTGACTGCCGCGGCATGAACTCGAAAATCTCGTGGACGCAGCTTGAGACCGGCTCGGCCATTACCTGGAAATATCCGAGCTGCATTCTGCGCGGCGACAACTCGCGCGGCGAGTTCTACTCCATCGCCATTTCAAACGGGCATCAGCAGGTGGATTCCGGCACCAAGATGCTGCATCTCGGCAAGAACACCACGAGCCGGATCATTTCGAAAGGTATCGCCGCCGGCCATTCGCAGAATACCTATCGCGGGCTGGTGACCTGCCATCGCAGGGCAAAGGGTGCCCGCAATTTCACCAACTGCGACTCGCTGCTGATCGGGGACAAGTGCGGCGCCCATACCACCCCCTACATCGAAACGAAGAACTCCTCGACCGTCTTTGAGCACGAGGCGACCACATCCAAAATCTCGGAAGATACGCTGTTCTATTGCATGCAGCGCGGGCTTTCGGCCGAAGACGCGGTCGCCCTGGTGGTCAACGGTTTCGTCAAGGACGTGCTCCAGCAGCTGCCTATGGAGTTCGCGGTGGAGGCGCAGAAGCTGATCTCGATCAGCCTGGAAGGAAGCGTGGGCTGACATGCATCTCCTGGAAGTGAAACACCTGCACGTCGAGGTGGACGGCAACAAAATCCTCAACGGCCTCGAGCTTTCGGTGGGGAAGGGCAGCGTGCATGCGATCATGGGCCCCAATGGGTCGGGCAAGTCGACGCTCGCCCACGTGCTCGCCGGCAAGCAGGATTATGTTGTCACGCAGGGCGAGGTTCTGCTCGACGGCGACGACATTCTGGCGTTGGATCCGCACGAGCGCGCGGCCAAGGGTCTTTTTCTCGCATTCCAGTATCCGCTGGAAATTCCCGGCGTCGCTACCATGACGTTCCTGCGCACCGCCATGAATGCGCAGCGCAAGCAACGCGGCGAGCCGGAGATCTCCACGCCGGATTTTCTCAAGCGCGTGCGCCAGGTGGCGGGAAAGCTCGGCATCGACCAGGATATGCTGCGCCGAGGAGTCAATGTCGGGTTCTCCGGTGGAGAGAAGAAGCGCAATGAGATCCTGCAAATGGCCGTGCTCGAGCCGCGCCTTTGCGTGCTGGACGAGACCGATTCCGGGCTCGATATCGATGCGCTGAAGGTCGTTGCCGAGGGCGTTAATCATCTGCGGGCGCCCGAACGCTCGTTCGTCGTCATCACCCACTATCAGCGGCTTCTCAATTACATCGTGCCTGATGTTGTGCACGTGCTTTCCAAAGGCCGCATTGTGCGCACCGGGGGCAAGGAGCTCGCGCTCGAGCTCGAAGCGAGCGGCTACGCGCAATATCAGGACGCGGCGGCGTAGGGTGCGATGAGTATTGAGGTTCGAGCCAGCAAGACTGATGCCGAGAGCGCGCTCGAGACGCATTTCGCGGCGGCGAGGCACAGCCTGCCGGGAGCGCCTGCGGTAGCGAGTTTGCGCGAGAATGCCTTCCGGCGCTTTGCGGCTGATGGGCTCCCGCATCGGCGTATCGAGGAGTGGAAATACACCGATTTGCGCGTGCTCATGCCCGCGGCAAAGCCGCTCGCGCCGCTGCCGGATGGCGCTGCAAAGCTGCGCGCAAAAGAGGCGGGGGCGATGCATCTCGCAATCGATGCGCGTCGCGTTGTTTTTGTCGATGGCAGCTTCGTGCCGGAGCTCTCCGATCTCGCCGCGCTCGAGGGCGGCCTGACCATCCGTTCCATGGCCGCGCTCCTTGTCTCGGGCGACGTCGGCCAGATCGGGCGCATTGTGCCGACGGACGACATTGCTGTTGCCCTCAATACCGCTTTCATGGGTGACGGCGTGATGATCGATGTTGCGCCCGGCGTTGCACTATCGCGGCCAATCCATCTGATCTTTGTCAATACTGGGGAGCACGGCGGCGCCGTGTTCATGCGCTCCCTCATTACGATCGGAAATGGCGCCCGCGCCATGCTGGTTGAAAGTCATGAGGGCTCGGATGAATTCCAGGTGAACACAGCCCTCGAGCTCGATGTCCGCGCCAATGCTCACGTGGACCACGTCAAAATCACGCGCGCAGGCGCGCTTCATGTCTCGACCCTGATGGCCTGCGTCGGCGCGCAGGCGCGCTTCAACGAATTTCTGTTCACGGCCGGCGGCGCCGTTGTCCGCAACCAGCTGTTCGTGCGCTTCGCGGGCGAGGGCACGGTCGCGGGCATTCGCGGCGCATGTCTCACCAAGCATCGCCAGCACGTGGACACCACACTGGTCGTGGAGCACGTTGCCGGGGGCTGCACCAGCCGCGAAATGTTCAAGTCCGTGCTTGACGGCGAAAGCCACGGCATCTTCCAGGGCAAGATCATTGTGCGGCCACACGCGCAGAAGACCGACGCCAAAATGGCCACACATGCGCTCCTTTTGTCGGACTACGCGGAGGCGGCCAACAAGCCCGAGCTTGAAATCTTCGCCGATGACGTGCAGTGCGGCCACGGCGCAACGTCAGGTGCTCTCAATGCAGAGCTCCTGTTCTATCTCAAGGCGCGCGGCATCCCGCAAAACGAAGCGGAAGCCCTGCTGATCCAGGTTTTCGTGGGCGAAGCCGTGGAAGGGATCGAGCACGCGGGCCTGCGCGACACGTTGATGGGCGACGTTGCGGCATGGCTCGCAGGGCGGAAATGACAGGCGTGACATGCATGAGGCGCTGACCAACGGTGCTTATGACGTTTCGCGCATCCGGGAGGACTTTCCGATCCTGGCGCTGCAAGTCTATGGCAAGCCGCTCATCTACCTCGATAACGCCGCCTCGGCGCAGAAGCCGAAAGCCGTTCTCGATCGCATGCGACACGCCTACACCGCCGAATACGCCAATGTTCATCGGGGATTGCATTATCTCGCCAACGCCGCGACCGAGGCCTACGAGGATGCCCGCGAAAAAGTACGCGCTTTCATCAACGCCGCGCGCAAGGAAGAAATCGTCTTCACCCGCAACGCGACCGAGGCAATCAACCTTGTTGCCTACACGTTCGGCCGCGAGCGCATCAAAGCGGGCGATGAGATCGTGCTCTCCATTATGGAGCACCATTCAAACATCGTGCCCTGGCATTTTTTACGGGAACGTCAGGGCGCCGTAATCAAATGGGCTCCCGTCGATGATGACGGCAATCTTCTCCTTGATGAGTTCGAGAAGCTTCTGACCCCGCGCACCAGAATGGTCGCACTGACCCACATGTCCAACATGCTGGGCACTGTTGTTCCGGTGAAAGAGGTGGTCGCCCGCGCCCATGCCCGCGGCATTCCCGTGCTGCTCGACGGCGCGCAGTCGGCCGTTCATCTCGATGTGGATGTGCAGGATATCGACTGTGACTTTTACGCGCTCACGGGACACAAGCTTTATGGGCCGAGCGGCATCGGTGTACTCTATGGCAAGCAGGCTCATCTCGAAGCCATGCCGCCGTTCAATGGCGGTGGCGAGATGATTCGCGAGGTTTTCGAGGACCGCATCCTTTACGGTGAGCCGCCCCACAAGTTCGAAGCCGGCACGCCTCCCATTGTCCAGGCGATCGGGCTCGGCGCTGCCATCGACTACGTCAATTCCATTGGCAAACCGCGCATCAGGAAACATGAGCAGGGGCTGATCAAATATGCCACCGAGCGGCTGCGGGAAATCAACTCGTTGCGGATTTTCGGCACGGCCGAGGACAAGGGCCCGATCCTCTCTTTCGAGGTCAAGGGAGCGCATCCGCACGATGTCGCAACCATCATCGACCGCTCCGGAGTTGCGGTGCGCGCGGGCACGCATTGCGTAATGCCGCTTCTCGCGCGCTTCGGCGTGACCGCCACCTGCCGTGCATCGTTTGCGCTCTACAATACGCACGAGGAGGTGGACGGTCTGACAGCGGCCCTGATCAAGGCACAGGGGTTCTTCGCATGACGCAAGAGGCAGCAGACGTCTCCAATTTGGAGAGCGGCAAGACGCAAGAGTCCGGCGCAGGCAGTCTCACCGCCACGGTCGATGGGAATGCCGGCAATCAGTCCGGCTTGGGCGAAACGGAGATCGCGCGGTTGACGGATGAGATCATCTGCGCCCTCAAAACGGTCTATGATCCGGAGATCCCGGCTGACATTTATGAGCTTGGCCTGATCTACCGGATTGATATCGCCGACGATCGCGCCGTGTCCGTCGATATGACCCTGACCACGCCCAACTGTCCGTCCGCGCAGGAACTGCCGGTCATGGTGGAGAATGCGGTTGCCAGCGTTCCCGGGGTGGGCGCGGTGAAGGTGAACATCGTATGGGATCCCCCCTGGGATCCCAGCCGAATGTCGGAGGAAGCGCGCGCGGTGCTCAATATGTGGTGATGCCAGGGTGTCAGGAATGGTGGTCAGTAATCAGACCCACTGACCGCCGATTACTGTCATCTTCAAAATGGCCAATTCGTTGTTATTTTAAAGGACGATGCCCCGGCTCTGAGCGCAGGAGGAAGGACTGATATGGCCAGCCTACGGCCGAGACCCCAGGTGATCAAGCTCACGCAGGCCGCCGCTGAGCGCATCAAGTACGTGATGGCGAACGCGGCAGAGCCGGTTGTGGGGGTGCGCGTCGGCGTGAAGAACGGCGGCTGCGCCGGCATGGCCTACACCATGGAATATGCGCATCAGATCGATAAGGCCGACGAGATGGTAGAGGACAAGGGCGTGCGCGTGCTCATCGACCCGAAGGCGGTGCTCTTCCTGCTCGGCACGGAAATGGACTACAAGACCGACAAGCTGTCCGCCCAATTTGTATTCAACAACCCTAATCAGACCTCAGCCTGCGGCTGCGGTGAATCGGTAGAGCTCAAGCCGGCCGCCGAAGCCCTGTAGGTTGGATCGAGCTCTTGGCGAGATCCAACGCGCTCGCGAAGAGGTCGTCATGCCCCGCGCAGCCAAAATCAAGTGGCCACGGCGGCGATCTTCTTTAGACGGTTGTTAGCCCTCAAATGTGAAGACCTCATACTTGCGGCATGAACTGCTGTAAGTCCGTGTATTCCGCTGGGGTTTCGGATAAACTCTCCATCGCCCTCGTCCAAAAGTGCGACTAGCCGCGCGGTGAAATCCGTGAGGGGCGCGATGCAGCAGATCGCGGACTGGCTCGAACAGCTTGGCATGGCCGAGTACACCCAGCGCTTTGCCGACAATCATATCGATTTCACGATCCTCGGCGACTTGACTGATCAGGACCTCGAAAAGATCGGTATCTCGTCACTCGGCCACCGCCGCAAGCTATTGCGTGCGATCAAGAGTCTTGAAAGCATCAAGAAGAGTGCACCTCCCGTTGCGGCTCCGACATCTGCCGCACCACCGCTGCCGGTGGACACGGCCGAACGGCGCCAAGTCACGGTGCTGTTCGCCGATCTAGTTGGTTCGACGGCGCTCTCGGCGCGCATGGACCCCGAGGACTTGCGCGAGCTCATCTCAGCCTATCAAAATTGCGTGGCCGACGCCGTGCGCCGCTTCGATGGTTTTGTGGCAAGATATTTGGGCGATGGCGTGCTGGCATATTTTGGTTACCCACAGGCCCATGAGGACGACGCCGAGCGGGCAGTCCGAGCAGGACTAGAGCTGATCGCGGCAGTGGGCGGGCTCAAGACGCATGCCTCGCTGCAAACGCGTGTCGGAATTGGCACCGGCTTGGTCGTGGTCGGAGATCTGCTCAGATCGGGGGAGGCACAGGAGCGAGGCATCATAGGTGAGACACCAAACCTCGCAGCGCGGTTGCAAAGCATTGCCGAGCCGAACATGGTCCTCATCGCCGAAAGCACGCGACGGCTTCTCGGTAATCTCTTCGACTTTGACGATCTCGGGTCGAGAGAAATCAAGGGCATTGCCGCGCCGGTGCGCGCCTACGCAGCGGTGCGGGCGAGTTCCGTGGAAAGTCGCTTCGAGGCGCTGCACGCAAGCGGTCTGACTGCCCTCATCGGCCGGCAGGAAGAGTTCAAACTGCTCGTTGAGTCCTGGTCGAAGGTCAAGAGCGGTCGAGGCCAGGTCGTGTTGCTGTCCGGTGAGCCTGGGATCGGTAAATCTCGGCTTACAGCCGAACTTCTGGAACGCCTCGCCGCCGAGCCGCATACGTGCTTGCGCTACTTCTGCTCGCCGCAGCATACCCACAGTGCGCTTTATCCGGTCATTGGTCAGCTGGAGCATGCCACTGGATTGGCGCGTGACGACACCCCACAAACGAAGCTCGACAAGCTTGATGCGACGCTTGCGCAGAGCTCGGCCCCAGCTCAGGACGCCGCACTCATTGCGGCGATGCTGTCGCTGCCGAACGATGGACGGTATCCCGCGCTTGACCTGACCGCGCAGCAGCGCCGGCAGAAAACGCTGGAAGCCCTGATTGCGCAAGTGGAAGCGCTGACACGGCGCAGGCCGGTGCTGCAGATCTTCGAGGATGCCCATTGGGCCGATCCTACGAGCCTCGAACTGTTAGGGCGGGCCGTGGACCGCGTTCGGACCCTTCCCGTCCTCTTGATCGTGACGGCCCGACCGGAACTCCAGCCGCCCTGGATCGGACAGCCGCATGTGACCGCGCTCACGCTCAATCGGCTGACGGAGTGCGAAGTCGACACAATAATCGACGGCATCGTCGGCGACAGGAGCCTGCCGGCAAATATCCGCCACGACATCATTGAGCGCACCGATGGCATCCCGCTGTTCGTGGAGGAGATGACCAAGGCGGTGCTGGAGGCAGAGAACGAGGGCTCTCAGATTGTGGCGGCAGTTCCGTCACCGGCCCAGGTGGTCCCGGCAAGTCTGCACGCGTCGCTGATGGCGCGACTAGACCGCCTCGGCCCCGCGAAGGAGGTGGCACAGATGGGTGCCGCCATCGGTCGTGAGTTTTCCCATGCGGTGCTGGCTGCAGTGGTAAGCACATCCGAGAACGAGCTGAAATCGGCTCTCGACCGCCTCATTGTGGCCGGTTTGCTGTTTCGCCAAGGCGTGCCACCGCATGCGACCTACCTGTTTAAGCATGCTCTGGTACAGGATGCCGCCTACGGCACGCTGCTGCGCGAACGGCGACATGCGCTTCACGCCAGGATCGCCGAGGCCCTCGAACACCAGTTTACGGAGATCGCCGAGCACCAGCCCGAACTGCTGGCGCGTCATTGCACCCAAGCCGGATTGATCGAGAAGGCGGCGAACCTATGGGGGAAAGCTGGACAGCGGTCGTTAGAACGCTCAGCCTTCGCCGAGGCCGCAGAGCAGCTCACACGTGCCCTTGCCCAGATCGCAGCCTTGCCCGCCACGCCGGTGCTGCGTCGCGCGGAAATCAAGCTGCAGGTCGCGCTGGTAAACGCCCTAATGTATGTCAGAGGTTATGCCGCGCCAGAAACTAAGGCGGCTGCAGAACGGGCACGTCTCCTGATCGAACAAGCTGAGGCGCTCGGAGAACCTCCGGAAGACCCATTGCTGCTGTTCTCGATCCTATACAGCTTTTGGGTCGCGAACACCGTGGCATTCAACGGGGATGTCTGCCGCGACCTCTCGGCCCATTTCTTGGCACTCGCGGAGAAGCAAGGAGCGAGGGTTCCCCTCATGGTCGGGCATCGTCTTATGGGAACCTCGTTGCTGTGTACCGGGGACATCGCGGCAGGCCGGATGCATGTCGATCGTGCGATAGCGCTCTACGACCCCTTGGAGCATCGTCCGCTGGCAACGCGGTTTGGCCAGGACATCAGAGTGGTACTCTTGTCCTGGCTGTCATTGGCCCTGTGGGTGCTTGGCTATCCTGACGCGGCGTTCGCGGTTTCGGCGCGAGCGCTAAGTGATGCGCGCGAGATCGGCCAAGCTGCTAGTTTGATGTATGCGCTCACTGCCGCAGCGCTAACTCATGTTCACGGTGGAAACTACGCGACAGCGAAGATGCAATCCGATGAGGTCGTCGCGCTGGCAAGCGAAAAGGGCGCGGTCTACTGGAAATCGTTTGCCCTGATGAATCAGGGCTGGCTTTCTGTCGTCAACGACAAAGCGCAAGAGGCGGTTCATACAATGACCTCCGCAATCGCCTCATATCGGTCAACGGGAGCAACACTGCTTACGCCACTCTACTTATCGCATTTGGCGCGAGCCTACGCGGAAGTTGGTGAGTTCGAGGACGCCTCGCGCTGCGTTGGCGAAGCGCTAACAGGGATAGAAACAAGCAAGGAAAGGTGGTTGGAGGCAGAAGCTCAGCGCATAGCTGGGGAAGTCTCGCTCATGTGGCCTGGGCGAAACGCAGTGAAAGCAGAAGCGTATTTCGAGAGCGCACTGACGATCGCGCGTGCGCAGCAGGCAAAGTCCTGGGAGCTGCGGGCCGCGATAAGCATGGCGCGGTTGTGGCGCGATCAGGGTAAGCGGCATGAGGCCTACGACCTTCTCGCGCCGGTCTACGGATGGTTCACCGAAGGCTTCGACACGCTCGACCTGAAAGAGGCCCAGGCCTTGCTCTGTGAGCTGTCGTCATAACCACACACATGATTATGAATAAAGCGCCATGGAACGTCCGCTTGCGGCACTGAACAACTTGCTCGTCGTTATCGCCAACCGGCACAAGATTACATGTCAGATGCCTCGAACGACGGCACCGCCGCTTATGGCCGGCTCATCAACTCGGCGCGGATTGCTTGCGAATAGGCCCAGGTGAGCGCGGCCGCGAACACCCCGTCAAAAAGAGCGAGCCACAGAAACCTCCCGCGCAAGAAGACGTATAGCATCGCGGTCGCATACCGGCCCACGATGCCGACCATGTTGGGCCAGCGCGTGTAGATCGGGTCGAACCACCCAGCCGCATAGAGCGCCACGAGCATGATGAGCATCACGCCCCAGATGCGCACGAGATCTGCAGCAGAGGACGGCACCAGGCCGAGGGATCGGCAGAACCATAGGGGTGCTGCCAGCATCAGGATGCCGAGCGTGAATTGCAGCGCCAGATTGCATCCCAGGATGCTGCGATAGGTCGCGCGCCGACGTGTGGCCTCCGCACGGGTGAACTCGAGCCTGAAAGGATCGCCCACCCGCTGCGGCGACGGAGGCTGCAATTGCAGAGCCCGGTCCCAGACCGCGCGGATGAGCGCCGGGACCCAGGCAGCTGCCGGACATTGCGACCAGCTTCCAGTCATGAACACGATTTCGGGCCTGGCATCACGCTGCTGTGCGGCCTTGAGATCGAGCACAACAAGGGTGCCCGGCCGGATCGCAGCGGCGCCGGGGCCCGACTCGGGGACGGCCTCGCGCAACACGCTCTCGGGCGCCTTCAGGCAGCGCGCCACGACCGCATCGCCCGCCGCCGGATCGGGCACGTTCGGATAAGCGAACAGGCTGCGCATTATCGCAAAACCGCGCACCAGATTGTGCACGGCGATTCCGGTCGCATGCACGCCTGCACGATCGTAATGCACTTTTTCGGAGAGCAGGCGCTGAGCGCGCGTGATCTGACCGGTGCTGCGCCACAGCATGCCAGCCAGCGGATTCATGCTGTGCGCGGCCTTGTCAAGCAGCTGCGCCGCGGCCCAGCTTTCTTCCGTGGCGCGATAATCTTTCGCAAACGCACGGCCGACAGCCTGCTGGATAGCGTGCTCAAGGGCGGGCGCATCCTTAAACCCGCGCACCGCTCTGGCTATGTCTGTGACGGTGTCGTCGCCGAAGCCCGCGGATGCGGCGGCATCGAGCCGCGCCTGCAGCTCGGTCTGGGCGCGGGCCCGCTCCTGGTCGCCGCGCGGAGCGACCGGGGGAAGCGGCACGCCGTCGAGCGACAGCACGCTGCGGACTTTGCGCGTCAGAATGCGGTTAAACAGCGGTCCGCGCCCCGAGAAATTGCGGTCGAGTTGTTTGTCAGCGGCAAACGCCTCAATTTCCGTAGGGTTGTCGGTGCGGATAAGGTCGATGAGGAATGGGATACGCAGCAGCCGGCCCATGCTTTCAGCTGCCCGCCCTGTCCCATAGAAAAAAGACGTTGCGCAGCTCGGCAAACTGCGAGCGCACCGATGGGCAGTGCCGCTCGATCACCGAGCGCAAATTCTGCTCTTTGACCCATTGGAAGCCCGCCGGCGTGTAGACTTCCGGCGTGAAGTCCGTCGAGAAGAAGCGGTCACTCTTGAGGCGGCGCGACGCCATCAGGGTGAAGACACGGAATGCCGTGTCGGAGAAACCGAAGCCGGGCGGGCGCTCTTCCGCCAGCGTGCCGACGAGAAGATCGACCTTTTCGACGGTGCTATAGACATCTTTCAGTTCGCGCTGCCATTCGACATTGTCGGTCAGCTCCTCAAACGTTTTCGGGGCGCGCAAGCCAAAATGCCTGCGGAAAGCGCAGTAGCGCGGCACTCCGCGTTCGCGGTCGCGCAGCAGGTCAATGGTCGCGAGGTCGACAGAAATCGGCTCCTGCGGGGGGATGTCCTTCTTGTTGAGCCGACGCAGTGCGGACGGAAAGTTGTGCAGCACCAGTGCGCCTGCGTTGCTCGTCGCAAGCGAGTAGACCACGTCCTCGAACGGGACGTGCGCGTACAGATTGTGGGCGTTTGCCGCCATCACGCCTGGAAAATCGCGCTCGGTCAGCTTTCCGTCATCCTGGTGTCGGCGGAACGAGAAATGATCCGGCAGCAACGAATGCATGCGGTAGACGGCGATGAATTCCTCGGTCATTGCGTAAGGAGCCGCGTGTTGGTCGGTGCGCGAACCGGGAATGCCCGAGAACATCTCGTCCCGCCCCATGTGCTCAAAGGCGTGATTGTGGTGCTCGCCCATGAGCCCCCACCAATTGCCACGCATGCCGAACCGCCCCGTGGGCGAATTCATCAACGCCGGCGTCCATTCCGTGGTGTGGATTTTTGCGATGAGCGCCGCATTCACGAGCCGAGCCTTCTGGAAAAGCCATTCGCCGTCGGCATTTGGGTAGTCGATGCGGAGGCGATCGACGATCGCATTGTGCTCGCGTGCAAACAGCGTGTGCATCACTGAAAGCCCGACCCACCAGTTGCCATTCATGCCGGCAAGCTCAAGCTCGCCGTGGCGGATATGCTTTTCGAGCGGCAGGTGGCCGTCCGTCTGGAGATGCAGCTTGCCATCGGTGCGCAATTGTCCGGTCGCCGGATCGCTGCGCACCGCCAATTGCCGTTCGCGCGAGGAGCCGTAGACCTGGCTCGCATCCCACCAATGCGTCTCGGTGTTGCGGTAGGCAGCCGGTTGGCCTGCATCGGCGCTCGAGACCAGCGCATCCGCCCTCGAGCGCAACACGATCATCTTGCGCCCCGGCCAGTCATCTCCTTCCGGTACCGGAATCTTGTGCGGCGGGAGGTTTGGATCATTCGGCCCATGACTGAGCCAGTCGTGCAGCATGAACTGAATCCAGCCGACCGCGAGGACATTCAGATACGGCACGGGGATGAATTGTCGGCGCGCCAGAAGCGTCCGGCTGATCAGGCGCGGATTGGGATCGTACAGCTCGGGTTCCTTCTCGCCGAACGTCGCTTCGATCGGAACATTGCGGCCGAAGCGCGCGCCCGCCATCCCCATCCATGGGCGACCGAGATCGTTGTAGCTGCCGTCAGGCGCGCGCTCGTCGCGCGGGCTGCCGCTTCCCTGCGGCTTCAGGACTGAAGGGTTGCGCTCCGTATCGTAAAGATTGCGTTCCCGCATGGCAGCGCGATGGCCGAGCACCGTCGGGATCGCGATCGCCAATGGCCACCGATACCAAACACCAATCTGATCCGTGGCTTGGGCGAACCATGCCAGGGCACGCTCATAGAGCGGAATGGGCAAAGCATTCCTCCTGCAAGCTGTCGTAACCACTTCAAGACGTGCAAATAATGAAAGCCAATAGCGAAACGGAATGCAAGCAGTCGTCTACCGTTCTTGCGATGCGATGGTTGCGAAAGAACGAAGACTGCTCTTCTCATGGAGCGCTTGGTTCAACAAGAGTGTCAGCAACTACATTGCTGCCTCCTGCATTGGACCCCAGTTGATCACGGCGTGTCAACCCGCCTAAGATGTTGACGTCGCGAAGGAGTGCCGGGATGACGAATACGGTCGAGAATTACGACGGCAGCATCACTGCGCGACCCCGGCAGCTTGTCTATGCCGAAAGCGTTGAGCAAATCCGATCCATTTTACGCAATCCGCGCGGCTTCCCAAGTCCGGTGCGGGCGATGGGCAGCAATCATTCTGTGACGCCCTGTGCTTCATCGGACGGAACGATCATCAAGATGTCGCGAATGAACCGGGTATTGGGGATTGACCGGAAAAATATGACGATTACGGCTCAAGCGGGCCTTCAACTTATTGACGCCTCGAATGCTCTGCGCTCAGAGGGTCTGCAATTGATTACCAACGTCGAGATCGGCAATGCGACGCTCGGTTCCGCGGCATGTTGCCACATCAAAGATGGTCTGGACTGTGGCCAAATGTGCTCGTCTGTGACGAGCATCAAATGGGTGACCCCTGCCGGCGATCTCGCGGAGGCTTCTGAGGCGCACAGCCCGGACCTGCTGTATCTCGTTCGTTCAAGCCATGGCCTGTGCGGAGTTATTTACGAGGTGACATTCAGGGTAAAGCCGCTCCAGCACATTCAATTCACCTACCTTCCGCGACCAGTAGCGCAGCTCACCCAAAAGGAAGTGGATGACATTGTCGCGGATTCGGAAGGCTTGATGTGTTTCACCGTCGGCGACACGGCGGTCTTTCAGGTCAGAAGGCGGGCGACGAAACCAAGCCGCTTTGGACTTGCAAATTTCCGGCGCCGAATGTGGACTCAAACGGCTCCGCATGTTGGACGCATGATCGATCTGTATGCTCCGAGGCGGCTCAAGAGTTTAAGTCGTTACCTGTATTTCGCCAGCTTCCGAATCTCCTATGCTGCCCTGCATATGGCAGGCGGTTTTACCCTGGACAACCCGGATAAGATCGTGGACTACAGCCGCACTCCGCCGTCCGCCAGATTCAGCTTCAGCTTCTGGGCGTTTCCGGCCGGCCAATGGCTTGACACATTTCACGAGTATCGCAAATTTGCTGACGAGCATTTCAAGAAGTATGGATTCCGCTGCAACTGCCCCCTCGTCTCCTACCATATTCCCAAGGATACCAGCTCTATTCTGTCGTACACTCGCGACGGGGACGTCCTGACAATCGACCCCATCCACGCCTTCAGCGACCTGCCGGCGTGGCAGCGGTACCTCCGCGAGTACAACGAGTTCTCTTACCAGAGGAAGGGCATTCCGCTGCTGAACCAGACTCCGTTCGTGGAGAAGAAATACTTTCTCGCGGTTCACGGTGAGCGATGGCGTGAGTTTTGCGACTGGGTAAGAACGGTGGACCCGGAGCGTCGGATGATGAATGGTTTCTTCGCCGAGCTTCTGGCGTAAGGTTTGATTAGAGGAGCATCGAGGCGCACGCGGAGAGGCCTCGTCCTGCCGGCAGGGATCAGCTAATTGCTCGTGTAACCCAAGATGCGGGCGTGCACTTCGATCGCGTCTTTGCCAGGGGCGGATTCGCGAAATTACCAGCACAATCGCTACGATGATGGTCGACTTCACAGTCAACGGCGTTTCTTGCTCGGTAGCGGCCGATAACGACACGCTGCTCGTTGAAGTCCTGCGCGATTCGCTCGATCTGACCGGAACCAAACTGGTTTGCGGCGAGGGTGTGTGCGGCGCCTGTACGGTGCTGCTGGACGGCGAGCCGGTGGTGAGCTGTTTGCTGCCGGCGCGCGCAGTCGCCGGTCGTTCCGTCGTCACCATCGAAGCCATTGCGCAGGACGGCCTTCATCCGGTGCAAAAGGCATTTATTTCAGAAGATGCCCTGCAGTGCGGGTTCTGCACGCCTGGATTTGTGGTCCACGCCGTGGCGTTCCACGACGCCTGGCGCCACAACCACGGCGATAGCACCCCGAGCCGCGAAGAGATTGCCGCGTCTCTTTGTGGTCACTTGTGTCGATGTGGCGCGTATCCCGGCATCTACCGCGCAGTGGCGGCTGCGTGCGCCGGAAAATACGACGGCGCAGCCTCTCATGCCGTGCGGGTCGAGGCGCGCGCAAAAGTAACGGGCGCAGCAAAGTACACCGTTGACATTCGATACGAGGACCAGCTCGAAGGCGTGATCTTGCGTTCGCCGCATGCTCATGCCCGCATTGTCGATATTGATCTCGATAAGGCTCGCGCGCTGCCTGGTGTCAGTGCTGCTGTACTGCTGCTCAATCGCGACCGCATGGTGCGCTATGTTGGCCAGGAAATTGCCGCAGTGGCCGCCTGTGACACTCGCACCGCCCAGGCCGCGTTGCGCGAGATTGACGTGCGTTACCAGCTGCTTCCCGCGGCGGTTGGCGCCGACGCGGCGCGAAAGCGCAATGCTCCTGTGGTGTTTCCGGGGCTGCGTAAGGACGCGCCCAACGCCAACGAAGGGCCGCGTGCGCCATGCTGGTGGAGGGGAAACTTGCGGGGTCCGACTACCGCCTTCTCAGTCAGACGACGACGCGCGCAGCGCATGATAAGCGCCGCACGCAACGCGAGCGATTCGCTGCTGATCGAGGGAATCTGGCGCACGCAAGCACAGTCCCACACATCGTTTGAGCCGCACTCCGCCGTGGCTCGCTTCGATGAGGACGGGCTGACGCTGCATGTATCGACACAGGCGGTCCACACGGTAGCGGCGGCAGTCGCGAAGCGTTTTGCGCTTCCGCCCAGTGGGGTGCAGGTTGTCGCCGAGCACGTTGGCGGCGCCTTTGGGGCGAAGCAATCGCTTTCGGGGGAAGCAATCGCCGCCATCATGTTGGCGCGCGCCGCGCACAGACCGGTACGGGTGGTGTACTCGCGCGAAGAGGAGTTGAGCGTCGGCGGCTATCGGCCTGCAGTCGAGCTGAAAGTCGCCCTGCTGCCCTCCCACACCGGCGAGCTCGCCGCCCTTTCCGTAATCGCGAGTTCGGACGCGGGTATTGGAATCAATTCGGCGGTCGCCGGCCTTGGCAGCGTGATATATACCGCACAAGCCAAGGAGCTCGTCGACTACGACGTCGTCAGCAATATGCCGTCTGGTTCGCCGTTCCGCGGCCCCGGCGGCCCGGCTCTCTGTTTTGCACTCGAACAGGCCATCGATGCAGTTGCCGAGCGACTTGTGATCGATCCGATCGCGCTGCGCCGGCGCTGGGATTCCGACCAAAATCGGCAACGGCTGTACGCCTGGGCGGCTGCATTGGAGCTGTGGCGCACTCGAAATCCCGGCCCAATAAAGTCCGGACGTTACAGGCGCGGTGTTGGCGTCGCGGCAGCAAACTGGTTCTACTGGTGGCAGCCAGGTTGCGGGGTCCTGTTGTCAGTGAAAGGCGGACGCCTGGCCGTGGAAATGGGCACGCAGGATGTTGGTACGGGTGTCCGAAGCGTCCTCACTGCAACCGTGGCCAAAGCCTTGGGCCTCCATCTTGACGAAGTAGAAGTCTCGATCGGCAGATCAGGGATGGACTGCGGACCGAGTGCGACCGGTAGCCGGTCCACCGCCACCGTAGTTCCGGCCGCGCTCAGCGCCGTCGAGCAGCTCAAGGCCAAGCTGCAATCAACAGTCGCCTCCGAGCGTAGTGATGACCAGCCCGATTGGCGTGCGGTTCTAAAGCGCGCACCCGACATGACGGTCCACGCCACCCGCCCTGAAGACAGCACGACCATCTTTGCGGCTGTACGCTCACCATTTGCTTCGAGTTTTACCGGGCGCTGTTACGAATGGTTGGTACGCTTTATCTCAGGTGTGCGCACCGGGCGCGGCGCGACGGGAGCCGTGCACGTTGCGGAGGTCGAGGTGGATACTCTTTTGGGACACGTCCGCGTCACTCGCGTGCATGGCGGCATCGCGGCCGGAAGGACGCAAGTGCCTGAGCTCGCGCGCAGCCAAGTGGCTGGTTCGATCATACAGGGTATCGGCTATGCGCTGTATGAGGGCAGAGAAGTCGACCCGGTATTGGGCAATGTGCTCACGTCCGGACTCGAGGATTACCGTCTTCCCGGTATGGGCGATGTCCCGGAGATCGCGATCCACTTTGATGAGGACGGCTTCGCGCATGTTCCGGGTGGTGGTGTCGGGCTCGGCGAGGTGTCCACACTGCCGGTCGCGGCCGCCATTGCGAATGCGGTCTACAATGCGACCGGTGTGCGATCCTCTCAGCTCCCAATCCGTCCGGATCATCTGCTGGCGGGACTGCACGGGCGGGGACTCGCATGAGCAAACTCGCCCGTCACCCCGAACTGCGCGCTGGCGGCACGGATCTCTCGCAGCGCCGGCGCAGCGGCGTGTCGCAAGGCGAGGTCGCAGATATCCGCTCAATGCCCGAGCTGGCCGCCGCAACATCGATAGCAGATGGCGGCGTGCGGATCGGAAGCCTGGTCACCATCGCAGCCATCGCAGCCCATCCGGTTTTGCGCGCGTCATATCCCGGCCTCACCGCCGCGGCGGCAACGCTTGCAACCCCACAAATCCGCGCAATCGCAACTCTCGGCGGCAACCTGGCCCAGCGTTCCCGCTGCTGGTACTTCCGCAATCCGTCTTTCACGTGCTTCAAGAAAGGCGGCCCAACCTGTCCCGCACGGAGTGGCAACCACCTCTATGCCGTCGCCTTTGACGTAGGCCCTTGCATTGCGCCGCATCCGTCAACCTTGGGCATGGCCTGTATGGCATATGAAGCGACCATCACGACAAACATCCGTGAACATCTGCCGATTGCGCAGTTCTTTGGCGACGGCCGGGATGGCCGCGCAGACCATATGCTCGCGCCGGGTGAAACTATTTTGTTCATCTCATTGCCGCCGTCGCGCGCGGGCGAGCGCTCCGCATACCGGCGCGTCACCGCCCGCGCCTATGCGGAATGGCCCCTGATCGAGGCGATGGCGCTGGTCGTGCTGGTTTCTGGCCGTGTCAGTGCTGCGCGGCTGGCCAGCAATGGTATTGCCCCTGTGCCGCTTCGGCTACAAAAAGCGGAGAACGCGTTGATTGATACTCAACTCGATCCATCGAGCATTGCTGTGGCCGCCTCCCTCGCGCGTACCACCGCTGATTTTCCGTGCATCAACACCTACAAGCTCGATCTCCTGGAACGATTGATAATCGATTTGCTTGAGAACGTTGCGGCGCGTAATCCCGGTTTCGGCTGAAAGCGCGAATACTGTGGCTTGCCATGTGATTGGAGTGCCGCAAGGAAGCCCCGCCATGACAAATGATGCCGTTTCTTACGGGTCGTGGAGTTCTCCCATCACCGCCGATGTCGTTACCGCGAATGTCCTTGCGCTCTCGGAGCCGCGCATTGACGGCGATGATATCTACTGGATCGAAGGGCGCCCGCCCAATGGACGAGGCGTCATCGTGCGTTGGACGAACGGTACGCAGAGCGATGTGACGCCGGACCCATTCGACGCGCGCTCGGATGTGCACTGCTACGGCGGCGGCGCCTACATCGTGCGTGATCGCGTCGTATATTTTGCCCACTACAAGGACAACCAGATCTACAAACAAACGCCTAATCGAAGTGCCGGGTCGGAGATGGATTGGAACCCGCCCGTCAAGCTCACAGCTTCGCCGGCATCTCTGTTTGCTGATCTGTGCGTGGATTCCGCTCGCAGGCGGCTGATTGCCATTCGTGAGGAGCGGCCGAACGGCAGCGCGATGAACGCGATCAACACCCTGGTCGCGATTGATACCGGCACGGGCGCGGAGACTACGCTCGATAAGGGCTGGGACTTCTATTCCTCCCCGGCTCTTAGTCCGGATGGCTCAAAGCTGGCTTGGCTGAGCTGGCGGCATCCCAACATGCCGTGGACATCCACTTATCTCCACATCGCGGAGTTCGATCAGGCCGGCGCCCTCAAGAACAAGCAGACGGTCGCGGGCAGCGATACTGAATCGATATTCCAGCCGCAGTGGTCTCCCGATGGCACGCTTTATTTCGTTTCGGACCGCACCACCCAATTCTGGAATCTCTACCGCTGGACCGGTTCAGGCGTGCAATCGGTGCTGTCGCGCCGGGCCGAATTCGGAATTCCGCAGTGGCAATTCGGGCACTCGACTTATGCCTTCGCCTCGGCGAGCACGATCATCTATTCCTGTAACGAGAATGGAGAATGGAGGCTCGGTCGGCTGGACCTGGGCACTGGAGCGGCTGCCGATTATCAGAAAGAATTCTCGGTCCTGTTTGGCGTGCGTGCAACGGCAAACACAATCGTGGTGGGCTGCTCCGCTCACAAGCAGCCGGCGGCCATTGCCACCGTTGACATCAATAGCGGGACGCCGTCGCCGATTAAATATTCCGTTGCTCCCGCGGTATTCGGGAAATTTCAGGAGCACCAGTTCTCGGAGCCCAAAAGCATTCAATTCAAGACGGGCAAGGACGAGATCGCCTATGCCTTCTTCTATCCGCCCAGGAATGACGATTGGAAGCCGCACACTGGCGAAAAACCGCCGTTGCTGGTGATAAGCCATGGCGGGCCCACATCCGCGACCAACTCGGGTCTCAGTCTCGCAGTGCAATTTTGGACCAGCCGGGGCTTTGCGGTCGTGGACGTCAATTATCGCGGAAGCAGCGGATACGGCAGGAGCTATCGCGAAAAGCTCAATGGACAATGGGGTGTCTATGACGTCGATGACTGTGTTGCGGCGGCGAAACATCTTGCAGCGAGCGGCGATGTTGACGGCAGCAAGCTCGCGATTACCGGCGGCAGCGCGGGCGGATATACCACCTTGTGTGCGCTGACCTTTCGCAATGAGTTCAAGGCGGGTGCGAGTTATTACGGGATCAGCGATCTCAGCGCGCTTGCGCAGGGCACGCACAAATTCGAGAGCCGTTACATGGACTCGCTGATCGGGCCTCCGGGCAGCCCGCTTTATTTCCAACGCTCGCCGATCAACTTCGCGGATAAGCTCAACGCGCCGATCATATTCCTGCATGGCGAGAAAGATCCGGTCGTGCCAGCGGATCAGGCGTTCAAAATGTATTCTTCGCTGCTTGGCAGAAAGATCCCGACCTGCCTGTTGATCTTCGAAAGGGAAAGGCACGGTTTTAGGGAAGCGGCGCACAAGCGCCGCGCGCTTGAATCCGAGCTCCTGTTCTACGGCATGAACCTGTTGCGCAAGCCACAGTACTCGTGAGGCCGTCAGGGACCGATGTATAGTCGTTCGGCAACCAGGCCGGCCAGGTGAGCTTGAAATGATCCTGCCGGACGTGCTCGGCTGACGTGAGCGCGCCCTCGACCCAACACTGCTGATTGGCATAGGCCTCCCGGCAAATGTAGAAACAGGTGAAGCTTCAGTTTGTACGCGTAGCTGATACTGCTCGAATGCCGACCGCGACTGCGACGCCCGCGCACGCAATGAGGAAGAACAGCGCGGGCGCGCTCGACCATCCGAAGCTCTCGACGCTGAGCCCCAGCGCCGGTGGACCGAGGACGTGACCCAAATGGCTGGCTTGCACCACCATTCCCACAGTCAACGCAAGCATTGCCGGCTTCGGAGCAAACCTCGGTGCGGCTGCATAGATCGATGCCGCCAACACGCCGGTGATGCCGAGGCTTGCCGTGGCGAGTGCGGCAACCGCGGCAGCGGGCATGGATTGATGGAAGATTCCGAAGCTGGCTGCGCCCATACAGCCAAAGCCGGCGCTGATCACGGCCCAAAGCGCAATGCCCTTGCGTAACAAGAATCCGGCCGCTGCCGCCCCTAGCCCGTTCGCGACGATGGTGCCGGCGCTGATGGTACCTGCTTGCGAGATGGAGAGGCCGAGCCGCTCGACGAGCAGGGTCGGCAACAAGCCCGTGAGGGCATGGTATTGAACGGAATAGAGGCCAAAGGCGAGCGCAAGCAGAACCGGGCCCGGCGAGCGTATGATATGGCGCAGCTGCGCGAATGCGCGCCCGCCCATGATCTGTGATCTGCCGGCAACGGGAGCTGTCCACCAGATGACGCAGGCGTAGCCAAGCGCAGTGACGCCCGTGATGAGCCAAAGGCTCTGCCAGCCGAATGCTAGCAGCGGCGGTCCGGCCAGCATCACGATCACCGAGCCGGTCGCGAAATAGACCGTCCAGAAACCGAATACGAGCTGCTGATCCTTGTCTGCTGTGATCGTGCCAAGCAGGGTCGGCGTAGCGATGGCCACCATGAGGAAGCCCGCGCCTTCGAACACGCGGGAGACAAGGAGAATTGTTCCGCTTTCTGCAAACGCACCCGCGCATGAGGCTGCGCCGGTTACGAGCAGGCCAATGACGAGCGAACGTCGCGCCCCAAGCGCATTGATAACAAGGCCCGCCGGCAGCCCGGCGATTCCACCAACCACCGCATAGATGCCAACCACCCAGGAAGCGAATGCAAGACTGAGCCCCAAATCCTGGCGTAAAAGCGGGATTGCGATCGGTGCCTTTCCGATCTGAAATGCGGCGACCACGCCCGCAAGGATCAGCGTCCAGACCAGGCGCCATTGCGTCGTGGGGCCGTCGTGTTGACGGTCGCCGCCCTTCGAGTATGTACGCTGCATGCAGGGTTCCCGACTGATACGATCCATCATCGCAGGGAGACAATCATGCGCATGACTGCGGTGTTTGCGGCGGGAGGGCTTATGTGCGCCTGCACTTTGTCGCAGCCTCCACCGATCGCGCCGCCGGAGCCGATCATTTGCATGGCTGGTCCTGACTGCGACGCAAAATGGTCGCGGGCGGCGTCCTGGCTCGCGGCAAATTCAGCTCTGAAAATTCAGACCAGGACCGACAGCATCATTCAAACAACAGCGCCGGTGCAAGCCGAGGCAACGCCTGCCTTTACGGTTACAAAGGTTGCTCGCGGCGAGGGCCGGTATGAAATCACGTTTAATGCTGCTTGCGGGACCGGGGCGCGCTGCCTTCCGCCAATCGCCGAAGCGCGGGCGCGGTTCACTCAGGCCGTGCTCGGTCAAGAAGGATCTCACGTTAGTTCCCAGTAGGCGTTTACCACTAAAATGAACTCGACAGCGAGGAGCGTCCTCATCGAAGCTGCCACCGACCCGTACGCAATAAAAGTATCTTGTCCGACAGACAAAACCATACCACTCTCTCTAGTTTGCTCCGGCGGTCGGCCAGTGGGTCGTGACCGAGTGAAGGCGAAGGAAACGGTCATGCGAGCGAAATGGGGTCTGTCGACCGGTGTCGCTTTAATATCATTAACGCTGGTAGGTACCGGACAAGCCTGGAGCCAGATGGTTTCGCTCACGTTGTGCAACGACTCGAGCGTCCTTGCCACTGTCGTAGTTGTCGGAGGCCCTTCGCCCAGCGACAATCGCCTATTCATGTGGGGATGGTATAACGCGAATTCAGGAGATTGCGTAAGGCCCGCAAACGTGGCGCCGGGAGCGTTCTACGTTTACGCACACGGCCCGTATAATGTGGAGTGGCCCGGCACGGACCAAAGGTTTTGCGTGGATGAACCAGGGCCCATTAACAGGCTTGTCTCACAGCGTCCGAGTTGCGCCATCAATCTCTCGAAATGGTTTAAGCAATTTCAGGCGGCTGCGGGACAATACCTCTGGCGTTTGCCGCCACCAACGCGGGCGCAGTCACCATGAGGCAACTCGTTCGTCCCCCCTTCGCCGAAACCAATGTCTTGCCCCACTGAGCGGGACACCATCGGAAGCCCCCGGAGGGAATTCTAGGGGCGCAAGTTTGCTGAATAAGCCGGAGTAGCGATCCGGCGAGAATAGATTTTGTCGGCCCGATCACGCCTTGGCGGGCACCGGGCGCAACAGGAACGCTGGCAGGTGTCCGTTATCCGCCTGTGCCGCCGGCTTGGCGACGCGCCGGGAACGGTTCTCATCGTTTCGTCGTGATGGCGCTTGGTCGCGGCGGGGGGCCGATTCGCGCGAGTGGCGGCGCTGGCCGTTGTGGCGGTTGCGATGGGAGGAGGGGGCCTGCTCACCCTGGGATGGCGTACGGGGAGGCTGGCCCATCCATGGGATACTCTGGCCAATGAGCTTTTCGATGGCGGCGACGTTCTTCTGCTCGGCCGGGGCGACGACGGTGATGGCGGTGCCCGGCCTCCCCGCGCGACCGGTACGCCCGATGCGGTGGACGTAATCATCGGGGTGATGAGGCACGTCGAAATTGAAGATGTGGCTTACGGCTGGAATATCGAGCCCGCGCGCGGCCACATCGGATGCAACCAGCAAAGTCACTTCGTTTTTGCGGAATTGGTCGAGGGCCGCCGTTCGCGACGGCTGATCCATATCCCCATGCAGCGCGATGGCGGAGAAGCCGTGGCGCACCAATGAGCGCTGGAGCGACGCGACCTCGCGCTTGCGATTGCAGAAAATGATGGCGTTGGTCAGCCCCTCGGCGGATCGGATCAGCGAGCGCAGCGTATCGCGTTTTTCGTGCGGCTCGCGACCGGTCTTGGCCAGGAGCTGAGTCGTGGTCGCAACCGTGGTCGCGGGTGGTGAAACCTCCACCCTGACGGGATTATGCAGGAATTGCTCGGTAATGCGCCTGATCTCCGGCGGCATGGTAGCCGTAAAAAACAACGTCTGCCTGGTGAACGGGACGAGCTTGCAGATACGTTCAATATCGGGAATGAAGCCCATATCGAGCATGCGATCGGCCTCATCGATCACGAGCAACTCGACTCCGCTCATCAGCAGCCGCCCGCGCTCGAAATGGTCAAGCAGGCGGCCCGGAGTGGCGATCAACACGTCGACGCCGCGCGTGAGCTTGGTGTCCTGATCGTCAAACGAGACGCCGCCAATGACGAGCGCAACCGTGAGCTTCTGGCCGGCGCCATATTTTTCGAAAGCTTCCTGCACCTGAGCGGCGAGCTCGCGGGTGGGCTCGAGAATCAACGTGCGGGGCATCCTGGCGCGCGCGCGGCCGTGCTCGAGCATGGTCAGCATCGGCAATGTGAATGCGGCGGTTTTGCCGGTGCCGGTCTGGGCGATGCCAAGCACATCGCGCCGTGCCAGCACGTGCGGAATAGCTTGCTCTTGGATGGGGGTAGGGGCGGGATAACCGGCCGCTTTGACCGCGGCGAGAACTTTGGCCGATAGGCCGAGTTTGGAAAAGGGCATATAACCTCAAATCGAGACCGGTCCAGAGCCTAACCGCGCCCAACAACAAGCTGATGACGGACATACGCGGGGGATAGACGGTCGAATGTCACGGTCGAACCGTTTGCGCGGAACATAGTGCTCCAAAGCCGAAAGTCAATCCTGCTGCACTGCAATAAGTTGAATTCCTGCCTGATTTTTTTGCCCCAACCAGGCTACAGGAAGCCATGGCGTCAGTCCTCGATCTCATCGGCTCGACCCCCCTCATTGAGGTAAGCCGGATCGACACTGGCCCGTGCCGGCTGTTTCTCAAGCTCGAAAGTGCCAATCCGTCCGGTTCGATCAAGGATCGCCCCGCGCGCACCATGATCGAAACCGCAGAGGTAGACGGAACTTTGCGGCCCGGCGGCACGATCGTGGAGGCGACCGCTGGAAATACCGGGCTTGGTCTTGCGTTGGTTGGCGCACGCAAAGGCTATCGCACGCTGCTCGTCGTGCCGGACAAGATGGCGCGCGAGAAGGTGTTGCACGCCAAGGCGATGGGCGCCGAAGTGGTCATCACGCGCTCGGATGTCGGCAAGGGGAACCCGGACTATTATCAGGACCTTGCCGCAGCGATCACCCGGCGCACGCCGAATGCATTTTTCGTGAACCAGTTCGCGAACCCTGCCAATCCGCGCGCCCATGAACTGACCACCGGTCCGGAAATCCTTCGCCAGATGGACGGCGATGTGGATGCGATCGTGGTCGGCGTTGGCTCCGGCGGGACGCTTACCGGAGTAGGGCGCTGCATGCGAGAGGCTTCCGCAAAGACCGAAATGATTCTCGCCGATCCGGAAGGATCGGTGCTGGCGCCATTGGTGCAGACGGGCAGGATGCCGCCGGTTGGGAGCTGGGCGGTGGAGGGCATCGGCGAAGATTTCATACCCCCCAACGCGGATCTTGATCTGGTGCGCCACGCCTACAGCATTGCGGATTCCGACAGCTTTGCAAACGCGCGCGAGCTTCTGCTGCAAGAGGGCGTGCTCGCCGGTTCCTCGAGCGGCACTTTGCTCGCGGCGTCGCTGCGTTACTGCCGTGCCCAGAACGAGCCGAAGCGGGTCGTGACGTTTGTCTGCGATTCCGGTGCCAAATATCTGTCCAAGGTCTTCAATCCCACATTCCTCGCGCAGGAGGGCTTCACCCATCCCCATCGGCACGGAACCGTGCGTGACGTGGTGGTGAGCAGATATCCCGAGGGCTCCGCCATTGTGGTGCGCCCGCAGGACAACCTGCGCGCCGTGTTCGCGCGCATGCGCTCGGCCGATGTCTCTCAACTGCCGGTCCTCGATGCAAGCGGACATGTGGTGGGACTGATCGACGAGAGCGATGTGCTTGCCGCGCTGCTGACCGAGCCCGACACGAACAAGGCGTTTGCGCGCCCGGTCAGAGACGTCATGGTCACGCGGCTGGAGACGATCTCCGCCGACGCGCCCATCGCCGATCTCGTTCCGCTCTTTCGCAAGGACTATGTCGGCATCGTCATGGACGGCGATCAGTTTCTCGGACTTGCGACGCGTCTTGATCTCATCAACTATTTCCGGATTGCGCGCTCATGACGCAGAAGAACCAGCTTGAATTTGCGACCCGATGCGTGCACGCGGGACAAGAACCCGATCCCACCACCGGCGCTGTCATGATGCCGATCTACACCACTTCTACCTATGTCCAGCAGTCGCCCGGCGTACACAAGGGCTACGATTACGCTCGCACGAAGAATCCCACCCGCATGGCCTTTGAGCGCTGCATCGCCGACCTTGAAGGCGGCAATGCCGCTTTCGCCTTTGCCTCGGGCATCGCTGCCATTGCGACCACGCTCGACTGTCTGGATGCCGGGTCTCACATCATCGCCGTCGATGATCTCTATGGCGGATCACGCCGGCTGTTCGAGCGGGTCCGGCGCCGATCCGCCGGTCTTGACGTGAGCTATCTCGACCTCGTTGATGTCACTAGGCTCGAAACGGCGATCCGGCCGAATACCCGCTTGATCTGGATCGAGTCGCCGACCAATCCGCTGCTCAAGCTCGTCGATCTCGAACGCGTTGCGGCGCTCGCGAGCAAGCACGGCATCTGGGCAGTCGCTGATAACACTTTCGCCAGTCCCTATGTGCAGCGGCCGCTCGAATACGGTTTTGACCTTGTGGTCCACTCCACCACCAAATATCTCAACGGCCATTCCGACATGGTTGGAGGCGTTGCCGTGGTGGGCTCGAACAACGAGCTGCGCGAGCGACTGACCTTCCTGCAGAATGCAGTGGGAGCGATTCAAGGCCCGTTCGATTCCTTTCTGGCGCTGCGCGGCCTCAAAACGCTGGCGCTGCGCATGGAGCGCCACTGCGCCTCCGCCCTGCAAATTGCGCACTGGCTCGAACGCCAGCCCAAAGTGCGCCGCGTCTTCTATCCGGGCCTCGCGAGCCATCCTCAGCACGCGCTTGCCAAAAAGCAGATGCGTGCTTTTGGCGGCATGATCTCGGCCGAGCTTGCGGGCAGCCTGGACGATGCGCGGCGTTTTCTCGAACGCTGTCGTTTGTTCGCGCTCGCCGAAAGTCTCGGTGGGGTCGAAAGCCTCATTGAGCATCCCGCGCTGATGACGCACGCGTCGGTGCCGCCCGAAGTCCGCGCTGGGCTTGGGATAAGCGACACGCTGGTGCGACTGTCGGTCGGGATCGAGGCTGCTGATGACCTGATAGCGGATCTGGCGGGTGCATTGGGATAAGGCGGCGCCGCGCTTTTTGAAG